>Ga0081455_10004891_pt1 | contig 14845 bp, 11 predicted proteins | sample TabmetS3T2R1_FD_70207 | JGI IMG/M metagenome (GOLD analysis project Ga0081455, IMG submission 70207) | Tabebuia heterophylla rhizosphere microbial communities from the University of Puerto Rico - S3T2R1 | ecosystem: Host-associated > Plants > Roots > Rhizosphere ... | reverse complement strand
GATTGGGCGCGGTACCCAGGCCTTTCACCGTCCAGACGTAGGTCGTGGTGTTCAGATCGCCGCAGTACTTGGCGGTCCCCCCGTCGAGGGTCATCGTCGTCCAGGTGCCGGCGCAGCTGGGGAGCGAGGTCGCGGTCTTCGCGTTCAGGGCGTTGCTGAGCACGGCGAGCGCGGCGTTGACGCCGGCCTCGGCGAGCGAATAGGCGTCGCGCTTGTTCTCGCCGCGGTAGGTCGTCCGCGCCTGGGTGCTCGTGTAGTAGGCGATCGACGTCGCCGAGATCCCGAGCACGATCAGGATCCCGAGCGTCACCGACAGGGCGAGGCCCCGCTCGTCGCGGAGGCGGCCGACGAACGCCTGCGCCTCGGGCATGCCGTACTCGTGGCGGCCGATCGCCTGGACGCGCAGGTAGCGGCCGGACGGATCGCGGAACTGCGGGCCCCGCCCGGAGACGACCTGGGCCACTTCCGGGTCCTGCTCGAGCCCTGCGACCAGGCGGCCCAGCGCGGCCTGCACCTCCGGGCTCGCGGCACCGCCGTCGCGCCCGGTGTCGACGACGATCTCCGTCGGGGCCAACGCGCCCTCGCCGACCGCGTCGCCCAGGATGCGCAGCCCCTGGACGGCCTCGAGGTCCTGTGGGATGCCCTGGTTCGAGCCGGGCCCGAGCTCGAGTGCCAGGAGCGGCGCGGCGGCGAGCAGCAGCCCGGCGGTGGTCGCGGCGGCGAAGACGGCCGGCCGGCGCATGATCAACCGCGCCAGCCGCGGCCAGAAGCCGTGCTCCGGGTCGTCGCGCCGCTCGGTGATCCGCCGCGGCACGAGCCGCACGCGGTCGAGCCGGTCCTCGAGCCAGTAGAGCAGGACGGGCAGGATCGTCACGGCGGCGAGGACCGAGACCAGCGGTATCAACAGGCCGGCGAGGCCGAAGCCGCGCATGAACGGCAGCGGCATGAAGAGCATCAGCGCCAGCCCGATCGCCACCGCCGTGCCGCTGAAAACCACCGCCCGGCCGGCGGTCTCCATCGCGCGCTCGACCGCCTGCTCGCGGGAACCGCCCGCCTTCCGCTCCTCGCGGTAGCGGTAGACGATCAGGAGCGAGTAGTCGATTGCGATCCCGAGCCCGATCAGCGCGACCATGTTGGTCAGGTAGGTCGAGAGCGTCATGAAGTTGGCGAAGATCCAGACGAGCCCGAGCGTGACCGGGATCGAGAGCGCGGCGAGCATGAAGGGCAGCAGGAAGGCGAGCGAGCCGAAGACGAACACGAGGATCACGAGCGCGATCGGGATCGCGATGTAGAGCTCGCCCACCTGGAGGTCGTGGTTCTGCACCGGTTCGAGGTCGTGCTCGATCGCCGACTGGCCGGTGAGGTGCAGCTGCGCGCCGGGAATCGTGCCGGCCGCCCTGCGCATCGCGTCGGTGTAGCTCTTGGCGTCGGCCGGCTGCAGCTCGGACACGATCTGCGCGTTGACGACGCGGTCGGACACGGGCTGCGCGGCGACGGCCCTCCCCGTCGGCAACTCCTCCGCCGCGCGCCGGGCGGCCGCGAGCGTCGGCGCCACGAGCGCCTGCGCCGACCCCGGCCGCTGCCCCTCGACGACGATCGAGAACGAGCCGGAGGGCAGCTGTCCGAAGTGCTGCTCGAGCACGTCGGCCGTCCGCTCGCTCTCGGCGCCGGGCAGGACGAAGCGGTTCGTCAGCAGGTTTGGGAGGCCGATCGACACCGCCCCGGAGACCGCGAACAGCACCAACCAGGCGGCCAGCACGGCCCAGCGGAAGCGGATCATCGTGCGTGCGAGCGCTGCCAGGTCGTCCTCCCGAGGCGAAGCTAGTGCACGCTAGGTTAGTGCTCACTAGCCGCAAGCGTCAAGGCTGCGCGGGCGCTGGGCCCGCCGGGAACGTAACATCGTCGTTTGAGCGCCTCTGGGTGCGGGTAGCAGGCGGGAAAACGCGACCGAAAGGACGGGCCGAGGCAAATGGCCAACACACGCGACCGAATCGCCGATACGGCCGAGAACTTCCGGCCCTACGTCGAGCGCGCGGTCAAGGACGAGGAGGTGCGCGAGAACGTCAAGAGCGCCCTGCTCGCCGCGCGGAACATCTACGACGAGCTGATCGGAGGCCGGGGCGTCACCTATGCGGCGACGCGCATGGCGACCGACAAGGACCTCCAGGAGAGCTTGCGCTCGGCGATCGACGACCTGCGGGCCGCGGCCGACCGCGTCCAGGGCAGGGACTCGCACACCGGCCGCAACGTGGCGCTGCTCGTCACGGGCATCGCGCTCGGGATCCTCTTCAACCCGGTCACCGGGCCCTCGACCCGCCGCTGGCTCTCGGATCTCGTCCTCGGCAAGGACGAGTTCGGCGAGACCTCGGGGAACAGCACCGGGCCGGCCGCACCGGCGGCGACCTCGCCTAGCGCCCAGTAATCCGGCGTAACAGCGCCGCGAACTTCGCTCGCGCTCCGACGAGGCTCGTGTCGGAGTCGCCTGCCACCTTGCGCATCGCGCGCCTGAGCGAGCCCGGGTCGAGGCCGCTCGCCCGCGAGATGTCCGAGACCTGGAGCAGGATCGCACCCGGCCTCGGCGCGCTCGCGCCCGGCGCGATCGGAGCGGCGTAGCCCGCGACGCCGGAGATCGCGATGTCTGAGGCGCGCTGCCACGCCTGCAGGATCGGGTACGCCCTGATCACGCCGTCGTAGCCCTTGTCGAGCAGCCCCACCGTCGCGCGCCCGGGCATCGTGCCCGACTCGACGCGCTGGCTCACCTGGTGCAGATAGACGATCGGAACTCCGAACTCCGCGCGCTCTTCGTCGACGGCGACGAACGAGCCCTCGCGCAGCCCCCACCGCATCCCCGAGTACCACCCGAATCCCGCCTCGGCGACGTACGCCGCGCCGACGTGGAAGCCGCCGCCCATCGTGAGGCCGCCGTCGATCTCGACGATGCGCGCGGCGTCGCGGCCGCGGTCGGCGAGGAACGCGCACGCCGGCGTGCAAGCCAAGGCCAACGCGAGCGGCGCGAGGGCGCGGACGGAAGGCACGGTCGCGGGTTCAGCGGTAGGCGGGGATGCCCGTCAACGCTTCGCCGATCGCGAGCGAGTGAATGTCGTGAGTGCCTTCGTAGGTGTAGACAGTCTCAAGATTGCAGAGGTGCCGGCCCGACTGGTACTCGAGGAGGATACCGTTCGCGCCGAGCATGTCTCGACACGTCCGCGCGATCTTGAGCGCGACGGAGACGTTGTTGCGCTTGGCCATGGAGACGTGGTGCGGCTTCATGGTCTTGTCGTCCTTCATCCGGCCGAGGCGCCAGGCGAGGAGCTGCGCCTTCGTGATTTCCGTGATCATCCACGCCAGCCGTTCCTGCACGAGCTGGTGGGCCGCGATGGGGCGGTCCTTCCACTGCTTGCGGCTCTTCGCGTAGTCCAGGGCCGCGCCGTAGGTCGCCATGGCGCTGCCGACGGCGCCCCACGCGATGCCGTAGCGGGCCTGGGTCAGGCAGGAGAGGGGGCCCTTGAGCCCCTCGACGCCGGGAAGCATGTTCGCGGCGGGGATGCGGCAGTCTTCGAACACGAGTTGCGACGTGACCGAAGCCCGCAGCGACATCTTCCCCTTGTGCTCGAAGGTCGTGAATCCCTTCGAGCCCTTCTCGACGAGGAAGCCACGGACGACGCCGTCGAGCTTGGCCCACACGACCGCCACGTCGGCGATCGAGCCGTTCGTGATCCAGGCCTTCGCGCCGTTGAGGACGTACGAATCACCGTCCTTCTTCGCGGTCGTGCGCATGCCGGCCGGGTTGGAGCCGAAGTCGGGCTCCGTCAGGCCAAAGCAGCCGATCGCTTCCGCTTTCGCGAGCTTCGGGATCCAGCGGTCCTTCTGCTCCTTCGAGCCGAAGGCGTAGATGGGGTACATGACGAGGCCCGACTGCACCGAGACGAAGGAGCGGAGGCCCGAGTCGCCGCGCTCGAGCTCCTGCATGATCAGCCCGTACGAGATGTTGTCGAGACCCGGCAGGCCGTACTCGGTGATGGTCGACCCGAAGAGGTGCATCTGGGCCATGTCGGGGACGAGCTCTTTGGGAAAACGCCCTTCCCAGGCCGCCTCCTCGATCACGGGCATGACCTTGTCGTCGACCCAGGAGCCGACGGTGTCCCGGACCAGGCGCTGGTCTTCGGTCAGGAGCGAATCGATGTCGAGGTAGTCGGCGTGCGCAGCCAAGGTCAGCCTCCCGCGGCCGCTTCGAAGCGCCGCAAAGGGTCGCATCCTATCCCGACCCGCCCCGAGGGGAAAGCGTCCGGTCGCCGTGGGGGTCGCCTCTGCGGGTAGACTTTTCCAAGTCATGGGCGCTTTTCTGGGCGGCTCCGCTTACAACATGGTGCGCGACATCGCCGACGGATACATCATCGCGAGCGAGCTGACGTTCCGAAAGTTCCAGATCCCCGACTTCCAGACCTTCGGGTTCGAGGCGGACAAGCTGCTCCGCGAGATTCGGGGAAGCGTGCCGCCGACGGGCGACGTCGAGGCGACGCAGAAACGGCAGCGGCGGATGCAGCGCCTCCAGCAGGCGCTGACGATCGCCAACAACGCGCGCGCGCGGCTACGTTGAGGTTTCGCGGGCGGGCGTCCTTTCGCGAGGCTTTCCTCGCGGCCCTCTTCTTCGCGGGATACACCGTTCTGGCGACGTGGCCGCAGGCCGCGCACATGTCGACAGGCATGGCCGACACGCTCGACGCGAAGCTCTCGGCCTGGATCTTCCACTGGGACTACTTCCAGACGCTCCGCGACCCGCTCAACCTCTTCCAGGCGCCGATCCTGTATCCCGCGAAGTACGTTCTCGCCTTCTCCGAGAACATGTACGGAGCGGCGGTCTTCGGTTTTCCGCTGCTCGCCGCGGGCGTCTCGCTCGTCGCGAACTACAACTTCCTGCTGCTGCTCGGAATGTTTCTCTCGGCGCTCTCGGCCTGGGCGCTCGCGCGTTACGTCACCGGCGACGCGCTCGCGTCGCTCGCGGCCGGCGTCGTCTACGGGTTCCTGCCGTACAAGCTCTCCCAGCTGCCGCACGTGCACATGGAGTGGGGAGCGTTCCTGTGTCTCGTCTTCCTGTTCCTGCTGCGTTACCTCGACGGGGGCCGGCGGCGGGACGCCGTCCTGCTCGCCGTCGCCGTCGCCTGGAACTTCATCGCCTGCATCCAGTACGCGTTTTTCACGAGCTTTCTCGTGGCCGTCGTGCTCGGGCTGGAGCTGGTGACCGGAGGGCCGTCGCGCAAACGCCGCGTTCTCGGAGCGGTGCTCGCCATGGCTTTCGGAGCGCTCGCCTGCCTGCCGTTTGCGATCCCGTATCGGAAGGCGTCGAAGCTGTATGGCATGCGGCGGACGGTGGGCGAGATGACGTTCTTTTCCGCGCGTCCGCAGTACTTTCTGTCGGCGGGGGACCGCAACCGTTTCTGGGGGCCCGTGACGACGAAGTTCCGCGGGCCCGAAGGAGATTTCTTTCCGGGGCTCCTGGCGCTCGGGCTCGCGGGTTACGCGGTCGCGCGTTCCCGCCGCGAGGAGACAGCGCCGGTCGAACGCCGCGAGCCGTCGCCGCGGCGACGCCGCGGGGCGCGCGCCCTCGATGTCGCGATCCTCCTGCTCGCCGGCGTGTGGATTGCCGCCCTCGCGGTCCGCGGCCTGCGCATCGGACCGGTATCCGTGGGCGACGCGGGACGAGTCCAGGTGTGGCTGACGCTGGCGATCGTCGCGCGACTGGCCCTCGCGTTCCCCGGCCGAGCGGCCGGCCGCTACGCGAGCCTCGGAGACTTCCTGCGTCGGGGGCCGTGGAACCGGCGCGTGCTTCTCCTGGTCCTGGTCGCGGCGGTCGGGGTCCTGGTCTCGCTCGGCGGCCACACGCCGTACTACCGGTTCCTCTTCACGTCCCTGGGAGAACTGTTCCGTGGAATCCGCGTCGCCGCGCGCGGGGTGGTTCTCTTCCAGGCGGGCCTCGCCGTCCTCGCGGCGTGGGGCCTGTCGCGGCTGACGCGGGAGCGGCCGAAGCGGATTCGGTTTGCGGCCGTCGGCGCGGCCCTCGCGGTCCTCACCGTCGAGTACCGGGCCTTTCCGCTGAAGCTCGAGTTTTACGACTCGAGCCGCGTCGCCGTGTACGAGTGGCTGCGAGACGCGAAGCTCGCGGGAGCGCTCGTGGAGCTGCCGCTCGGGTTTCCCTTCGACTGCGAGTACACGTACCGCCAGGCCGAGCACGGCCACCCGCTCGTCAACGGGCACTCGAGCTTCGCGCCGAGACCGTACGAGGAGCTCTACCCGCTGACGCACGAGCGGCCCATTCCCGACGTCGTCTGGGACAAGCTGGAGGGCCTCGGAGGACGGGTCGTGGTTCTGCACCTGCACGGCGGAGGGCCCGAAGGCCGCCAGCTGGTCGAGACGCTGAGGTTCGTGCAGCGGGGGATTCGCTCCGGCCGCGTCGAGGCGCTGGGGACGTTCCCGCACGGCGACGACGCCGACGTGGTGCTGCGGCCCGCGGGATCGACGGACCGCCTTCCTCCGCTTCCCGCAGGGTCTCCGGCGCAGGCGATGGAGACTCTGCGCGTGGCGAACGCGAAGGTCGCGCCGCCCTTCGGTCCGGTGCAGGTCCCGGAGGAGGGCCAGCGCGTGCCTCCGGGATTCTGGTGTTACGGATGGGCGCTCGACGATTCCGGGATCGAGAGCATTCGAGTGACCACCGACTCCGGCGCGGAGGCGCTCGCGAAGATCGGGGGCCGATGGCCGGGCCTGGACAAGTCCTATCCCGGATACGACGAGCCCGGAAACGGAGGCTACGGGTTCGGCCTGCCCCCCGAGCTCTCGCCCGGACGTCACACGCTTCGCGTGCGGTACCTGGCGCGGGACGGGGGAGAGACGACCGTCGAGCGCGTCATCGTCGTGGATCCGGCGCTCTCTCCCACGCCGCCGGGTCCGGCTCGCTGACGAAGCTTCGCGGGCGCGGCCGGGGATTCTAAGGGGGGCATCCTGCCCGTATAATCCGCGCCCCTATGGACTCGGCACCCTGGACAGCGATCTCGAAGCTCGCCTCGAAGGCCGGCGCCACCGCCCGCGTCCGGGGCTGGCTGTACAACAAGCGCTCGTCCGGCAAGATCCAGTTTCTGATCCTGCGCGACGGGACGGGATATCTCCAGGTCGTGGTCCCGAAGGCCGAGGTCGCGCCGGAGGTCTGGGACGCGGCCGAGCGGGCGACGCAGGAATCGTCCCTGGAGGTCGAAGGAGCGGTCCGGGCCGACAAGCGCGCGCCCGGCGGCTTCGAGATGACCGCGTCGGCGGTCGCCACGCTGGGCGAGTCGCCCGAGTACCCGATCTCGCCCAAGGAGCACGGCGTCGATTTCCTGATGAACCTGAGGCATCTCTGGATGCGCTCCTCGCAGCAGCACGCCGTGCTGCGGGTTCGCTCCGAGATGGAGCAGGCGATCGCCGACTTCTTCTACGAGCGCGAGTACGTTCGCATCGACTCGCCCATCCTGACCGGATCCTCGGTCGAAGGCACGTCGACGCTGTTCGAGACCGACTACTTCGGGGACAAGGCGTACCTCTCGCAGTCCGGTCAGCTCTACCTCGAGCCCGCCGCGGCGGCGTTCGGCAAGGTCTACTGTTTCGGCCCGACGTTCCGCGCCGAAAAGTCCAAGACGCGGCGCCACCTCACCGAGTTCTGGATGGTCGAGCCCGAGGCGGCCTTCCTCGAGTTCGAGGGGCTCTGCGAGCTCGCCGAGGACTTCATCGTCTACCTCGTGGAGCGCGCGCTCAACCGCTCGGCCGACGACCTCAAACGCCTCGAGCGGGACACGTCGAAGCTGGAGAAGATCAAGAAGCCGTTTCCGCGCATCACGTACCGCGAGGGCATCGCGGAGCTCCAGAAGAAGGGCTTCCCCGTGAAGTTCGGGGACGACCTCGGCGCGGACGAAGAGACGGCGCTCTGCGGGGACCTCGAGAAGCCCCTCATCGTGTCGCGCTTCCCGGCGGCCATCAAGTCGTTCTACATGCAGCCCGACCCGAAGGACCCCGAGGTCGTGCTCGGCCTGGACATGCTCGCGCCGGAAGGCTACGGCGAGATCATCGGGGGCTCGCAGCGCATCCACGACCTGGCCCTGCTCGAGAAACGGCTCGAGGAGCACAAGCTGCCCCGCGAGGCCTACGAGTGGTACCTCGACGTCCGCCGCTACGGCACGTTTCCGCACTCGGGTTTCGGGATGGGCCTCGAGCGCCTGGTGGCCTGGGTCTGCGGGATCCACCACCTGCGCGAGGCGATTCCCTACCCGCGGACGCTCAAGCGGATCTACCCTTGAGCCTGAAGACAGGCTCCATGGCCGGAAAAACGCTTCCCACGGTCGGCATCGTCTCGCTCGGATGCCCGAAGAACCTCGTGGACGCCGAGGTCATGCTCGGGCATCTGCAGCGGGCGGGGCACGAGATCGTCTCGGATGCGGAGGCGCGAGTCGTGGTCGTCAACACCTGCGGCTTCATCGACCGCGCCAAGGAGGAATCCGTCGACACGATCCTCGAGCAGATCGAGCGGAAGAAGCGCGGAGAGATCGACCGCGTCGTCGTGGCCGGCTGCATGGTCCAGAAGTACGGCCGGGAGCTCTCGGCCGAGATTCCCGAAGTCGACGCCTTCGTGGGCCTCGACGAGCTCGAGAACGCGCCGGCCGCGGCCGCCGGTCTGCCCACGCTCCCGCGTTTCACCGACAAGCCGCTCGCGACGCGCCTCTACGACGAGAGGGCGCCGCGCGTGCTGTCGCGCCGCCGCGGCTACGCCTACCTCAAGGTCGGGGAGGGCTGCGACAACCCCTGCACGTTCTGCACGATTCCCCAGATGCGCGGGAAGCAGCGCAGCCGGACGATTGTGTCGCTCGTGGCCGAGGCGCAGGCTCTCGAGGCCCAGGGCGTCGCGGAGCTCGTTCTCATCTCCCAGGACACCACGCGCTACGGCGAGGACCTCGGAATGGGCCGCGCGGGACTCGCCGGCCTCGTGGAAGCGCTCGCCGCCAGGACGTCGTTTCCGTGGATCCGCTTCCTCTACGCCTACCCGAAGACCCTCGACGACTCGGTGCTGGACCTGATGGCGAAGGAGCCGCGCTTCGTTCCGTACGTGGACATTCCCTTGCAGCACGTGTCGCGGCCGATCCTCTCCGCGATGCGGCGCGGCGGCGATTCCGCACAGTACCTGCGAATGCTGGAGCGCATGCGGGAACGGGCGCCGGGGATCGCCGTGCGGACGACGTTCATTGTCGGCTTCCCCGGCGAAGGCGAGGCGGAGTTCCGGGAGCTCTGCGAGTTCGTCCGCGCGGCGGAGCTCGACAACATGGGAGCGTTCACGTATTCGCCGGAGCCCGGCTCGGGCTCGGAGCCGCTCGGGGATCCCGTGCCGGCCGAGGAGAAGGAACGCCGCAAGGAGTTCCTCCTCTCGCTGCAGCAGCCCATCGCGCGGGGGAAGCTTCGCGCGCTGCGCGGCCGGACGGTCGAGGCGATCGTCGAAGGGCCCTCCGAGGAGCATGAGTACCTTCTCGAGGGCCGCATGCGCTCGCAGGCTCCCGAGATCGACGGCCGGCTCCTCATCACCGACGCCGGCGGACGGGACCTCGTTCCGGGAGCCATCGTTCCAGTTCGGATCGAGAAGACGTTCGACTACGACGTGACGGGCTCCGTCGTCGGCTGATAGACGGCAGACGGCAGACGGCAGACGGCAGACGGCGGACGCATCCATGCAGGTCATCCGTGACCCGTTCCGCCAGACCGACCTTCCGCGCGGAGGGATCGGCACCATCGGCAACTTCGACGGTGTTCATCTCGGGCACCGCCGGATCCTCCAGACGGTCGTCGATCGGGCGCGGGAGATCGGGCGTCCCTCCTTCGCCATCACGTTCGACCCGCACCCGATGGCCGTGTTGCGGCCCGACCGCGCGCCCCGCCGCATCCAGACTCTGCGCCAGAAGGAGGAGACGATCGAGGCCATCGGCATCGAGACCCTCCTCGTCATCCCGTTCACGCGCGACTTCTCGCTGACCGAGCCCGAGGAGTTCGTGCGCACGCTCCTCGCTGACCGGCTCGGGGCGTCGGAGCTCTACATCGGCGCGCACTTCGCGTTCGGCCGCGGCAAGCGCGGCGACCTCGCGCTCCTCTCCCGCCTCGGGGCCGAGTGCGGCTTCATCGCGTCGGCCGTGGAGGAGGTCCTCTACGAGGGCGAACCCGTTTCTTCGACGCGCATCCGGAGAGCCCTCGAGCGGGGCGCGATCGGGGAAGCCAACGCGATGCTCGGCCGCGGCTACGAGCTCGACGGCCTGGTCGCGCGGGGAGACCGCGTCGGACACCAGATCGGCGTGCCCACGATCAATCTCGAGCCCGAGGGCGAGCTGCCCCCGGCCGACGGCGTCTACGTCACCGAGATCGAGATCCGCTCCTTCGGCCGCCGCTTCGCGAGCGTCACCAACATCGGCCGCCGGCCCACGCTCTACGAAGAGTTCCGGACCACGATCGAGACGTACGTCCTCGACTTCTCGTCCGACGTTTACGGCGAACGGGTCCGGCTGTTCTTCCTCGACCGGCTCCGGGAGGAGCGGAAGTTCCCGTCCGTCATCGAGCTGAAGGCGCAGATCCAGAAAGACATCGCCTCGACGCGCGACTACTTCGCCCGCCGCGCCGCGGAGACCCCGCCCGAACGGTGACGGCCGAGCGGAGCGCGGCCGCGCCAGCGCCCGAGAAGAGCGTCCGGGGAGTCCGCCGGGTCTTCTCCGTTCTGGGTCCCGGCGTGGTCACAGGCGCCGCCGACGACGATCCTTCCGGAATCGCGACGTACTCGATCGCCGGCGCGCGGTTCGGCACATCGCTCCTCTGGACCGCATGGGTCACCTGGCCGTTGATGGCCGTCGTCCAGATGGCCTGCGCGAGGATCGGCATGGTCACGGGGCGCGGGCTCGCCGGCGCCCTGCGCCAGAAGTTCCCAAGGGGGGTCGTCGCGGCGGTCGCGGTCGCGCTCCTGCTCGCGAACACCCTGAACGTGGGCGCCGACCTCGCCGGCATGGCCGACGCGGCCGAGATGCTGACCGGCTGGGACTCGCACATTTTCGTCGTCGTCTTCGGCGCCGGGATCGCGTGGGCCATCGTCCGCTTCCGCTACCACCGGATCGCGTCGGTCCTGAAGTGGCTCGCGCTCGTACTCTTCGCCTACGTGATCGCGGCCTTCGACGCCCGCCCCGACTGGGGCGCCGTCCTGCGCGCGGCGTTCCTGCCTCGCTGGCCGAGCCGCGACGAGTGGGGCGCCCTCGTGGCGATCCTGGGCACGACGATCTCGCCGTACCTCTTCTTCTGGCAGGCCTCGCAGGAAGTCGAGGAGGAGAAGGCGATGGGCCGCCGAATCCTCGTCCGGCGCGAGGGCGCGCGGCCGAGCGACCTCGCCGACCGGCGTCTCGACGTCGGGATCGGAACGCTCTTCTCGAACCTGGTCATGTTCTTCGTGATCCTCACGACGGCATCCACGCTCCACGTGCACGGCGTGACCCGGCTGGAGACGTCGCGCGAGGTGGCGCAGGCGCTGCGGCCCCTGGCGGGCCCGTTCGCCGAGGTCCTCTACACCGTCGGCATCGTGGGCGTCGGCCTGCTGGCGATCCCGACGCTCGCCGGCTCCGCGGCGTACGCGTTCGCCGAGACGTTCGGCTGGAGGCAGGGCCTCGACCGGCGGTTCGGCCAGGCGCGCTGGTTCTACGGCGTGATCGTCCTCTCGACGGCGGCCGGCGTCGCGCTCGACTTCGCCGACGTCAACCCGGTCCGGATCCTGTTCGCCACGGCCGTCGTCAACGGGCTCCTCGCGCCCTTCCTGCTGCTCGCCATCCTGGTCGTGGTCACGGACCGGCGCGTCATGAAGGGCCAGCCCATCCCGACTCTCTCGGGAGTGGTCGTCGCCGTCACGACCCTGCTGCTCTTCGGCGCGGCCGTCGGGATGTTCCTCTTCTAGCTCACGGAGTTCGCGGACAGCGTCCGCCGGAGCAGCCAGCGGAAAGCCGCGACCAGCAGGAGCGTGGCGCCGAAGGTCGCCACGATCGTGGCGCCGGTCGGCAGGTCCATCACGAAGGAGAGCGACACGCCCGCGGCGGACACGAGCACGCCCATGGCCCAGCCGATCGCCAGCCGTGCGCCGAGGCGTTCGGCGAAGAGCATGGCCGTGACCGACGGGACGATCAGGAAGCAGAAGACGAGCAGCACGCCGGCGATCGCCACCGACGAGGTCACGACGAATCCGAAGGACACGTAGAAGAGAAAGTCCCAGAAGCGGACGTTGAGGCCCTGGCGCTCCGCGGCCTGCTCGTCCATGGAGATCAGGAGGAACCGCTTCCGGAAGATGAAGTGGAAGACGCCGACGGCGGCATAGAGGACCGCGGTCTTGCCCAGCTCCTTCCAGGAGACCGAGAGGATGTTCCCGACCAGCATCTCCTTGAGGTGCTCGGTCTCCTGGGTCGCCTTCGACATGACCAGGATCGCGACGGCCGCCGAGACGGCGTAGACGATGCCGATGATGGCCTCCTGCGGGATGCGCGTCCGCCGGTGAACGCGCGAGATCGCGAAGATCGCGGCCCCCAGGAACGTGAAGCCCAGCGAGAACAGGTAGGCCGTGCCGGAGTGGAGATCGTAGCCCGCCAGATACGCGACGGTCGTGCCGAGGGCCGCGATCTGGGCGAGCGAGAGATCCACGAAGATGACGCCTCGCTCGACGACGTGGACGCCGAGATAGGCGTGGATCCCGGTGAGGATCAGGCTGGCCACGAACGCCGGCAGCAGAATCTCGAGGACGGTCACTTCGCGGATCCTTTCTTCGCCGCCAGGGCGTCGGCGAGCAGCTTCACGTCGTAGTCGAAGAGGCCGAAGTAGTCCTTGATCTCGGGGAGGCCGCCGACGGACGGAATGAAGACCAACAGCGTCGCGCCGGTCTTCTCGGCGATCTGGGCCGGCGTCTTGCGGTCGAAGTAAGGCTCCATGAGGATGACCGGGATCTTCTTCGCGCGCATGAGGTCGATGAGCTCGACCGTGTGCGAGGGCGAGGGCGGCACGCCCGGCTTGGGCTCGACGTAACCGGCGGCGGTCAGCTTGAAGCGTTTGAGGAAGTTGGGCCAGGAGTTGTGGTACGTCACGATCTCCGTTCCCGCATAGGGCGCGAGTGCCGCCTCCCAGCGCTTCGCGCCTTCCGTCAGCTTCGCCTCGAAGGCCGCGAGGTTCTTCGAGTAGTCGGCCGCTCCGGAAGGATCGAGCTGCGTCAGCCGGGCGGCGATGGCGCGCGCGATCACGCGGCCGTTCTCGGGATCCAGCCAGTAGTGGGGGTTGCCGAAGGGGTGCACGTCGCCCATCGCCCGCGTGACGGTACCGGTGGGCCGCTCGAGGATGTCGCAGCCATTGGAGGCGTCGAGGTAGCCCGGGCTGCCGGGCCGGATCTTCGCGTTGCGACTCTGGTCGATCAGCGGCGGCAGATAGCCGACCTCGAGCTCGAGGCCGGCCACGATCAGAAGGTCGGCCTTCGAGAGCTTCAGCACGAAGGAGGGCTTGGGCTCGACGAAGTGCGGATCCTGGTAGCCGCGGGCCAGCGCGAACGTCTCGACGCGCGGGCCGCCGATCGCGTCAGCGATCGAAGCGAAGTCCTGGAGGCTCGTGACGACCTGGACCTTGGCGAGGGAGACGCCGGGCACCGCCGCCAGCAGGGAAGCGAAGACGAACCGAAAGATGTTCTTCATGCGGAACCTCAAAAAGGATGGGCGCCGTGGGCGCCGATGGCGAACTGGATCTGCAGAAAGCCCTCGTTGGCCTTGATCCCGGGGGCGTACTCCCGATAGCGATATTCGGCCCGGAGCATGGAGAATTCGCTGGGCATGAAAGTGAACGTCGCGGCGACGCCCTTGTCGCGCTGCGAGGCGTTGATGGCGCGGTCCGAGAACTCGTAACGGGCTCCCGTGTACCAGCGCCGACCGAGCTGGTAGTCGCCGCCGACGAAGAAGCCCTGTGCATCCTGCCGGCCGTCGGGCTGTTCACGCTGGCTCCAGAAATACTCGCTGCGCAGGATGAAGGAGCGGTACGGCTTTCCCTGGAGCGGCTTCCAGCGGTAAACGAAGTGGACGTTCTGAAGGCTCGTCGTGTTGGTCGGCGTGGTCCCGTTGTGGCCGTAGGCGTAGCTGCCTCCGAGCTCGACGTTGTGGTCGTCGCCGAAATCGCGAAAGATCCGATACTGCCCGTTGTAGGTCAGGTCGCCCTTCGACGGAGCGATGAACAGGCCTTCTCCCGAAGTGCCGTCGATGACCTGGAAGTAGGCTTCCGAAAAGGTGTCACCGGGCAGCTCGATCAGCTTGGAGACCGAGATTCCTTCACCGGCCCAGGACTCGGTCTGGGGCTGCAGGAGGATGTCGGTCATCGGCAGCGGCTCGTCGACCCACGGCAGAACGTGGAGGTGCAGTGTGTTGATCTTGCCGAACTGCATCTTGAACTTGCCCCCCTTGGCCTGCACCTGCCATGGAAGCGTCAGGAACGTGACGTAGGCCTCCTCGACCTCCACGCCGTCGTTGCTGAAAGAGAGAAAGACGTCGGCACGCGCGTAAGGATCCACGACGGCCTGGAGCGAGACCTCGGACTCCTCGACCTGGAAGGCGGGGGAGGGCTGCACCGGGTTGTGCCCCACCGAAGCGAGGAAGTTGCCGATCACGGCGATCGCCGGATTGAAGAACGTCGGGTTCACGGCCGTCCCCGCGGGAGCGGTGGTCGGCTCCGGAGGGGTCACCGGCGTCGGCTCCGGCGGAGGAGTCGGCTCGGGAGTCGGGGCGGGTGAAACGGGGGGCTCGGGCGG
>Ga0081455_10004890_pt1 | contig 14850 bp, 14 predicted proteins | sample TabmetS3T2R1_FD_70207 | JGI IMG/M metagenome (GOLD analysis project Ga0081455, IMG submission 70207) | Tabebuia heterophylla rhizosphere microbial communities from the University of Puerto Rico - S3T2R1 | ecosystem: Host-associated > Plants > Roots > Rhizosphere ... | reverse complement strand
TCATTTGTGCATCTCGTCCGGCGGCATGATGCCCCAGAGGTTGGAGGCGGAGGGGTCCTTGGCCCACACCTTCGGCCGCTGCGGGTTGTCGCGGTGCCACGGCCGCGGCTCGAAATAGCCGAGTTCTTCGTTCACCTGGTCGAGCTCCGCGAACAGCTCGGTGATCAAGCCATTGGGCGCGCGGTGATAGGCGAAGAGATTATGGCCGATGCCGTGCCGGCCCGGCCCCCAGATGAGCTTGTACCCGTTCAAGCTCAGATAATCGCACGCCGTCTGCAGGTGTGCCCAGTCGCGCAGCTCGAAGGCGGTGTGAAAGTGCCGGTCCTCGTTGGTCTGCATCAGGTTGATGGTGTGATGGTCGCGGCCGCAGCGCAGGAACGAGAAGAAGTCCCCCATCCAGTCGGAGACGCGAAAGCCGAGCACGTCGCAGTAGAAGTCCGTCATACGCTTGACGTCGCTGACGAAGAACGCGACGTGGCCGAGCTTGTGCGGAACGATGCCTTTGCTCGGAAAACGCTGACCCGAAAAGGCATCGCGCTTGAACACCTCCATCATAGTGCCCTTGGGGTCCGCGAAGGTGACCATGTCCGAGATCGTGGGCTCGGCATCCTTCCGGCGCTGCGTTTTGATGCCGTGGCCCTGGACCTCCTTCTCGAAGGCGTCGAGATCATCCTCGGGCGCGATCTGGAACCCGAGACGGACGCATTTCGCCTGCGCCCCCTTGGACAACACCACGGAATGGTGATCGACGGTCGAGGCCAGGTAGACCGCCTCCTTGTCCTTGCCGGTCTGCGTGAGGCCGAGCACCTCGGTGTAGTATTCCGCCTGCTTGTCGACGTCGGGCATCTCGTAGACGGCGTGGGCGATCTTCTTGACGCGGATCATGCGGACCTCCGTTACTGCTCGTTCGGTTCAATCGCGAGCCTTGCGGCGCGGCATCGCGCCGATGACGTCGACCATCGCGGCGACGTCCTGCTCGCCTAACCCCATCTGGATGAACTTGTCGTAGAGTTCTACCGCCCGGTCGAGCAAGGGGGTCGCCACGCCGACGCTGTCGGCGAACTCGCCGATCATATCGAAGTAATGCTGCAGGGCGGGCGCCGTGCCTTGCGCCGGCAGAAAGCGGCGTTGCGCCATCCAGGGCGCGCGGATGCCGAACTGAGTCGATCCGCCGCTGCCGCCGGCGATGGCCTTGATCATCAGCTCGACATCGACGCCGGCCTTGAGCCCCAGCGCCATGGCCTCCGCGGTCGCCGCGATGTGGATGGCGACGAGCAGATTGTTCACGAGCTTGACGCGGCTTGCCGCCCCGAACGGCCCGAAGTAGAGGCACGAATCGGCGAACCCGCTGACGTAGCGCTCGGCCTTGGCGCAGGCGTCCTTGTCACCGGCGAGATAGATTACGGCCTTGCGCGCTGCCACCATTCCGGGCGTCCCGCTCACCTCGCCGTCGAGAAAGTGCGTGCCCTTGGCCGCGAGCGGCGCGACATGGCGTTTCTTGTCGGGCACGGGATGCGAGCCGAGCTCGACAATGATCTGCCCGGGACGCGCGGATTGGATGAGCCCGTTCGGGCCCTGCACCACCTCGTCAAGCGCCTGCGACGACGGCAGGCAGGAAAACACGATCTCTGCCTGCGCACCGATCTCGGCCGGCGAGCGCGCGGCAACTCCGCCGATCTTCTCGAACTCCGCGAGCGAGCCGCGGCGATAGCCCAGCACCCTATATCCGCTCTTGATCAGGTTTTCGCAGATCGGCAGCCCGATCTTTCCGACACCGACGAAGCCGACCGTTTCCATGGCTCTCACCCCTCGCGTGCCTTCGACCTACGCCAGCTCGAGCGACTGGTCGGAGAAATTAACCTTGATGCCGAGCGAGCCTTCCATCACCGTCCATTCGCGCAGCTCGAAGCTGCGCAATCCATTGACCACGAACGGGTCGGCCTCGGCGATCTCGCGCGCCGCCTGGGCGGTGGCCGCGCGCACGATGGTGAGGCCGTCGCCTCGGGTCTTGCCGTCGGCCTCGGCCAGCGGGCCCGACGCGAACAGCACGCCCTTCTTCTCCAGGCCGATCATGTATTCGAGATGGCGCGGCAGATGCTCGGCGATCTTCTCCGGTGCCGCGCCGCCTTTGGAGAGCACGACATAGAGCTTCTTGCGCAGCATCGTCTTGGTCAGCTCGCGAATGCGCGCTTCCGTCATTGCGCCCTCCCCTTTTCGACCGTGTGCCGGGGCCTGTCGATCCGGCGAGAATGGCGGTCTTGGTCGCGCCGATCAAGGCGTCCGACGCCGAGGATCACCGTCTGCCATATGCGTGGCGATCTGCCAGGCGTTGCCCCATCTGCCCTCCACCATACAGCGGCGCTCCCGCAGGGCCCGGCTGCAATCGGCGCCTTTCGTCGAGCCGTCCGATCGGGATATGAATCGTTGCGAGGCCCCCGCGCGAGAACGACGATGGCAAGAATCCCGCTCACTTTGACCTGCGGCGACTACGAAATCACGCGTCCGCTGACCGAAGGCGCGGTAACGGCCGATGGCATCGACTTGACCGTCTTGACCGACATCGCCTCGCGGGACCGCCACTGGCGGCTCGCGCGCAACGGCGAGTGCGACGCGGGCGAATTCAATGTCTTCGGCTACTTCATGGCCAAGGAGCGTAATCATCCCTTCATCGCGTTGCCGATCTTTCCGCATCGCCGTTTCCGGCACGGCTTCGTGTTCGTGAACCCGACCAGAGGCATCCGGACCCCGCGCGATCTCATCGGCCGCCGCGTCGGCGTGGAGGGCTACCAGACGGCTGGCTGCGTATGGATGAAGGGGATTCTCGAGGAGTTCTTCGGGGTACCGCATCGGGAGATCACCTGGGTGTTGCCCCGCCCCGAGGACATTCCATTCACGCCGCCGCCCGGGCTGCGGATCGAATACGCCGCCGGTGACAAGACCGATGAGGAGATGCTGGTCGGCGGCGAGATCGACGCCCTCATCACGCCTCAGGTACCGGTCCATTTCCGGCGCGGCGACAAGCGCATCGGGCGGCTCTTCCCCAACTACAAAGATCTCGAGATCGATTATTTCCGGCAAACCGGCATCTTTCCCATCATGCACCTGGTCGTCATCCGTCGCGAGATCGTCGATCGTCATCCCTGGATCCCGGCCAATCTCACCCGCGCCTTTCACGTCGCGAAGAGCATGACCTACGACCGCATCCGCAACCCGAGGGTCGTTCCGCTCGCGTGGTTCGGCAATGCATGGGAGGAGCAAATCGAACTCATGGGTCGCGACCCTTGGGCCTTCGGGCTTACGCCGGCGAACCGCAACAATCTCTCGACGGCGCTAGGCTATGCGCGCGAGCAGGGTCTGATCTCCGGGAGTCAAAGCCTGTCCGAGCAATTCATCGACATACCTGAAAGCGTTCTGGAAGGGGTTCCCGGGTACTGACCACGGACGATGGACGACAAGGAGCGACCATGACCGGCCGGCTACGGCAGAGCGCGGTGATTGCCTGCCTCAGTGCCTCGGCATGGATATCCGGCGCCGCCGCACAGGGCATGCAGACGTGGAGCGGACCTAAGACGGCGGTGAAGCTCGGCGTGACCGGTCGGCCCGATTCCGCGTTCCTGATGCTGGCGCTGCACCGCGGATATTTCGATCAGCACGCATTGAGATCGAGACGGTGGTTGGAGGATCCGGGAACGAGTTCGTGGCGCCTCTTGCCTTGAACCGGATCCAGGTGGCGAGCGGCTCGCTCAATGCGGCGCTGTTCAACGCGCTCAACCGCGGCATCGACATCCGCATCGTCGCGGACTTCGCGCATTTGGGAAGCGATGATGACGGCCTCATCTCGATGATGGCTCGCATCGATCTGATGGAGACGGGCGCCATCAAATCGCCGGCCGACTTGAAGGGCAAAGAGATCAGCGTCGGATTCGGCCGCGGCCATTACTCGTATCTGATGGCCGGAACGATGCTCGCAAGAGCGAATCTTTCGTTCTCGGACGTGACGCTGCGGAACATGAGCGTTCCGGATTCGCTTGCGGCCATGTCGAACAAGGTCATCGATGCGAGTGTCGTGATCGAACCTCTGGTCACGGCCGCCCTGCGCCAGAACATTGCAAGAATTCTCGTCAAGGGTGGCCGCATCGAACCCGGCGCACAGCTCGCCGTCCTCGTCTTCTCGCCCGAATTTGCCAAGCAGCCCGACGCGGCAAGCAGATTCCTCATGGCGTACCTGCGCGGCGCGCGGGACTATCACGACGCTTTCGTGGCGAAGAAGGATCGAGACGCCGCCATCGCAATCCTCACCAAGACCCTCCCCGTCAAGGATCCGGAGACCTGGAAGATCGCGATGCCGCAACAAATCGACCTCAACGGCCGTGTCAACGTGGCCGACATCAAGCGACAAGCCGCAGCGTACAAGGAATTGGGCGACATTCCCGGCCCGGTGCCCGACATCGACAAATACGTCGATCATCGATTTGCCGAAGATGCCGTGAAGGTGATCGGCGTTCGTTAGCGAATTCTCATCGATGGAATCGATCGACCTCGCCGGCGACCGCTTCATTCGGCGACGATCAGCGCATCGAGCGCGGTGACGCCTTGTCCCTCGGCGTGAACCATCAGCGGATTGATATCGATTTCGACGATGCCAGGCGTGGTCCGCATCAGGCGGCCGATCGCGAGCACAGCCTTCGCCACCGCGTCCACGTCCACGGGCGGCGCGCCGCGGAAACCGGCGAGCAGCTTCGCCGCGCGCAGCTTGTGCAGGGCTTCGACGATCTGCAAGTCGTCCGCGTCGACCGGCAGTAGCCGCACGTCGCCCAGCGCCTCGACCCAGATGCCACCGAGCCCGAGCAACAACACCGTGCCCCAGGCCGGATCGCGTTTGGCCCCGACCATCAATTCGAGGCCCTTCCCCGACATTCGCTCGACCAGGCAGCCGTCGAGCGTCACGCCCGGCGCCGCGGCTTTGACGCGCTGCTGCATCGCCGCCCAGGCCGCGCGCAGCGCGTCCTCGTCGGCGAGGTCGAGCGCGACACCGCCGGCTTCGGTCTTGTGCGACAGTGCCGCGGCTTGTGCTTTCAGAGCCACCGGGTAGCCGACGCGCGTCGCGACGGCGACGGCTTCGTCCGGGGTGCGGGCAAGCTCGCCGTCGGGCACGCGGATGCCGGCCGCGGAAAGGATCTTCTTTCCCAACCATTCCGGCTGCGCGCCCTTGCCGAACTTGGGCGTGCCCGGAAACGGCGCGGGCTCGGCCGCGACGCGGGTTCGGGCGAGCGAGCGCCCGTAGCGGGTATAGAGCGTGATCGCGCGCAACATGCGGTCCGACGAGCGCGAGAACACCGCCGGACTTGCGCTGACGGCCTCGATGATGTCGGGAGCGAGCGACCAGGTATCGCCGAGCGCCACCATGACCTTGGGCTTCGGCGAGTCCGCCATGCCCTGGCTGAAGGCCTTGACCTGCGCGGCATAACTGATCGGGAACGAGATGAACAGCATCCCGATATTCGGATCGTCGATCAGCGCCTTGACCGCGACGGGCAGCGAATCCAGCGAGAAGCCGGCGGTGACATCGAGCGGGTTGCCGTAATTGCCGTACGCAGGCAGCACGTCGCTGACTTTCTTCAGCGTTGCCGGCTCGAGCTCGGGAATATCGAGGCCGATCTCTTCGGCGAAGTCGTTGGTCAACCCCACATAGGCGCCAGAGGCGGTCAGAATGCCGGGGCCTTTGGTGGGCGGGGTCGGATAGCGCACGAGGATTTGCACCAGATCCATCATCTCGTCCATCGTGGACACCACAATGGCGCCGGCGTCCTCGGCCTGAGTTCGCATCGTCGCCCAATCGCCGATCAGCGCACCCGTGTGCGACTGCGCGGCCTTGCGCGCCTTGGCGCCACGCCCCGCCAGCATCAGCACGACCGGCTTGCCGGCCGCGCGCGCACGGCGGCAAGCGGCGAGGAATTGCGCCGGCCGGCGGATCTCTTCGCAGTAGATCGCGATCACACGGGTCGCGCGGTCCTCGGCCAGGAATTCGACGAAATCGGTGCCTTCGAGCCCCGCCTCGTTGCCGGTCGAGATCACGTAGGACAACGGCAGGCCAAGGCCATCGGCGGCGCGCTGGAAGTGGCCGAGCAAGCCCCCGCTTTGGCCGACGAAGGCGACGCCGCCTGCGACGCCGCGTTTCGCCTCGCGCGCGTGCAGCATGTGCAACCACATGCCATCCACGTTGTTGGTGACGCCGAGGCAATTGGGCCCCACGACGGCAAGGCCCGCCGCGCGCGCGGTTTCGGTGACGGCGTCTTGTGTCGCCTGATCGCCGACCTCGGCGAACCCGGCGGCGAAGATCATCGCCGAGCCGACCTTGCGGCGCGCGCAGGCCTCGATCGCCTCCCGCACGCCTGCGGCCGGCAGCGTGAAGACGGCGAGGTCCACGCCTGCGGGCAGCTCGTCCGCGCTCTTGAGCACGCGCCTGCCGTCGATCGGCTCGCTGGTGCGGCCGACCAGATGGATGTCGCCCTTGAACTCGTTGAGCTTGAGCGCTTGCAGGATGACCTGGCCGGCGCTGCCCGCGCGCGCGGACATTCCGACGATCGCCACCGAACGCGGACGCAGGAATCGTGCGACCGCCTTGGGGCCGCGCGCGTCGTCCGGTCCACTCATTTGTCGGGCTGGAACAGAAAGAGATGCGTGCCGTCCTCGAGCGGATGCCAGTACGGCTTCACCTTCATGCCGACTTTGAGCTCCTCGGCGGTGCAGTTGACGATGTCGGCGATGAAATTGACGCCGACATCCAGCGTGACGCTCACCACCGCATAGGGCTCGGCGCCGCGGAAGGCCGGCGTCCCGCGGTGAGTAACGGTGTAGGAGAATACCACGCCCTTGCCCGACACTTCACGCCATTCGATGTCGCGGCGCCGCCCGGTGAAGATGCTCACCGGCCGCGGGAAGTGCTGGTACTTGCCGGTCGCCTTGCAATACTGAATGACGAGCTTCTTCTGCTTCGTCCCCTCCCAGTAGGGCTCGGAAAAGTCGAAGTGCTTGATGGCGCGCTTGACGCCGAGCGTGTCGTTGAGTGCTTTGGCCATCGCCCCCTCCCTCATTCCGGGACCAGAACCAGGGCCGCGCTCGAGCCCCAGTTGCGTCCGTAGTTGATCCATCCGATGCCGGTCACCAGCGCGTTCTTGGTGTCCTTGACCTGGCGCTTGCCGCCCTCGCCCTGTAACTGCCGCACCGCCTCGACCAGGTTGTGCGACGAGCACGCCGCCTGGCCGGCGGAAATCTGGCCGCCGCCCGTGTTGAGCGGCAGATCGCCGTTGTAGGAGAAATCGTGGTCGCGGATGAACGGCACGCCCTCGCCGGGCTTGCAGAAGCCGAACGCCTCGAACTGCAGCATGATCGCGATGATGAAGTCGTCGTAGGGGTGGAACGAAGCGATGTCCTTGATGCCCAGCCCCGCCGCGGCGAGCGCCTTCTTGCCACAGATTTCGTGGCCGCTCTTCGTCACGTCGACCAGGTTCTCGCCGCCCTTGAAGTTGGTCCGCTCGGCGTAGCCGATCGGGATGATGGTTTTGGTCAGGCCTTTTTCCTTGGCGCGCTTGCGGCTCATCATGATCAGGCCGGCGGCGCCGTCGGCCCGCATTACGCAGTCCAGGAGCCGGATCGGATCGGCGATCATGCGCGAGTTCATGTAATCGTCGATGGTGATCGGCACGCGCAGCTTCTCGCAGGCGTTCTCGTTCAGCAGTGCGTGGTTGCGCTGAGTCACCGCGAGCTTGCCGAGCATCCGGTAGTCGAGACCGTATTTCGTCTCGTAGGCCCGGCTGAGCAGCCCGAAGGCCCCGGGCGGCCCCATCAGGCCGTAGGGATCGGTCCATTCGCGCCGATAGGAGTGGCTGTGGTCGGTCCGGTCCTCCAGCACGTGCGTATCGGCGAACAGCAGGAACGCGACCTCGCACATGCCGTAATCGATCGCGGCCGCCGCGCGGGCGACGCAGCCCGCCGCCGAGCAGCCGCCGGTATGGACCTGCTCACAGAAGCCGACTTCGAGCCCCAGCACGTCGGCCGTGGTCTGGGCCCAGAATGGATTGGCGGCGCCGGTGCCGGTCAGGCCCGCCATCACCAGGCCGTCGACCTCGTTCTTCTCGACCCCGGTCTTGTCGAGCAGCTGTTCGAGAATTTCCCCGGCCAGCACCCAGACGTCGCGGTCGCTCTTCTCCATCACCTTGGTTTCGGCGTAGGCCACAATCGCGTTGTCGCGCAAACCCATTGCTCACTCCCTATCGCGGCGTGCTGTTTGTCGATTGCCGCAGCGCTATTCCGGGCGAACCCGCGGTGCGGACTTGTCCAGGAACTGGTGCAGGCGCGTGATCGATTCCGGGCTGCGGGTGTATTCGGCCACCATGCGCTCAAAGAACAGGCCGTCGTCGTAGGACATGTCCTGCAGGCGCGGCAGACTGTTGGTGATGGCGAAGTTCGACAGCGGCGCGTTCTTGCAGATCTTCGCAGCCAGCTCCTTCGCCTTCGCCATCGCTTCCCCCTTGGGTACGACATACTGCACGATACCGTAGCGCTCGGCCTCGTCGGCTTTGAGCACGCGGCCGGTGAGCATCATGTCCTGCATGCGGGCAAATCCGATCAGCCGCGCCACACGAACCGAGCCGCCGCCGCCGATGAAGATGCCGCGCGTTCCCTCAGGCAGCCCGAAATACGTCGTTTCGTCCGCGACGCGGATATGCGCGGCCGCGGCGGTCTCGAGTCCGCCGCCCAGCGTCGCGCCGTGCAGCGCCGCGATGAAGGGAATGTTGCCGCGTGCCATCGCTTCGAAATAGGTGTTGCGATTGAACGGAAACGGCAGCCGCTCCGAGCGCCCGGTCTTCCAACTTTCCGCGGCCCAGCGCAAATCCAGCCCGGCGCAGAAATTGTCGCCATGGCCGAAGATGATGCCGCATTTCGCTTCCTCGCCGGCGCGCACGATCGCCTGGAGCAATCCCTTCATGACGTCCGGGTTGAAGCAATTGCGCTTGTCCGGACGATTGAGGCCTACCAGAGCGATCTCGCCCTCGAGCTCGTAGGTGACCACTGATTCTTCGCTCATGAACTACTCCTGGTTTCAGCGGGCAAGTTCAGGGCCCACCGTAAATGACGATTCTCCGCTCGCGCTACACCGTCAGGTTGGCGATTGCAACATAGCGCCGCCGCTGTGCGGCCGCGTTTCCGAATAGCGACGACAGCAGCATCGCGCGCTTGAGATAGAGGCCGATGTCGTGCTCGTCGGTGAAGCCGATCGCACCGTGAAGCTGGATGCAGGCTTCGGTGACGACCAGGGCCTCTTCCGAAGCCTTGGCCTTCACGGCAGTGGTCATCGCGGGATCGATGCAATAGGCGTCGCTGTTGGCCGCGACCTGGAACACCAGCGATCGCGTCGCCTCGATCCGAATGTAGATGTTCGCCGCCTGATGTTGCAGCGCCTGAAAGCTGCCGATCAGCCGTCCAAACTGCTTGCGCACGCGCAGGTAGTCCAGCGTAATCTCTTGCGCTTTTTCCATCACGCCGAGCAATTCGGCGGACAGCGCCATCAGCGCGAGATCGTGAAGCGCATCCACCGCATTGCGCGATGATGGGTTCGGCGGGATGAGATCTGCCGGCGCATCCGCAAGCGTCAGGGTCGCAAGCTTGCGGCCCTCCACCGTCTGCGCCGTTGACAGCGTACAACCGGGGGCGTTGCGCGCCACATAATACAGCGCAGGTCCGTCGCGCCCGCCGGCGCTGACGAGAAAGCCGTCGGCCCCGTCGGCACAGACGAACAGCTTCTTGCCGGTCAAACGAAGCGCCCCGCCCGTCCCGACGGCTTGCGTGTGCGGACGCAGTGGATCGTCGCCATTCGCGCCCTCCTGCAGCGCCGGAACGACGAGCGCCGCGCCCGTCATCACCCGTTCCAGCATCGGATGGGGCGCGCGTCCCTGTCCCAACGCCGCAGCCGCGATCGCCGCAAGCCCGATCGGCTCGCAGACGAGCCCCCGCCCGGCCTGTTCGAGCACCAAGGCAAGCTCGGTGAGGCCCAGGCTGAGGCCTCCGGCAGAGCCCGGGACGAGAATGCCAAGCCACCCGAGTTCGCCCGCCTCCCGCAGCCGCACCGGCGCAAAGCTCGGATCCTGGTTGCGAAATCCGCGCGCCACTTTCGGACCCCCCGCTGCGATGAATTTTGCGGCGCTGTCGCGCAGCAGCGTCTGCTCCGATGTCAGATGCAGATCCATGACGTCTGTCGCCCCGTGCGCGTCAACTCGGAAGGTTCAGCACGCGGCGGGCCAGGACGTTGCGCTGGATTTCCGATGAGCCGCCATAGATCGTCACACGCCGCGATTGCAGGAACGGGGCTGCGACATCCACCACGCCGAAATCCGTTGCGATCGGACTCTCGGTCGGCGCGTGTCCACCCGCTGCCTCGATCAACAGGTCGTTGAGCGTCTGCAGGAGCTCGGACGCGAAAATCTTGATCACCGACGATTCCGGACCGAGGCTTTGTTCGTGATTGGTGAGCTCGACGGCATGGCTGAACAGCGCGGCCAGCGCGGTGACATTGATGCTGGCTGCGGCGAGACGATCCTGGAAAGCCGGATCCGAGATGATACCGGAAGCGCGCGCCATGGTCTTGATGCGCTCGAGCGCCATCAATGCGAATTGCGGGTTCGACGTGGCGAGGCGCTCGTGTCCCAGCAGCGCATTGGCGGTGCGCCAACCATCATGCAGTTTTCCGACCAAGTTCTCGGCCGGCACGATGACATCGTCGAAAAACACCTCGCTGAACTCATCGTCGCCGGCAATAGTCTTGATCGGCCTGATCCTGATGCCCGGGCTGTGCAGATCGATCAGCAGGAAACTGATGCCGGCTTGCCGCGGTTGGGCCTGCGGATCGGTGCGGACCAACGCAAAGATCCAGTCCGAATGATGGGCCCAGGTCGTCCAGATCTTCTGCCCCCGCACCACGAAATGATCGCCCTGAAGCGTAGCCCGGGTCGAAAGGCTGGCAAGGTCGGAACCCGCGCCCGGCTCGGAGTAGCCCTGTGCCCAGATCACCGTGCCCGCAATGATGGGCGGGAGGTGCCGCGCCTTCTGTGCGTCCGTCCCGAATTCCATGAGAATGGGGCCGATGTGATTGAGACCTTGAACCGGCAGATGCGGGGCGCCAATGCGCGCCAGCTCCTCCGTCATGATGATCTGTTGGTTGAGGGTAGCGCCCATCCCGCCGTATTGCGTGGGCCAATGGGGTGCGATCCAGCCTTTGCGCGAGAGCGTGTGGTACCAGGGCATCAGCTCCGCGGGCGGCGGACGCGCCGTGCGCCCGCGCAGCGCGACCGGCAGATTAGCCTCCAGCCACGCCCGCACTTCCATGCGGAACTCGGCTTCGGCGGGCGCGTCACGACGGAACATGGCGATGAAATTTTGATACCGATGCAGACGCTGCAACTCTACGCCGGACGGAGGTTAGGGGCAGGTTTTGGGCACAGACAAGGGGACATACCCCTCAAAACCTCATTCCACTTTGATGTGGGCGGCCTTTACCACAGCGGTCCACTTCGCCAGCTCGTCGGCGAGCATTTTTTCGAATTCGGCCGGCGTGCCGATCTTGATTTCGGCGCCGAGCGCGTCGAGCCGCGCGCGCGTCTCCGGCGGAGCGAGGCTTTCGCGGAAGGCAGCGTTGAGCTTGTTGATGATCTCGGGAGGCGTCCCGGCGGGCGCCACCACGCCGAGCCAGAACGTCGTCTGCAGCTTGGGATAACCGGCCTCGGCCACGGTCGGGACATCCGGCAATTTCTGACTGCGCGTGCCGCTCGTGACCGCCAGAGCGCGCAGTTTCCCGGATTGAATGTGCGGCAGCACCGTGGTCATGGGGTCGGCGACCATCTGAACCTCGCCCGCCACGATGGCGGAAAGCATGGGCGCGGTGCCGCGATAGGGCACGTGCAGGATGTTGACGCCCGCTTCGAGCTTGAACAGCTCGGCGAGGAGGTGCGGCGCGGTACCGAAGCCCTGCGAACCCCAGGTAATCTTGCCCGGATTGGCCTTGGCATAGGCTACGAGCTCGGCCATCGTCTTCACCGGCACGCTCTCATGAACGACCACGACCTGTGGCGTATCGATGAGCTGGGCGACCGGCACGAACGCCTTGACCGGATCGTAGCCGATGTTGCTGTGCACGGCCGGACCGGTGGTGAGCGAGCCACCCGGCGTGATGAGGATGGTGTAGCCGTCGGGATCGGAGGTCGCGACGAACTTGGCGCCGATGCTGCCACCGGCGCCGCCGCCGCGGTTCTCAACCACGATGGTCTGGCCGAGGACCGCGCCCAGGCGATCGGAGATGATGCGCGCCGTGCCGTCGGTCGGCCCGCCGGCCGGGAATGGCACGACGACCCTGATCGGCCGGTTGGGATAGGCTTGCGCTTGGGCATGCGCAAGGCCGACGCCATGCAGCGCCCATGAAACGCACAGCGATGCCGCAAGCAGGACCTTCTTCATCTCAAACGCCTCCTGCGTTGGTTCAGTAACGCTCCCTGATCGGCTGTTTGGGGTCAAGCCCCTTCAAAACTACTGCGGCAACTTCGATGTCGCACGCGGACCCGCCCGCAAAGACTCAGACACATCATGCCGACAGCTTCATGCGATCCTTCCAGTCGTCCTTGAGCTTGTCGCGCAGGACCTTGCCGCGGTCGCTCTTCGGCAGCTCGGCGACGATGACGACCCGCTTCGGCACCTTCGCCGCGGCGAGATCGGCCCGACAATGCTCGAGCACGGCGGCCTCGGTCAGGCCCGCGCCGGGACGCGCCACCACGTAGCACACGACCTCCTCGCCCTGGATCGGGTCGGGCACGCCGACGGCGGCGGCATCGGCCACGCCGGGGTGCTTGAGCAGCACCTCGTCGATCTCCAGCGGGGCGATGTTCACGCCCCCGCGGATGATGATGTCCTTGGTGCGCCCGCTGACTCGGACAAAGCCGTCCTCGTCCATGATCGCGAGGTCGCCCGATTTGATGGGAGTGCCGCGCACCCGCTCGATGCTGCCATCCTCGCGCAGATAGCCGATCAGGCAGTGCGGCCCGCCGACGGTCACCTCGCCCTCAACGTTGGGCGGGCATGGCTTTCCCTGCGCGTCGACGATCTCGAAGTCCTGATACAGCGCCGGAACCCCGACCGTACCCATCTTGCTCTTGTAGTGCCGATTGCAGCAGATCCAGCCTGCCTCCGACATCCCGTACATCTGCAACAGCTTGACGCCGTACATGTCCTCGAACCGCAGCCATTGCTCCGGCGTGAGCGGGGCGGTGCTGCAGCTCATCAGCCGCAAGGTCGGCACGTCCTTGGCGGTGTAGCCCAAAGGCTTGTTCAGCAGCATGTTGACGACCGTCGGCACGCCGACGGCGAAGCTGATGTCGTACGTCCGGATCCAGTCGAAGAAGCGGCTATGCGAAAAGCGCTTGGCGATGTGCAGCGTCAGGCCCTTTTCGAGGAACGGCATGAGGCTGACGACCTGCGCCGAGTTCCAGCCGAACGAGCGGTATTCGAGCGTGCGATCATCCTCGGTCAAGCCGAGCGCTTCCAATGAAGACAGCCCATTGAGCCAATAGGCGCAATGGTCGTACACGACGAGTTTCGGCCGACTGGTGGTGCCGGAGGTGCAGAAAATGCAGGCGATGTCGGCGGCTTCGTTGCGCTCCGGCAGACTATCCGGCGCGTGGCCGCGTCGCATCGTCCGGAAGAAATCATCATCCGGATCGGACTCAGCAGCGTCGGCGCGGTAGCTGCCGAAACGCACGAAGGGCTTGCCCGCGAGCAGGGCGCCGCCGTCGAGCTCCTTGTGCACCAGCGTGAGCACCGGAGCGACGGCGCACGCGAGATCGGCAATCAGCGTCGCATTGAGCTCGATGTTGAGAGGGGCGACGACCGCGCCGAGGCGCCAGGCGGCGAGCCAGATCAAGAGCTTTTCGAGGTTCTCGTCGGAGAGAAGGAGCACGTGGCTACCTTTGCCGACGCCGCGCGCCTTGAGTGCCGTGGCGATATCGGCGACCGCCCGATCGAGCTCGCCGAAGCTGATTGACGTGTCCTGGTCGAGATCGACGATCGCGAGCTTGCCGGGATCGCGCTCGCGGTATGCGGCGAGGAGATCGGCGACCGGCCGATACGGTAGCTTCGGCCGATGTGGGCCGAACACGTCACTCATAACGACTCCCTCGCCGTTTATTCTCTTGCGCGAGCCGACCCGCAAGGGCGCGGCGTCACTCCACCGGCCAGCGCAGCTGCACCATCGCGTCGAGCTTCAAGCGCTTGCCGAAGCGCGCGACCGCGAGCGGAATCTCCCGGTAAAGCTGCGCCTCGTCAATCTTGGTCAGGCGCCCCTTGGCGACCACGTGCTCGCCCGCGACGAACACGTCGCGCACCGAATCCCCGGTCGCGCTGTAGACGAGGTTGGAGACCGGATTGATCAGCGGCTGCCATTCCGGGCGGTCGGTATCGAACAGCACGATGTCGGCCTCCTTGCCGACCTCGATCGAGCCGATACGGTCGTCCCACCGCGCCGCCTTCGCGCCGTTGCGGGTCGCCATTTCGAGCCCGACCTCGGGCGGCATCACGCGCGGATTGATCCGCGTCTCCTTGTAGCAGCAGCAGGCGAGCCGCACCTCCTGCGGCATGTCGACGATGCCGGAGCTGGCATGGTCCGAGCCGATCGCCACGTTGACGCCGAGCGCGAGGAGCTCCGGCAGCTTGCCGAACAGGAAGTTGCCGTAGCCGTTGTGCAGGCTGGAGCTCGGCGCACAGACCAGTGAAGGCCTGCGTTTCGCCAGGATCGCCACCTCCTCCGGCTCG
>Ga0081455_10004889_pt1 | contig 14850 bp, 7 predicted proteins | sample TabmetS3T2R1_FD_70207 | JGI IMG/M metagenome (GOLD analysis project Ga0081455, IMG submission 70207) | Tabebuia heterophylla rhizosphere microbial communities from the University of Puerto Rico - S3T2R1 | ecosystem: Host-associated > Plants > Roots > Rhizosphere ... | reverse complement strand
AGAAGCAATTACGGCGGTGACTGGTACTTTTTATCCTATTTCAACGTATTGAAGCCTATTTCAACGGATTGACAGGATACAGAGCGCGGGGTAGAGTATGCCAGCTTTAATCCCAAGCTGAAATAAGCTTGATCCCCCAAACTGTTCACATGTTATCCATAAACTAGAGGCCGCTTCTAAAAACGCTTTTTTGCGCTTTTAGCTCTGAATCGGTTTTCGTGTCGGCGGACACAAAATAGATCGCCCCGAGAGCTAAATCGAACAAGGCAACTTTGAGACAAGCGGCGGCGCAGTACTGGGAGCGTTAGCGACCGGTACCATCCCAATGTTGTCTGGCTTGATTTAGGAAGTGAGCCCGTTTGAGCTCTCTGGCTCTACATGACAGTAAGGTAGCTGGGAAATACTATTCGGTAGCCTGATTTAACGTGGCTTTATGGCAATGTTGTGACTGACGCCCGAGAGTAACTTTACGAGGCGATGAGAAGGAGGTCCCGTATTTTTTTTGCGGTCAAGCGCGACACGCGGCAAGTACCCTCAAATTATGCCTGCGTTCCCACGGCGTGAGGATCACTAGTCGACATTTCAAAAAGTCGAATTCCACGACATTCAACCGTAAATCTCAACTCTGACAATCGAAAGTAGCGAATGAATTCGTTTATCGCGGTTACGACCCTGATCGCCCTCTCCTTGTTTTTGAATAATGAACCTGCCCAGTCGTTGGAGAAACAGGCTGTGTCGGATACCCAACGGACACTCGCCTCCGACTTGGACGCAGAGTTGCCCAAACTCCCTTTCACCGACTGGTTTGTAAAGGTCGTCGGACCGGGAGCCGGAGTGGTCTGGCAACTGAGCGAATGCGGAGATCGAATTGATGGGGCGACCAATGGGGACGGGGACACGCAAGCCTGTGTGGAGGTCAACACGATCTTATCCGACGGACGCAAGGTCATTGTCATGATTGCAGTCGGGACCTTTAAAAAAGGTGTGACCGGCCCGCCGGCATTTCGCTTCGGCGTGATCGAGCAGAAGGGTGAGTTACGCCCGATACGGCGGCTTAGCCATCTGCAGAAGGTGCTGTCAGGACAATGGGCGCCGGCCAACATCCCCGCAGTCGAACTGCCTGAGGTGAATATGCCTTCCGTCAGGCTGGCGGCGAATAACGCGTATTCCACTGGGACGCCGATATTGACCGGGGATGATTTTGTTCAGCCATCGCCGATCGAAGAGACGCCGCCAGAACCGCCGCCGGAACCGCCGCCTAACCGAGCTCAAAGTTCTCCTCCTTCGCTGAACCAGTCCCAAACCATCCAACAGGTGATAGACGAAGTTTTGGAAGGGAATGCCATCACCAAAGTGGAACCGACCTACCCGCCGACTGCCAGAATAATGAAGGCATTCGGAACGGTCAGGGTGCAGATCACCATCTCGGAAACGGGGAGCGTCATCGATGCCAAGGCCATTAGCGGCCACCAGGCTTTGCGCTCCGCGGCGGTCGCTGCCGCATATAAATGGGTCTTCAAACCGACCACTGTCAACGGCGAGCCGATCAAGGTGCAGGGTACCCTGACTTTCAATTTTAGAAGTAGTCCTTAGATTCAATACTCAAAGTGAAACATTAGGAGCTGATCGTTATGACCAAGCAAAAAATAAGCGTTCTTTCCCCAAAATCAGTCGTATTACTCCTGCTGCTGTTGGTGGTATCCAGCGGCTACGGACAGACTCCGACAGCTACGCTTTCGGGAGTGGTTCTCACTGGGCAAGGAGAAGTAATAAAGGGGGCGACAGTCATCGTCAAAAACAACGCGACCGCCAAGTCGCGTCAGGCCACGACCGACAAGTATGGGCGATATATATTAGCCTTGCTGGAGCCGGGCAGCTATGAGCTGAAGGTCCAGGCGGATGGCTTTAAGTTGCTGATTCAAAAAAATCTGATGCTGAACGTCGGCGGCGTGACTGTCAGAGATGTGCAGATGGAAGTGGGCGGAATCACCGACCAGGTGACCATCGAAGTGAAGAATCCATTGACGGAGCCCGACAAGGTCGACATCAGTCGCATGGTCGCTGAGAACGAAATTCAAGGACTGCCCAACATCGGGCGCAACTTCGTGGATTTCGTGAAACTCTCGAGCGGCGTTGCGCAGGGACGTAATAACCTCACCACCGGGCTGTTCATAGAGCCGGACATCGGCGTCGGGGCGGTCGGGGCGCCGCGCCTGTCATTCGGAGGCCAGTTGGAACTCGCCACATTGATCCAAGTGGACGGAGCTGATAACGTTCAGACCTTCACCGGACTGGCGCGCGCAACGCCCTCGCAGGAGGCGGCGAGCGAGTTTCGCGTGATCAATTCGACCTACCTGGCCGAATACGGGCGAGCCCTGGGCGGCTTCGTAAATATCATCACTCGCTCGGGCTCAAACAATGTGAACGGCTCGCTCTACTATTTCGGTATCAACGATGCGCTCAACGCGCGATCGATTCTCAATCCGCCCGGCGCCGACGTGCTGAGGCAGAACCAGTTCGGGGCGACTCTCGGCGGCCCGATCCAGAAAGACAGAACCTTCTACTTCGTCAATTACGAGGGTCAGCGGCGCGCCGAATCGAACCGCTTCCCGCTGGTGGTCCAGCAAAACATAGCGGGGCTCAACGCCGTGGCCGCCAGATTCAAACTGGCGCCGGTAACTCTCAATCAGATTCGCTCGAACAACTACGATACTTTCCTGGGAAAGGTCGACCGGGTGATTGGAGATAATACGCTCTCGCTGCGCTACAACTTCCTGATCTCTGACACCAAGAACTTTCTCGGCCCAGGATATCTCGGCACCACCTCATCGACTGCCCGCAACAACCATGTCAACGACCAGGCAGTTGTAGGCACTTACATTTCAGTGCTCTCGCCGCGCTCTTCGAACGAGGCGCGGTTGCAACTGGCGAGGCGCAGTTTCGATTTTCCGAGCACCAACGTCGAGCCAGGGATGGAGGTATCCAACCTCGTGGCGATGGGCAGGAACGTGGCCGACCTGGACTACTATCAGGAAGACCGCATTCAAGCGACGGACAACTTCAGCTATACCGTAGGCGCGCATCAGTTTAAGTTCGGAGGGGATTACAACTATATTCATGACGAAAGCCTTTGGAATCTGCTCTTCCCGGGGCGGATCATCTTTCCGTCGCTGGGGTCGCTGCTGAGCTTCTCGCCTACAACGAATCCGCTGGATCCGACCCAGGGCCCGGTAGTCTTCTTCTTTCCGATCCTGTCGGGCACGCCGGGGGGTTATCAAGTGCCGGTGCCGTTCACGCAGACACTGCCGAACGTCTACGCAAACGCTACCGGCTTCACGCTCAATCACAGCATCGGTGGAGGCTTCCTCCAGGATCAGTGGAAGGTGACGCCGAAGTTGAGCCTGACATATGGATTGCGATATGACATCGAGGGCTATCCCTCAAAGTACGTTCCGAATCGTGATACGAACAATGTCCAGCCTCGGATCGGGTTGGCCTACAATTGGAACTCGAAGGGAGTGGTGCGGGCCGGATTCGGGCTTTTCCACGATCGGCTGGCGCAGAGCACCGGGCGGATCTTCAACACGGTCGAGTATAATAACCGAGGCAATCTGCCGAATTCGTCGGTGCTGTTACCCGGTGTAACCACTTTCACCGGCCGCTTCAGCCAGACGATCGTGGTTTTTGGGCTGCCGACGGGGCCGACGCCGACGGCTGCCGCGCAGACCTTCCTGGCAACGGGACAGACGCCGACGGGGGGAATCCCGACGCTCAATGATACATTGGACGGGAACCTAAAGACGCCATATAGCGAGCAGGCGAGCCTGCAGTTGTCGCAAGAACTCCCAGGCGGCCTGGCGTTGACTGCCGGATATCTGTTCGTGCATGCAGTGAGTCTGGTGGGACGCACGGCCAACCTGAATGCTGTAGCGACGCCGGTACCTGTTGGTGTGTTTCCACCGCCTATGACGGCGCCCGGCCAACCATACTTCGGGGCACGGCGATTCCGAGAACTTGGCGACGCCTTCTTCCTCACCAACACGGGAGGCTCGGTCTTTCATGGCGGGACATTAGAGATCGAGAGGCGATTCGGACTCGGGCTGGGGGTTCATGGGAGCTACACCTTCTCGAAGACGATGTCAGACGGCGGGGTCGATGCGCCGACAAGCCTGGATGGCTTTCCCCAAGCGCCGGGGGTGAGCGAGCATGCGCTGTCAGCCCAGCATGTGGCGCATCGGTTCACGGTCTCGTTCCTCGAGCAGGTGCCGAAGAGCGTGCCCTGGCTGCGGGATTTCAAGTTCAGTTCACTGGTGTCGGTCGAGAGCGGGAAACCCTTCACTGTCAAAACCGGATTTGACGCCAATAATGACGGCAACACAGTCTCGGACCGTCCTGGGACTCTCGGGCGCAACTCTTTGATCGGTCCCGGCTTTGCCTCGGTTGATGCGCGGGTCGCGCGACCGATCAAATTTACGGAAAGATTGAACAGCGAATTCAGCGTTGATTTTTTCAACCTGTTCAACCGAGTTAATATCCGGAGCATCAACACATTCTACGGCAGCGCCGACCTGAGTGTGCCTCCGGTCGCCAGCTTCGGTACGCCGAACGAAGTCTTCAATGCGAGGCAGATTCAGTTTGCGTTGAAACTGAAGTTCTAAAACGTAATCAGAATGAAAGCCCCGCGACGGCAGCGAGCGATTCTTTATCGATGATCTATTGGTGGAGACTCGCTCGCTGCCGCTCTCGTTACTGATTGATTCTCTCATCGCAAGCGAGAGGTTCAACCTTCCGCCGGTTTCTTATCAAATGCGCTCCACACAATAACCGATGCAGTCAGAAAAACCGAAAACTGAAACCCGGGTAACAGAGCTGGGCGATGATCGTTCGCGAAAAAGGGAGATGGCGCCCCGATTCACCCATGTCTTCCTGCTCATGGCTGGAAGTTGCTTGCCGATCATGGGCGCCCTGTTAATCGCGCCGATATTGCCTGAGATTCAAAGGAGCTTTTCCGAGGTTCCAAGAGTGGAAATTTTGGCGCCGATCGCGCTATGGTAATATCGCTGGCCGCGAGCCTGAAGTCGGCGAGGAAGCCGGAGCGTTCCGGCGTGATTGAACACGGATGAATTTTCTTCCTTCGCTAAAGTAATGTGTCAGATTAACTCTATTTCGTCGGATTGTTTCACCACCGGCTGATTTTTTTAAGGAGATGTTAGTTCTATGTCATCGATGTTAGAAAACTGGTTCGGACAAGGCGCATCTGAACTTCCCCCGCCAGTTCAGATCTCTTTATTGAGTCAAGGGCAGATCATCACGGGTACGCTCGCGCTGGCTGCGGAATTGGGCATCGCCGATCATCTCGCTGGCGGCCCGCGCAGCAGCGCGGAGCTGGCGCAGGCCACATCCACACATCCACGATCTCTCTACCGGTTACTTCGGCTATTGTGCAGCGTCGGCGTTTTCACCGAGATCGAGCCCAATAGCTTCGCCCAGACGCCGCTCAGCGAGTGTCTACGGACCGGCGTTCCAGGCTCGATGCGGTCATGGTTGAGGATGATCGGGCTCAAGAACAACCATCACATGCAAGCCGAGGGTCTCCACAGCGTCAAGACAGGCGAACCGGTATTCGAGCGCGTCACCGGAATGGGGATCTTCGAACACTACGCCGCCCACCCTGAAGAGGGAGAGATTTTCAATCAGGCGATGAACGACATGGGTCATGGCACCGCCGCAGCGGTCGTACAGTCATACGACTTCAGCGGCATCGGCAAGATCATCGACGTCGGCGGCGGCCATGGAACGCTGATCGCCGCGATCTTGCGGAAATATCCGCAGATGACCGGAATTCTCTTCGACTCGCCGCACGTAGCTGAAAGCGCCCGCGAATCGATCGCCTCCGCCGGCCTCGCCCAGCGTTGTGAAATCGTGGGCGGCGACTTCCTTAAATCAGTCCCGGCCGGATGCGACGCTTACCTTCTGCGTTGGATCATTCATAACTGGGACCACGAGCGCGCCGTCGCCATCCTCAGAAATTGTCGGCATGCAATGGGCGCCGGTAGCCGGCTGCTGCTTATCGAGTCGGTCATACCGACGGGCAACGAATTCCACCCTGGAAAGTTTACGGACTACATTATGCTACTCTGTTTTAGAGGAGGCCAAGAAAGAACGGAGGAAGAGTACGATAGCCTCCTACGCGAGGCCGATCTCCGCCTCAACAAAGTGACGCCAACAGGTTCTCAGATGAGCGTCATTGAAGCTGTGCCCATATAGTGTTTGTGGTTGAGTATTGCTTTCCAAAACTTCTATGTGGACACATCCACGTCAGCAGACGCGAAAGCGGATGCGTCAATACTGAAGATAGTCTATGACTTCTATGGAGCGGATCATGTGTTGTTTGGCAGTGACGCGGCTTTCAGCCCGATAGGCGGAAGGCAGGGAACTTTAGAAGCGATAGAAAGCATCAAGGCGTTGCCCGTTTCGAAACAGCAAATCGACAATATTTTCTCCGGCAATATCTTGAAGCTTCTGCAAAAGCGATAAGGCATCTGCAACTTGATACTGTAACCATGCCCGTTATAGATTGCCGGTAAATTGCATCAAGCCATTCACCACAGACAAGTGGTTTTCAATGTACAAAGCAAAAGGCCGTCGCTGCACCGAAGAAGACGGCCTTTTTATTGCCCGATGGCTGATGCGCGGTGACCGGACCTCTCTGAATCGATCCCCACATCACATGGGCCAGAGATGACCGGGGTTCTCTTCGATTCGCCGCACGTAGCCTAGAGCGACCGCGAATCGATCGCCTCCGCCGGAATCGCCCATCGCTGTTAGATAATGGGCAGAGCCTGTAACTCCCCCTTGCAAATTACACCCGTTTGTAATTGGATGTACGGCGAAGCGGCTAAATCAATTCACGCGACATTTGCGCTGACATACAACCTCATCCAGTGGAGACATATATGAAAAACCCCAGGAAAAATCGAACCGTCCGCCTTCGTCTTGCCGTGTTGTCAATCGTTTCCCTCGTCACATTGTGCGCGGTCGAGTCTCAAGATCGCGCGGTCGGGGCGCAGAACAAACGCCCGATGGCCTTTATGGACATTATGGAGATGCGGCAGGCATCTGCGCCTGCGCTCGCCCCTGACGGGAAATGGGCGCTCTACACATTGAGCGCGCCCGATTGGAAGGCTGCCAAAAGCTTCACTGACATCTACCTCGTCTCGCTCGACGCCGGCCTGCCGTCAACCCGGCAGATGACGTTCACCAAGGATAAGAACGAATCGTCGCCAAGATGGTCGCGCGACGCCCAGTATTTTGTCTTCGCCTCGAACCGCGAAGCGCCTCAGGCGAACGCGAATCAGAACCAGCTTTACTTGATGCGTCCCGACGGCGGCGAGGCGCGCAAGATCACCGAGGCCAAAGACGGCGTGGGAGCATTCGCGTTCAGCCGCGACGGCAGATGGCTCGCGTTTTCCGCCGGCAAAGACGACGACCAGCAGGTGTGGATATTGCCGGTCGCCGAGATCAACTCCGCACAACCGCAGCAACTGACCAAACATGCGACGCCCGTCGTTTCGTGGCAATTCTCGCCCGACAGCAAACGAATATATTTCATCTCGCCGGACAGTTCGAGCAAAGAGAACAAAGAACGCGTCGAGCAGAAGTTCACCGTCCGCATCCGCAACGAGGAGACTCCGCTCAACCACCTTTGGGCCGTCGAGTTGGATTCAAAGAAGGAGACGCGCCTGACTTCCGGCGCCGATTACAGCGTCAGCGACGTGACGATCTCGAAAGATTCAAAATGGCTGGGTTTTCGCGGAACGCCCAAAGACCGCTACCAGCGCACGGTAACGGAAACGGCGATTTACGCCGACCTCTACCTGCTCGAAGCCGCCACAGGCAAGATAGAGCGATTGACCGACAACAAAGAGATAGAGGAAAGCGCGCTTAGCTTTTCGCCCGACAGTTCGACCATCGCGTTTTCGGCCTCGGACGATTTCACATACTTCCGCAACAACCGCGTCTACATCCGCTCGATCCAATCAGGACAAGGGGGCGGCCAATGGAAGAAACTCGGCGGCGATTTCGACGGCGACGTCTCAGCCAGCTTCTGGTCCGAAGACGGAAAGACGATTTATTTCAACGAAGGCTGGCGCGCGACCAACCAACTCTTCTCCGTCTCCACAGAGACCGGAAAGGTCACGCAATTAACCAAAGAGAAAGCAGTTCTATTCGCCACACAGGACGAAGATACAAAAAGACTGATCATCAATTACTCAGATCCGGCGACTCCCACGAACTGGTTCACAGCCCCGCTCAACCAGATCAACAACCGCGCAACCTGGAAACAGACCACCGATTCCAACCCGCAAGTCAAAAACCTCGCGCTGGGCGAGACGGAAGAGATCGAATGGAAATCGTCGGACGGCAAGATGGTCGGCGGCGTGCTCGTCAAACCGGTCAATTACGAGCGCGGCAAGCGCTACCCTCTGATCGTCCAGATTCACGGAGGCCCGGCCGGAGCCTCGACACTGGCATTCATAGGCAATCACGGCAATTACTCGCACGTCTACGCGGGCGCGGGCTACGTATGCCTGCTGCCGAATTACCGCGGCTCGACCAATTACGGAGAGAAGTTCAAGATGGAGATCGGCGGCGATTACTTCCGCCAGGCTTACGACGACATCATGGCCGGAGTAGATCACCTGATCAACATCGGCCTCGTGGACGGCGACAAGATGGGCGTGATGGGATGGAGCGCCGGCGGCCACTGGTCGAACTGGATTCTGACTCACACCGACCGGTTCAAAGCGATCTCGTCCGGCGCCGGCGCGGTCAACTGGATCTCGATGTACGCGCAGAGCGACATCCAACGCAACCGCGAGTTCTATTACGGCGGCAGACCGCCTTACGAAGACTTCGACAAATACTGGAACGTCTCGCCGCTCAAATACATCAAGAACGCCAAGACGCCGACGCTCATCCACGTGGTTGACGGCGACCCGCGCGTCCCCCGCCCCCAGAGCGAAGAGCTTCACATGGCCTTGAAGAAACTCGGCGTGCCGACCGAATTCTTCGTCTACCCCGGAACCACCCACGGCATCACCGAACCGCGCAACCAGATGGTCAAAATGGTCTCGGAGTTCAACTGGTTCGAGAAATGGATTCGCGGCAAACAGGGCTGGTTCGAGTGGAAAGAGATGCTGCAAACTTTGAAGGACGAAAAGGCCGACGAAAAGAAAAGTGAGAAGAAGAGCGAGGCCGGAAGCCCGGAAGACCAGTATTAATCCCAAAATCAACTGGTCAACTTGCAAGCTGTCTAAAACTATCTGGACCAGCGATGGAACGTCAGGCTTGATTCTGTAACCATGGGAGCGCGCAGTTAAATTCCAAAGCTTCCATCATGGCCTCGGCCGGTTCGCTGGAATGGGGGGCGTGCTTGTATTTGCCGCGGTGACTGTGGCGGCATTGAGAAGTTGATATAGGTCCTCGGAGAGCTGCTCATAAAGCGATTGGTCGTCTTTCTCGATCCAAAGATCGTTCCAAGAGCCCATGCCGCCAAACACCCACGCCGCTTGGGCCGCCCCTAGTAGTTGAGCGGCCGCGAGTGGAAGCGCCCGATCTGGAGCAAGATCGGCGCGGTACACGCCCTTATATGGGTCTTGGGCGTTTAGTCGAGCAAGTCCCGCATCAAAGGCCTTGGCGAATCCGTCCAATTTGCGCATGCGCGCAAAATTCCCGATGGCCGCGAGGTTATCCGCCAAGCGGGTCTTTAGCTCATGCATTTCGATTGCTTGACGTTCTAGAGTGGGCCGGTTGCTGGCAATACGACGGTATGTCACGCGCCATATCTTATTATCAGCACGGTTTTGATCGCCAACCTCCCAACGGGCTTCCCAAAAATCAGAGCCGTTGGTGGTGATCGTTTCTATCAACGACCTGCCGCCGCCGCCGACAAATCCGGCCAGCATCCTGTCTGCAATTTGCTTGTCATCCAGTTTCTGCCCTCCGGTTGATCCATAGATCATTCGAATTGCATTGACACCGTCTTTCTTCAAGCGGGCAAACCATGCGGGTGGATCATCCGCATATGCGACTTTCTCCAACGCATCGCCCTTTTGCCGTAAATATACAAATCTGACATATTCGCAAAATAAGAATGTGCTGTTGGCTGGATAGAAACCAGATACATCAAACGCGGGCGCTCCAACAACGAAGGCATTTCCATAAGTCGTAAGCGCGATGATCTGTGCGACTGTGCCTTGCATATGCGTTCCTGAGGCTAACTACTTTGAATGCGTCTCAAGAATATTAGTCCTCACCGTCAATGTTTAGCCCGTCCACTCCGAGCTGCCGCAACGCCAGTTCGTAGACCAGCCGCTCCGCCTATTGATATTTGGGCGGAGCGCCTCTCCTCAGTGCGGAAAGCCGGATTGTGCGACAACCGGCTGCCAGCGACGGTCATATTCCCGCGCTGAGATTCGACCACATTTCGGCTTCAAATATCAACTTTCGGGCCTTCGGGGTATAATGAGGGCGTCAGAAAGGAGCCCTGATTATGTCAACACTGACTGCTGAAAGTATCTTGAAGTTGATCGAACAGTTGCCGCCAACCGAACTTGTCCGGCTGAATCAGTTACTGGCGTGGAAACAAGCCGAATTCCTTAAAGCCAATCCGCAGTTCGATAGGCTTGCGCCATGCGAACCGATGAAGGACAGGACGCGCGAAATGAAATGGATCGAGGAACACAAACACGAGTACGTCGGGCAGTGGGTGGCGCTGGATGGCGATCGCTTGATAGTGGCAAGTCCTATCCGCGCGGAAATCAGCGCCGCCATCAAAGCCGACGGCGCCAAGCTACCACTCATTCACCGCATAACATCACCTGACGAGCCGCTGCCGATTAGTATTTGAAGACTTCGCGGAACCTAAAACCCGGGGCCATTGATTACGACAATCTGCTCTTCTCAGCGCTTACGAATCACGAAAAGGGCGGCGCCTCGTGTTATCACTCATAGGTCCTCATCGTCACTGCTCAGTCCATCCACTCCGCGGTGCCGCAGCGCCAGTCCGTGGATCAAGCGCTCCGCCTCGTGATATTGGGCAAACTGCCGCTCCTCGGCGCGGAAAGCCTGGCTATGCGACAGCCGGCGGCCGTTGACGGTCATACTCCCGTGTTTTTTGTGCAGCAATTCGTGGTACATCACGAAGTCCAGCGCGAAGGCGGGAACTTCGGGATCGTCCAGAGTGATCGAGATCATTACGGTGTCGCGGCCAGGCTGATAATGGCCGAACTTGCGAGCAGTGAGCGTGCGGTTCCAGGTGAGTGTGGGCTTCGGCATCTGTCCGCCGAAGTAAGCGGCGTTGACCCGCGCGAAAATCTCGTTCAGGTTATGGGCGCGCCCTCGCGACGGCGGCGGGGGCGGCGCGGCGAAGGATTCAAGCTCGAAGAGCGATTCGTTGAAATCTTCCGATGCGGCGAACTCGCGGTACGGTTGTTCGACGGCGGGAGTGGGCCGCCCCAGCGAACTATGCAGCAACGATTGCCAGACCCGCCGATCCGCGTTCTGAAAGCCGATGTGGGCCTTGAGCAACGTGGAGTTTTGATAATCACGCCGTCGCCAGAGATGATTCAGGCTGACCAGGTGAAGCGACAATGGCTTTTCAGGAGGCGCCGGATTTTGGCGGGCGATCTCGCGCGCCCGTTCGAGCGCTTCCAGATGCGCGGCCATTTGGTCCTCGTCGGTGAGAAACTTCAACCAGCAGTAGACGCGCCGCGACGGGGATTCCAGCGCGGCAGGCGTCTGCCCATGTCGCGCGCAAATCTTTTCGATGGATTCCGCCTGCACGGCCATCTCCAAGATCAGCCGCCCGCGCGCCGCCGGTTCGGTCAACAACGAATTCAACTGGCTCCAGAGTCGGTCGGCGAAATACTCGCCCGCCTTGACGACGTTCTTGATCCTGAAGCTGGTCTTCTCCGCCGCAGGCTCACCGGCCTCGCGTATCGGCAGGTTGTCGAGATCGAGGTCTCGCAAAAACATGTAAGCCCGGCGCGAAGGCGAGGGCAATCGCTCAATCTCCGCGCCGTGCCGCCGGCAGATCGCTTCGACGTCGCCCACGATCTTTTTCACCTGTTGTTTAAACGGCTCGACCTCGTCCGGCGTCAACCCGGCCTGCAACTGCGACCGGACGTGGTTAAAGAATCTGACTAGTCCGTCGACTCTCATTGGTTCTTGTCATTTGTCATTCGCCATCCGCCATTTGTCGCTTGTGGCCTTACTGCAAGTGACCAGGGTAAACCATTTCTCAAATGTCAACGCTACGCCGATGACGAAGCTCGAATTATTTGTCCTGCCACACCGGCACGCGCCCGGCCGTCCACGGCGCGCCCACCGTCTCCAAAGTCTTGTCCAGCTTCGCCAGATCGACCTCGGTGATGGTCTTCAGTTTGGCCAGCGTGGCTTTGAATTCTTCCGCCGCGATGCCGTACTGCTCATGCTGCGATTGGGTCGGGCGGAGCGCGGAGAGGCGGATGCGCTGAACGATGGCGTTGACCCGCTGGTTAATCGAAGGCGGCGGGATGTCGCTCACCTCGCGGCCTCCGCGCAGCGCCTGCAACACTTCATCGACCTTGTCATCGAGCGCGTTGACCTCATTCAACAACGTCTGATTCGATCCCGGCGCTTCCAGCGCGGCCCGCTTCATCAAGCCGATCCGCGTCTTGGCCGTATTGGCCGCGTCGAGCGCGCCGGTGACCGCGCGCTGCAACTTGATCACCTTGCGCTGGAATTCGGCGAGTATGTTGCGGTCTTGCGGAGTCATCTTCTCGGCGCCTTCGGCGACCACGTTGAAAGTTTGCGAACCGGGCAGCGGAGTGATCACTCCGCCGACCCGCTTTGCCATCGTCACGGAGTATTTGCCGGGCATCGCCAGCTCGCCCTGCGGGCCTTGAGCGCCGAAGCCGCCGCCTAAAGCGGCCAGGTCAAGCCCTTCCATGCCCGGCGGAAGTTGCGGCGCGGCCTGCACCACTGGCGGCGCGTAGCGGAAATCCCAGGTCACACGCTGTAGGCCGAACGTCGCGGGCGCGCTCAAGCGTCGCACGACTTTGCCCTCGGCGTCGCTGATCGTGAAGAGCATCGCGGGCGGCTCCTCTTCCGCCTCGGCGAGCAGTTCTTGGCGCGTAGGATATTTGATGGGCTCATTCTTCCGCGCCGCCTCGCGCTCGGCTTGCTGGCGCTGCTGCCGTTTGGTGCGGATCGGGTCTTTCAAGTAATAGGTGATCGTAGCGCCGTAGGGCGGATTGGGGGCGGTGAAGAACGACGCGCCCTGGCTTCCCGAAAAATTAACGCTCGACCGCACATACATCAAAGCGTCTTTCACTGGGAAGAGGTTCGATTCCTGGGCCAGCGTCTCGGCGCCCGCGCCGCGCAGCGGCGAGTAATCGTCGAGCACGTAGAAACCGCGCCCGAACGTCGCCAGCACCAGATCGTTCTCGCGCCGGTGAACCGCGATGTCGCGTACGGCGATGGTCGGCAATCCGCCCTTCAGTTGAATCCATTTCGCGCCGCCGTCCGCCGTGAAGAACAGCCCGAACTCCGTTCCGACGAAGAGCAGGTTCGGGTCGACGTGGTCTTCTGCGACGGCGTAAAGCGACCCGCGTTCAGGCAGGTTGCCCGTGATCATCGTCCATGTCTTGCCGGCGTCGACGCTCTTCGCCGCGTAGGGTTTGAAATCGCCGTTCTGGTGATTGTTGAAGAGCGCGTAGACCGTGTTGACGTCGTGCCGCGAAGCGAGCACTCGTTGGACGTAGCTGTTTTCGGGAATCTCCAGGACCTTTTCGATCTTGCGCCAGGTCTTGCCGCCGTCTTCGGTCACCTGGATCAATCCGTCGTCCGTGCCGACGTAGATCAACCCATCCTTCTTCGGCGATTCCGAAACCGCGGAGGCGTTGCCGTAGAGCGCCGTGGATTGATTTTTGGCGACCGCGTCCGGCCCCCAGATTTTACCCATCACCGGCAGCGCGTTGCGATCCAGCCCGCGCGACAGGTCGCCGCTGACCACCCGCCAATCGTCGCCGCGATTGTCGCTGCGGAAGAGCTTATGACCGGCGAAATAGATCCGCTTGCTGTTGTGCGGGCTGATGATGAACGGCGAGTCCCAGTTGTAGCGCTGCGACTCTTCGGCCTTGCCCGGGATCGGCGCGATGCTCACTCGCTCGCCCGTGCGTTTGTCGAATCGCACCAGGCCGCCGTTCTGACTCTCGGCATAGACGGTGTTCGGGTCTTCGGGATCGATGCGCGAGACGAAGCCGTCGCCGCCGTTGGTCTGGAACCAGTCGGCGTTGACTACGCCAGACTGGCTGCGCGTTTTGGCCGGGCCGCCTACCGAGTTGTTGTCCTGCGTGCCGCCGTAGACGAAATACCACGGCGATTGCTGATCGATGTCCACGTCGTAAAACTGCGTGATGGGCAGGTTCGCTTTGAAGTTCCAGTTCGCCCCGCGATCGAGGCTTTCATACAAGCCGCCGTCGCAGCCGACCAGGTAATAGTTCGTGTTGTTCGGATCGATCCAGATGGCGTGGTTGTCTACGTGTTTCAGCCGCTCGCCCAGCGGGCGCTGCGTCCTGCCGCCGTCGTCCGAAACCTGGAAGACGACGTTCGGGATGTATACGCGGTCCACGTTCTTCGGATCGCAGACGATCTGGCCGTAATACATCCCCTGCGCGATGGTCGGACTCATACGCTCCCAGGTCGCCCCCTTGTCGTTCGAGCGAAAGACGCCGCTCCCCTGCCCTGCGGCCTCGACCGTGGCGTAGACGACGTTGTTATCAGCCGGCGAAACGGCCAATCCGA
>Ga0081455_10004888_pt1 | contig 14853 bp, 11 predicted proteins | sample TabmetS3T2R1_FD_70207 | JGI IMG/M metagenome (GOLD analysis project Ga0081455, IMG submission 70207) | Tabebuia heterophylla rhizosphere microbial communities from the University of Puerto Rico - S3T2R1 | ecosystem: Host-associated > Plants > Roots > Rhizosphere ... | reverse complement strand
GTCGTAGGTCCTAGGACCCGTCACGAAAGGGCGTTTCGCCCCTGCGGAGCCCCGCCGGCGGTGAAGTGTGATGCGAGGAGACGTCCTGCGCGGTGGTTCGACGGTGACACTCGAGTCGTTGTCAGCTGATGAGTGCCGTGAGCTGCTCGAGACGCGAGACGTTGGCCGACTCGCGGTCGTCGTCGGCGGATATCCGGAGGTCTTCCCGGTCAACTACGTCGTCGTCCGTGACCGGGTGGTGATTCGCACCGACGCCGGCGTGAAGTTGCGACACGCACGCTTCGAGCGCGTGTGCTTCCAGGTCGACGAGTTGCACCCGGCTCGCAGGACCGGATGGAGCGTGCTGGTGAAGGGCATCGTTCACGAGCTGAAAGCCGGCGACCGTCATGCCGAGGAGCTTGACGTCGCCGCGGCACGGATCAGGCCATGGGCGGGGGGAGCCAAGTCCCATGTCCTGGTGGTCACGCCCATGGCCGTGACCGGGCGCCGCATCGTTGGAGACTGAGCGAGCGGCCCTGATGGCCGCGCCGAGTGGGACTTTGAAGGGGTTCCGGGCCGATGGCCCCGAAGATCTTCAAAGACCGTCAAGGCCGCCTGGGATCTCCCGCCGACGGGCCCGACTCAATCGGAGGGGCGCTATCTAGCCGAGGCGGCGGAGGTCTGCCGGCGGACCCGGTGACACCCGGGCGACCCTGATCCGGCAGTCGACGGCCACTGCGCCGGCATCGGAGACGATGAGGGGATTGATGTCGAGCTCGGCGATCTCGGCGACCCGTGCGGCGAGGCGGGCGACCCGTTGGAGGACCTGCTCGAGGCTCGCCACCTCGACGCGGGGCGAGCCGCGGTAGCCGAAGAGCAGCGGCGAGGCCCGCAGGGACCGGACCAGGTCGGCGGCGTCGAGGTCGGTGAGCGGAAGGATGCGAAAGGCGCGGTCGCCGAGCAGTTCGGTGGCCACGCCGCCCAGGCCGAACATCACGAGCGGTCCGAACAGCGGGTCCTGGACAACGCCCACGATGGTCTCGACGCCGGGTCTGGCCATCTGCTGGACGATCGCACCGGTCATGCGGCCGGCGAGGCTCGAGGCCATGTCGCCATAGGCATGGCCCACGTCGGCCTGGGAGCGCAGATCGAGGCGCACGCCGCCGACATCGCTCTTGTGCACGAGGTCCGGGCCCGCGACCTTGAGCGCGACCGGCAGACCGAGGCTCGCCGCCGCCCGCCGAGCCTGGGCCGCGCTGGCCACGGTCGTGGCCCGCAGCCGGCGGATACCGGCCGCGTCGAGCAGTTCGTCGACCCGATCTGCCGGCATCCACCCTCCATCGCCGGTCTCGGCGAGGAAGGCGTCGACGATCGCGTCGGCGCGGTCGGCGTCGAAGCCGTCGAGGTCGGGGACCGCCCCCGGCGGGCGGCGCCGCCACTCGGCGTACCCGGCCGCACGGGCCAGGGCACGGGCCGCGGGCTCGGGCGATTGGAACGTCGGCACCCGCACATCCGTAGCGTCGTCCCGTAGCAGCGGCGGCATCTCCGGCGCAGCGAGGAAGCATCCCAGCAACGGCTTGTCCTGGTCGGCGGCCGCCCGAGCCAGCACGGGGGCGACGTCAGCGGGCGGAGCCGCGAACGTGGGGGTGCAGATGACCAGCACGGCGTCGACGCGTTCGTCGGCCAGCACGAGCTGGAGGGCCTGCTCGTAGACCTCGGGGGTGGCCGAGGCGACGAGGTCGATCGGGTTGGCCACCGCTCCATTGGGGTCGACAACCTGCCGGAGCGCGGCCTGCGTGGCGGGCGTCATCTCGGGCACGGTCAGCCCCGCGCCATCACAGGCGTCTGTCGCGAGGATGCCCGGCCCACCCGAGTTGCCGACGATGGCGACCCCACGGCCCTTTGGCAGGGGCTGGGAGCCCAGCAGCAGGGCCATGTCGAACAGCTCGTCCAGCGTGTCGACCCGGATCACGCCGGCCTGGCGGAACAACGCGTCGACCGCGACGTCGGGACTGGCCATCGCCGCCGTATGGGAGGACGCGGCCCGCACGCCGGCCGTGGAGCGCCCGCTCTTCACCGCCACAATGGGCTTGCGCCGCGACACGCGGCGGGCGATGCGGCTGAACTTGCGCGGGTTACCGAACGACTCCAGGTAGAGCAGCACGACGTCGGTCCCGGGGTCGTCCTCCCAGTACTGAAGGAGGTCGTTGCCGCTGACGTCGGCCTTGTTGCCCACGGAGACGAAGCTCGACACCCCGAGCCCGATGCGGGCCGATCGTTCGAGCACGCCGATCCCCAGCGCGCCCGACTGTGACTGCATGGCGATGCTGCCGCGTCGCGGTGCGTAGGGCGAGAACGTGGCGTTGAGGCCCACCGCAGTGTTGACGACGCCGATGCAGTTGGGTCCGACCAGGCGCATGCCGTAGCTGTGCGCTCGGTCTCGCAGCGCAGCCTGCGCCTCGGCACCTCCCTCCACCTCGCCGAAGCCCGCGGAGAGCACGACGAGCCCCGTCACGCCCTTGTGCCCGCACTGCTCCACCACCTCGGCGACGGCCGCCGCAGGCACGGCGATTACCGCCAGGTCGACCTGGTCGGGAACGTCCACGATCGTCGGGTACGCCTTGACGCTGGCCACGTGGGGTGCGCCCGGGTTCACCGGATAGACGGGACCGATGAAGTCGCCCGACAGGAGGTTGCGCAGCACCTGGTGGCCAACGGTGGCCGGCTGGCGGCTGGCACCGATCACCGCGACCGAGCGCGGTGTCAGGAGCCGAGCGACGGAACGCGCCTCGGCGCGATGCTCCCGCGCCTCGATGGCGGCCCGAGCGCGTTCGGTCGGCTCGATGGCCAGGTCGACGTGGACGACGCCCTCGTCGTAACGCGCCGCCTCGTCGAAGCCTGCCGAGCGGAAGACATCGATCATCCTCCGGTTGCCGATCAGCGTCTCCGCCACGAAGCGTGTGATGCCCCGTTCCCGCGCCGCCGAGGCAAGGTGCTCGAGCAGGACGGTCGCGATGCCCCGCCCCTGATGCTCGTCGGCGACGACGAAGGCCACCTCCGCCTCGCGCTCCCGCCCCGTGCGGTCGTACCGGGCCACCGCCACGATCCGGTCGCCCAGCTCGGCCACGAGCGCCACGCGGGCGTCGTAGTCGACGTGGGTGAAGTGTTCCACCTCGGCGGCGCTCAGCCTCGGCTTGGCCGAGAAGAACCGGGAGTACACGGTGTCTTCCGACAGCCCGTCGTGGAAGGCGACCAACGCCTGGCCATCGTCGGGCCGCATGGGACGGACATGGACCGTGGCACCGTCCAGGAGCACGACATCGGACTCCCAGTGCGGCGGAACGGTGACCCCGTGCGAGGACATGACCAGCACTCTCTCATGCCGGAGACGCAGCTCGGGACCTTGGGCTCTGGTCGGCGTCCCCGGGCCAGGCCAGCGTGGGGTCAGGAGGTGACGTGATGCCTTCGCGGGTGCGCGACTCGGCGCCGACCGTGCTGCTGGGCGTTGTCGCCACGGGCGTCGCGGGCGGGCTGGTGGGTTGGGCGATGGGCCTGCGCGGGGCGGCCGACGCGGTCTGGGCGGCGGTGACCGGCCTGGTGCTGCTGACGGAGGTGGTTGGGGCGTTGCGGCAACTGCGCCGCGGCCGGATCGGCGTGGACGTCGTCGCCCTGCTCACCCTCGCCGGCGCCCTGGCCCTGGGGGAGCTGCTCGCCGGGGCGATCATCGCCCTGATGGTCACCTCCGGGGACGCGCTCGAGCAGTTCGCGCGTGGGCGGGCCAGGCGGGAGCTGTCGGCACTGATGTCGGCGGCGCCCACGGTTGCGCACCGGGTCGCCGACGGCCTGGTCACCGTGCCGGTCGGAGAGGTCCGCGCCGGAGACGCGTTGCTGGTCCGGCCGGGGGAGGTGGTGCCCGTCGACGGCACCGTCGAGGGCGAGCCCGCCACCGTCGAGGAGTCGGCCCTCACCGGTGAGCCCCTGCCGATCGTGCGTGGGCCTGGCGACCTGGTTCAGAGCGGCGCGGTGAACGCCGGTGGCGCCTTCCGGATGCGGGCGCGGTCCACGGCCGAGAACAGCGCCTACGCGGGGATCGTGCGCATGGTCTCGGCTGCGGCCGCAGAACGGGCGCCGTTCGTGCGCCTGGCCGACCGGTATGCCCTCGTATTCGTCCCCGTGACGCTGGCGGTGGCGGGGGCGGCGTGGCTGGCCTCGGGCAGCGCCGTACGGGCACTGGCCGTGCTGGTGGTGGCCACGCCCTGCCCGCTGGTCCTGGCCGCGCCAGTCGCGATCGTGTCGGGGATCTCACGGGCGGCACGCAGTGGCGTCGTCGTAAAGGACGGCGCCTCGCTGGAGGCCCTCGCCGGCGTGAGGGCCGTGCTGTTCGACAAGACGGGCACTCTCACCGCCGGGCGGCCGCGGGTCAGCGGCGTCATCGTCACCCCCGGTGAGGACGCCGGGGAAGCACTGCGCCTCGGCGCAAGCCTCGAGCAGGCCTCCCCCCACGTGCTGGCGGCGGCGATCGTCGCCGAGGCGACTGCCCGCAACCTGCGGCTGGCCGAGCCCACTCACGTCACGGAGCTCGCCGGCGCCGGCGTCGAGGGGGTGGTCGTCGGCCGCAAGGTGGTGGTCGGCTCGCAGGCGCACGTCGTCGGTGCGGCGCCGCCGCCCTGGGTGCGCCAAGTCGTCCGGCGGGCGCGGCGGGAGGGCCAGAGCACCGTGTTCGTCGGGATCGACGGGACCGCGGCGGCTGCCGTGCTGTTGGCCGACGAGATCCGCACAGACACGCCCCGGGCGCTACGCGGCTTGCGGCGGGCGGGTGTCCGGCGACTCGTCATGGTCACCGGGGACCACGCCAACGTCGCCGAGCCGGTCGCCTTCGCCCTCGGCCTCGACCAGGTGTTCGCCGACTGCTCCCCGGCCGAGAAGCTCGACGTCGTGCGCAGCGAGAGCGCGGGCGCGGGCAGCACGGCCATGGTGGGCGACGGAATCAACGACGCGCCCGCGTTGGCCGCGGCCGACCTCGGGGTCGCACTGGGCGCCCGGGGCGCAACGGCTTCGTCCGAGGCCGCCGATGTGGTGCTGGTCGTCGACCGCCTGGACCGGCTGGCCACCGGGATGCTGGTCGCCCGCCGGGCTCAGGGCATCGCCCGCCAGAGCGTGGTGGTCGGCATGGCCCTGTCGTTCGCGGCCATGGGCTTTGCCGCATTCGGGTTCATCCCCCCGGTCGTCGGCGCCATCCTCCAGGAAGGCATCGACGTGGCGGTCATCGTGAACGCCTTGCGGGTGCTGCGCCGCCCCGCCCGGGAGGCTCCGTCGCAGGTCGTGTCCGAGCAGTGGGAACGCCAGCTCCAAGGCGGCCATGACGAGCTTCGCTCCGTGCTCGACGAGATCCGCCTGACCGCCGACCAGCTCGACGACCTCGGTGTCGCTGCCGTCGACCGGTTGCGGCACGTCACCGACGTCGTTCGGCGGGATCTCGTGGGCCATGAGCGCATCGACGAGCTCGACGTTTACCCGGCGGTGGCCGCTTATCTCGGGGGCGATGACCCCCTGGCATCGATGAGCCGGACTCACCGGGAGATCTTTCACCTGACGGGCATGCTCGAACGCCTGGTCGAGGATGTCGGCACCGCCGAGCTCACCGACACCGACCGCGCCGAGGCCCGCCGCATCCTCTACGGGCTCGACGCCATCCTGCGGCTCCACTTCGCGCAAGAGGAGGAGCTCTACAGCGCCCTCAGCCCCGCCCCCGATGCCTCCGCCGCGCGATGAGCACGCCCGCCCCTCGCCACGTCGATCGACCGTGGGCCGGATCTCGGGACCTTGGCCCCTTGTGGTCGGCGGCCATCGGTCGGATGGTCAAGGCATCGGGTTACCCCCGGTGGCGACCGGGTGGACATGCGAAGGAGGCTTGCGATGGAGACCCTGGACACGGGCTCGGCCGGCGAGGCCGGGACCGGCATCACCTCGGAGCGGGAGCGGGCACGCCAGCGCGTGCAGGCTCGACGTGACTTCGCCTCGCATGTCGTCGCATACATCGTTATCAACGCCTTCCTCGTGGGAGCCTGGGCCCTTACCGGCGGCGGTTACTTCTGGCCCGCATGGGTGCTTGCTGGTTGGGGTGCCGGCCTGGTGCTCCACGCCTGGGACGCGTTCGTGCGACGGCCGATCACCGATGCGGACGTCGACACCGAGCTGCGGCGTCGCCGCCATTGACTGTCCGAGCGCTCTCGTCACCCGGGCGGCGGGCCGGGGACCAGGCTCGGCGGTGTGGTCCAGGAGTGCAGCGTGCGCAGGTAGTTCGCGCGCTCGAAGGCGGCGGGGTCGTCGCTGGTGGCTGTGCTGACGCTGCCGCGTAGCTGAGTCACGGACTCGTACTCGTGCTCGGTCATCCAGGCCCGTACCTCGGCCTCGACCGTGGCGAGATGCTCCGGGCCGCGGCGCAGCAGCGCCGAGGTCGTCATGGCCACGTCGGCTCCCACCATCAGAGCCTTGACGACGTCGCCACCCGAGTGAACACCCGAGGTGGCCGCCAAGGAGACCGCCGGGTCGAGGATGGGACGGAGCACGGCGATCCAGCGCAGCGGCAGGCGCAGCTCCCACGGCTGGCTGAGGTCGATCCTCGGAACGACGTCACGGGTCTCGAGGTCGAGGTCCGGTTGGTAGAAGCGGTTGAACAGCACCAGTCCCCGGGCGTGAGCCACGTCGGTCACCCGGCGGGCGAAGTTGGCCATCGCCGTGTAGTAGGGCCCTAGCTTGACGGCCACGGGGAGGTCGACGGACGCGACGACATCGGCGATCAGCCGCAGATCGCTCGCCTCGACATCCGCGGCGTCCTCGTCCGGGTCGGTCGCCAGCCGGTACAGGTTGAGCTCGATGGCGTCGGCTCCGGCGTTGGCGAGGAGCTGGGCGTAGCGGATCCACCCTCCGGTCGTGGTGGCGTTGAGGCTGGCGATCACGGGGATCGTGAGCGCGTCCCTGAGCTCGCTGATCGATGCCAGGTACTGGTCGAGGACCGAGTCGAGCTCCGGAAAGCGTGGGAAGTACTCGAGCGCCTCGGGGAAGTGCTCGCTGCCGGCCTCGAGGGCGAAGGAGAGCTCGACCTCCTCGTGGACGATCTCTTCCTCGAACAGCGAGGGCATCACGATCGCTCCGGCGCCGGCTGCCTCCAGCCGCTCGGCCACCTCTAGGTCCCGGGTCAGGGGGCCGGCGGAGGCAACGATCGGCGAACGCAGGTCCAGCCCGAGGTAGGTCGTGCGGAGGTCGGTCATTTGCGCAGCTCCCGAGGGGTCACGCGGTGGTGTCCGCGTCGTGGGGGATGGCCCGTTCCATCGCCGCCAGTTGCTCGTAGTACCGCCAGCGCTCGTCAACGTCGGCCTGGACCAGCGACGCGAGCCGGGCCGCCCGCTCCGGCTGGGTGCGCCCGAGGATCGCGTAGCGGGCCTCGGTGGCGACGAAGTCGTTGACCGGGATCGATGGCCTGTGCGAATCGAGCCGGAACGGGTGCTCCCCAGCGGCCTCCGTGGGGTGGAACCGGTACAGCGGCCAGTAGCCGCTGCGCACCGCGTCCTTCTGGTGCGTCATCGACTTGGACATGTCGATCCCGTGGGCGATGCACGTGCTGTACGCGATCACCAGCGACGGTCCCGGCCAGGCGTCGGCCTCCAGGAGCGCCTTGACCGCCTGCACGTCGTTGGCACCGACGGCGATCTGCGCGACGTAGACGTTGCCGTAGGCCCGGGCGATCGCCCCGAGATCCTTCTTGGTGGCGTCCTTGCCAGCGGCGGCGAACTTCGCCACGGCCCCGCGGGGCGTCGCCTTGGAGGCCTGGCCGCCCGTGTTGGAGTAGACCTCGGTGTCGAGCACCAGGACGTTCACGTTCCGGCCCGAGGTCAGCACGTGGTCGAGGCCGCCGAAGCCGATGTCGTAGGCCCAACCGTCGCCACCGATGATCCACACGCCCTGGCGATTGAGCGTGCCGGCGATCGCCCGGAGGTGGCGGGCGTCGGGATCGTCGAGTCCTTCGAGGGCGGCGACCAGCCGAGCGACCCGCTCGCGTTGGGCACGGACCTGGGGCTCGGAGCCCTGCTCGGCGTCGAGGATCGAGCGAGCCAGCTCGTCGCCCACCCGGGGTGCCAGCCGGCCCAGGAGCTGCCGGGCCAGCCCGGTCTGCGCTTCGAGGCCCAGCCGCATCCCCAGGCCGAACTCGGCGTTGTCCTCGAACAGCGAGTTGTTCCACGCCGGACCGCGCCCCTCGCCGTTGAACGTGTACGGGGTGGTCGGAAGGTTGGCGCCGTAGATCGACGAGCAGCCGGTGGCGTTCGCCACCACGATCCGGTCGCCGAAGAGCTGCGTGACGAGCTTGATGTAGGGCGTCTCGCCGCAGCCCGCGCAGGCGCCCGAGAACTCGAACAGCGGCTCGAGGACCTGCGACCCCTTGACCGAGTCGTGGCCGAGCAAGTCGCGATCCAGTGGTGGGATCGTCTGGAAGAACTCCCAGTTGACCCGCTCGCGGTCGCGGTGCTCGAGCACCGGCTCCATGTTGATGGCCTTGTGCCGCACCTCGGTCTTGCTCTTCGCGGGGCACACGTCGACGCACACCCCGCACCCGGTGCAGTCATCGGGCGCCACCTGGATGGTCAAGCGGTATCCCTGGATGTCCTTGGAGCGGAACGGGCGTGACTTGAACGTGTCGGGCGCCCCCGCCAAGGCGCCCGGCTCGTACACCTTCATGCGGATGGTGGCGTGGGGGCAGACGATGGCGCACTTGCCACAGTCGATGCAGATCTCGGGATCGAAGATCGGGATCTCCTGGGCGATGGCTCGCCTCTCGTAGGCGGCGGTGCCGGTCGGGAAGGTGCCGTCGACGGGAAGGGCGCTCACCGGCAGCAGGTCCCCCTCGCCGGCCATCAGGCGGGCCGTGACCCTGCGCACGAAATCGGGGGCGCCGTCGGGGATGGGGACCCCGATCGTACGGTCACTCGTGACCCGGTCGGGCACCCGCACCGGGCGCAGCGCAGCGAGCGAGCGGTCAATGGCGGCGAAGTTGCGGTCGACGACCGTGCGTCCGCGACGGCCATAGGCCTTCTCCACGGACTCCTTGATCCTGGCGATCGCCTCGTCAGCAGGCAGGACCCCCGCGAGCTGGAAGAAGCACGGCTGCATCACGGTGTTGACGCGGTTGCCCATGCCCGCGTCCCTGGCCACGGAGTAGCCGTCGATCACCCAGAATCGGATCTCCTTGTCGATGATCTGCACTTGAACGTCGCGTGGGATGTGGTCCCACACATCGTCGGGCCCGAAGGGGCTGTTGAGCAGGAACGTGGCGCCGCGCTTGGCGTGATCGAGCACCGGCATCCGCTCGAGCAGCCCGAAGTGATGGCAGGCGACGAAGTCGGCGTCCTCGACCAGGTAGGTCGAGCGGATCGGACGGGGACCGAATCGCAGGTGCGACACGGTGACGGATCCCGCCTTCTTGGAGTCGAGGACGAAGTAGCCCTGGGCGAACAGCTCGGTGCTCTCGCCGATGATCTTCACCGACGCCTTGTTGGCCCCGACGGTGCCGTCGGCGCCGAGCCCGAAGAACATGGCCTGCACCTCGCCGTCGGGCCGGGCGGTACGGAACTCCCGGTCGACGTCGAGGCTGAGGTGGCTGACGTCGTCGTAGATGCCCACGGTGAAGTGCCGTGCTGGCCGCTCCCCGGCGAGCTCGTCGAGCACGGCCTTGACCATTGCGGGCGTGAACTCCTTCGACGCCAGGCCGTAGCGTCCGCCGCTGACCCGGGGCCGCTTGGCGAACAGCTCCGGCTGGCGGTCGCACGCTTCGTCGAGCGCGGCCACCACGTCGAGGTAGAGGGGCTCGCCGACGGCGCCGGGCTCCTTGGTCCGGTCGAGCACCGCAACCGAGCGAACGGTCGGGGGCAGGGCGGCCACCACCTGCTCGGCCGGGAAGGGCCGATACAGGCGCATCTTCAGCAGCCCCACCGGCTCGCCCTTCGCCACCAGCGCGTCGATCGCCTCCTCGGCGGCGCCCACGCCAGACCCCATGAGCACCACGACTCGCTCTGCGTCGGGCGCACCGGCGTACTCGACGAGCCCATAGCGTCGGCCCGTGCGCTCGGCGAACTGGTCCATCACTTCTTGCACGATCCCGGGGGCGTCGAGGTAGAAGGGATTGGCCGCCTCCCGGGCCTGGAAGAACACGTCCGGGTTCTGGGCCGTCCCCCGCACGACGGGAGCATCGGGCGTCATGCCCCGGGACCGGAAGGCCAGGAGGTCGTCATCCGGCACCAGCGACCGGATGTCGTCGGCGGAGAGCACCGCAACCTTCTCGATCTCGTGGGACGTGCGGAAGCCGTCGAAGAAGTGCAGAAATGGCACCCGCGAACGCAGGCTCGCCGCGTGGGCCACCAGCGCGAGGTCATGTGCCTCCTGCACCGAGCTCGAGGCAAGCATGGCCCAGCCCGTCGTGCGGGCGTGCATCACGTCGCTGTGGTCGCCGAAGATCGACAGGGCGTGCGTGGCCACGGCCCTGGCCGCCACGTGGATGACCGCCGGGGTGAGCTCGCCGGCGATCTTGAACAGGTTGGGGATCATCAGCAGCAGGCCCTGCGACGAGGTGAACGTCGTGGCCAGGGCGCCGCGCTGGAGGGCGCCGTGGAGCGCGCCGGCCGCGCCGGCCTCGGACTGCATCTCGACGACCTCGGGAACGAGGCCCCACAGGTTCGGCCGCCCCGCCGCCGACCACTCGTCGGCAGCCTCGCCCATGGGCGAGGCCGGTGTGATCGGGTAGATGGCGATCACTTCGCTGAGTGCATACGCGATCCGGGCGGCCGCCTCGTTCCCGTCGAGGCAGGCGAACCGACCGCCCGGGTCGGTCATGCCCGACCCGGCCATCGAAGGGCGGCCTTCTGGAGGGCCGCGACCTGGCCGGACACCGATGTGGCCACGCCGATCGTGGCGCACCCACTGGCGGCGGGCGACGACGTCGCCGACGACCGCACGACGATTGGCAGGCTGGGCCGGTTGGCCCTCATGGCCGCCAGAACCTCCGCGCGCTGTGGGGACTGATCGTCGAGGTCGAAGAAAACGACGTCCGCGTCGGCCAGCAGGGGGCAGGGTTGGCCGCGCTCAATCGGGCACTCGGAGGCTTCCTCGCCGGGCCCCTGGCACAGGGTGACCTCGAAGCCGGCGCAGCGGAAGGCATCGAAGTTGGAGATTTCCATGCCCGGCTCGCGGCTCTCGACCAACAGGCGCCAGGGGGGCCGGCTCCGACCCGCCCCGCCTGTCGGGGATCGATGGACCTTGCGCTGGAACATGGCGACCTCCAGAGCAGCGTTCTCCACTCATTGACGCGTGTCGGGCCCGACGGGCGCCAGGGCCGATGGTCACAACCCGCGGGAGGTTCAATAGACGTGTGTCCCGACTCGACCACCTCGACCTGTCGCTCCGGCTATCGCATGAACAGGAGGAGGCGCGCCTGGTGGCGGCTCAGCGGCGCCTGCTCCACCTACGCCTGGTGATGGCCGGGCTCCTCGGCGACGGCACGATCGGACCCCCGGTGTGCGTGGTGTTCGAGGGTTGGGATGCGTCGGGCAAGGGCGGGGCCATCAAGCGGCTGGTCGCGCGGCTCGACCCCCGCCACGTCCGTGTGGCGCAGTTTGCGGCCCCGACCCCCGACGAGCATAGGCATCACTTCCTGGCCCGCTTCTACGCGCAGCTTCCCGGCTGGGGAGGCATGGCCGTTTTCGACCGATCGTGGTACGGGCGCGTGCTGGTCGAGCGCGTCGACGGGTTCGCCACCGCCGAGCAGTGGCACCGCGGCTACGAGGACATCGTGCAGTTCGAACGCTCGCTCGTCCTCGAGGGCATGGTGCTCGTGAAGCTGTGGCTCCACATCTCACGCGAGGAGCAGCTGCGTCGCTTCGAGAACCGCCGCGACGATCCGCTCAAGAACTGGAAGCTCACGCCGGACGACTGGCACAACCGCGACAAGCGGGCGGAGTATGAGGCGGCCGTGGCCGAGATGCTGGAACGCACGGACCACTCGCTGGCTCCCTGGGACCTCGTCGAGGCCGAGAACAAGCGCTACGCGAGGGTCAAGGTCATCAACACCGTCATCGCCCGCATCGAGGACGGCATGCGCCGGCACGGCATCGAGCCCCCGCCGTCCGTGGGGGCCGACTTCGATCATCAGACCTGAGCGCGACATCGGTCGCCGGCCCCTCGGGCCCGGCGACCGATGTCCGCCTCGGCGTGGCCGCGCCGGTCGCGCCGGTCGCGCCGGCGGTCACGCGTGGGAGCGGCGCAGGTGCACCAATCCTGCGACGACGAGGGCGGCCATCACGGCGGCGCCAGCGAAGGCGACCCAGGCGGCGATGGCGGCGATCCCGCCGATCGTGCCCCAGGCGTAGGACGACAGCAACAGGCCCCGAAGGGTCTCGCCGCGGAACAGCGAGTCGCGCTGGGCCTTCAGCTCATCCGCGGTCGCCTGCAGCTTGGCGACCTCGGCCTCGGTTGCGCCCGACTCCCGGGCGTCGACCACGGCCTGCGCGGCGCCACGATCGTCGATCTCCGAGTAGGTCTTGCCGTCGGCGATGCCTTCCATGTGCCCGGCGATGTAGCTCGCATAGGCCTCGGCCTGGCCACCGGTGGTCACCTGTTCGTCGGCGAACTTCACGAGGTCGTCACGCCCCTCCTCACGAAGGCTGGCTTCGTCGGGAAAGAAGACCCGCTGCGAGGACAGCTCGTCGTGGACATAGTCATCGGCGAAGTTGGCGCCCCATGTGAGCAGGGCACCGGCGGCAGCGAACACGACCGCCGCGATCACACCGAACCCGATCAAGACCTTGTCGATCGATCGTCGCGGCAGCCGCACGACGTCCTCGTTGGGGTGGTCGATCATGGTCGGGGGACGGTCTTCCGTCGAAACAGTCATCTCGCTTCCTCCCACTCGTCCTGCGGATCGAATGGTCCGCTTACGAGGCACGGTAAGGATCCGACGTCCGCCGCCTGTAGGGCCCAAAGTCCCAGTCAGCAACGCCCTTTGGCAGGAAGCGCGGCTACCGCATGCCAGGATCGGCTGAGGCCTTCGAGTAGCCCCACTAGTGTTCGGTCAGGATGCGTCGCCTCGGTCGCTGCCTCGGTGTGGTAGGCGTTCTCGCCGTCGTCTTGGCGGCCGCCGTCCTGGTCCAGGGATCCGGGACGTCGGGGGTTCGCGCGACCCATCAGGACCGTCAGGGTCCGTTGGAGGTCGTCGTCGGCGCCGCGCCGAGTGGTGGACTGTCGTTGGTGGCCCGCGCCCGGTCGGGTGGCGATGGCGACGCCTGGTCGGTCAATCGCTTCTCGAAGTGGGTGGCGGTCGGCGCGGCCTCGAGCCTGGCCGTGTTGTCGCTGGCGTCGGGCTGGTTCTTGGTGCGTCCGGATCGCCGGTGCGCGTCTCCATCCCGGCGCGGGTCCCGCGCGGCGCCGCGGGCGCCGCCGCGACTCCTGGCTACCTGAGCCCTCCGTCCCCCCGCTGATCTGACGTCGCGCCGCGCCCATCGGACGCCGCGTGCGCGTCTCGTCTGCGGGCGCTCGTGCCGCGGTCCCCATGCCGTGGAGCGGCGGACCGGCGCTCCCGCTCGCTGGGTGGCGCGGGGCTCTGACCGTATCGGGATCGATGAGAGGAGCCCGCGTCATGTGCGCAGTGCTTTCGCCGACCGATGCCGGAGCCAGCCCGCCGACCCGGCCGGTGCCCCCCTCCGGCGGCTCGGTTGCGGCGGTGACGTCGTGACCGGGCGCGTGGCGGAGCGGGTGACATGACCCATTCGACGGATCGAGTTCCTGGGCTATGCCATCGCCGTCACGTTCGCGGTCGCCGCGCTGGCGCTGGCCGGGTCTGGCCTGCGGCTCCCCGCCCACATCGACGAGCTTGCGATCGACAATCCGCACCCGTGGCCGGCCCACGTCCAGGTAACAGACGCGGACCGGGGCCGGTGGCTCGGCATTGGCACCATCGGACGCAACACCGAACACGGCTTTCTCGACATCGGTGATCAGGGCGAGCTCTGGATCTTTCGGTTCTCGTACGCGGGCGAGTCGGTGGAGCTAGGCGTTCCCGCCGCCCGGCTCGAGGACGACGATTGGCGGCTCACGGTGCCCGAGGCGTTCGCCGAGACGCTGCGCGCTGCCGGTGTGCCGCCGGTGCCGTAGCCCACCCACGACCTGGCGGCCGTCAGCAGGGCCTCACGGCGATCGACGGCCGTTCTCTCCACGCTGTTCGCCACTGATTCGAAGGATGTTGAGGCTGATGGTCGCATCGTCTGAAGTCGTCCTCGCCTATTACCTGGGACTTGGATTCGTGACCCTTCTCGGTTGGGTGATCGCCGCCCCGGAGCCCGGTCGTGGCCTCAATGGAGCCGTGGCGGCCAGGTATCTCCGATGGTCGCGCCTCGTCGGCGCGGTCGGGATCCTGCATCCGGCTCTCAGCTTCGCGATACGAGACATCGTCGATCAGGTGGGCATCGAGCTCCCCGACGATCGTGAACTTGGTGCCAAGCATGCGCGGGCCAGCACGGTCGCGAACGTGTACGCCATGGCTTCAGTCGTGCTCGCGGCAGCCATCCTGGTGGTCAACGTGAGCGTCCACTAGTCGTCCTCGAGCAGACCGGCACAGATTCCGAACTCGTGCAGTTCAGCGCACAAGGCGGCCTGACGAGCGAACGCTGCCACATCGGCTCGGGTCAAGGAGTCCCAACACAGCTCATCGGAGACCTCCAGCGCACGAGCCGCCACCGAGGACAACGCCGCCATGGGCCAGGTCTCGGCCTCGCGCCTCAGCGTTGCGAGCTCACGCGCGGACCCCTGATCGGGCGTGGCCACCTGCAGCTCCTC
>Ga0081455_10004887_pt1 | contig 14853 bp, 14 predicted proteins | sample TabmetS3T2R1_FD_70207 | JGI IMG/M metagenome (GOLD analysis project Ga0081455, IMG submission 70207) | Tabebuia heterophylla rhizosphere microbial communities from the University of Puerto Rico - S3T2R1 | ecosystem: Host-associated > Plants > Roots > Rhizosphere ... | reverse complement strand
CCATCGACCGCAGGGATCCGCTGATTGCGCCTCTTTTTTCCGATTTGCATGGCTTTCCACCGACGCTCATCCAAGTGGGATCATCGGAGACATTGCTTGACGATGCTGTCGGCTTTGCACGCGCGGCCGGGCTGGCCGATGTCAACGTGACGCTGCAAGTCTGGCCGCACATGATTCATGCCTGGGCGCTGTGGAACGCGAAGCTCACGGCAGGGCGCGAGGCGCTGGAGCAGGCCGGCGAGTTTATGCGGCGGTGGGTGAGTTCGTAGCCCGCCTCAGCGAAGACACAATGTCGGCACTCACGACGTTACCTGATGCCTGCCGAAACTATCCGCGCTGCTGCTGCATCCGAAACAGCCCTCGCGCGTTAACGTGAGAATCGAAAACGGAGGTCATCATGCGTTTTGTCTTGTGTATCGTTATCGCGGCGCTGCTGCCGGCTTCTGCTCTGGCAGCGAAGGGCGGCGCATCCATGAGCCTGTCGAGTGCGCAGGCCGCTGCAGCGCGGGGGGACCAGCAGGCTGCGGCTGCGCTCACGACCATGACCAACCGCGACGCCTGTCTGAGCGGGTGCGCGAACCGTGGTCATGCGAAAGATCAATGCGCCAGCGCCTGCCGCCCGGGCCTTTGCCATACAGGCGGTGAGCAGCCTTACTGCGTGTCGAAGTAGGGAGTGAGAGGAGAGGCCATGAGCGAGCTTCGCTATCCGAACGAAAGCAAGGCCTATCGCGATGCTCGCGAGGCCTTGCTCAAGGACGAGAAGGAACTGATCGACAAGACGAAAGCCGTGGCTGCGAAGCGCCGCAAGCTCCCTGATGGCGGGCAACTGAAAGAGGATTACATCTTCCAGTGGGCGAACGACGGCAAGGTCGGGCAGCGCGTGAACTTCTCCGAGCTGTTCGGCGGGAAGAATTCGTTGCTGCTCTATTCGTTCATGTTCGGCCCGAACTGGGACAAGCCGTGTCCGTCCTGCACGTCGCTGATGGATGGGTTTGACCGGTCCTGGTACCAGGTCAGCCAGGACGCCGCTTTCGCCGCGATTGCCAAGGCGCCGGCCGAGAAGATCGACGCGTGGGCCAAGGAGCGCGGCTGGTCGCAGATCCCGCTGCTGTCAGGCTACGAGGCGACGTTTCAGAAGGACTATGGGTGCCAGGGAGAGACGGACGACGATCAGCAGGCGGCGATGCATGCGTTCAGGAAGCGCGATGGCAAGATTTTTCACTTCTGGAGTGCCGAAGCGGGCGTCGATACGGTGTGGCCGTACTGGAATCTGATGGACTTCACGCCGGAGGGGCGGCCGGACCGGCTGACGCCGCCGCAAAACTTCAGGCCGGAGTTTTTCGAGAAGCATATTCTGAAAAAGTAGGGTCGTGACCAACATGAGCGAACTTCGGTATCCGAACGAAAGCAAGGCCTATCGCGATGCGCGCGACGCTCTGCTCAAGGACGAGCAGGAGCTCATCGACAAGACGAAAGCCGTGGCGGCCAAGCGCCGCAAGCTTCCTGACGGCGGGCAGCTGAAAGAGGATTACGTCTTCCAGTGGGCGAACGAGGGCAAAGTAGGACAGCGCGTAAAGCTCTCGGAGCTGTTCGGCGGGAAGGACACGTTGCTGCTCTACTCGTTCATGTTCGGTCCGAACTGGGACAAGCCGTGTCCGTCCTGTACGTCGCTGATGGATGGGTTCGACCGGACCTGGTACTCGGTCGCGCAGGACGCTGCCTTCGCCGCGATTGCAAAGGCGCCGGCGGAAAAGATCAACGCCTGGGCCAAGGAGCGCGGCTGGTCGCAGATCCCGCTGCTGTCAGGCTATGAGTCGCCGTTTCAGAAGGACTACAAGTGCCAGGATCCCTCGAAAGACGACATGCAATGGCCGGTGATGCACGCATTCCGGAAGCGCGACGGAAAGATCTTTCATTTCTGGGGCACCGAGACGATGTCGAACCATGTCGATACGGTGTGGCCGTACTGGAATCTGCTGGACTTCACGCCGGAGGGCCGGGCGGACCGTGACACGCCGCCGCAAAAGTTCAGGTCGGAGTTCTTGGAGAAGCACTATTTGAATAAGTAGTGTGGCTCGCGTAGTGGGCGAGCTGGACGATCAGACCAGATTTCACTGCGCTGAATGCGGAGCTACGCTTGCGGTCCGGATCTGCCGCACATGATTCCAATGTCAGTCCGATGTGGAACGCGAAACTTGCCGACGGGCACTGGCAGCGCTGTGCAATATTTACATAATCAGCGTGTAATGGACCGAAGCACCGCAAGGGCATCATCGCCGAAATGACGTTCCTTAGACGAACCTTCGGTTACCGTGACGACCGGGAACGAGTAGGGATATTGCAACTCCTGCGGAGCCTCTAAAACTGTAACGTTCTGATCTGTCAGCACTTCACGAACAGCTTCGATGAGTGATCGGATTTGGTCAATGTTCTCGTCGCGCTTTATTGTTACAGCGAGTTGCATCTGAGCCTCATGGCTTTGCTCGAATCAAATTATCAAGGGAGTCTACCTTCTTGATAAAGGCCTGCGAATGGCCGGCCCCCATGGAGCCTGCCCTGGAGTACCGATTTCCCACGAAATCCTCAGGGTCCCAGTCCGGTTTTTGCCAATAAGAGCACGGGATGCCCAATAGGATTGCGGTTTCGATTTCGGTTTCGACACCTTTTGTGATCCGGTTCTCGTGCGGGGGCTTCGGACAAACGATAGCCAGAGATTTCGATTGCATGACAAGGCGTCGATCGCGCCATCCGACGTCTGTCCGCATCAATCCTCTGGCGTCGCCAATCTGTTCGATCGGATACGAAAAGTTTGCGTCATCAGGCAGCACAATTGAAGCATCGGAATCCCCCCAAAGCTCATCAAGTCGCCACCGATCTGTGGCGCAGTTAAAAGTCAGGCTCTTTGAGCCGCCGACCTTCGAGGGCTCGATGAGTTCCTTTGCCTTTCCAACCATCGGAAGCTCATCGATAGCGAGCGGTGAAATAAACGCGCGATAGCGATTACTCCTCATTTCCGCAAGTGCCCGACGATGCGCTTCGTTAATCAAGTGAATAAATTCAAGGTCGCCTTTGGCCTCGAGTTCTCTTGGGGCGCTGATCGGAAACGAAAGGTAGGTAACCGGCGCATCGAAAATAAGAACATTTGATAGAGCTGTTAATGTGTTTCCTGTTGCGCACAATAGGTGTTGGGCGCCGTGATCCGGCGAATGCGTGAGGATTAGATCACCTAAGGTCTGTTCGGCACGTCGTGCCATGAGCAATTGCTCGAAGCTCGGACGTCCTTTGTATTCCTCACCACCTGCGCGATCTTCAGTCCGTTTCCACATGCTGTAGACATCGTCGATGAGGGAAATAATCAGTGTAGGTTTAAAATCATTGCAGATGCTGGGAATATGAACGGGACAGCGAAGTCCAAGAAGGCCGCTAACGTACGTCGCATGCAGCCCAAGCACCGTCGTTTCTTCATTTAAGGATTTTTTGAATTGGTCCCAGACCCGTTTCCAAGTGATCGCTTGATCTTCTAGATCTTGCGCCAAGAAGTGAGTCCAGCTTTTGACGCGGCGATCCTTTTTTAGATGATCGTTCTCAAAATCGACGAATGAAAAGCCATGCCCCTGCGTCTCAAGGTACGCGGAAAGCCGCTTGGCCGCCGTCGCCTTATCGACGCCGGTAGGTCCAAGCAACAGTATTCGCTTATGGCGAGGAAATTTCGCCATCTAGCCCTTCTATGCCCTTTGCGAATTGTGCAACGCACGTCAAGGTTGCGTTGGAACGCGAAACTCGCCGACGGTCGCCGCGGGCTTGAGTCCGCCAAAGCGCGAAGGCGGGACGCGGTGATGACTGTGGCGAAACTTGCTGTGCCTATTTCAGCCGCACGCCAGGCTTGTTGCCGTTCGTGAATTCGACTCCCGCCTTTTCCAGCGCGTGCTGGATGGCCTCAACGGTGCGGGGTTTTAACTCCTTGTCCGCTTCCAGCCGCGCGATTGTATCGGTGGCGACTTTGGCCATGCTCGCAAGCTCACGCACGCTGATCCGAAGTGCGGCGCGCGCCATTCTGCACTGAGTGCTATTAATCATTGATTTGATCTGATTTCAGATTGACAATCTGATAATTCTGACCTGTAATCAGCACTGGGTTCTAATTTGCCGGATTCGGGGGAGGTTCGCCATGCCCGCGCGAGAGCGCGGCCGCAAGCGGCTGCGCGCGTCTTCGAAGGTGACCGGAAGGCTTGCCGCTCTTCGCCTGGACATGGAAGAGCCGCTGAACGACGCAATCGATGCCGCGCAGGCGCTGCGTTTCATCGGCTACGGCATGTCGTTGCTTGGCAGTGAGGACGAAGGCCGCGCGATCTCCTCACTTGCATCGACGGCCTGTCAGCGGCTCGATGCCCTGTATGCGGTTTGGATAAAGATGAAAGTGGTGGGGTGAGGTCACATATTCGCGCGCCGGCAAGCTTACGATGCTCCTACCGGCGCGGCGGGTTCCACAGGCCATTTGCATCGAAATAATTCGAACGAGCGAAGCCGCCTGTATTCCACAATGCATCGAAGGCCGGTCTTGCTGCACGTTGGTAATCTGCAGCATTGCCGTACTGTTCGATAGCTATTTCGGGCAATTCAAGCACTGAACGATTAATCGATGGCAGATCTTCCAATGATCGTACGCCAAGTCGCGCCCCACGAACGCCCTGTAGCGTGATCATTAGAATAACTGGGGGCGGCACATCGAGATTTTGTAGGCATGACAAATATCTTGGCAGCTGGTCGAAGATCCACCGACCAAAGTCGAGCGTAGGAATCCAAAGTTGCCCCGGTTGTAAATCGCTTACTACACGAACCTTAACTGCTTCAATCGCGCCATTTCGAAACAGCTGCGTATATGCCCAGCACCGGCCATCAGCGCCATGGTGAAGGTTGGCGAAGCCGTCGAAATTGATGCCTGGTGAATATCCAAGGCCACCTATTGGGTGCAGTAATTCTTGATTTGCCTGAGCTCTTTCCAGATCAATGTGGCTGTGAAGTCCAAAGGACGCTGTAGGCACAACGTGAAGGACAAGCCGACCTTGATTTTGCGCCAGCGGTACGATGGCCTCGCCTGAGTCGATTTTTGCGAGACGCTCAGCTCGAAATGCTCGTATGCGATCCAGGGTGCTCGCTGCGGACGTAAAGACTGTTCGGAGCTCTTCGACACTAAACTCGTAGGCGCCAGCCGAATTGCGACCATAGAGACGATTTGTGTTTCGTGCGCTTACGCGGTGCGGAGGATTCCAGCTTTTGGGAATTCGCAAAACGATTGCATAGCCGCCCGGTGTTGATTGATACCGACTTCATTCGTAGCCCCGCGATCCGTGGCTCAATACCGTCCCGGGCTAGATTCTCCAAACGTTGAAGGTCTTGGTCAGGATCGCCGCTGAGAGCAGCCATGCGAGTGGGAATTCCGGCCGCCTCATCAACACCAACAATCAGATGGCCGCCATATGTATTTGCGAACGAGGAAACGTCTTTCAGAAACTCTTTTACGTCGGCGTCAGTATTTCCATACATGTCTCGCTTGTAATCAATAAGCGCTCCCTCCGGTACGCCGGCGGTAATTATTTCGGTTAAGTCGGTCTCTGAAATGTCCTCAAAGGCAATACTCGAAATAGTCATTAATCACTCCGAACGTATTCTTTCAAAAACTACTCCGCCGCCTGCACGCGCTTCTTCCGCTTCGCCTCGCGCGCGAGCACCGGCGCGAGAAACTGCCCGGTATAGCCGCGCTTCACCTTGACGATGTCCTCCGGCGTGCCGGCCGCGACGATCTCGCCGCCGCCATCGCCGCCTTCGGGGCCCAGATCGATCACCCAGTCAGCAGTCTTGATGACCTCGAGGTTGTGCTCGATGACGACGACGGTATTGCCGCCTTCAACCAGTTCGTGAAGCACTTCAAGCAGCTTCGCAACATCGTGGAAGTGCAGGCCGGTCGTGGGCTCATCCAGAATGTAAAGCGTGCGCCCGGTCGCCCGTTTTGACAGCTCCTTGGCAAGCTTCACGCGCTGCGCCTCGCCGCCGGAGAGGGTGGTCGCCTGCTGGCCGACATGGATGTAGTGGAGGCCGACGCGGTGGAGCAACGCCAGCACGTCGCGCACGCGCGGCACCGCCTTGAAGAATTCGAGCGCCTCTTCAACCGTCATATCAAGGACGTCGGCGATCGACTTGCCCTTGAACAGCACCTCCAGCGTCTCGCGGTTGTAGCGTTTGCCCTTGCAGACGTCGCAGGTGACGTAGACGTCCGGCAGAAAGTGCATCTCGATCTTGATCACGCCGTCGCCCTGGCAGGCCTCGCAGCGGCCGCCCTTGACGTTGAAGGAGAAGCGCCCGGGCTCGTAGCCGCGCGCCTTGCTCTCCGGCAGGCCGGCGAACCACTCGCGGATCGGCGTGAAGGCGCCGGTATAGGTTGCCGGGTTCGATCGCGGCGTACGCCCGATCGGCGACTGATCGATGTCGATGATCTTGTCGATGTGCTCGAGCCCCTCGATCCGGTCGTGCGCGCCCGGCGCCAGCGACGCGCCGTTCAATTTGCGGGCAACCGCGCTGTAGAGCGTGTCGACGAGAAGCGTCGACTTTCCGCCGCCAGAAACGCCAGTAACGCAGGTGAAGAGGCCGAGCGGAATCTCGGCGGTGATGTTCTTGAGATTGTTGCCGCGCGCATTGACGACCTTCAGTGTGCGGCGCGAATTGCGTGGCCGCCGTTCGGGAATAGGCACCGAGAGCTCGCCGGAAAGATATTTGCCGGTCCAGGATTTCGGCGCGTCGACCAGATCCTGCACCTGGCCCTCGGCGACGATCTCGCCGCCATGAATGCCGGCGCCGGGGCCGATGTCCAGCACATGATCGGCAGACCGGATTGCATCCTCGTCGTGCTCGACCACGATCACGGTGTTGCCGAGATCGCGCAGCCTTTTCAGCGTTTCGAGAAGGCGCGCATTGTCGCGCTGGTGCAGCCCGATCGACGGCTCGTCGAGAACATAGAGCACTCCAGTGAGACCCGAGCCGATCTGCGAGGCAAGCCGGATGCGCTGGCTCTCCCCGCCGGAGAGCGTGCCGGACGAGCGTGACAGCGTAAGATAATCGAGCCCGACGTCGACCAGAAACTTCAGCCGCTCGCGGATCTCCTTGAGCACGCGCACGCCGATTTCGTTCTGCTTGGCATTGAGCTGCGCGGGCAGGGTGGTGAACCACTCGCCCGCGCGCTTGACGCTCAGGTCCGCGACCTGGGCGATGTTCTTGTCGGCGATCCTGACGCACAGCGCCTCCGGCTTGAGGCGCGCGCCGTGGCAGGCCTTGCAGGGCACGTCGGTGAAATACTTCTGCAGATCCTCGCGCGCCCATTCGCTCTCGGTTTCCCGGAAGCGCCGCTCCAGGTTGGTGATGACGCCCTCGAACGGCTTTTTCGTCGTGTAGCCGCGCAGCCCATCGTCATAGACGAATTTGATGTCCTCCTCGCCGGATCCGTAGAGCATCGCGTCCTGCGTTTTCTTCGGCAGATCCTTCCATTTGGTATCGAGCGTGAAACGGTAGTGCCTGGCGAGCGCATCAAGCGTCTGAATGTAATAAGGCGAGGACGATTTCGCCCACGGCGCGATAGCGCCCTTGCGCAGCGTGGCATCGCGGTCGGGGATCACCAGGTCGGCATCGATATGCTGCTCCACGCCGAGGCCGCCGCATTCGGGACAGGCGCCGAATGGATTGTTGAACGAGAACAGCCGCGGCTCGATTTCGGAAATGGTGAACCCGGATACCGGACAGGCGAATTTCTCCGAGAAGATGAGACGCTCGGCATTGGCATTGCGTCCGCGGTTCGCGGCTGCGCCGCTTGCCTTGGTGTCCGCCAGCTCCACCACGGCGAGGCCGTCGGCAAGCTTGAGGCACTGCTCAAGGGAATCCGCCAGCCGGGTGCCGATGTCGCTGCGAACAACGAGGCGGTCGACCACCACGTCGATATCGTGGGTGAACTTCTTGTCGAGCGGCTTGACGTCCGCAATTTCGTAGAATGCGCCGTCGACCTTTACACGCTGGTAGCCCTTGCGCAGGAATTCGGCGAGCTCCTTCTTGTATTCGCCCTTGCGTCCGCGAACCACCGGCGCGAGGACGTAAATGCGCGTGCCTTCCGGTAGGGCGAGCACGCGGTCCACCATCTGCGACACGGTCTGGCTTTCGATCGGCAGGCCGGTGGCGGGCGAATAGGGCACCCCGATGCGCGCCCACAGGAGACGCATGTAGTCGTAGATCTCGGTGACGGTGCCGACGGTCGAGCGCGGATTCTTCGAGGTGGTCTTCTGTTCGATCGAAATTGCCGGCGACAATCCGTCGATCTGGTCGACGTCCGGCTTCTGCATCATCTCGAGGAATTGGCGCGCGTAAGCCGACAGGGATTCAACGTATCGGCGCTGGCCTTCGGCATAGATCGTGTCGAAGGCGAGCGAGGATTTGCCCGAGCCGGACAGGCCCGTGAACACCACCAGCCTGTCACGCGGAATGGCGAGATCGATGTTCTTGAGGTTGTGCTCGCGAGCGCCGCGGATGGTTATCTGCCGGGCGTCGCGGGCGGCATTGCTGGAGCGTTCAGCCATAGGATCCGCACTGAGACCTGTGAAACGAGAGGTGTAGGGCAAAGACACCCCACCGGCCCGGCAAAAACATGCGGGGCCGTTCGGGCTTGCTGGTTGGAACGTAGTAAGAACGACTAGCCTTTGCCAGCCCGGCCCGGAATCGCAGTTGAAAACCTGTGCGGAAATGATTAGAACATAACAGGAACGGAACCACAAGGCTCCGCTTCGGGCAGCTCACCGGCGTGGCCTAACCCCCTGTGGATTAGGGGCGCACGCAGTTGCCGCCCCCTTGTCGCTGACTTGGCGAGGTCTAGGGTGAGTTTGATTTTCAATGGGCTGTACGCGGCAGGCGGCCCTCAAACGGCGAGCGCAGGTGCGGATCGCCATGCGGAGAACATCATGGTAGGCAGCGTCAACAAGGTCATTCTCGTCGGCAATCTGGGCGCCGATCCGGAGGTACGCCGGACCCAGGACGGCCGTCCGATCGTCAATTTGCGCGTGGCAACTTCGGAAACCTGGCGCGACAAGAACACCGGCGAGCGACGCGAAAAGACCGAGTGGCATCGCGTGGTGATCTTCAGCGAAGGGCTCGCAAAGATCGCCGAGCAGTATCTGAAGAAGGGCTCAAAGGTTTATCTCGAAGGCTCTCTGCAGACACGCAAATGGCAGGACAAGGACGGGCAGGACCGTTATTCGACCGAGGTGGTGCTGCAGGGCTTCAATTCGGCCCTGACCATGCTTGACCGGGCCGGCGCAGGGGCGGGCGCGGACAATGGAGATTTCGGTTCACCCGGCCCGACGGCGTCGCGTGACCGCAAGCCGGCGATGGCCGGCGCGGGTGGCAAGCACGACGACATGGACGACGAAATCCCGTTCTGAGTCGCCTCTGCCGTTCGTCCCCGTACTCGGGTCCAGCCTTCGGCTGGCCCGAGCACAGGCTCCAGCGGGGACCCAGTCAATCTGTTCGCGCAATGAAAGGTTTACTCTGGATTCCCGCTTACGCGGGAATGAACGGAGAGTTGTGGCGGCGCGGGCGGCAAGCACGACGACATGGACGACGAGATCCCGTTCTGAGGCGCAATTATCGGCCGACACCGGTTGCTGCCGAAGCGAGCATCTCATTAATAGTTTCCAGCAGTGCCGCTTCGATCGGGCGTGGCGCATAGCCAAGCTCGCGCCGCGCCTTCTCGCTTGACAGTGCTTTGGCGCGCAAGGCGATGCGCACACCTTCGATAGTGGCGGCAGGTGAACGACGCGTCACGTGATCCGCGACCCATTCCATTGCGAGAGCGACTGCGCTCGCGGCCGCGCCCGGAATTTGAAACGACCTAAAGCGATGCCCCGCGATCGCGGCGACTCGCTCGAGCAACATTTCTAGCGAAAGATTTTCACCGCCGAGAATATATCGCTCGCCTGCTTGCCCCCGCTCCAAGACAAGTATCATTCCTGCTGCGACGTCACGGACGTCGACGAGGTTGACCACGAAATCAAGGTAAAATGGAATGCGGCGGCAAAGAAAATATTTCAACATGGCCGTCGGGGGCGTGCAATTGTGGTCTAGCCCGATTGGCATGGTCGGAGTGGCAATCACGACGTGAAATCCGGATTCTGCTGCCTTGAGCGCAAGCTGTTCGGCTTCCCATTTCGAGCGCGTGTAATCGCCCGGCATTTCGGCCAATGTCGTTCTCACATTCTCCGAACCCCCGGGTTCTGAATTCCGTCGACCGAAAAGAACAGATTCAGTGGAGCAGTGCAGAAAGCGCGAAATGCCGTACTCGCGCGCGGCGGAAAGGACGATCTCAGTCCCCTGCATATTAACGGTATGGAAGTCCCGCCTTTGCGGCGTCCACATCCCGGGGAGCGCCGCGAGATGGTAGACGACATCGATTTCGCGGAGGCTTTCGGCAACGGCAGTTGGATCCAGCACTGTACCTTTGATGTATTGCGCGCCGGGCTGGAGATTTTTCGGAGGTCGAATATCGAGGATGCGCACCTTGTTGCCGCTGGCAACGAGCGCCGACACAAGGTGATGGCCGATAAAGCCGCTGCCGCCTGTAACGAGGGCCCGTGTCACGGTTGACGAAAGACGTCGCCGTGATGTGGCAAGACATCGGCAGTCTGTTGGGTCGGCGGTTGAATTGCCAAAGCCAGGTCACGTCGAAAGCCAAGGGCCATAAACATTTTTGCGACTATGAACATCGGTCCAATCAACATGTGCATCGGGTTGTCCAACATCGCCGGCTTACGATGTTCGAAGCGAGCGTGGCCGACAATCTGCAGCGCCCAGCCGACGACAAACAATCCGACCGCGACAAGCCAAACCACGGTGGGGGTGACATGGCCGACGACGAGCGCGGCAGCCCACACAAGCAGAGCGACAATTCCGGCGATTGCGAGACCAATTGCAAAGTCGAGGAGAAGCCAGGCAATCACGGCAGGTATGACCAGTACTGTTGCGGCATTGGTCTGTAGGCCGAACAGGTTCATCTGCCAAAGGCTCAAAGGCAGAATAACCGCGAAAAAAATAATCGGAATCCCAAACATATGCGTGAGGCAATTGCGCTCGTCACGATGGTAGCTCGCGTAGATCCCCAATTGACGTCGGAAATATTCATTCATTTTGACGCCTCGCGCGAAGGCTTATGACATGAACGTTACGGCAAACTTGTGATCAGTATTTGGCACCGCAAATACGGCGGCGTCTACAATCACTGGTTGAACGGTCAAAGCCCTCCGCCTTGCTCCTGCGGACAAGCGCGCGCATTCACTTCCGCGTCAATAGCAATGAGATGGTCAGCGAGCAGAACGCGATAAATGTGATCACCGCGTTCACCGCGTGCGACGCTTCCCATCGCCAGCGAAGTTGCTCCCAATCGGGGGGAATCTGGGTCCAGTTGTTGGTCGCCTGATTGGCCGGAAAGGTGAAAGCAAAAAAGATCACGAGGGTGGCGACAAGACAGAGCCCGCCGATCAGCGCGAAGATCGAGGGTGCGCGCTGCGCGCGGATGAGCAATGCAAGCGCAAAGTTTGCAATTGCTGCTCCAATCAAAACTATCCCGAGCAGCGCCCAGCCGCGGTAAACGCTCTGCGCGATAAAGTAGTCGCTTTCGCTCAGGTTGATCTTGTTCGGCAGGGCGAACAGGTGTGCGCCGCCCGGAACCAATGCCAGTGCGGTCAGGACCATGGCGACGAACTGCAAAAGTTTCATATGAACCCCGCAAGTGGCCGCCCGGCATAGACAACGACGCTGTGCTTGCGAGAGTTCCTGAAGATCCTCGAGACGGTAAAATCAGCCCGACATCGCTGCGCGCACCCCATCGATCACGTATTGAACCGCCAGCGCCGCAAGCAGCACGCCAAGCAGGCGCGACGCCACAACATTCGCGGTCACGCCGAGCCATTTGGCAATGCGAGCTGCGAGCGCAAAAACCACAAAGCAGAGAGCAAGGACGATGACAATGACCGCGAAAAGGATCATGAGACGCGTGGAATCGCCCTCACGGCTGGCGAGCAGAATCGTTGCCGTGATCGCGCCAGGACCGGCCATTAACGGAATCGCCAGCGGGAACGCGGCGATGTTGCGAACGTGCTCTTCGACGGCCTGTTCGGCCTGCTGCGACTGACGCTCGATCCGAACGCCGAAAACCATTTCAGAAGCGATCGAGAACAGCAGCAATCCACCCGCGATGCGGAACGCGGGCAAGCCGATCGAGAGCGCGCGCAGCAACCAGTCGCCGATCAGCGCGCTGCCGGCGAGAATAGACGCAGCGATCAGCGTGGCACGAAGCGCGACGTTGCGCCGCGCATTCTCAGGCAAGCCATGCGTGATCGCCAGATAGGAAGGGACAAGGCCGATCGGATCGACGACGACGACCAGTGTGACAAGCGCAGAGATGAAAAATTCGACCGGCATGCGCGGCGCTCAGGCTATCACAAGGTCCGCTTGCCTCGCGCAAGCGAGGTCCGGTCTTTGCAAAGGGCCGGTCGTTTTCGAGGGAAAAATGGTATCGGAGCGAAGGCCATATTTCATTCGTGAGCATGCAAAAATCTTTGTTCATTCCGGGTGACAAACTGTAAATTTCTGAGCCTGGTTAGTGCTTACCACCGGCGCTATTTTGGAACCTGGCTAGAGCCCATAAGCCTTTGAATTAGTGGATGAAAATAGCCTGTATAGCGGGGCAATTCGGTTGGCAAAACAGCGCTGAATCAGCTAAAAAACCGCGACTAAAAATTCCACGCAGGACCTCGTCTTGGCCGACACCGAACCTCCGAAATCGGGGGACGCATCGCCGTCCGATGTGCGCCCCGTTTCCATCACTGAGGAGATGAAACGCAGCTATCTCGATTACGCGATGAGCGTAATCGTGTCGCGTGCCTTGCCCGACGTACGCGACGGCCTCAAGCCTGTGCATCGGCGCATTCTCCATTCGATGAACGAGAACGGGCACACGCCCGACAAGAAATACGTCAAGTCGGCCCGCGTTGTCGGCGACGTGATGGGCAAATATCACCCGCACGGCGACCAGGCCATCTATGACGCCCTGGTACGGATGGCGCAGGATTTCTCCATGCGCCTGATGCTGATCGACGGGCAGGGCAATTTCGGCTCGGTCGACGGCGATCCGCCGGCGGCGATGCGCTACACCGAGTGCCGGCTGGCGCGGCCGGCGATGGCGCTGCTCGACGACATCGACAAGGATACCGTCGACTTTCAGGAAAACTACGACGGAACCGAGAAGGAGCCGCTGGTACTGTCGGCGCGCTTCCCGAATTTGCTGGTCAACGGCGCGGGCGGCATCGCGGTCGGCATGGCGACCAATATTCCCCCGCATAATCTCGGCGAGGTGATCGATGCCGCGACAGCATTGATCGACAATCCGGCCCTCACCATCGACGATCTGATCAAAATCGTGCCCGGGCCGGATTTTCCGACCGGCGGCATTATCCTTGGCCGCGACGGTATTCGCTCGGCCTATACGGAAGGTCGCGGCTCGATCGTCATGCGTGGCAAGGTCGAGGCGGAGACCATTCGCAAGGAACGCGAGGCTTTCATCATCACGGAGATTCCGTACCAGGTGAACAAGGCCGCAATGGTGGAGCGCATTGCCGAGCTCGTGCGCGAGAAAAAAATCGACGGCGTGGCGGATCTGCGCGACGAGAGCGACCGGCAAGGATACCGCGTCGTGGTCGAGCTCAAGCGCGAAGCGGTGCCGGACGTCGTGCTGAACCAGCTTTACCGTTTTACGCCGCTGCAGTCGTCGTTCGGGTGCAACATGGTGGCACTCGATGGCGGCCGCCCGCTGGTGATGACGCTGAAGGATATGCTCAGCGCCTTCATCGCGTTTCGCGAAGAGGTCGTATCGCGGCGCACCAAGCATCTGCTTGGCAAAGCGAGAGACCGCGGTCACGTGCTGGTCGGTCTTGCGATTGCGGTCGCCAACATCGACGAGTTCATCAGGCTCATTCGGGCGGCAAAGGATCCGAACGCTGCCCGCGAGGCGCTCATGGCGCGTGACTGGCCGGCGAAGGACGTGGCTGCCATGGTTACGCTGATCGACGATCCGCGTCACAAGATCTCGCCCAAGGGCACGACCAGGCTTTCGGCCGAGCAGGCGAGGGCAATTCTTGATCTGCGCCTGCAACGTCTGACCGCGCTTGGCCGCGACGAAATCAAGCAGGAGCTTGACAAGCTTAAAGCTGAAATCGCCGACTATCTCGACATCCTGCGCTCGCGCTCACGCATTCAGGAAATCATCAAAAAAGAACTCGCCGATGTGAAAAAAGAGTTCGCCACGCCGCGGCGGACCGTGATCGCGGAGGCGACCGGCCAGGTTGACGAAGAAGATCTTATTACACGCGAGGACATGGTGGTTACGGTCTCCCACCAGGGTTACATAAAACGCGTGCCGCTTTCGACCTATCGCGCACAGCGCCGCGGCGGCAAGGGCCGCGGCGGCATGCAGGTCCGCGAGGAAGATTTCGTGTCGCGGCTGTTCGTCGCCTCGACCCACGCTCCGGTTTTGTACTTTTCTTCGCGCGGCAAGGTGTACAAGGAAAAAGTCTGGCGGCTGCCAATTGCAGCACCGCAGGCACGCGGCAAGGCCCTCATCAATATTCTTCCCCTGCAGCAAGGGGAGACAATAACGACCATCATGCCGCTGCCCGAGGATGAGACGACCTGGGGCGAACTCGACGTCATGTTCGCCACCACCAGCGGCACGGTCAGGCGCAACAAGTTGTCCGATTTCGTCGACGTGCGCCC
>Ga0081455_10004886_pt1 | contig 14855 bp, 14 predicted proteins | sample TabmetS3T2R1_FD_70207 | JGI IMG/M metagenome (GOLD analysis project Ga0081455, IMG submission 70207) | Tabebuia heterophylla rhizosphere microbial communities from the University of Puerto Rico - S3T2R1 | ecosystem: Host-associated > Plants > Roots > Rhizosphere ... | reverse complement strand
GCGCTCGGAGGGGGGCACGGCGCTCGGCGCCGGCTCGCGTTCGTGGTCCGGCCCCGCTTCGATCTCCGGTTCGATCCGTGGGGTCCGCTCCGCCATGGCTCGGATGGTACCGGCCGCGTCGACCGGCGTCCGCGCCGATGGTGGTTACGTCATCGGGCCGCCGGAACCCCCGTCGCCGCGCTGCTGCAGGAAACGCTCGATCTCGCCCACGAGCTCGTCCCCGGTCGGCAGCTCCTGGTTGTCCACGACCGACTCCAGGCGCTCGACGTAGGTCCGCGAGTCGTCGTCGGCCTGCACGATCTGGTCCAGCCGCTGCCGCTGCGCCATCGCCTCGTCCGGCAGCCCGTCGAGCGGTGGCTCGACGCCCAGGTGCCGCCCGAGATGTTCGAGGATCGCGATCGCCGCCGCCGCGTACGGGCCCCCAACGTAGTGCGGCACCTGCGCGTAGAAGCCGACGGTCGGCAGGCCGTCGTCCGCGACCGCCTTCTCGATCGCCGACAGCGCGGCGGAGGGCACGCGGAGCAGCCCGGCGGGCCCGACCTGCTCGTCCCCCTGCAACAGCCCCTCGTCCGACGCGGTGGCCAGCACGGGGACCGGGCGCGTGTGCGGCACCGCCGTCGGGATCGCGCCGAGGCTCACCCACTCGGTCACCCCGAGACGACGCGCGACCGACAGCACGTCCCGCCCGAGCTCCTGCCACCGGAAGTCGGGCTCGGCGCCGGTGAGCACCAGGACGTCCCGGCTCCCGAGCCGCTGGTGACGCAGGGTCAGCTCCGGCCACGTGAGCTCGCTCAGCCGCCCGTCGACCACGTCCAGCACCGGCCTGCGCGAACGGAAGTCGAACAGCAGGTCGGCGTCGAACGTCGCGATCGGCGCCGCGCCATCGGCGAGCCGCTCCGCCGCGGATGTCGAGGCGCCCGCCGCGTCGATCCAGCCGTCGAGGGCCGCGACGATCGCGGGGGCGACGAGCGGCTCGGTGGGTTCGCTCAGCAGGTACAGCGGCATGGACCGAGGATAGCCCCCGGTCGCTTCAGGGACGGACGAGCAGCCCCTGGAGGCCCCTGATGACGTAGTTGGGCTTCCAACGAGGCTCCTCGACGAGATCGAGCTCGGGGAACCGGTCCATCAGCGTCGAGAACGAGACCTGGAGTTCCTGCCGGCCGAGCGGAGCCCCGAGGCAGAAGTGGATCCCGGCCCCGAACGTGAGATGGGGGTTCGGCTCGCGGGTCAGGTCGAGCTCGTCCGGGCGATCGAAGACCGAGGGATCTCGGTTGGCCGACCCGAATAGCAGGCCGAGCTCCGCGCCGCGGGGGATCTGGACGCCGTGGATCTCGAAGGGCTCGAGCACCCAGCGCTCGAACATCTGCAGCGGCGTGTCGAACCTCAGGAGCTCCTCGATCGCGTTCGGCAGCAGCGAGCGGTCGGCGCGGAGCTCGCGCAGGCGATCGGGGTTGCGGAACAGCGACCACCAACCGAGCAGCGTGGAGTTGACGGTCGCCTCGTGCCCCGCGTTCAGCAGGAGGACGCAGGTGCCCACCAGCTCGTCCTCGGTCAGGCGCTCGCCCCCGTCGACGACGAGCGCGAGCTGCGAGATCAGGTCCTCGCCCGGGTCACGTCTACGCTCGCGCGCGAGGTCGCGCAGGTACGCCGAGAACTCGGTGCTGGCGCGGACGGCGTCGCGCTGCATCTCGGTCGAAGGATTCAGCTCGTACATCTTGCAGATGTCGGCGGACCACGGACGCAGGTGGTGCCGGTCGGTCTCGGGGACCCCGAGCATCTCGGCGATCACGTTGACGGGAAGCGGCTCCGCCACCTGGAGCAGGTCGAACTCTCCGGCGCCGTCGAGCCCGTCGACGAGGCCGTCCATGATCGCCTGCACGCGCGGTCGCAGCCCCTCGACGAACCGCGGGGTGAACGCCTTCGCGACGAGCCGCCGCACCCTGGTGTGGTTGGGCGGCTCCATGTCCAGGATCCCCGCGTTGATCAGGTCCCAGAACGGCGCGTGCCACTCGGGCGGATCCGGGTGCCCCATCTCGCCGTGCGAGGCCACATGCCGGTAGGTGCGCCCGAAGCGCCGATCGCGCAACAAGGCGTTGACGTCCTCGTACCGCGAGATCAGCCAGTGATCGGTGACCTCGTCGTAGGCGACCGGCTCTCGCTCGCGGAGCCGGGCGTAGGCCGGGTACGGGTCGGCGATGAAGTCGAGCTGGGCCGGGGCGAAGTCCATCGTTCCGACTGTAGCGCCGGCCGCCGCCGGAACACCGACGGAACGATGGAGCTCGCGCCGGTCAGGCGGTCGCGCCCGATCCCGTCTCCCAGGTCGTCCCCTTGTCGCGCATCGTTCGGACGAGCGCGTAGGCGCCGCCGCCGAGCGCGAGCAGGAAGAGCATCCAGCGCCCCTTGTGGGAGTGCTCCCTCACGTCCTCGTGCTCCTCGGCGCGCTGCATGCGCTCCTCGAGCAGGTCGAGGATCCGGTGATGCTCGTTCCGGGACTCCTCCACCTCGTCGCGCAGCAGCTGGTTCTCGAGCCGCAGACGCTCCGCCTCTTGGCTGGAGCGGTCCAGGCGCTTCTCGACCATCCGATCCTTCATGCGGTGGCCCGCGGCCTCGGCCCTGATGCGCGCCGTGGAACCGTAGCCCCTCATCGCCCCGGTCATGCCCATGGTGCGTGCCTCCTCGTATCGGGAACCATGGATCGATACCCATCTTGGGCCGGGCACGAACCTGAGCTCGGACCGCAGAGGAGGTCGAGTGGGGCGGTCAGGCGCTGGGCACCTTCGAGGGCGACACGACGTCTTGGGCCCCTTCCGACTGCTCGAGCAGGAAGCCGATCTCTTCGGCCACGACCGGCGATGCAAAGAGAAAGCCCTGTCCCGACTCGCAGCCGGATTCCCGGAGCCCGTCGAGCTGCTCGGGGAGCTCGATCCCCTCGGCGACGACCTCGAGCTGGAGGGCCCGGGCCAGGCCCAGGATCGCTCGGACGAGCGTCGCCCCCTCCTCAGGGTCCTCGACCATCCCTCGGACGAACGTCCGGTCGATCTTGAGCTCGTCGATCGGGAACTCCCGCAGGACACCGAGGGACGACGAACCGGTGCCGAAGTCGTCGATCGCGAGACGCACGCCGAGCGACTTCAGCTCGCGGAGCCGGTGCCTGGCCTCCTCCACGTTCGGCAGCAGGGCGCCCTCGTTGATCTCGAGGGTCATGGAGCTCGGGTCGAGCCCGTTGTCGATGAGCGCCGTTCGGAGCCTCTGGACCAGGTCTGGATCGAGCAATTGCCGAGGCGAGATGTTCACGCTCAGCGAGAGCGAGCGGCCGGGGTAGGCATCGTTCCACGCCTTCACCTGCCGGCACGCTTCTGTGAAGACCCAATCGCCCAGCGCGACGATCGCCCCCGTCTGCTCGGCGGCGGGGATGAAGTCCGTCGGTGGGAGGAGGCCGCGGCGCGGGTGGTTCCAACGGACCAGGGCCTCGACCCCGATGAGGGTCCGGTCCGCCAGGTCCCAGATCGGCAGGTAGTGGAGCACGAACTCGCCCTGCCGCAGCCCTCGATGGAGCTCGGTCGTGAGCTCGAGCTGCTGGACCGCGCGCGCGTGCATCGAGGGTTCGAAGACCTCGTATCGATCCCGGCCTCGCCCCTTCGCGTAGTACGTCGCCGCATCCGCGTCCCGGAGGAGGTCATCGGTCGAGGTCGGAGAGACACCACTGCTGAACGCGATCCCGATGCTTCCGCCCACCGTCACCTCGTGGCCCTGGCAGTGCATGGGCTCGTGCAGGATCGAAAGAACGCGTTGTGCCACGAGGATCGCATCGGCCTCCGTGATGTTCTCCTCGAGCAGGACGACGAACTCGTCCCCGCCCAGCCTGGCCACCGTGTCGCTCGCTCGGCTCGAGGCCAGGAGCCGCTTGGCGACCGCGACGAGCACCTCATCGCCCGCGTGGTGGCCGAGGCTGTCGTTGATCACCTTGAATCGATCCAGGTCGATCAGCAACACCGCGATCTGGGCGCCGCTTCGGTGGGCCCTGGCAAGTGCGTGGTCCGCGCGGTCATGGAACAGGGCGCGGTTCGCCAGCCCCGTGAGGGAGTCGTAGAAGGCCTGCTTCGCGAGCTGCTCCTGGAGGAGCTTGCGCTCCGTGACGTCGAAGATGGCTCCGTCGAGCCACAGGACGGAGCCATCGGGACCGAAGACGCCCCGGCCCTTCTCGTACACCCAACGGACGCCCCCGTCGGCTCCGATGATCCGATACTCGATGATGAAGGGCTCACCGCGGCCGACGGCCTCCCCGACCGTCGCCTCGACCATCCGTTGATCCTCCGGGTGGATGATCGAGCCGAACGTCCGCACGCGGCTCCGGATGAAGTCGGAGGCGGGGTATCCGGAGATCGCCTCGATGTTGTCGCTGATGAACTCCATGTCCCAATCGGAATCGAGGCCGCACCGGTACATCGCCCCGGGGATGTTCGAGAGCAGCGTTCGGAAGCGTTCCTCGCTGACCCGGATCTCCTCCAGGAATCGGACGCGCTCCTTCAGGAGCTCGGTCTCCACGGGGTCGTGGAGGGGGGCGTCGTTGCCAGCGGATCCGCCCTCCGGCCCCGGCTGCGCAGGGTCGCGGGTCATCCCTTGAGTATCGGGCCCCCCCGAGGGTGCCTGAAGTTGCGCGGCCGATGCATCCTCGGGGGGTCGGCGCCACCCCGGCCGCGCACGATGCTGCCCCTCAGCCCGCCGGCGCGATGTTCTGGTTCGAGCGGAACAGGTTGGTCGGGTCCCAGCGGGCCTTGAGCTCGGCCAGGCGTTCGTACTTCTGGGCACCGTACGCCGCCCGAACTCGGTCGGCGCCCTCGTCACCGAGGAAGTTCACGTAGACGCCCCGGGCCATCGGCTCGAGCTCTCCGAAGAGCGAGCGGACCCACGCCACGTGGTCGGGTCCGCCGCCGGCCTCCTCCGGGAGCCACACGCCGTTGATGTTCACATCGAACGCCGGCGATCGCCCCGCGTAGGCCGTGTCCATCTCCCCGACCCGCGACATCGCGCCGCCGAGCTGGAACGCGACCGCGTACGAGCGCGGCGAGGTGATCCGCTCGACGTGGTCGAGGATCGCCGCGACCGCGGGCTCGGTCAGCTCCTCGAGCTCCACGGACTTCCAGTAGTAGTGCCACCCCGGCGTGACCGCGCCGTCGAACATCGCCTGATGCTCCACGAAGGGCTTCGGCGCGCAGAGGTCGAGCAAGGGGCGGAGGGCCCGGATCGGGGCGATCACGGCCTCCCCGGCCTCGATCGAACCGCACCAGCACGCGACCACCATCCAGGTCGGGACGCCGTGCAGCGGCTCGGGGATCCACGGCGCCGCCGGCGCCCGGCGGACGTTCAGCACCGTGGTCAGCTCCTCCGGCGCCTCCGCCGCCCAGTCGCGATACGTCCGCATGACCTCGGGACCGCGCTCGAGCGGGAAGAGGATCGGTCCGGCGAGCACCGTCGGCCCGACCGGGTGCGCCCGGAACCGGAACGACGTGACCACGCCGAAGTTGCCGCCGCCGCCGCGGAGGCCCCAGAACAGATCGGGGTGTTCGTCCTCGCTCGCGGCGACGAGCTCCCCCTCCGCCGTGACGACGTCGGCGCCCACGAGGTTGTCGACGCTCAGGCCGTGCTTGCGGGTCAGCCACCCGATCCCGCCGCCGAGGGTGAGACCCGCGACGCCCGTGTGCGTCACGATCCCGGCCGGGACCGCGAGCCCGAACGCCTGGGTGGCGCGATCGAGCTCGCCGAGGGTGACGCCGGCCGCGACGTCCACGAGGCCGTTCCCCTCGTCGACCCGGACGCCCTTCAGCTCGGACAGGTCGACGACCAGGCCATCGTCGCAGAGCGCGAGGCCACCCACGCCGTGGCCGCCGCTCCGAACCGACATCCGCAGGTCGTGCTCGCGCACGAACCGCACCGTGCTCTCGACGTCCGATGCGTCCGCGCACCGCGCGACGAGCCCCGGCTTCCGGTCGATCGCACCGTTCCAGATCGAGCGCGCCTCGTCGTACCCCTGGTCGGAGGGGAAGATCAGCCGGCCGTGGAAGCGCTCGCCGAACGCTCGAAGCGCCGGCGCCGGCACCGAGCTCAGCGGCGCGTCGTGGGACACCATCGCCGGACCATGGTCCGTCACGGAGCCCGTTCCGTCGAATCGGTCAGAGGGTCGGCTTGGTGACCATCAGGAACACGATCACGATCACGTCGACCGCGAGCACGATCCCGAGGGACGTGCCCCGCCTGCTGAGGGCCTGGAACTCGGTCGAGCCGGCCCCCGACGACTCGAGGACGGCGATCTGGCTGCGGAGCGTCGGCGTGTAGGCGAACAGCCCGAGGACCACGGCGACGGCGTAGAGCAGGAGCCCGGCGAGCAACCAGAACTGGGTCAGGTCGAGGTCGCCCACCCACACCATCAGCAGCCCGGTCACCAGCAGCAGGCCGTAGGCCGGGTTCGCGAACCGATCGTCGAGCAGCTTCACGCCACGGAGGGTGAACGCCTCGTGCGCGGGCTCCTTCGCGGCTTTCGCGAGCCAGATCCCGTACGTGGCGTTGAACCCGGCCGCGACGATCGCGAGCAGGACGTGGAGGAACTTGATGACCTCGTACCACCCGAGCGCCAGCACGGCCCCATGCTCCGTCGGCGCCGGCTGCCGGCGCAACCCGAGCGCCTGGACATCGGGACCGGCTCAGGTCCTCGCCATGGTTCGCGTCGGGGGCCCCGATTCTCATCCGGCTCTCAGCGCGTTCGGGCAGACTTCCTCGGTGAGCACGATCCTGGTCGTGGACGACGAGCCGGCCGTTCGTGACGCGCTCGAACGCGCGTTGAAGGCCCAGCACTACAGCGTCACCACGGCCGCCGACGGCAGGCAGGCTCTGGACGCCATCGCGGAGCAGCACCCCGAGCTCGTCCTGCTCGACGTCCTGATGCCCGTCATGGACGGGTTCGAGGCGTGCCGCCGCCTCCGCGAGCTCGGGGACCGAACGCCGGTGCTCATGCTGACCGCCCGCGACGCGGTGAGCGACCGCGTCGAGGGTCTCGACGCCGGCGCGGACGACTACGTCGTCAAGCCGTTCGCGCTCGAGGAGCTGCTGGCGCGGATCCGCGCCCTGCTGCGTCGGAGCGGCGCGCCGGGGGACGAGCCGCTACGGTTCGCCGACCTCGATCTCGACCCGGTGTCCATGGAGGTGCGCCGGGGAGGGAGGCCGATCGAGCTCTCGCGCACCGAGTACAACCTGCTCGAGCTCTTCCTTCTGAACGCGAGGCGCGTGCTCACGCGCGAGGTGATCTTCGATCGTGTATGGGGGTACGACTTCGGCCCGACGTCGAACACCCTCGAGGTCTACGTGGGGTACCTGCGCCGCAAGACCGAGGCCGAAGGCGAGCCCAGGCTCATCCACACGGTCCGAGGGGTCGGCTACGTCCTGAAGGAAGCCGAATGAGGATCCGAGCGTGACCTTCCGACGGCGTCTCACCCTTGCGTCCGCGGCCGCCGTGGCGGTCGCGGTCGCGACCGCATCGATCTTGACGTGGTTCTTCATCCGCTCGGAGCTCCGCTCGCAGATCGACGAGTCGCTCCGAGCCCGCCTGCCGTTCATCGAGCGCCTGACGCTGCCGATCGTGGGGGGGAATCTCCCGCCGGTCCGGATCGATCCAGGCGAGCCGTCCTTCGTTCTGCAGGTCGTCACGCCCGGCGGCGGGATCATCAAGGCGCCCAACGCGCCGCCGCTCGAGCCCGTGATCTCAGGGGTGCCGGTGATCCGCGACACCAGCGGTGGCGGCCTCCACTTCCGCGCCTTGTCGGTCCCGGTTGGCCGCGGCTTCACCGTGATGCTGGCCCGGCCGTTGACCGAGGTGGACGAGACGCTGCGCACGCTCGCGCTGATGATGATCGTCGTGTTCGCGGGGGGTGTGGCCCTCGCGGTCGGCCTCGGCTACGCGGTGACCAGGACGGCCGTGGCTCCGGTGGCCCGGCTCTCCGATGCGGCCGAACGCGTGACCGAGACCGGCGACCTGTCCCTGCGGATCGACGAGCCGGCCACGGAGGATGAGATCGGCCGGCTCGCCGCGCGATTCAACGAGATGATGGCCGCGCTCGAAGGCTCGATCACGGCGCAACGGCAGCTGGTGGCCGACGCGTCGCACGAGCTCCGGACCCCGCTCACCAGCATCCGCACGAATATCGACCTGTTGGCGAGCGGGCGCCTGACCGACCCTCGGGAGCGCGAGGCGCTCCTGAGGGACGTGCGCACGCAGCTCGAGGAGCTCACCGCGATCGTCAACGACGTCGTCGAGCTCGCGCGCGGATCGGAGCAGCCGCTCGCGCTCGACGACGTGCGGCTTGACGACGTCGTACGCGGGGACGTCGCGCGATTCGAACGCGGCGCGTCATCGTTCACCGTGAACACCGACCTCAGGCCGACCGTGGTCACCGGGGACGCCGTTCGGATCTCCCGTGCCGTTCGGAACATGCTCGACAACGCGGCCAAGTGGAGCCCTCCCGGCTCCGAGATCGAGGTGGGCGTCACGGGTTCGACCGTCGCCGTTCGCGACCACGGGCCTGGTTTCGACGAGCAGGACCTCCCGCATGTGTTCGACCGCTTCTACCGGGCCACGTCCGCGCGCGGGATGCCCGGAAGCGGCCTCGGGCTCGCGATCGTGCGTCAGGTGGCGGAGGCGCACGGCGGGCGGGCCGTGGCCGAGAACGCCCCGGGCGGCGGGGCGATCGTCCGGCTCGAGCTGCCCACGGGCGACCGCCGGTCCTCGCCCGACGTGGAACGAGCCATGACCGATCCCTCGGCTCGCTGAGGCTCAGGCGTACGCTGGCTCGTTGCCCGCGCGCCACTTGATGCCGCAGCCGATGCTCGCGCGCTGGTCCTCGGACACCGGCTTCCCGGACAGTGCCGCGTCGATCGCCGCGCGCAGGTCCGTGCCGGTGACGGGGAGTCCGTTGCTGGGCCGGCTGTCGTCCAGCTGCCCGCGGTAGACGAGCGCCCGATCCGCGTCGAACAGGAAGAAGTCGGGCGTGCACGCGGCCGTGTAGGCCTTGGCGACCTCCTGGGTCTCGTCGAACAGATACGGGAAGACGTAGCCGGCCTCCCGCGCCTCCTCGGCCAGGCTCTCGGGCCGGTCCTCGGGGTACTCGTCCACGTCGTTGGAGCTGATGGCCACGATCCCGAGCTCGGAATCGGCGAAGTCCCGTCCGAGCCGAGCGAGCTCGTCGCGTACGTGCCGGACGTAAGGGCAGTGGCGGCAGATGAACATGACCAGCAGCGCCCGCTTGACCCCGAAGTCCGACAGGCTCACGAACCGCCCCTCGGTCACGTCCGGGAGCTCGAACTCGGGCGCCTTGGTCCCAAGCGGCAGCATCTGTGATGGAACCGCCATGCCCTCCATTCTCCTACACGTCGTAGACGGGCGCGTGGAACCGCTCGCCGGGCGGCGCGGTCGTGTTCGGTGGAACGAGGAGAGAGGAGGGGCCGATGGAGGCGCTCATCCGGCGGGTGTCCGTCGCGGCGGGGCTCGTGCTCATGGCCCTCGCGCTCACACCGGCGTCCGCCACGGCGAGCGGCGGCGGCGGGTGCGGTCAGCAGGTTTCGGAGGGGAACGGCACGGCGATCGACATCCGCGATTACTGCTTCAGCCCGACGATCCTGCGCGCGGCGACGGGCGACCCGGTGACGTTCACCAACCAGGACCCGTTCGAGCATTCGATCCTGGGCGCGAACGCGACGTGGGGCGACTACGACGGGTTCCGGCGCGGAAAGAAGGTCACATACCGGTTCGAGGAGCCTGGCGTGTACCCGTACGTCTGCACCTATCACGTCGGCATGGTCGGCGTGGTCGTGGTCGGCAGCGGCGCCGGCGGTGCGATCGACACCCCCACCGGCGACGGCCCGGTCGTGAAGGTGGACCCCGACGAACTCGAGCTCCGCAGCGCGACGACCCTGCCCGCGCCGGATTCGAACGACGTCGTCGCGTGGAGGGTCGTGGGACTGGCGGCCGTGCTCCTCGGCATCGCCGTCGCGGTGGTGTTGCGGCGGCGCCGCGGCGCGCCATCGAACGGGAGCGTCCGACGTTAGGGAGAAGGGTCGTTACCCTGGGTCCGTGACGCCCAGCAAACCCGGGAGGGCCGCCCGGCCCTCCCGTTCTGCGCTCCGGACCCTCGGGTCCGCGGTCGTGGTCGTTGCCCTCCTCGCGGCGGCCTGCGGGTCGAACGGCGAGCAGGCGACGGCAGGGCCGACGCCGACGGGGCCGACGCCGACGGGCGCCACGAGCCCGGCACCGACCGGCCTCACAAACCCGGAACCCTCGCCCACAGCCGACCTGGCCGAGGCGCGCGTGGCCCTGGAGCGCGTGGCCACGCTCGAGCAGCCGCTCGCGATCGCGGTGCGGCCCGGCGATCCGGCGCTGTACGTCGCCGAGAAGGTGGGCCGCGTCGTGGCGCTCGCCGACGGCGCCGAACCCCGGACCGTGCTCAACCTCACGGGACAGGTCTCGCTCGGGAGCGAGCAGGGGCTGCTGGGCCTGGCGTTCTCGCCCAACGGCCGCTTCCTCTACGTCGACTTCACCGACACGAACGGCGACACCCGCGTGACCGAGTTCGCGTTCGGTGACGCCGGAGCCGACGTTGGCTCGCGCCGCGACGTCCTGTTCGTGCCACAGCCGTTCTCGAACCACAACGGCGGCGCGCTCGCGTTCGGGCCGGATGGGTACCTGTACATCGCGCTCGGCGACGGGGGCAGCGGCGGCGATCCCTTCGGCAACAGCCAGTCGCTGTCGACGCTGCTCGGCAAGATCCTGCGCATCTCGCCCAGGCCCTCGCGGGATCGCCCGTTCGGGATCCCACCCGACAACCCCTTCGTCGACACGCCGGGCGCGATGCCCGAGATCTGGGACTACGGACTGCGCAACCCCTGGCGGTTCTCGTTCGATCGCGAGACGGGCGACCTGTGGATCGGCGACGTCGGCCAGAGCGCCTGGGAGGAGGTCGACGTCGAGCGGGCGGGTTCGCCGGGCGGCCTGAACTTCGGTTGGAACCTGTACGAGGGGACGCACCCGTTCGGAGCAGGTGGGGATACGGCCGGGCTCACGATGCCGGTGTTCGAGTACATCCACGACGGCGGCGTCTGCTCGGTCACCGGAGGCTACGTCTACCGAGGGACCGCGATCCCGGACCTGGTTGGCGCCTACGTGTTCGGCGACTACTGCGAGGGCCAGCTGGAGGCGCTCGTCCTGCGAGGCGACCGGGCCACCGGCCACCGGCTGCTGGGCCTGCGGGTGGATGGGCTCGCGTCGTTCGGGGAGGACGCCAAGGGCGAGCTGTACGTGCTCGCGCTGAGCGGCGACGTGCTCAAGCTCGTGCCCGCCGAGGGCTGACCTCAATCTCGATCGGCGCCCGCGAACACCTCGTAGACGGGAACCGGGACCGGCTTGCCCTTGAGCTCGAGCTCGCCGAACGGCTCGGCGGGGATCTCCTCACGAACGAGCGCGTACGTTGCCTCGCCGATCAGCACGCTCCCGGGCTCGGCGGCGGCCTGGAGGCGGGCCGCGACGTTGGTGGTGTCACCGATCGCCGTGAAGCTCCGCTGCTGCCCGGCGCCGACGATCGCCAGCGCGGCCGGGCCGGTGTTCACGCCGATGCGGAATCGCGGCCAGTCGGTGTGTTCCCTCGCGGTCTCCTCCGCCCCCTGCTGCATCTCGACCGCGGCGCGGACGGCGTGCACGGCGTGATCGGGCTGGTCGTCCAGCGCGTTGAACACCACCAGGATCGCATCGCCGGCGAAGCGTTCGATCAGGCCGCCCTCGCGTTCGGTGACCGTAGGGACAGCGCTCGCCCAGTATGTGTTCAGCATCTCGACGACCTCCAGCGGCGACCGGTCGTTCGAGAAGGTCGTGAACCCGGCGAGGTCGGCGAACAGCACGGACACCTCCGCCTCGCGCCCGCCGAGCTCAGCCATCGATGGCTCCTCTCTGAGCCGGTTGGCGAGCTGCGGCCCGACGTACGGGCGGAACAGCGTGTCCACCCGGGCGAGCTCGCGTGCCGCACGCTCGAGCAAGGCGATCTCGTCCGACGTGAACCCGTCGGTCCGGAGGCGTTCGAGCACTGATGCGATCGCCTCGCCGGCCTGCAAAGCCGCGACGAGCTCCCCGAGCGCCTCCGACGAGCGCCGGTCGACGCGCTCGAGCGTCCGTTCCAGGTAGAGGCTGCCGAACGCCGCCGCCACCGAACCCTCGCGACGGACCTCGCGCCGCACCGACAGCGTCACCACCGCGAACGCGATCGCCATCAGCAGGTGCCACTCCCACCATGACGCGTGCCAGCTTGGCGCGAACGCGACCGCGATCAGCGCCTCGGCCAGCAGCACGAACGCGACGGCGACCGAAAGCGGCAGCGTTCGGCGCCTGGCTCGGTAGATGCCGAGATAGCGCCACGCGGCGAACGCGTACAGCACGACGCCGGCCGGCGCGAGGAACCGGTAGAACGGCGAGGCCTCCTCCTCGAGCGGTCGGTCCAGGACGTTGAACTTCGCGAGCGACAAGAGGGCCCATGCGATCAGGATCGCGGCGAGCACGCCGAGGATGAGCAATCTGCGCCGAAGGATCGCGTCCGCGGTCTCGGGACCGAGCTCGATCGCCGACGCCGCCGCGAATACGGACGCCAGCAGCAGGCCGATCGGCGTTGCGATCGTGAATCCGGAGTTCGGGTGGTCCAGGAGCACGCCAGGCGTGGCCAGCGCGTGCAGGCCGAGGAAGCCCGAGCTCATGATGAGTGCCAGCGAGACCAGGAACAGGCGCGCGTCGTCCCGGCGGTGGGCGGCGTCGCTCGTGATCAACGCGAGCCCGACGTTGACGAGCGCCACCGCGAGCACCAGCAGGAAGTGCGAGGGGTGGTGCTCCCACTCGACGTCGAAGTCCGGCACGGCCAGCAGCAGCAGAAGCCCCCCGATCGGGATCGCGAGCAGCGCGGCGAGGAGCCAGATCCGCGGGCGGTCCTGCACGTTTCCTCCGTCGTCCAAACACCGGGCCCGCCCGAACGCCGTGGGCGGGAGCGCGAACGCGTATCACGCCTGGCTTCGGATAGTAGGCTAGGTGTCTCGGGCCTGCGCCCGAAGGCTCTCGATCGTCAGGATCCTCGACCACGAACGACCCGGAGTCCTCGCTCGACGGTGCTCGGCGTGCCGTCCACGCCGACGAGGTGGGTCGGACGGATGCACCTTCCAAGGAGGAGCGATGCCGGATAGCGTCGGCAAGCGCAAGCGCCGGGACGTGACCGCGCGCAAGCACGCCGCCCGCGAGGAGCGGCGCGTCGCCCGGGCGAGCAGGAAGAAGGACCGCGAGGCGGGCCTGATCGAACCCGGGCCGCCCATCGGAGAGGCCGAGCAGAGCGAGTGGCTGCGCGACCCGCCGGGCGAGGAGGCGGAGGCCGCCGAGTCCGCGACCGGGGCCGACGAGGCCTAGGCTCAGGCGGGTCGTAACACTACCGATCGGAGGGCGCGAGATGCGAACCCGATGGCCGCTTCGAACCCTCGGGTTCGTGACGGCCGTCGTCGCCCTGGTGGGGCCCGCGTTCGCAACGGCGGCGTCCGCACAGGACGAGGGCGGCACGCCGACGGGCGACGACGAGATCGTGGTGACCGGCTCGCTGGTCGTTCCCGAGGGGCAGAGCGTCGCGACCGCCGTCATCTTCAACGGCGACGCCACGGTGCTCGGCACCGTGACCGAGAGCCTCATCGTGTTCAACGGCGACGTCGACGTCTCCGGGAGCGTGGGCGACAACGTCGTGGCCTTCAACGGTCGCGTCGTCATCCGATCGGGCGCCGAGGTCGGGGGCGACGTCGCCAGTCGCCGAACCCCGGTCATCGAACGGGGCGCAACGATCGGCGGTCAAGTCACGGGGATCACCGGGCGGTACGACTTCGAGACGTGGGGATGGATCAGCCGGTACGTGTGGTGGTTCGGCTACACGGTGTCGACCCTGATCCTCGGGTTGGCGCTCCTGGGCTTCGCTCCCTCGACTGACGGAGCGCTCGTCGGAGCGTTCCGGCGGCGGACCGGCGGGTCGTTCGGGTTCGGCGCGCTGATCTTCTTCGTGCTTCCGATCGTCGCCGTACTGCTGCTGGTGATCGTCGTCGCGATCCCGCTCGGGCTGTTCCTCCTGCTGGGGCTCGCCCTGCTGTACACGATCGGGTACGTCGCGGGAGCACATGTGGTCGGCAGGCTGGTCGTCAAGGAGCCCCGTGGGCGGTTCGCCGCCTTCTTCGCGGGGTGGGGGATCCTCCGCGCGATCGCGCTGATCCCAGTCCTGGGCGGTCTCCTGTTCATGTTGACCTCGATCGTCGGGCTCGGCGCGCTCGCGATCGCGTCCCGCGCTCGGGCGGGTGCGGGCGTCGACCTCGCGCCGCCCGCCTTCCCGCCCGCGCCGCCGCCGCTCTAGCCCGGCAGGACGCCGGCGCCGTCGACGGCGGCCTCGACCTCGCCGAGCCGGTGGGCGAGCACCTGTATCACCCCGATCGCGATGTCGGGACGGTCGTGGATCATGCTCTCGAACTCGCGCCGGCCGATCCGGATCGCCCGCACGTCCCCATCGGCCACGATCGACGCGATGCGCGGGTGGCGTGTGATGATCGACAACTCGCCCACGACGTCGCCGCGCCCTCGTCGCGCGATCTCGGCCCCGGCGGCCTCGACGCGTACGGTGCCGCTCACGACGATGTGCAGGTCTTCCCCGATCTCGCCCTCGATGCCGAGCAGCTCGCCGTCCGAGAACGCCTGGTCCTGCGCGACCTCCGCGATCGTATGCAGATCCGCGAGCGCGAGCTCCTCGAACAGCGGGACGTTCTCG
>Ga0081455_10004885_pt1 | contig 14855 bp, 10 predicted proteins | sample TabmetS3T2R1_FD_70207 | JGI IMG/M metagenome (GOLD analysis project Ga0081455, IMG submission 70207) | Tabebuia heterophylla rhizosphere microbial communities from the University of Puerto Rico - S3T2R1 | ecosystem: Host-associated > Plants > Roots > Rhizosphere ... | reverse complement strand
GGATCGGGCCAGAGCCAGCCCACCGAGGGCCATGGCGATCAGCCCCAGCACCAGCGCCGCGGCGGCGCCGACTACTCCGTTGCCGGTACCGGGGCCACCTTTGGCGATGGCCAAATTCAGCCCGCCGTTGACCACGGTGATCAGCCCTGCCGCCAGGGCCACGATGGCCCCCATTCTCCCCTTACCGGTGGCGAAACGACTGGCGGGGCGGGCCAGAGCCAGCCAACCGATGACCACGCCGACCAGCGCCAGCACAACGACCGTGGTGGCCCAGAGTCGCCGAGGGGTCAGGCCGTAAACCTTGGTGGCGGCTGGCTCCGAAACGTGCGCGACCACCAGCACGGCATACACAAGCCCCCCGAACATGGCGGCTACAGTCAGGGCGGCGAGAATAAGAGCGAAGGTTCTTTTCATAGAATTAGAGTTCATCGTATTTTTTTCTTTTGACATCTCTTCCATCTCCAGATCTTCCTGAACTACTCATTTCATTGCGGTTCTACGGCGTCAACCAACCTCTTTCATCAGTTTTTGCCTTTTCCGTCTTTCCGACCGATTACCTCCTCAAACCGGCCCGCATAATAGGCAAGAGATCGAAATGAGACATCAGGCTGCGAGATGCTTTTGTCTCCTACCGGAAGACGAAATTTCGGGCGCGTGATATCCGACTAAGGTCTGAGTGAAATTTATACCTAAGGCTGTGGCAGGCTATCTCAAGTGGCGGCTATAATCCGGGCGGAAAGGAAGAGCGATGCGACACGCCCGATCCATGCGGTGGTTCCAACAACTTCGATGGAAGCTGTCACTTCTCTACACGTCAGTCACGCTCATGTTCATCTTTATCGGATTGGGCGTCCGTGAAGCGCATGGTTACTACACTTATCGTTCGCTTTATCGGCCCGAGGCTATCGCGCAGGCTCTGGCCTTGAATGCCTGGCAAGTCGCTCCATACATCTCAACGACGCCCGTCAATACTGGAGAAGTGACTCTCTGGTTGAAAAATAAGATTCGACAGATAAAAGGCGAAGACGGCAGTCCGCCGGACGGCCTGTCATACTACAGCGCTCCATCGGTCGAGATTGTTGTGACTGACTCCGGAGGCGTCGCGCTGGTCAGCCAGTCTGAGTCGGCGACCGCTTCAAGCGCGCGGCTCGCGGGGCAGCTTCCGCCGTCGCAAACGCGCTTGATCAACGCGGCGCTCAGTGGCGAGACCGACGTCAAGCGACTATCGGCGAGGGAGAGTGACGGCGCTCTGATCGCCGCCTCCCCGATCTTCGATGGCAAACGACAAGTAGTAGGCGCTCTGGTTATACGCGTCTATGCGCCGATAGACTGGGGCGCGCACTGGTCCAGATTCGCTTCCGGCCTGACCCATCCGCTCCTGACGATGATCATCATGGCCTCAATCGGCGGCATCGGTTTCGGTTTGATCACCGCGCATTATTTGATCGCGCCCTTGAAGATCATCAACACGGTGGCCGACGCCTGGAGTCGCGGCGAATTCTCGGCAATCGCCGGCGACAGCGCGACTGACGAACTGGGGCAGCTCGCGCGCCGGCTGAATTTGATGGCGAAAGACCTGCAAGGACTGATCGCGCTGCGGCAGGAACTGGCGACGATGGAAGAGCGCAACCGGCTCGCGCGCGATTTGCACGACACGGTGAAGCAACAGGTCTTCGCCCTGGCCATGCAGATCGGCGCCGCCCAGAGAATGCTCAACGGCGCCAATGGGACCTCGCCCGAAATCAAGAAACGCCTCGCGGAGGCTGAGGGGCTGGCGCGCCAAGCGCAGTACGAACTGGTGGCCATCATCAACGAACTCCAACCTATAGATCGCGCCGGGAAAGACTTTGAGCAAGTCTTGAGGGAGAGCGTGGCGGATTGGTCGCGACAGTCCGGCGTAGCTGCCGAGGTCGATTGCAAGAGATTGTCGGCGGCGCCACGCTCGGTCGAGCAAACCTTTTTCCGCATCGTGCAGGAAGCGCTTGCCAACGTCGCCCGCCACAGTCACGCGACCCGCGCTGTGATCCAGGTCAGCGTTGATCAAGAAGACGCCATGCTCTCGATTACGGATAACGGCGTAGGTTTCGATCCCGGCAAGACAAGCGGCGGAATGGGATTACACAACATGCGCGAACGCGCCGAAGCTTTGCCGGGCGGCTGGTTCGAGATTGAGGTCGCTGAAGTTAAGGGTGTTCGGGTGACTGCCGGGTGTCATACCAACACTGTAAAGAGAGGTTGAAAACTCCATGTCCAACAGCGTCACGGTAGTGATCGTCGATGACCATTTCGTCGTGCGGGAGGGTATACGTGCGCTGTTCGAAACCCAACCTGACATTTCAATTGTGGGAGAGGCGGCCTCTGGTGAGGAAGCGGTTCGCCTCTGCGCGGATTATGCCCCGGACGTCGTACTAATGGATCTGTTGATGCCGGGTCTGAACGGTGTGGAAGCCACAAGGCAAATCAAGCAGGTCAGCCCGCGTTCGCAGGTCATCGTTCTCACCTCTTACCACGAAGACGAACACATTCTGCCTGCCATTCGCGCCGGGGCCTTATCTTACCTGCTCAAAGAAGCCGGCCCCGATGAGTTGCTCGCGGCAGTGCAGAAAGCCGCCCGGGGGGAGACCACCATCCATCCTCGCGTGGCGGCAAAGATGATGCGGACGTTACAGGGCGCGGAGGCGAAAGAGGAGAATCCTTTTGACGATCTCAGCAAGCGCGAGCTGGAGGTGCTGCGCCTTATCGCGGAAGGGCTTTCCAACGCCGCCATCGGCGAGGCGCTCTTCATCAGCGAAAAGACAGTCAAATCGCACGTCGGCAATATCCTCAGCAAACTCCACCTCGCCGATCGTACGCAGGCCGCAGTCTACGCCTGGCGACGCGGACTGGTCGAGTAACTATGCGTTCTTGAGCACGACGGCTTCGAGGACGTTGGCGACGTCTTCGTCTTCAAATCCAACTTTATCTCCAGGTGGAACCGCATCTCCTCTTCCAGTTCGCGGTCGAATCGATCTCGCCGCATGTAAAAGAGCAGTCTGCGCCAGAGTTGTGAAAGTTTGTCGAACAAGGTCGGCCTCACTCAAATCGGAGCGCTGTTATCGGATCGACTTTCGTAGCCCGCCTCGCCGGTATCCAGCACGCCAGCAACGCGACGAACATCAGCAGTAACGCGATTGTGGTAAATGTCAGCGGATCAGTCGCGCTTACGCCAAACAGCAGGGTTTTCATTAAGCGCGTCAGCGCCAACGCCACGCCCAAACCGATTCCGATTCCAACCAGGACTAAGGACATACCTTGCCTCACAACCAGCGCCGTCAAGTCGCAAGCCTGAGCGCCCAGGGCCTGGCGAATGGCGAGTTCTCGAGTTCTGAGATTTACCGAGTAAGACAAAACTCCGTAGATCCCAAATAGCGCAAGCAATAAGGCAAGCGCGGCGAAGCCGGTCAGCAGCAACATCGCAAACCGCCTTTGCGCGACTGACTTCGATACGAAATATGTATACTCGCGCAGATTTGAAATCGGCAGATCCTTGTCCATCTCATGCGCTTGATTTCGCGCTGAGTTGGCGAGCGTCAGAGGCTCAGACTGCGTCCGTATGACAACCGTCATATCTGCTCTCGGCTGCTGCTGATGAGGTCTGTAGATGGTAGGCGCCGGGTCCTGATCCAAACCGGCATGTTTGACGTCGCCGACAACGCCGACGATTGTAGTCCACGGGTTGTCATTGATCGGCCCTTGCACCCGGAACCGCTTCCCGATCGGGTCTTCATCCGGCCAGTACCGGCGCGCCATCGCTTCGTTGATAACCCCGACGGGCATGGCGTCTTGACTATCCTGTTTGGTGAAGATTCGTCCTCTCTTCAATGGGATGCCGATCGCCTGAAACAAATCCGGGGTCACAACCCGATAATCTACCCTTCCCAGAGGCTTGTCGGATGTTTGTTGTCCTTCAATAAAGAAGGCCCAGGTAAATTCGGCGCCGCTCAGGGGGAGGGCGTTTATTGCGCCCGCCGCATCCACTCCGGGAAGCGCATCGAGTTTTTCCGTAAGGCGCCGATAAAATCCGGCCGCCTGTGGGCCAAATTTCTCGGGCGCCAGAAAAAGTTCGAATGTCAAAACTTTCTTCGGCTCGAACCCCGGATTCACACTGAGCAATGTCAGAAAACTTCGCGCGAGCAATCCTGCGCCAATCGTCAGCGCCAGCGCTAAAGCCACCTGGATCACGATCAGCAGGCCCCGAAGTCGATTACCCGATTTGCCGGACGTCCCCAATTTGGCGCCTTCCTTCAAAAACCGATTCGGGTTCAGGCCTGATGCCTGAATCGCCGGCAGAACGCTAAACACCAACCCGATGATCAAAGAAAGGGAGAGGGTGAACAGAAGCACACGTGTATCGATCACCACCTCCTCGGCTCGGGGAATGCTCTGCCCGCCGAACGAGAGGAGCAGCGGCCTGGCAAGAGAGGCGATCAATAAGCCCAGGGCTCCGCCGACGACGGCAAGGAGAACCCCCTCCGTCAATAGTTGACGAATCAGGCGCCGGCGACTCGCCCCGATCGCGAGCCGGAGCGCCATTTCACTCCTGCGAGCGGTCGCGCGCGCCATCAGTAAGTTCGAGACATTGGCGCAGGCGATGAGCAGCACGATTCCCACTGCGCCGAACAGAACGAGTAAAGAAAGCCTCACTTTGCCGACGACCTGTTCCTGCAAAGAGACGAGCTGCACGCTTCTCCCTGAATGCGTTTGCGGGTAGGCTCTCTCCACCGTTTGCTCGATCGAATTTAGATCCGCCTGCGCTGTCCCTAAAGCCATGCCCGGTTTTAGGCGCACGAAGACGGTCAGAAACGGAGCCCCGCGAAATGGCACGGACTCCGCATGGAAAGGCGTCCATAACTCCGGCAGGGGATCCTCTTCGCGGATTTGGGGGAAGCGGAATTGAGGGGGCAAAATTCCGACGACAGTATATGGCTGGTCGTTCAGTCTGATCGTTCCGCCGATCAGACTTGAGTCGGCGTTAAATCTCCGGCGCCAGATACTCTCATTGAGGATGACAACGCGCCCGCCCTTGAGTTCATCCTCTTCGGGCAAAAAATCGCGACCGAGCGCGGGCTTGATCCCAAGCATCGAAAAGAAGTTGGTCGAGACGCGGGCGCCTTGAATTCTTTCAGGCTCATCCGTCCCGCTGAGATTGAGGAACGTGCGGTATTGACCGGCGACCGTCATGTAGGATGGAGGGCGCTTTTGCCATTCCTCGAATTCTTCGGGAGTGGCTCCCAATCGGTTATTGCCTGTTTTTGCAGATCTGGTCCAGGCGATGACCAGGTGATTCGCATCAGGAAATGGTAACGGGTTGAGCAGAAGGGTATTTACCACGCTGAAAAGGGCGGAGTTGAATCCGATTCCCAAAGCAATAGTAAGGATCAAGACCGCGGTCAGGCTGGGGCTCTTGAGAAACATCCGGATCCCGAACCGAAAATCCTGAAAGAGCGTCTCGATTGATCTGACTACCCACATTTCCCGACTTACCTCCCGGAGTAATGTTTGATTGCCGAATTGCCGCTGTGCGGCGTAGCGCGCCTCTTCCGACTCCATCCCGGTTTCAGCGTTCTCTTGCGCCTTCATCTCCAGGTGGAACCGCATCTCCTCTTCCAGCTCGCGGTCGAATCGATCTCGCCGCAAGTAGAAGAGCAGCCTGCGCCATAGTTGTGACAGCTTGTCCATCATTTTCATCAGGGGGCGTCAACTCACGTCGGCCGCGCCACGCGCAGGATCGCCTCCAGCGCACACTCGAAGTCGGCGGCCTCCTGCTTGAGCCGCTTCCGCCCGGCGTGCGTTAACTTTTACAGGCGGGCGCGACGGTTGTTCTCGGATTGTCACCACTCCGCTTTGACCCAGCCTTTGATCGCCAGGCGTTGCGGCGCCGGGTAGAGCGAGCCCTCCTCAACCTGCCGCACGTCGCCCGAGATCTGCTTTATGTAGCGGGCGATCCCGTAGCCGCGCATCGGCCCCGCGTTGCGCTCAATGGCCTTGAGGACGAGCGTCTCCAGCGTTCCCGGCGCCAACTCAGTTTTCTTTGGGTCATTTCCCATAGATTATCTTCCCATAGATAAAGTATGGGAGAAGGTACGCGGCTTTGATACGCCTGTCAAGTCGCGCAGGAGGAAGCAAACCTACTCTCGAACTCAACGGCAGCGTAATCGCGGCGGACTCCAGTGAGAAAACCTTTGAACGGATTGCCTGCAGCGGCTTCCGCCTGTTTGATCAATTCTTCCAAGCCGCCCTCTTTCCTGGCGGCCATGAGTTGACGAAAGTTATGACAGCCTTCTGCCCGCCGCGCCCGCAGATAAGCGTCATATTGCTCGGCCTCACTGCCGGCCGCCGTCCAACACAGCCGATTGAATCCGCGCGTCCGGGACTAACACAGCCCATACTCCTTTTCCCAACGCCATCAACACGCCCCCCAGCGACAAAAAGAAGAGGAACGCTGTGCGCAGGCTCTTGCCGTAATCCTCCATCACGTGACAGGAGAGGCGCCGCCTTCAAGATTCCGCTTCCGCGCGAATCTATGGCGCTTGAGAAAAAGAATTTTAGTCAAGATTGGCGCCCGCGTGCGGCTGTCCGAGTGAGCGTATCTGAAGCCGCTCGAATGGCGCCGTTGCGAAATTTTGCGCGCCCGCTGCGGTCTATTGCGAAATCTCACGCAGAGTTCACTAATTGGAAGACGATCATCCTCGGCAAAATGAGCGATTTTTCAATGGCCCTCAAATTGCACTTTGCTTCAGCGCATGAGGAATCAAATTCAACAATCGCCGTTTCATAGCCTGATTCGAATCGCAGGGCGAGGCTTTTTGGCGGTGGCGTTCGCGTTATCGTTTATTGTATATGCCGGCGCCGCGCGACACGGCCGGCAATCAAGTGATCAGCAAAGCTCGCCGGTGAAGAAATCGAAACAGCCGCCGCGAAACTTGTCCGCCTCCGAAATTTCGGAAGCCAGAGAGCTTCTCGATCAGCTCGGCTATTGGGTCGACCCGGGCGCGAAGAGAAATGACGCCTCGATGCGCCACGCGTTGATCGCATTTCAGAAGATCGAAGGCCGGAAACGGACCGGCGTTTTGACCCGCGAGGAGCTCGAGGCTTTGCGCGTCGCGCAGCAGCCAAAGGCGTTGGAGACAGGTCACCCGCACATCGAGGTCGATCTACAACGGCAGGTCTTGTTCGTCGTCGATGTCGCCGGCGTCCCTCTGCGTATTCTGCCGATCTCATCGGGCTCCGGCGAGTTTTTTACCGAAGGCGGCGAGACGCGGCAGGCCATCACCCCGACAGGCAGGTTCAAGATAAATCGCAAGATCGAGGGTTGGAGAAAAAGCCCGCTCGGATCGCTCTACTACCCGAATTACTTCTATTACGGCGTAGCCATCCACGGTAATCCGTCGGTCCCATCCCGACCCGCCAGTCACGGCTGCATTCGCATCCCGATGTTCGCGGCTCGGGAGTTCAATGAAATAGCTACTATAGGCATGGTCGTGATCGTCTATGACAGCGACCCACTTGCGGAATCCAACGCGGAGGAAGCTGAGTAGGTTCAATAGGCTGGGGCGCTTTTTCCCTCCAACGCCCGAATCGCGGCGCCAGCTGCCTGGTAAAGAAGGAGATACGAAAACATTCCTCCGGCATTCAGTTTGCCTTTACTTTCGGCGTCCAATTTAAGAATCACTTACGAATAATGGAGGGTATAGCAATGCAAACCGAGATACGCGAAAAAACAATAGAAGTCCGTGATCAGTTAGAAGCCGAAGTCAAACGCGTGAAGGAAGCCGTCTCTGGCGCGGTCGACAATGGCATCGTCGCGGCGAAACGCGCTGTCAAACAAGGCCGCCGCGCGGCGGAAGACCTGGTTGACGACGCGGAATATAAAATCAAACAGCGTCCGTTCAGCGCGCTCGGCGTCTCTTTCGGAGTCGGAATGGGATTGGGTGCGGCGATCGGCGTTCTTCTGGCTCGTAATGGCCGCAACGGCAAATAAAGTGAATGGGAATCGGGCAATAAGTCTGAAAAAGTGAGACGGAACCGGACAGACGTCACTCGGCATACACGCCGAGCAAAGTCTCAGTGTACCTACCGACAAGCGCTCGGCGCCAGACATGGTCACGATGCCGAGTCAGGATGATGCGCCGCCTTTAAATTTCAGATCTGAAATGAACCCGGAAATGTAATTGCAAAAGTGGGGGTTGATACGCCCCCACTTATTTTTTGTTTGCTCAAAGCAGCGCAGCGCCACTATTGCTGAATAATCATAGCTTGCGCCGCGCTTAACCAGCGAGACAGGATAGCTATCCGTGGTTCATAACTCATCGACGCCACGCCGGTAGACGATCTGGGCCGTCAGGTATCAGCGGAGGATTATTCAATGTCGATCAAGCCGCCAAGACTTATAGCGATCGATCACGATGACTATCATGCGGAATTTGTCGGTAAAACCGCTGATGGGAAACAGTTTTTCCTGACAACTCCATTTGTTCCGGCAAGTCCGACCAATCCCGGAAATGAATTCGTCGCTCTTTATCTGTTTGATAAGAGGGGTAAATTAATTGAAGCTCTGATTGATGAGTTCGGGCCGCGGAATAATATGAATGCCGACGCGCGGGATGCGCTCTGCCAAAAAAGACTGGATGACCTCGGAGGCATTGAGTTTGGCCGTATTGAAATAGCGCCTTTTTCAATTGAAAAATTTGGTGTCACGTTTGGACTCATCCCTAATGAGCAGGAAGGTGAAGACGATGAGCTATCGATTTCACTTGAGCCTGGCGACTACATGGCATTCTATGAACCATGGGATAGTGGCGACTATGACACATGATTTAATACCTTAGGTTCGTTCCGGCGGAGACGGGCCGTTCCGTTTTGCGCTCGCTGCCCAGAGCGGCGTCAGAGTCGGCGGATGAAAAAACACGCTCAACTTCCATTTCGGATTCATAGTTATCGATCTTTCCAATCGCGCACGACCTCGACCGAAGAATGAGCGCGCGGCCACGGCGGCTTCACACACAATTCGAAGCCCAAACGGTCAGACCGCCGTCCGCCAGACAGGCGACTCCTGAGGCGGCGATTGATCGTTGCCGTAAGCGGCTGAGGGAAAAGGTTCCTTGGCTGATCGAATTCTCAGGCAGCGGCTTTTAACCGCCGTTTATCCTTTTTCCCTTCTTCATTCATTGACGGGCGCATACCACGCTTGATGGCGGTTGATTCGACGGCGTCCGCGGGTTTGCCTGGAAGCCCAAGCAAAATTACGGCGAAGAGAAACATTCCAACAATTGGCAGGGTTACCGAAATTATGGGTATGTCCAATGTCTGGTAGTAAGACGAGGGCGCCTCATTCGCAATACCGACCGACGTCATCAATACCACCAGGAGATCAAAACCGGTGACCAGACAAGTTCCGAAGAAAACCAAAGCGGCCAGCGGCAATAAGGATTTCGCGATCTTTTTCATAGTTTGCTCCTATCTCAAGGCGAGTCAAAACACATGGGTTTCGGTCAAAGAGAATGAGTAGAAGAGCAATTTGATCTCTCCTCGCCGGCGAGTAGTCGCAAACCTTGGTCCCATCCCTACATCATGTAAAGACGTAGTTTCACCGCGTTTTTGCCATTTTTCGCGCGAGGCGGACGGGTTTTTTTGAGGAAAATTCCGCAGCGAGCGCGGAAAATGCGCAAGAATTTTCCGCAGTGAGGTTCCACGAATTCCTCAATCCCCGCGTCTGGCTGTAATTCTTTGATCCTTCGCCACGCATGCGGAAGGTACGGTTGTTGCTCTATTGTTGAAGATGTGGGACGGACTTTAGTCTGTCCGCAGCCGGGACAGACTAAAGTCCGTCCCACATCTTCGGAGGAAGGAATACGGAACGGTGACGCATCACGGGTTATCGAATGAGGCTGCCCAGACTCGCCTGCGGCAATACGGGCCGAACGCGCTGCCCGAGAGACCGCCCATCCCGCTGTGGCGACGCTTCGCGCGGCAATTCCAAAGTCCGCTCATCTACATTCTACTTTTCGCGCTGGTGGCGGACGCCGCCATCTGGGTCAGCGAGGGAGCGGCGGGCGCGCCGGTCGAATCAATCGCCATTGCCGTCATCCTGTCGCTCAACGCCGGACTGGGCGTTTATCAGGAGAGCAAATCCGAAGCGGCGCTCGCGCGGTTGAAGGAGATGGCCGCGCCTATGGTTTGGGTGATGCGCGAGGGAAGACTCGGGCGCCTGCCGAGCGCCGAACTCGTGCCCGGCGATCTCGCTCGTGTCGAGGCCGGCGACCGGGTTCCCGCCGACGGCGCCCTGATCGAGGCCGAAGGAGTGATGATCGATGAGTCCGTGCTGTCCGGCGAATCCGCTCCGATTGATAAGGAACTCGGCGACGAGGTTTTCAGCGGGACCTTGCTCGTGCGCGGCAAGGGCTACGTCGAGATAGGCCGCACCGGCGAAGAGAGCGCGATGGGGCGGCTGGCGGTGATGATCGGCGGCATTGAGGCGGAGCGGACGCCACTTGAACGCAGGCTTGAAAAGTTCGGCGGACAGATTGCCCGCGGCGTGCTCGCGCTGGCGTTATTGATCGCCGTCGGCGGCATACTGGTAGATGGGCTTGAGCGCATCGGTCACATCTTTCTTTTCGCCGTCGCGCTCGCCGTCGCAGCCGTGCCCGAAGGGCTGCCGGCAGTATTGACGCTGACGCTGGCGCTGGGCGTGGAGCGAATGGCGAAGAGAAAAGCCGTCGTGCGCCGCTTGAGCGCCGTAGAAGCGCTCGGTTCGGTAACGGTCATCGCCACGGACAAAACGGGCACGCTGACCGAGAACCGGATGTTCGTGAGGAATTTGGACAGCCCCGACGCCGAGCGCGCTTTGTGGGCGATGGCGCTGGCCAATGACGCGGATGAGAAGGCCGGGGCCGGCGATCCGCTCGATTTGGCTCTGCTCGAATACGCGGAGCTGCGCGGCGTCAATCTCGATCTGCTGAGGGGCGAGCGTCCGCGCCGCAGCTCTTTGCCGTTCGACAGCTCGCACAAGTTCATGCGCGCGACCGTGGAAGAGAGCGGGGCGCTGGTGAGCTATCTCAAGGGCGCGCCGGAAGTGATATTGCAACGCAGCCGTCTAACCGTCGAAGAACGCATGAGCTGGGCAGAGAAGGCCGACGGTTACGCCGGAGATGGTTTTCGCGTGCTGGCGCTCGGACATCGCGAAGGCGCCAGCGATGAGGAGGTAGAGTTTCTCGGCCTCGCGCTGCTGTGGGATCCGCCGCGGGCGGAAGTTCCGGACGCGATCCGACGCGCGCAAGACGCCGGGATACGCGTGGTAATGGTGACTGGGGATCATCCGGCCACGGCGCTGGCCGTCGCGCATGAGGTAGGCATTCCGCCGAGTCGCGTGCTGACCGGACTGGAGTTGGAGACGATGCCGGCGAAAGCGCTGAGCGAGGCTGTCAGGGAGACGAACATCTTCGCCCGCGTAGCGCCGGAGCATAAGCTGCGGCTGGTGGAGGCCCTCAAACAGAACGGCGAGATCGTGGCGATGACAGGAGACGGCGTGAATGACGCACCGGCGCTCAAGCGCTCCGACGTCGGCGTGGCGATGGGCGAACGCGGCAGCGACGTTTCGCGCGAGGTCGCCGATCTTGTGTTGATGGACGACAACTTCGCCACCATCGTCGCGGCAATAGAAGAAGGCCGCAACATTTACGAAAACATCCAGAAATTCATTCGCTTCCTTTTCTCGACCAACCTGGCCGAAATCCTGATCGTGGTGGGCGGCGCGTTCGGCGCGGCGCTGATGGGATTGCGCGATGAGACGGGCGCGATCCTGCTGCCGCTTACCGCCGTGCAGCTACTTTGGGTCAACATCGTCACAGACGGCCCGCCTGCATTGGCGTTGGGGCTGGATCGGGACAAAGGAGTGATGCGGGAGCGGCCGCGCGACCCGCAGGCCCCGCTGCTCGATCGTGAATCACTCCGATTTATTCTTACGACCGGCTGTTTCAAGGGGGCGGTCGGCGGCGCATTGCTTGTGGCGGCGCCGCTCATAGGTTTCGGCTTGCTGCAAACCCGCACGCTCATCTTTCTGCACGCAACCATAGGGCAGTTGTTTTACGCCTATCCGTCGCGGCGGATCACTGCCCCGCCGCAATTCAACGGCGCGCTGCATCTGGCTGTCATTCTTGGGGTCGGTTTGCAACTGCTGACGGTAATGATTCCTGGTTTGCGTACGCTGCTCGGACTTGAACCACTCACGCTCGAGCTGTTAGCGCTCGTCTCGGCGGCAGTGCTGCTGACCTGGGGCGTTGCTGAAGCTTACAGCCGCATCGCGCAAGCGGCGCGTCAGGCGGGGCCTCAGGCGGGGCCTCAGGCGGGGCCTCAGGCGGGGCCTCAGGCGGGGCCTCAGGCGGGGGAGGATGCGACTTAACAGTCAGGAACTAATCCAGAGTAATCAAAGCGATCGAATTGGCGCGCACTGGGCGGGTTTCCACGAAGTCTGGTAGTCTACGGTTATCCAGTTTAACTACAAACGTTGGGAGAGAGCGTATAGAGTACCGGCTTCAGCCCATACGCGCCGACTTAAGGCGTAAGCTCTTTGAAATCAGTTGAAGAGGATGGTTTCAGTTTGGCATTTATAGTTTGTGACAACAAAAAAAACCAAGCCGTCTCCATCCCCAGACCCAAATACCATCTTCGCCGGATTGCTACAAGACCTGCCGCCGGAAACAGCAGACTTGGCGCGTGAGTTCAAGGCTTTTGCCCGGGCGCGCAAAATCAAAACCGTGGCGGAACTGTTGCGCGCTGTCTTGCTCTATGCCGGACTGGATCACTCGGAACGCGAAGTCGCCGCCAACATGACTTTGGTTAATCCTGCCATCAGGACGATCAGCGATGAGGCCGTCAGCAAGCGCCTCCGAGCCTGCCAACCCTGGTTGGAGGCTTTGCTGCCCAGATTGCTTGAGCGAGACGAGTTGCCTGCTTTGCCCTCGGGGCTGAGCTTGATGGTGATCGACGCCACTGACATCACCGCGCCTGGTGAGACGAAAACCACTTGGCGGTTGCACCTGATGTTGAGCCTGGTCAGTTTGCAACTGGTCTGCGTCCATCTCACTGACCGACGCTCGGGCGAGACACTCTACAATTTCACGTTTCAACCGGGTGAGGTGGTGATGGCCGATCGCGGCTACAGCCATCGCAAGGGCGTTGCGCATTTGCTGGAATGCGGCGGCCAAGTGATCGTTCGTTACAACCCGCACCAACTCCCGGTCCAGGATCGAGATGGGAAGCCGCTGGATGTCGCCGCAGCGTTGTCCGATTGTGAGCCGGGCGAGCGACGTACGCTCGAAGCGCAATTCACCGCCCCTTCGGGCAAAACTTACCCGGTCTGGATTCACGCTCAGCGGTTGACTGGCGAAACGGCCGAAGTAGCGCGGCGGCGCTGCCGGCGTCAGGGACAAAAATGCGGCTACACGCCCAAGCAAACGACTCTCTTGCTGGCCGAGTTCGTGATGGTGATGACGAGCATCTCGCCGGAGGTCCTGAGCGCAGAGAATGTGCTGGCCTTGTACCGGGGGCGCTGGCAAGTCGAATTGCTGATCAAGCGATACAAAAGCCTGCTCCATCTGGATCAATTGCGGGCGCGCGCAGGCTCTGTGCTGGGTAAGGTCTGGATGCTGGGCAAACTCATTTACGCCGCTTTGGTGGAGCGGGGCGCTAGGAGGCGTTGTGGGCCTGAGTGGACGCGCCTGGACGAAGAGCGGAGCGGGACTTGGTGGAGAGTCTGGAAAATGATTCAACGAGAGATTGCGCCGTTGATCACGCTTGAGCAATGCTGGGTTGAAGAGTCCTGGCCAGCGGCGCTGCGTGTGCTGGCTGAGCGTCGGCGCAAACGCCGCCTGCAATCGCTCCCAGCGGAGGTCGTCATATGGTTGCATCAACCTACACAAGCGGCTAACAAAGCTTTGAAAATGGCGGCGTAAAGTCATGGTACCAATTCGTTTATCCGTAAGTTGGCGCTTGTGGGCTGAAGCCGGTACTCTGAACGCTGTCATTCGATGTTAAGAAAAACACCGAAAGACTTAGTTTACAGACTAATTAGTCGTCACTACAAAGACAAGCGGCGGGAGAATAGGGAAGCGGGTGGAAGTCCCGCGCGGTCACCGCCACTGTGAAAATAATAAGCCAGGAGACCTGCCTGAAAGATCAGCGACAAACCCTTCGGATGAAAGGGGTGTGTCCCTCCGGGAGTGAAATTCCCGGAAGAGACTTTTCAATTGAAGAAGCCTCAGGCGCACATACTTTCACCGTTGCGTCCGAGGCTTTTCGATTTTTATGCGCCGGATACCATCAAATAGGCTTCCCCACCTTCTCTCTCTGCTGGCCGTATTGCTCGCTTCGATCTGCGGAGGCTGTCATCAGAATCAGGTAAAGAGTGAAACGTCTGATCCGCGCAGCTTCACCGACGGCCTCGGACGCACGATAACGATCAGGGCTAACCCCAAACGCATCATCTCGCTGGCCCCGAGTGTGACCGAGACGCTTTTCGCCCTCGGACTCGGTGATCGTATCGTCGGCGTCACAAGCTATTGCGATTTTCCCGAAGATGCGAAGTCCAAAGAAAAAATCGGCGATACTTTGCATCCGAACCTGGAGCGAATCATCAGCCTCAAACCGGACATGGTTATCATCAGTACTGCGAGCCAGCTGGAAGAGTTGATGAGCAAGCTCGATCAACTCGCAGTCCCGGTCTATGTGACAAATCCGCGCACCCTTAAGGAAACAGTGGCCTCGATCCGAGACCTGGGCGAAGCGGCAGGCGCCGGCCCCAGACCCGAGGCCCGCCCGCG
>Ga0081455_10004884_pt1 | contig 14856 bp, 14 predicted proteins | sample TabmetS3T2R1_FD_70207 | JGI IMG/M metagenome (GOLD analysis project Ga0081455, IMG submission 70207) | Tabebuia heterophylla rhizosphere microbial communities from the University of Puerto Rico - S3T2R1 | ecosystem: Host-associated > Plants > Roots > Rhizosphere ... | reverse complement strand
GAGGGCTTGCGCAAAAGCGCCGACACATTGAACAAGGCCGCTGGAGCGCGTGCGGAACAAGCCGAGGGTCAGGGCGGCGGCGACTCGCGGCTGAGCGCTCGCCAGGCCGAGCGATCCTTTGTGATCGTCTCTGTCCTTCAATTTCGCATGCCGCGTGCGTCGGACACGCAGCACTATCTATTCTTCACGCCTGAGAATGCTCAGTTCCCCAGTTCCCTCCAGGAACGCGCACTTCACCTTCGCGGGATCTGCAACCCCTTGTTGGCGGAGCTCACTTAGCAACTCCTCGGTGGTGATCATCTCGGCCCGCATGTTGTGACGCAGCAATTCGCCATCTTTGATCAGCAAGAGCGGCGGGGGACGGGTGAAATGGCGCAGTCGAGGAAACCGATGTCCGAGCCAATCGATCGTGCGGTCCCAGAACACGATGGTCAGGACGAGCAGCGCGCCCTCCGTGACCGATCTGTATTCGCTTCCCATCGCATTTTGCGTGGCATCGGCGATGAGAACGATGACGAGAACATCGGCCATCCCCAGCCCGCCTGATCGGCGCTGCAATAGGAATCGCATCACGATGAAGAGCAGAAGGTAAACAATCGTCCCGCGAATGATGCTGTCGAGCGGTGACTGCTCGGGGACGAACAGCTTCTGCCAGTCGATTTGTATCAGGAACGTCATGTCACAAAGATGGAGATCGCAGAGGTGTTAACGTCGATGAGCGATCCGCTGTTCCTTACTCTTGTTTGGGCGGGTGCTTGGAACGAGCCAATAGCCGATGCGTTCTCCACTCGTCAGTCGGGTCAATCCGTCTGCTGTCATATAACTTTCACAAACGCGGTGCGCCGCACCAAGCGCCGCGTAAACTTTTTCGAGGAGGCAAGCGTGACCTGGGTCGCTCGGCTATTGCCGAAAGAGGAACACTTCTTCCCGTTGTTCGAAGACCACGCGGACAAGCTGGCGACAGCCGCCGGCAAGCTGCAGCAACTGCTCGAGGGAGGGTCGAACACGCGGCAGCATTGCGAGCAACTCAGTCGCCTGGACAAGGACGCCACTCAGTCTGCCCGCAAAGTATTAGATGCCGTGCGCTCGACCTTCATCGCGCCGTTCGATCGAGTTGCGATCAAGAGCTTGATCCTGGAGATGGACGGCTCCTTGCACGAGATGCACAAGACAGGCAGAGCGGTCGCGCTGTTCGAGGTGGATCGATTTGAGCCCTGCATGCAGGAGATTGGAAACGTCATCGTTGAATGCACCGAGCTAGTGAAGCGAGCGATGCCGCTCCTGTCGGATGTTGATCGAAAAGCAATCCAGATCACCGACATCTGCCGTGACATCACGGCGCGCAAGGAACAGACCGATGAGATCGCCGATCGAGGCGTCAAGCAGCTGTTCAAGAACAAGCGCGGCGAAGCGATGGTGTTCATCGTCAACAACACGATCTATGACCATCTGGACGCGGTCGTCGATAGGTTGGAGACGGTCGGGGACCATATCCACGACGTCGTGATCGATCACGTCTGACGGGGGTGCAGCCATGGAAGCAGGACATCTCGCCCTCTCGGTGCTCATCTTTTTGATCGCGGTCGCATTGCTGTTCGACGTGATGAACGGGCTGCACGACGCGGCTAATTCCATCGCCACGGTGGTGTCGACCAACGTGCTGTCGCCGCAGGCGGCGGTGCTATGGGCGGCGTTCTTCAACTTCATCGCCTTTCTTGTATTCGGATTGCAGGTGGCGAAGACCCTGGGCACGGGCATCGTGTCGGAGACCGCGATCGACGGCAGCGTGCTATTCGCCGGGCTGTTCGGCGCCATCGCCTGGGACGCCATCACTTGGTGGGCGGGGTTGCCGTCGAGCAGCTCGCACGCACTCGTGGGTGGTCTCGTCGGCGCCGGCCTCGCCAAGGCAGGCGGCGACGCCATCGTTTGGACCGGCGTCATGAAGACGCTGGCCGCTATCGTCGTCTCGCCGATTATCGGCTTGGTCCTCGCCTTGATCGCGATGATCGGCTTGTCGTGGGTCGTGTTGCGGCGAAACCCATATGCTGTCGACCGGGTATTTCGCGTCCTGCAATTCTGTTCGGCCTCCCTTTACTCCCTCGGCCATGGCGGCAACGACGCCCAGAAAACGATGGGTGTCATCACCGCGCTTTTGTTCACGCAGGGCTATCTCGGCGGCCAGTTTCACGTACCGCTGTGGGTCGTGTTGTCGTGCCATGCGGCCATGGCGGTCGGCACGCTCATCGGCGGTTGGCGGATCGTCCACACCATGGGTTCGCGCATCACCCACATCAAGCCGATGCAGGGCTTTTGCGCCGAACTTGGCGGCGCCACCACCATCTTCGCGGCGATCGCATCCGGTACGCCGATCTCGACCACCCATACCATCGCCGGCTCGATCGCCGGTGTCGGGCTTGCCCGCAAAGGCTCATCGGTGCGCTGGGATGTCTCGCTCGACATCATTTTCGCCTGGGTGTTGACGCTGCCGGCAGCCGCTTTCATCGCGGCGATCGTCTACGCTGCGACCGTTTTGATCGTTTGAGGCAATGCCGTCGGGCGAGACTTTCTTGGTCCGCCGTGGCGGGCCATGGATACAATTCTCCCGGTATGTCGGAACGCAGCAGCAATGCCGTGCGGCGGCAACGAACGCTGGCAGCTGATCAGTTGGCCGGAGCCTTAACTCTCATCTCTTTGCCGGCGCGAAGTCCTGATTGCTGAAGTTCGATTGCGTCGGCCGTCGGATCACAATGAAGCCTCGATTGGCAGCCTGATGGCATGAATTGCACGCCGTGGTCAGATGATCGAAAGCGGCTGAGAACTTGCCGAAATCGTGCGTTGCAATCGCACCTTCAAGATCCGTAACTGTGCCGGTGATGATGGCGTCGATCATGTCGCCAACCGGAATATTCTGGTAGCGCGGCACGAGATCCTGCACGTCGGAGAACACCTCCTTCAGCTCGCCCAATTGGTATTCCGCAAGCTCCCAGTTGCGTGCCTCGCCGGCGAGCCAGAGCTTGGCGTGGTCGGTTTGAATCCTTCCCATAAAATCACCAAGACCAGGGAGATAGGTCTTAGGAAGGTCGTGGCTCGGCGCTGACGCTTGCGGGGGCTGCTGCGGAGGATTTGACGGGGTTTGGCCGCTGGCAGCGAGAGCAAAAGTCGCGACCAATCCTAGACTGAGTACGATTGCGAGCTGTTTGTGGGTCATGTGTCGGCGCCTGATCGATAAAAGCTTGCCGTGATCAATACGCATGGAATCGCCGTTGCTCGAAAAGTCCGCGCCTTGAGCCACATTTGAATTACTCCAAACCGACTTGCTCGCCCGGACTCTTGTTCCGAATTATCATCACCGCCGCAAATAAAAAAGCCTGCGATGCGCAGGCGCGTTCGCGCCTGCGGAAGGTCTTCGGCATGCGCGCCGTGTGCACCACCGAAAAAGGAACGGATCAGCGCCGATTTACTGAACTCTCTGGGATCCTAAGGAGCCTTCCAGACCTCGGGGCTTTCATCGCCGGCCGGTCCTTGAGGTCACACATTACATATAGAGGTATCTCGAGGGGGCTCTTGTTTCACATATTGAGGGGGTCCCATCTCTCAGAGACCGAGCCAGACCGTCTTGCCCGGCTCAAGACCGGCGCCTCACGCGAAGCCTTTAGGTCGCTTACCGATCGGGGCCCTTATCCAGGTGGCCGACGGTGCCGCCGGGAAGATCGCGCCGCTATTTGCCCACCCCGAGCACTGTTTCAACCGCATTCATGACCAGTGTTTGAGGATTTTGCAGACAATATCTTTGCATCGTTTTCGTATCCGCCAGAAGCTTTTGCATATCGACGACCGTAGTACCGCGCTTACCGTGATAATAACCGCTTAGCCAGATTGCGACGTTTTCAGGAGTGGTAATTTTGTAACCGGCGAACTGCTCACATGTGATCTTTGCAACATCCAGCATGACCTGCGCCCGAGCTGCTGGGGTCGCATCGAGGGCGAATATCAACGCTGACACGATACCGACAAGCCTTAACATGACTTTCTCCTTCTCTCCGCTTGGTACGATCCGCTCAGCGTGTGAACCAAACGGTCATCCCGGGCTCAAATTTGCTCACATCGCGTTGCGGATCGAGACGCAGGCGCAGTGTATTGCGGTCATAGTCACCGACCGCACGCTCGGCCTGCCAAGTCGCAAATGGCCCCAGCGGCAGGAGCTCGGTGACGAGCGCCGGGGTCGTTTCGCTCGTGCCCATCCTGCCCACGTCAACAATCGTTCCCACCCTGATGCCGTGCAGGAAATCTTCCCGCGCGTTGAACGACAGCCATTGCTTTCCAGCTGCCTCGATGGCGAGCACCGGCTGGCCGGCAACGATGTTCTCGCCGACCTCGGCGACCGTCACGCTGACGGTGCCGTCGGCCGGCGCCCGCAGGATTGTCTTTTCCAGCTGCCGCTCGAGCACGGCGAGCGCGGACGCCGCGGCCTTGACCTGCGCGTCGGCGATGGCGCGCTCCTCCCGCGTCGGGCCGGCGACCGCCGCGCCGTGGTTGGCCTCCGCCTCGGCCACGTCGGCGCGGGCGCTCGCCACGTCGTTCTCGGCTTGGTCCAGCGCCTGCTGCGTAGCAGTGTCGCTGCGCGCCAGGTAGGCGGTGCGGGTGAGCTGCGCCTGCGCATATTCGAGGCGCGATTTCGCCTTCGCGATCGCAGCTGCCAGTGAATCGACCTCCTCGGCGCGCACTCCGGCGTAGACGTGGTCGCGGTTGGCCTGCGCGGCATCAAGGGCGGCGCGCGCCTGTACCACTGCCGCGCTCAGCTCGAGCGCGGAAAGCTCGGCGACCACGTCACCGGCGCGGACGCTATCTCCCTTGCGGACTTTGATCGCGGCGAGCTGGCCACCGACTTCGGGCGCTATGTGGATTTGGGTCCCGCGCACGAGGCCGGCAATGGGTGCGGCCTCGCCGCGCGGCCACAGCACGTATGCGCCTGCCCCCGCAGCGATGAGAATGAGACCAAGCGCAACAACCCTTCGGCCGCGGCTAGCCATGCATGCGCCTCCGCTTGACGAGAAAAGCCGACACCGCGGCGAGCGCGAAATAGACGATGGCCTGGCCCCACAGGCCGCGCCAATCGGGCGCCACCTCCCAGAGGGTTGCACCGAGCTGATCGATGCGCACCATGCCATCGATCGCCAGATCCGAAGGGAATAGGTAACCCGCCGCAAGGACCGGCTTGGGGATTGCTTCGCGCGGCCAGGAGAAGCCGGCCAGGAAGAACTGCGGAAGGCTGGTGCCGAGGAAAATGAGCGTCGGCGTCTCCGGGCGTTTGAACCAGGCGCCCACGGCCTGGCCCATGAAGCTCGTTGCCAGCACAAAAACCGACGCCATCGCCAACAACTGCAGCGGCTGGCCGAGCGTGGAGAAGCCGTAGAACCGCGGTAGCACGATGAAGTAGAGCGCGAGCGCGGGCAAATAGATAGTGAGGTGGGCAATGCCGCGGCCGAGCACGCCGGCAACCGCACCGCCAGTGGCATCTCGCAAGGCACCGACGGTGAGCATCGACGCACCGATCAGCAACATCTGCTGCAGGATCAGCACGAATGCCGCCGGCACGACATAGCTTGCATACCCGCCGACCGGGTTGAAGATCGGCTGCAGCAGAATATCAGCCGGACTTGCCGACGCGAGCGCCGCCTTGGCGAGGCTGTTGTCGGGACTGGCGCCGCCCGCGGCGAGCTCAGCCGACAGGTTATTGATCGCGACGGCGATACCGCTGCCCGTTGTTCTGAAAAGAAAGAAATAGGTGGCATCGGCGTAGATCGGTATGTGGACGGCGAGGCCCTTGAGCAGGTCGCGCTCCGCCTCCGGCGGAATGCCGACCGCGGCGAAGGCCTCGCCGCGGTCGAGCGCCGCGTGCGCCTGCGCGAGTGTATCGGCGCGGACCGCCACCTTGACTGCGCCGCTCGCGTCCAGCGTTTGCACGATGCTGCGGCTCAGCTCGCTCAGGTCGTTGTCGACGACCGCGATCGGGATCTTGCGCAGGATCTGATTGAGATAGGGCTGCGGGTAATAGACGCCATACACCAGAGGCGCCATCACCAGCAGGAGGAAGGCGCCGCGGGTGCCGAGCACGCGCCGCCACTCGGCGGCGAAGGCTCCGCCAAGGCCGTGCGGCGCGGCAGAGGTTGCCGCCGGCTCCGCCGCGGGTGCTATGCCCGGCGCGCTGCTTGCGATTGAGCGTAGGCGCAGGAATGCCAGCAGCGTGTAGAGCACGACGAGGCCCGCCAATACGGCAAAAGGGCGCGCTGAATCGGACAGCGGAAGTCCGCGCGCCGCCTGCCCGAACAGCACCGCCATGTACCAGCGCAACGGTAGTAGCGCGCTCCAGAACAGCGCGAACGCGTTCATGCCCAGAATTGGAAATCCGACTCCAGCGTAGCCGAACGCGGGTGAGACAATAAGGCCGGTGAAGCCGAGCCCAGTCGCGAGGTCGCGCACCAAGAGCTGCATCAGCGCTCCCAGCGCCAGATAACCGACGATCAGCAGGCATCCTGCGACCACCATCATCGGCACGTCGCCCTTGAACGAGATGCCGAGCAGTGCCTCGAGGATCAGCGGTACCGACAGCATCATGACGACGAATATGCCGAACAGGGGAGCAAGCTTCCCTGCGAGCGCGACGATCGGGTTGCCGCCCGCGCAGGCGAGCCAAGTGCGCATGCTGCGCCGACGAAACTCGGAGCCGACCGCGTAACCGGCGGCGAGCGCGATGACCACGTGCAGGACCATCGGCAGCAGTGCGCGCAATAGAAACTGTGCGTAGTTCTTCTCCGGGTTGACCAGCACAATCGTCTCGGCGACGAGCGAGCCGATGCGGGACGCTTTTGGCGCGGCGCGGCTCGCGGGCGCCACGCTGTTGGCGGCGGCCGCGAGGCTGTCGCTCAAGCCGGACGCGGCGATGCCGGCGGCGGTCAGGAACTGCTGATTGTAGAATGCAACGACCTGCGGCCGCCGCTCGGCCTTGAGATCGCGCTCGAAATTGATTGGCAGATAGACGGCGCCAATGGCCTCGCCGGATCGGATCGCGCGCGCGGCCGACGCGAGGTCGCCGGCGCGCTCGACGATGCTGAGATTGGGAGACGCTGCCACCTGCTCGACGAAGGCGCGCGAGGTCTCCGATCGGTCGGCGTCGACGACGACCACCCCCAGCTCGCGAATCACCGAGTGGCTGAACACCGCGGTCAACGTCACCAAGGCGAACAGCGGCACGCCGAAGATCAATATGACGGCCACGCGGTCGTGCAGCAGCCAGCGCCATTCGCGTCTGGCGACCAACCAAAATCCGGGCTTCGCTGCCGGCCTCATCGACGCTGTTGCCAGTCCACGTAAGCGCTCATGCCGGGGCGCAGCTCAGGCACTTTCTCGACCGGATAGGCGCGGATCGCAAATGTCCGCAAGTCGAATTCGCCGGTGGCCCGGGTAGCGCGCCAGCTCGCATACTCGCCCTTGGTGAAAATCAGCCGGACCTCGACGGTGATGCGGCGGTCGCTGAGCGCCGGAATGCGCACGCCGAAGCGGTCGCCGATCTTCAGCGCCTTGACCAGATCCTCACGCAAATCGAAGTGGATCCACATGTCGTTGAGATCGATCAACGTCACCAACGGCACGCCGGGCGAAACGTATTCCCCGAGCTCCACGTTTTGCCGGTAGACCTGCGAGGCTACCGGCGCGTAAATCACCATCTGATCGATGATCGATTGCACGGCCTTGATGTCGGCGATGGCCTTGCCGACATTCGCCTCGGCGATCTCATGCTCCTCGCGCGTGTAGCCGTTGACGGCCTGCTCGTAGGCCGATTTAGCTTGGTCCGCGGCCCGTTGGCTTTCGTGCAGGGAATCGGTTGCTTGGTCGAGCCGGGCGATCGGGGCATTCCCATGCTCGGCCAATTGGCTGACGCGGTCATAGGTCTTTTGCGCCAACACCACGCTCGCCTGCGCCCGCTCGAGCGCGGCCTTACGCGCGGCGATGACCTCGGGACGGGTGCCAACATTGATGTTGGCGAGCTGCGCCTCGGCAACGATCTTGGCGGCCAGCGCCTGCTCGTGTTTTGCGAGCGTCTCGGGGTTGTCGATCTTGACCAGCACCGCGCCTGCCGGGACGTCCTGCCCCCGCTTGATCGGGATCTCGCCGACCCGACCGTCAACCCGCGCCGCGATGTCGAACCGCGTGGCATCGACTTCGCCCTGCACCAGCAGCGGTTGCGGTCGCACCAGGTACCAGATCGAGAGGCCGGCGACCGCCGCGATCACCAATGCGACAATGATCGCCGGAACGTGAGAAGACGCAGGCGGCCGATGCTTGCCTACATCCTTCGGCGGTTCAGGCGCCGGTTGCGCCGGTTGCGCCGGAGGCTCGGGTGCGGCCTCCATCGACCGCGCTGGCGGTGCCTGCGTTCGAGCGTCAGGCGGCTGCATTTCCACTCTGAATCCCGTTGGCTGAGACTCACAGTATCCGTTCGGCGTGTCGTTTGATCAAGTTCGACGCCGTAGGCGATACCTCGCGTCGAGAGTTCGTGGAACTCAGCGAACGGTCCGTTACACGTTGATTTTCCCTGGCGTTGAGCGGAATTCGGCACGCACAAGCTGGATTTGGTTGTGCGTGCGGCCGCCGCGGCGATCCCCGGCGAAGCCATCTCCAATGATCACGATACGCTTGCGCGCTCGCGTTCGTTCCGTGTGAGGCGCGTCTGCGAGAGGCACTTTCTCCGCGGCTCTGCCGAGATGAGGCTTATGGAATTACCTTTTCCCTCCGCGCCGACAGAGTGAAGCTCAGTGGTAGCCGATGTCGCTGCGAATCTTGCCGCGGAACACCCAATAGGACCATCCGGTGTACATGAGGATCACCGGAAGCAGCACGAGCGTGCCGACCAGCAAAAAAGCCTGCGTGCTAAGGGACGATGCCGCCTCCCAGAGCGTGAAATGGTGCGGCACGATCATGGGATAAAGGCTGATGGCAATGCCGAGATAGGAGAGCACGAAGAGGCCGATCGCCCCGATGAAGGGCGTGGCTTGCGCCTTGCTGCCGAGCGCATGCCAGGTGAGCCACGCGACAGCCGCAGTGGCCAGCGGCACCGGCGCCAACAGCACAATATTCGGCCATGCGAACCAGCGCGCAGCGATGGTTTCGCTCATCAACGGTGTCCAGATGCTGACGATGGCGATCGCGAGGAGAACCCCGATCAGGCAGACGCGGCCATGGCGGCGCGCCGCCGTCTGGATGCTTCCCTCGGTCTTCAGAATCAACCAGCCGGCCCCCAAGAGGCCATAGCCGAACAGCAACGCGACGCCGGTCAGCAGCGTGAATGGGGACAGAAAATCGAACGAGGTCCCGGCGAATTGCCGGCCGCTGACCTGAAATCCCTGGATGAAGGTCCCGAGCACCAGCCCTTGCGCGAAAGTGGCGATCCCCGAGCCGTAGCAGAAGGCGTGGTCCCAGAAAGTCTTGTGCTCTGCATCCCGGAAACGGAATTCAAAGGCGACGCCGCGGAAGATGAGCGCCAGCAGCATGACCAGAATGGGGAAATACACCGCCGGGATGATGATGGCGAAAGCGAGCGGAAAGGCGGCCAGGAGCCCGAGGCCGCCGAAAACCAACCAAGTCTCGTTGCCGTCCCAGATCGGCGCGATCGTGTTCATGATCGTGTTGCGCGAGGCTGTATCGGGCGCGAGGCCGAACAGCATGCCGACGCCAAGATCGAAGCCATCGAGCAGGACGTAGAAGAACACCGCCATCCCGAGGAGCAACGTCCATACCGGGACGAAATCGATGACCTGGTTCATCGCGTCTCTCCCTCGCGGAAGTTGAGCGCTCCGGCCAGGACAGGCGCTTGCGGCCGTCCAGCTTCGATCGTCGAAGCTGGTTCGGCCGCTCGCTCCGGCCCCTTACGGACGATGCGAAGCATCAGCAGGAGACCCCACGGATAGATCAGCAGATAAACGAGCATGTAGCCGGCGAGCGAGATCGCAACGTCAGAGCTCGTCAGCGAGGGCGACACCGAATCCGCCGTGCGCAGCAGCCCATAGACGGTCCATGGCTGACGCCCAACCTCGGTGACGCACCATCCGGCAATCACAGCCACGAACCCGAGCGGCGCGGCGAACTGAGCGAGCCCAAGGAATAACGGCGTGTCGTAAAGACGTCCGTGCCAGCGCAACCAACCGCCCAGCAGCACAAGTCCAAGCATCAAGAGGGCGCATCCAACCATGATCCGGAAGGCAAAGAACGGAATTGCGACCGGCGGACGTTGGTCAACCGGGAAGTCCTTCAGGCCCTTCACCTCGCCGTTGAGCTCGTGAGTGAGGATGAGGCTGCCCAGCCAAGGAACTTCGATCGCGAAAGAGTTGCTCTCGGCCGTGTCGCTTGGAATGGCGAACAGCGTCAGCGGTACACGTCGCTCGGTATCCCAGCGTGCTTCGATGGCGGCGAGCTTGGCCGGCTGATGCTCGCGCGTGTTGAGGCCGTGCTGATCGCCGATGAACATCTGCAGCGGGACGAAGACGGTCACAAGCCAAAGCGCCATCGACAGCATGGTCCGCCCTTCTTCGCTGGAAGGGTCGCGCCGAACGAGATAGGCGCCCACACCGAGTACGACGAAACCGGTGGTAGCGAAGAAGCCGACGACGACGTGCGCCAACCGGTAGGGGAAGGACGGGCTGAAGATCACCTCGAACCAATTCGTTGGAAAGAATTGGCCATTGACGATCTCATAGCCCGCGGGCGTCTGCATCCAGCTGTTGGCCGCCAGAATCCAGAAGGACGAGAACAAGGTGCCGATCGCGACCATCAGCGCGGAGACGAAATAAGCCCAAGCCGGCACCAGCTTGCGGCCGAACAGCAGAACTCCCAGGAACGCCGCCTCGAGGAAAAAAGCCATGAGGCCTTCGTAGGCGAACAACGGCGACAGCACATTGGCGGTCGCGTCCGCGTAGCGGCTCCAGTTCGTGCCGAACTGAAAGGGCATGACAACGCCGGTGACCACGCCCATGCCGAATGCAATCGAAAAGATCTTGATCCAGAAGGTCGAGATGCGGACGTAGACTTCGCGTCCGGTCACAAGACTGAGGCCCTCCAGCGTGGCGATGAAAGCGGAAAGCCCGACCGTGAACGCCGGCAGCAGGATGTGCCAGGCGATGACCCAGGCAAATTGGAATCGCGACAGAAGTACCGGATCGAGTTCCATCGGCTAGCCTCTTACGGAAGGCGCGCGGAAATCCGTCACCGTGGCGATCATGAAGCCAATGCAGCGGCTCATTTTGCCGCCGTGTGCCTTAGTGCATTCGAACGCGAACGCTTTGATGTCATTGTTGCGTCTGGTGCCTTTTTACGCTGATTTTCGAAAGAGCTAAAGCTGCGCCGGCACGCGATCTGCGCTTGCCATGGCAGCGCTGAATACGGCATCGGCCTCGAAATCTTCCGGGCTGTCGATCGACAGCATGCGGGCGAGCTCGGCACGCGCCCGGTTCATTCGGCTCTTGACCGTGCCGACCGGGCAGCCGCACAGGCCGGCCGCCTCGCCATATGAGAACCCGGAGGCGGCGATCAGCACGAAGGCTTCGCGGTGCTTGGGCTCAAGCTTCGCCAGCGCGGCGCAAAGCTCGCTGTATTCCACGCCGGCAAGCTGCTGCGGATTTGCCGCCTCAGTCTCGCCGAGATTCTCGATCGCGCGAGAAGCCCTGCGATCACGTCTCCACTCCGAATAGAAGTGATTGCGCAGAATGGCGAACAGCCAAGCGTCCATATTCGAGCCCGGCACGAACGAGCCGATGTTAGCGCAGGCTCGCAACAGCGCACCCTGAACGAGATCCTCCGCCCGTTCTTTGTCCCGGCAGAGCGAGATGGCAAAGGCGCGCAGCTTGGGAATTGCCGCGACCAGCAGCTCTCGGATCGATGGATCGGGCGTCATCGTCGCAACCTCCCGATGGATCTGCGGTAAGTGATAGCTACGAACGGAACGGAGCGCGCGGCTGCTCTTGCGCAAATTGTTTTTGGATTGCGGTGATGCGGCGAGCGTTAGGGCAATTTCACGATGGCTGGAATCGGGCGCTGATCATCAATGAGGGCGGCAGGCTCCATCTGCTGCCTCTCCCCAACGAGGACAGGGAGCGAAATCGTTACGCCGGCGTCGACACTCGTTTTGCCGAAGTGCGTCAGTGAAGCGCGAACGAAGGTTGGACGTGTGCGATCGCGATTTGCACGGCTCGCTGCACCTTCTGGAACGCACGCACCTCGATCTGCCGCACGCGCTCGCGGGAGATGCCGAACGCCGACGCCAAATCCTCGAGCGTACTCGGGTCCTCGGCGAGCCGGCGTGCCTCGAAGATGCGCCGCTCGCGCGCGTTGAGTACGGAGAGCGCTTTTGCGAGCGCCTTCTTGCGATTCTCGAACTCCTGGCTCTCGACGACGCGGGATTCCTGGTCGGTAGAGCCTTCGTCGACGAGCCAATCCTGCCACTCGCCCGAATCCGCATCGTCGCGCATCTGGGCGTTGAGCGAGACATCGCCGCCGAGCCGTCGGTTCATCTCGACGACGTCCTGCTCGGTGACGCCGAGGCGCTGCGCGATCAGCTTGACCTGATCGGGACGCATGTCGCCTTCTTCCAACGCCGCGATTTTGCTCTTCGCTTTGCGCAGATTGAAGAACAACTTCTTCTGGTTGGCGGTGGTGCCGATCTTCACCAGCGACCACGAGCGCAGGATGTATTCATGGATCGCCGCCTTGATCCACCACATCGCATAGGTGGCGAACCGAAAACCCTGCTGCGGATCGAAGCGCCTGGCTGCCTGCATCAGCCCGACATTGCCCTCGGAGATGATCTCGGAGACCGGCAGCCCGTAACCGCGATAGCCCATGGCAATCTTGACCACCAGCCGCAGGTGGCTGGTGACGAGCTTGTGCGCTGCGTCCGCGTCGCCCTGCTCGCGCCAGCGCTTCGCCAGCACGCACTCTTCCTCGGCTTCCAGCATCGGATAGCGGCGAATTTCTTCGAGATAACGCCCGGTGCCTCCGGAAAGCAGAGCTGCGGCGTGCATCATAAATCTCCATTCCGCGAGCGCGCGGCTTCATGCCAAAGTGCGGCGATACTCGGTTGGAGTGGTCCCGGCGGTATGGCGAAACGCCGCCGAGAACGAGCTCGTTTCGCTGAAGCCCAGCTCGAGCGCGACCTCGGTCACTGATGACGCCGGGTCTGCCAATAGCGTCTTGGCGCGTTCAATGCGACGTTTGATGTGGTAGCGGTGCGGCGGGACCCCGAAGGACTGTTTGAAGGCGCGGCAGAAATAGTAGGGGCTCAGATGAACGAGCTCCGCCAGCACCTTGAGTGGAATCGGCTCGGCGAGGTGCTCTTCGATGTAGGCGGCGACGATGCGCTGCTGCCAAACCGCGAGGCTGCCCCGCACCGGCGGCCGGCGGCGCCGGAGATTGGCGTGCATGCGCAGCAGCTCATGGGCGACAACGACGCCAAGCGCTTCGCAATAGCGCTCGGATTCGCAGCCATCCTCCATTGCGATCGCCAACTTGACCGCCGTGTCCCACAGCACGTTGTTTTCGAAGAACAGGCGCGGCGTAAGCGAAGCTACCGTCGGGCCCGCATCGGAATGGATCGGCAGCTTGGCGGGATCGAAATAGAAGCAGATGATCCGACTGCGAACACGGGGGCGCTGCCACTCACGATAGTCATGACCCGCAGGAACGAAGGTGAGCTTGCGCCTGAGCGTTCGTAAAGCCGAAGAGGGCACGCCGCCGACGACCGTCTCGCCCTCGTCGCGAACGCCTTCTTCGTAGACGAGCAGCAAATGACAAGGTGCACGAAACCGAAACTCGACCTTGTCGTGGGTGACGGACTGGACTACTTCGACCTTGATGCCATCCCACGCGCTGGCGCGGCGGCTGACGACTTCGGCAGGACTGATTGCGAGCGCGTGACCATTGACATGGCCGATATCTGAATCACGCAGCCGCCGGGCTCGGCCATTGCTCGGCTGCCCATCCTTCTCGAAGTGGCTGTCGAACCGCAGCAGCTTGACCCCTGGTCCGGGCCGTGACTCGTTGAAGGCACGCGCGTAGGTCTCGTCGAAATTGATACGCCGTGCGGCATTGGAAGCTTGCGAGTAGGTGAGCATGGTGTCGCACCCCTTGTGTCGCGTCCATGAAGCGCCCGCCCTCACCCGCGATTAAGTCAGCCGCCCGCGAATCCCTCAATCGTACGCAGGTTGATCCGGCTGACTCGGTAGTTTGGGCCACACATACTCGCGTTTGGTCATACCCATACTTGGGTTGCCTCGCTCATACTTTGGTTTGGATCGCACCGCCGTTAATGCCGACCTATCCACGCGTCATGGCCGGGCTTGTCCCGGCCATCTATTGTCGGCTCAGAAGAAAGACGTGGATGCCCGGCCTAAGGGCGGGCATGACGAACCACTTATCGAAACGGTCTCATTTGTCCTCAGCAGGACTATTCAACCGGCGCCCCCTAACTGCCGGTCTTCGCCACGAAGGAATCCTTGGCGCCCGGCTTGAGCACCACGTAGGCGCGGCGCCACGGCTGATCGTCGATCAGGCGCCATTTGTGGCCGGTGCCGATATGGTCTTCGGCGAGCAGGACATCGCCGGGTCGGATGATGAATGTCTCGCCGTCGCGGGTGGCGAATTCAAGGGTTCCCGACAGCGTAATCACGAATTGCGGCTCCGGGTCATTGTGCCAATCGAACGAGGAATGCGCCGGCGTCTCCTTGAAATGGATGGCGATCACGTCGGTGCGATCCTTTTCGTCGATCGTGCCTTCAAGCACATGCGACGCATTGTCGGGCCCGGTGTACA
>Ga0081455_10004883_pt1 | contig 14860 bp, 16 predicted proteins | sample TabmetS3T2R1_FD_70207 | JGI IMG/M metagenome (GOLD analysis project Ga0081455, IMG submission 70207) | Tabebuia heterophylla rhizosphere microbial communities from the University of Puerto Rico - S3T2R1 | ecosystem: Host-associated > Plants > Roots > Rhizosphere ... | reverse complement strand
CCCTCGGCCGCCTTGGTGGTCGGGGTGAAGATGGGCTCGGGGAGCCGGTCGGACTCCGAGAGACCGCTCGGAAGGGAGACGCCGCAGACGGCCCCCGACTCCCGGTACTGCGACCATCCCGAGCCGCTCAGATAGCCGCGCGCGACGCACTCCACCAGGACCACGTCCGCGCGGCGCACCAGCATCGACCGGCCCGCCAGGTCCGGGTCCTCGTCGAGCGGCTGGGGATACGCCCGTCGGTCGGTCGTCACGAAGTGGTTGGGCACCAGGTCGCGGGTGCGATCGAACCAGTACAGCGACAGCGCCGTCAGCACCCGTCCCTTGTCGGGGACCGGGTTCGGCAGCACGACGTCGAACGCGCTGATCCGATCGGTCGCGACCAGCAGGAGCGAATCGGGACCCGCATCCAACATGTCGCGGACCTTCCCTCGAGCGTGGAGCTCACCGATCGCCGTCATCTGAGTCCTTCCTCCTCTTCCACAGGGATCTTCTCCAGCCGGTCGAATACGCCGCCGAGGTTCCGCAGGAACCGTGACGGATCGAACAACCGCTCCATGCCCTCGGGCCCCAGCGCATCCCTGACGTCCGCATCGGAGGCGAGCGCGTCACGGAAGCTCTCACCCCGATCCCAGGCGGCGGCGGCGGCCACCTGGACCGCCCGGTATGCCCGATCGCGATCCCATCCGGCCTCGACCAGCGCCAGCAACGCCGCCTGGCTGAACGCGATGCCACCATGCGCCATGACGTTGCCGAGCATGCGCTCGGGGAACACCTCGAGTCCGTCGAGCACCCAGGCCGCGTCGCGCAACATGAAGTCGAGCAACCCTGTGGCATCGGGGAAGACGATGCGCTCGGCCGAGGAGTGGGAGATGTCACGCTCGTGCCAGAGCGCGACGTTCTCGAGTGCCGTGACCGCGTGCCCGCGGATCACCCGCGCGAGTCCGGTGATGCGCTCGCTCACCACCGGGTTGCGCTTGTGGGGCATCGCGGACGACCCCTTCTGGCCCGGAGCGAACGGTTCCTGCACCTCGCGCACCTCGGTCCGTGACAGGTGGCGGATCTCGGTCGCGATCGAATCCAGCGTCGAGGCCACCACGGCGAGCGTGGCGACGTACTCGGCGTGGCGGTCGCGCTGGATCACCTGGGTGCTGACCTCGGCGGCTCGCAGGCCGAGCTGCGCGCACACCAACTCTTCCACCCGCGGATCGATCGCGGCGTAGGACCCCACCACGCCGCTGACGGCCCCGACACGGACGCCCTCACGCGCGCGACGCAGCCGGTCGCGGTCGCGGTCCAGCTCGAACGCCCACACGGCGATCTTGTGTCCGAACGACGTTGGCTCCGCGTGCACCCCGTGCGAACGTCCCACGATGGGCGTGTCCCGGAACTCCAGCGCCCGGCGTTTGACGATGCTCAGGAGACGCTCGAGCTTCGAGAGCAGGATGTCCGAGGCCTCGACGAGCTGCAACGCCAGCCCGGTGTCGAGGACGTCGGACGACGTGAGCCCGAAGTGGATCCACCGACCCTCGTCCCCGATCGAAGAGGCCACCACGTCGACGAACGCGGCCACGTCGTGGCGCGTCGTTCGCTCCTGCTCGAGCACGGCCTCCACGGTGATCGATGCCCGCTCCCGGCAGGCCGCGGCATCGGCGTCTGGGATCCGGCCGAGGTGCGCCCACGCGTCGACGGCGGCCAGCTCGATCTGCAGCCAGCCCGCCATGCGCGCCTCGTCCGCCCAGACGGCGGCCATCTCGGGCAGGCTGTAGCGCGGGATCACAGCTTGAGGCCCTCCGCCAGGTCGTCCTTGAAGCGCCAGAGCGCCGCCTGCACCTCCGGATCGCCGATCCCCACGATCTGCGCGGCCAGGACGGCCGCATTGACCGCCGACTCGACGCCGACGGTCGCGACCGGCACGCCGGTGGGCATCTGTGCGGTGATCGCCAGCGCCTCGTTCCCCACCATCTGGGGCGCCGTCGCGATCGGCACGCCGATCACCGGCAGGATCGTCCTGGCCGCGACCGCGGCCGCGAGGTGCCCCGACAGGCCGGTCGAGCAGATGATGACCTTGAGACCGCGATCGAACGCGGTCCGGGCGTACTCGTCGACGAGGTCCGGGTTGCGCGAGCTCGACATGATCCGGATCTCGTGCGTGATCCCGAACTTCTCCAGGATCAGGCCCGCCTGGCGCATCGTGCCGAGCTCGGATGGCGAAGCGGCGAGCACCCCGGCCCTCGGTGCGTCGAGCGTCACGCGTCCTCCTCCTCGGCTTCCGACCCGGTTCCGAGCCTCTGTTCGGGTGCCGATCCGCCGTCGGATCGAGCGGCCAGCGCCGCGATGTCGGTTCGATACGTCGCGCCCTCGAACGAGATCGCCGCCGCGGCCCGATACGCCCGATCACGGGCAGCGCCGATCGTGGCTCCGATCGCCGTGGCGGCCAGCACCCGCCCCCCCGCGGTGACCACTCTACCGTCGTCGATCGACGTGCCCGCATGGAAGACCGTCACGCCCTCGATCCGTTCGGCATCCTCGAGCCCGGAGATCGCGACCCCCGTGCGATACGCACCGGGATAGCCGCCGCTGGCCATCACCACGGTCACGGCCGCCTCCGGCGACGACGTGGCCTTCACGTCAGCGAGACGACCCGTGGCGCCGGCTTCCAGCAGGTCCGCGAGGTCGGTCGACAGCCGGGGGATCACCACCTGGGTCTCGGGATCACCGAAGCGGCAGTTGTACTCGAGGACCTTCGGACCGTCGGCCGTCAGCATCAGGCCGACGTAGAGCAGGCCCGAGTACACGACCCCTCGATCGCGCAGGGCCTGCACCGTCCCCCCGACGATGTCGGACCAGATCCGGTCCTGCATCGCGGCCTCGACGAGCGGTACCGGCGAGTACGCGCCCATGCCGCCGGTGTTCGGCCCCGTGTCGCCATCGCCCACGCGTTTGAAGTCCTGGCCGAAGGCGAGCGGAACGATCGCGTCGCCGTCGACGAGCGCGAACGCGGACACCTCCGGTCCCGTGAGGAGCTCCTCGATCACCACACGGGCTCCCGCCGCACCGAACGCCCGGTCCTCCAGGCAGTCGCGCACCGCTCGGACCGCCGTGTCACGATCGCCGGCGACGGTGACCCCCTTGCCGGCGGCGAGCCCGTCGGCCTTGACGACGGCGGCGCCGCCCAGCTCGTCGATGAAGGCCACCGCGTCGTCCACCCGCGAACAGGTCGCCGCTCGCGCGGTCGGGATCCCACCCGATGCCATCACGTCCTTCGCCCACGACTTCGAACCCTCGAGCTTCGCCGCGTCCGCGGCAGGCCCGAACACCGTGGATCCCCGGCTGCGCAACTCATCCGCGAGACCGGCAACGAGGGGGGCCTCGGGTCCGATCACGACGAGCTCCGGCCGGAGCCGGTCCGCGAGTCCGATCACGGCCTCGAGGTCCTCGGCCCCGACCCGGTGACAGGTCGCGAGCCGCGCGATGCCGGCGTTGCCCGGGGCCGCGTGGAGATCGTCGACCCGGGGGCTCCGATGCAGGCCCCACGTCAGTGCGTGCTCGCGGCCTCCCCCGCCGACGACGAGCACCCTCATCGGCGACTCATCCCGGCGCGAGGCTCTGCTCTCGCGAGGGCCCCACGCTGACGACACCGACCGGAACGCCGACCAGCTCCTCGATCCGGCGCACGTACGCCTGCGCTTGCTTCGGCAACTCCTCGAACGAGGTCACCTCGTCGATCTCCTCGTGCCAGCCCTCGTGCTCCTCGTAGATCGGCGACGCATCGTGGAAGACGGACTGATGCGGTGGCATGTCGTCGAACGTCTGCCCGTACGCGCGGTAGCCCGTGCAGATCTTCACGGTCTCCAACCCGGAGAGCACATCGAGCTTCGTGATGAAGAGCTCCGTCAGCCCGTTCAGACGCGCCGCGTACCGACCCAGGCACGCGTCGAACCACCCGCACCGGCGCGGCCGGCCGGTCACCGTGCCGAACTCGCGCCCGCGCGTCCCCAGACGCTCCCCGACGTCGTCGAGCAGCTCCGTCGGGAACGGCCCCGCCCCCACACGCGTGATGTAGGCCTTCATGATCCCCACGACGCGCTCGACCCACGCAGGGCCGACCCCGGCGCTCGCGAGCGCGCTGCCAGCGACGGGGTTCGACGAGGTGACGAACGGATACGTCCCGTGGTCGAGGTCCAGCAGGACACCCTGCGCACCCTCGAACATCACCTGCTTGCCCTCGGTGAGCGCCCGGTAGAGCAGGGCCCCGGTGTCGACGACGTGCGGCTGGATCCGCTCGGCGAGCCCCATGTACTCGTCGACGATGCGCTCGGCGTCCAAGGGCAGCCGGTTGTAGATCTTCGTGAGGATCAGGTTCTTCTCGCGCAGGACCACGTCGAGCTTCTCGCGGAAGATCTTCTCGTCGAACAGGTCCTGGATCCGAAGGCCGATCCGAGCGGCCTTGTCGCCGTAGGCGGGACCGATGCCGCGCTTCGTCGTGCCGAGGGCGTTCTTCCCGAGGAACCGCTCGGTCACCTTCTCGAGCTCCAGGTGGTAGGGCATGATCATGTGCGCGTTGCCGCTGACCACGACGCTGGACACGTCGACGCCCGCCGCGCGGACCTCGTCCATCTCCTTCACCAGGTGCCGGGGATCGACGACGACCGCGTCGGCGATCACCGGGGTGATGTGCTGGTAGAGCACGCCCGAAGGGATCAGCTGGAGCTTCAGCAGCCGGCCCTCGGCGATCACCGTATGGCCGGCGTTGTTCCCCCCTTGGTACCGGACGACGAAGTCCATCCGATCGGCGAGGTAGTCAACCGCCTTCCCCTTGCCCTCGTCGCCCCACTGGGTCCCGAGCACGATGGAGGCAGGCATGAGGCCGTCAGTCTACCGACGGCCGGCTCGCGCCTCAGCGCAGACGGATCTTCTCGGAGGTCTCGATCTGGATGAGCTTCCCGTCCTGCATCACGAGCACGACGGTTCCGTACGGGATCGTTTCGAGCAGCCCGTGGACGTGCAGCAGCAGCCGGCGCTGTTCCTCGCCGAGCGCGGCGAACCGAAGCACCTCGGGGGGGATCTCGCTCGGCGGACCCGGATGCTGGATCGCCTCCACCGACGTCAGCCTGGGGACCGCCGTCACGCGCTCCTCACGGCAGGAGGCTCGGCGGCAGGATCGTCGGTCGGATCGACCGCGCCGCCATCGAGCCCGTCCCGCGCGAAGGCCTTCGGGTTACGCATGTCCACGCTGACGACGTCCCCCTCGCTCGCTCCGTGGAGCTCGTGCTGGGGCACGTGGGCGACGACCGTCTCGCCGCCCGGGAGGACCAGCGTCAGGCGCGCGAGCCACCCCAGTGAGCTGACCCGCTCGACGGTCGCCTGCACGTCGGAGGTTCCCGACCGATCGATCCGGATGTCGTGGGGCCGGACGTAGGCCGTCGCGGCGACCCCCTCGTCCAGGTGGGCCGCGCCAGGTACCCGGAACGTGCCCAGGTGCACGTGGCCGTCGATCACCTCGCCGTGGAGCACGTTGGCCGAGCCGACGAAGCCTGCGACGAACGCGGTGGCCGGGTCGTCATAGATCTCACGCGGCGTCCCGACCTGCTCGATCCGGCCTTCGTGCATCACGACGATCCGGTTCGCGAGCTCCAGAGCCTCCTCTTGATCGTGTGTGACCAGCAGGCTCGTGACCCCGAGCTCGCGATGGAGCCCGTCGAGCCATCGGCGGAGGTCCTGACGCACGCGCGCGTCCAGCGCGCCGAACGGCTCGTCGAGCAGGAGCACCTGTGGTCTGGGAGCCAGCGCCCGGGCGAGGGCCACGCGCTGGCGCTGGCCGCCGGAGAGCTGATCGGGATACCGGCGCGCGAACGGCGCGAGCTGGACGAGCTCGAGCAGCTCCTCGACACGAGCGCGCTGGGTCGCCTTCGACTCCTTGCGGACCGACAGACCGAACGCGACATTGTCGGCCACGGTCATGTGCCGGAACAGGGCGTAGTGCTGGAAGACGAAGCCCACCTGCCGCTCCTGCACGCTCTTGACGGTGAGCTCCTCGTCACCCATCCACACGTGGCCTGCCGTGGGGACCTCCAGTCCCGCGATCATCCGCAACACGGTGCTCTTGCCGGAACCGCTCGGCCCAAGCAGGGCGGTGATCGCGCCCTCGGGCGCCGTGAACGTGACGTCGGCCACCGCCTCGAACGCGCCGAAGCGCTTCGTGAGCTGCTCCACGACGATCGGCTTGGTCATCTCGCTCTCTCCTTCTCCACACGACGCTTCGCCAGCTCGATCGTGAGCAAGAGCACGATCGAGGCCAGGGCGAGGGACAGCGCCACCACGTAGGCCGACGGGGTCTGGCGCTCCTCGACCGCGCGGAAGATGTAGATCGTCGCCGTCTCGGTCTTGCCCTGGATCCCACCGCTCACGATCAGGACGGCGCCGATCTCGCCGATCGCCCGCGCGGCGGAGAGCGCGACCCCGTAGAGCAGCCCCCACCGGATGTTCGGCACGGTCACCTTGCGGAACGACTGCCAGACCGACGCGCCCAGGGTCCGGGCCGCGTCCTCCTCGTCGACCCCGACCTCCTCGAGCACCGGCTGGACCTCACGGATCACGAACGGGATCGAGATGAAGATCGTCACGAGGATCATCGAGGGCAGCGCGAAGATGATCTGGATCCCGCGCGCGTCGAACCACGGCTTGAACCACCCGCCGAGCCCGAACAGGAGCACGCACGCGAGGCCGACCGTGACCGGAGACAGTGCGAACGGGAGGTCGACGAGCGCGTTGAGGAACGACCGTCCCCGGAACCGTTGCCGGACGAGCACCCACGCGACGATGACGCCGAAGACGGCCGTCACGATCACGGTGATCAGGGCGATCACCGCCGTCAGATACAGGGCGTGCAGCACGTCGGGGTCGGTGAACGTCTCCCGGATCGTCGCCCATCCCGGCTCCAGCGCGGTCCAGATGATGCTCGCGAGGGGCAGGAGCAGCAGCACCGCGACGTAGCAGACCACGATCGCGACCAGTCCCGTCCGGATCCATCGACGACGTCGGAGGTCCCCTCGCTTCCGGCCGCTTCCGCCAGGCGGTGCGTCGACGGTGCGCGGTTCGACCGTGGCGGCGCTCACGCCTCCCGCCGCCTCAGCAGCCGTGCCGTGATCATGACGACGACGAACGCGATCGCGAACAGGAGCGCGGCGACGGCCGCGGCTTCCTCCGGGCGGAACTGCTGAGCGAGCTGGAAGATCAACACCGGCGCGGTCAGCGTCTTCCCGCTGATGTTGCCCGACACGAGCACAACGCTGCCGAACTCTCCGAGCGCTCGCGCGAACGACAGCAGCGCGCCGGCCGCGATCGCGGGACGGATCGCGGGGAGTACGACCGAACGGAACGTGGTCCAACCGTTCGCTCCGAGCGTCCAGGACGCCTCCTCCTCGGCGGGGTCGAGCTCCTGCAGGACCGGCTGCACCGTCCGAACCACGAACGGCAGCGTCACGAACAGCAGGGCCAGCTGGATCCCGATCACCGTGAAGACCACCTGGATCCCGAGCGCGTCGAGCGCCTCCCCGATCGGGGCGTTCGGACCGTAGAGCGCGACCAGGGCCAGGCCGGTGACGAGCGTGGGGATCGCGATGGGCAGGTCGACGATCGTCGACAACAGCTGACGGCCCGGGAACCGGAACCGCACCAACGCGTACGCGATCAAGGTGCCGATCACCGCGTTCACGAGCGCGGTGATGGTCGCCGTGATCACGGTGAGCCGGATCGCGGCCGTGGCGCCCGGGTACGCGAGCGCTGTCCGCATCGACGTGAGCCCGTCACCGAACCCCTTCGCGATGATCGCGGCGACGGGCAGGGCGATCATCGCGCCGAGATAGACGATGGCGGTGCCGCGCAGGCTCAGGTGCCGCAGCCGTGCAGCTGACCGCGGAGAGAGCCACCGGGTCCGACCGGGACCGGATGCCTGCGCGACACTCGCCATCGTCCGTCCTTCCTCTTCTCGTTCCCCAGCCCTAGCCCTGGGAGGCGATCGCCTGCGTGGCGATGCCCTGGTCGGAGAAGAGCTGCTCGTTGAGGGCGTCCCAACCGCCCATCTGCTTCACGGTCCACAGGTCCTGGATCGCGGGGAAGCCGCCATCGGGGTCGCCCTTCTTCGCTTCCTCGAGATCGGTGGAACGCAGGAAGCCCGTGTCCGTGTACAGGTCCTTCGCTTCCTTCGTGTGCAGGTAGTTCACGAACGCCTCGGCCACGTCGCGCACGCAGTGCTTGTCGACGTTCGCGTCGACCACCGCGACCGGGTTCTCGATCTGCACGGAGGACGGCGGGTACACCGCCTCGTCGTCGAGGCCGGCCTCCTGCGCGGTCTTCACCTCGTTCTCGTAGGTGATGGCCACGTCGCCGTTGCCGGACTCGAAATTCTGGATCGAATCTCGCGCGCTCTTGTCGAACGCGATCACGTTGCCGAGGAACCCGTTCAGCAGGTCGGTGGCGCCGGCCTCATCGTCCTTCTGGACGCCGGCGTAGCCGCGAAGTGCGGATCCCCACGCTGACACGATGTTCCAGCGGGCACCGCCGCTCTGGGCGGGGTCCGGTGTGAGGATCTCGACGCCGGGATCGGCGAGATCGTTCCAGTCCTTGATGCCGAGCGGGTTGCCCGGACGGACGTCGAAGACCACCACGGAGCTCGAGACCATGCCCTGGTCGGGTGCATCGGTCCAGTCGTGCGTGATGAGGCCGGCGTCGGCGATCTCGTCCACGTCGGGAGCCAGCGACAGGGCGACCACGTCGGCCTCGTAGCCGGCGATCACGTTCGCCGCCTGCGTCGTGGAGCCGGCGTAGGACTCCTGGAAGATCACGTTCTGATCGTTGTGATCCTCTTTCCACTGCGAGACGAACGCGGGGATGATCTTGCCGTAGACCTCGCGCGGCGTGCTGTACGCAGCGAAATTGATGATGGGCGTCTCGGCGGGCGTGCAGGCTCCATCGGAGCCGGCCGCGGCGCCGGTGCCGCCGCCGGACGAGCACGCCGCGAGGATCAGAGCCAGGATCAGGGCGGGCAGCAGGGCGAGCGCGGGGGCTCGGCCGGCCCGGGAACGCAGGGACATACGGTGTCCTTTCGTCGACCGGTTCGAGACCGGTGGCCGCTGTGGCTCGGCCTCCGGTGGTCCGGTCAACCGAAAAGGTTGTGGGTGAGCCGGAACGATGGTTCCGGTACCTCGAACGCGCGCCTCCGGTTGATCCGGTCGGCGTCGCGGCCCTAACAAGTACCGACGAGAACCCCGCGTGTCAAGCCGCTCGAGCGACCTCCGCGCGCGCGGTCACAGCATCGTCACATCCGCGACGTGCATGCGCACACACGCTCTCCCTTCGGCTGATTGACCCTCCCCATCTGTCGCCGGTAGCGTCCAGGACGCAGCTTGACCGTTCCGAGACGAGCCGCCGCGCGGACCGCCGTTCCCTTGGCCGTTGCGGCGTGCGGGAGTACGCATGCACATCGAATGGGCGATCGTCCTAGCGTCCGTGTTCGTTGGATTCACCGTGGGCCTGACGGGCATGGGCGGTGGGGCGCTCATGACGCCCATCCTGTTGATCTTCTTCGGCATCAACCCCACGACCGCCGTGTCCTCCGATCTCGTCGCCGCGATGGTGATGAAGCCGATCGGCGGCGGCGTCCACATCCGGCGCCGAACGGTTCGCTGGGAGCTCGTGCGTTGGTTGTGTGTGGGGTCGATCCCCATGGCCTTCGCCGGCGTGTTCATCCTGAACTCCGTCGGAGACAGCGAGGCGGTCGAGCACGTGACGAAGGTGTTCCTCGGGTTCACGCTGCTGCTGGCGGCGACCGCGATGGTGTTCAAGTCATGGCTGCAGGGTCAGCGGAGCGCCCAGGCTCGAGCTCAGGGGCTCTCCCCCGCAGCGCGAGGGGGCCCGATCAAGGTGAAGGTCCTGGCCACCCTCGCGGTCGGCGCCCTCGGAGGGCTGCTCGTCGGCCTGACCTCCGTGGGCTCGGGATCGATCATCATCATCTGCCTGATGCTGCTCTACCCGGAGCTCCGGGGGGCGGAGCTCGTCGGCACGGATCTCGTGCAGGCCGTCCCGCTCGTGGCGTCCGCGGCGATCGCGCACATCATCGTGGGCGACTTCGAGCTCGCGCTGACCACGTCGATCCTGATCGGCGCGGTGCCGGCGGTGTGGGTCGGGGCGCGCCTGTCGTCCAAGGCGCCCGACGGGCTGATCCGTCCGGCGCTCGTCGTGGTCCTGCTCGCATCCTCGTTGAAGCTCCTGGACATGCCCACGACGCTGCTGGGCGCCGTGCTGCTCTCGTTCGTGCTGATCGCGTTCCCGATCTGGGGGGCCGTCGATGCCGCCGCACATCCGCAGGATCGCTGGGACTCGGTCGGCGCCGACCGTGGCTGGTGGATCCGCTGGCAGGCGATGCTCGCCCCGTTCGGGATCGGGTTCGCGTTCGCGACCTCGTACTTCGCAAGGATCCGCCCGCAACTCGTCGCCGCCCAGCCCGCGCTGGTCCGTGAGACGATCGCGTCCTGATGTTCGAGCGGATCGTCGTGGCCGTCGACGGGTCCCGTGTGGGCGGCAAGACCGTGCCGGTCGCGGTGGACCTGGCGACGACGCACGATTCGACCGTGACGGTCGTCCACGTGCGTGAGCACACGCGGTACGAGGGAGACGACGTCGACCTCGGGCCGGAGGGTCAGTCCGGGGAGGACCTCCTGCGATCCGTCCTCGCCTCCTTCCACGAGGCCGGGATCCCGGCGACGGGCGAGCTGCGGCGGGTGCGCCCGGGCGACACGCACGAACAGATCGTGGAGGTCGCCGAGCAGTCGAACGCCGACCTCATCATCATGGGGACCCGCGGCATGTCCGAGTTCAAGAGCCTGGTGCTCGGTGGGGTGGCGAACAAGGTCGTCGCGCACGCCCACTGCTCGGTGATGCTGGTCCGTTGATGTGTCGATCCCGTTGCGACGCGGAGATTAGGTCGAACGACTCGTTGACCTGCCTCCCGGCGCTCCGGTAGCCTTCCACCCGCAGCTGACCGGATAGACCGGAGGCCGCAACGCATCGGGGGCAACCCCGGGTCCACGCGTTGCGGCCCTTTTTCGTTCCAGGAGAGAGCTCATGGCGAAGACGGCGGAACGCTCACGAGACGTCGACCGCGAGGCCGAGCTCGTCGAGGTCGACGGCGAGTTCTGCGTCCCCTTCGAGGCGACCCAGACCCGCCACTACATCGACCTGGGGCCGTTCGAGGTCGAGCGGAGCCCCTGGTACATCGTCCGCAAGCTCCTGCTCTTCATCCCGGCGCTGTTCCTGTTCATCCTGGCGATCCAGCTGATGAAGTCCGGAGCGGCCGCGGTCGGTCCGTCGATCGAGGGCAAGTTCCCGTTCGCGAACGGCTTATCGACGCTCGGCACGGGCTGGCTCGGCGCCTACTTCGTGCTCTCGGGCTCGCCCGTGGCCGCGACCGCGATCAGCTTGTTCGGCGCCGGCACGATCACGAAGCTGCAGGCCTTCACGATGCTGTCGGGATCGCGGTTGGGGGCGTCGTTCATCGTGTTGCTCACCGGATTCCTGTACGCGATGAAGCACAAGGACCGCCCGCGAGGAGAGTCGATCGGCGTCGGCATCCAGGCGATGACGATGACCGCGATCACCTACATCCCGGGCATGCTGATCGGCTACACGATCCTGCGGGCCGGCTGGCTCGACGGCTTCACGATGCACGCCGACCAGAAGCTCGACGCGATCCTGGGCAAGCTCTGGGGACCGATCGTCGACCTGGCCGAGGCGCACCTGCCCGGGTGGGCTCTGTTCCTGGCAGGGCTCGGCGTGATCCTGATCTCGTTCAACCTGATCGACCGCGTCCTCCCCGAGGTGAGCAGCGACGCCACGGCCGCCAAGCGCGCGACCTGGTTGAAGCATCCGTGGACGATGTTCGCGCTCGGGTGCCTCGTGGCGACGCTCACGCTCTCCGTCTCGGTGGCGCTCACGGTGCTCGTGCCACTCGCCGCCAAGGGCTACGTGAAGCGCGACGAGGCGCTCCCCTACATCATGGGGGCGAACATCACGACGCTGGCCGACACGCTCGTCGTCGCGATGTTGCAGCCCACGCCTGTCGCGGCTCAGATCGTGTTGGCCGAGGCGATCGGCGTCACGATCGTGTCGCTCATCATCCTGGCGTTCTTCTTCCAGCCGGTGAAGCGCTCGGTGATCGGGCTGGACGACTGGCTCGTCGCCAGCAACACGAGGCTGGCGGTGTTCGTGGGAGTCCTGTTCGTCCTGCCGATCACGTTCCTGCTGTCGGGGCTGCTGTACGGGACGGGGAGCTAGTCTGCTCGCGACATGAGCGACGAGCCGACGACGGAACCGACGTCCGAGCAGCGTCTCGCGTCGCTGAGCGACGAGGAGCGCGCCGTCCTGGCCAAGGTCTCCGAGATCGTGCAGAAGATCCAGTACGGAACCGTCGTGCTCGTGATCCAGGACGGCAAGGTCGTGCAGATCGAGATGGCGGAGAAGTTCCGCCTGCGATGAGGGTCCGTCCGTGAGCGAGGCCGCCCCCAACGTCGTCGACCTCGCTTCGCTGCGTTCCGCCGGACCGCCGAAGCTCGAGGTCAGGGACCTCGTCCAGACCCGGATCACGACCTCGGGCCAGTCGGTGACGGCGGTCGACCACGTCACGTTCGAGGTGGCCACCGGGGAATTCGTCTGCCTGCTCGGCCCGTCGGGCTGCGGCAAGACGTCGATCCTGAACATCCTGGCCGGGCTCGACCGGCCCTTCTCGGGCGAGGCGAGGCTCGATGGTCATCCGATCTCGGGACCGGGCCCCGATCGCGCCGTGCTGTTCCAAGAGCCGGCGCTGTTCCCGTGGTTGTCCGTGGCCGCCAACATCGAGCTCGCGCTCAAACTCGTCGGCACGCCGGCCGACCGGCGTCCCGAGCTCGCCCGCACGTGGCTCGCGAACGTCGGGCTCGAGCGGTTCGCGACCGTTCAGCCGCACGAGCTGTCCGAAGGCATGCGCCAGCGAGCCGCGTTGGCCCGCGCGTTGGCCACCGACCCCGACGTGCTGCTGGGCGACGAGCCGTTCGGGTCCCTCGACGCGCAAGCGCGCGAGCTGTTGCAGGACGAGGTCCAACGCGTGTGGGTCGAGCGTGAAGGCCGGGCCACGTTCCTGTTCGTCACGCACAACGTCCGGGAGGCGGCGCTGCTCGCCGATCGCGTGCTCGTGATGTCGGCCGCGCCCGGGCATCTGATCGAGGAAGTCCGGATCAGCGCCCCCCGTCCCCGGAGCCTGGACGACGTGCTCGTGGCTCGGGTGGTCTCGGAGATCCACGAGATCTTGATGCGCGAGGTCGACAAGGGGACGGGTCGGTGAGGCGGGCCTGGGACGAGGTCGGTCCGCCGCTCGTGGGGGTCGTGGCGGTCGTCCTCATCTGGGCCCTGGTCGCGGCCGTCACCGACACGGCCTCGATCCCGTCGCCGGCCGTGGTGTGGAGCGCGTTCCTCGACGGGGTCCGCGACGGCACGATCCCCGAGGCCACCCTGAAGACGCTGATCCGCCTGGCGTTCGCTTTCGCCCTGTCGATCGCGATCGGAGCTCTGGTCGGTGCCGGTATGGCGCTGAACGAGTTCGCCCGCCGCTCCGTCCGTCCGATCATCGTCGCGATGCAGATCACCCCGTTCGTCGCCTGGCTCCCGATCGCGGTGATCTGGTTCGGCGCCACCGAGCGCGCGGTGGTGTTCGTCACGATCGTGGGGGCGTTCCCCTCGATGACCTTGGCCACGCTCTCCGCGGTGCGCCAGGTGCCGCCGATCCTCAAGCGCGCGGGCGCCACGATGGGCGCCCGAGGCTGGACGATGTACCGCGAGGTCATCGTTCCCGCGGCCATGCCCGGGTTCGTCGCCGGCCTGCAGCAGGCATGGGGCTTCGCCTGGAAGGCGCTCATGGCCGCCGAGCTGATCATCACCGCCGCCGGAGCGACGGGCCTCGGTCACCTCCTGACCGAGGAGTCGGCGGACGTGCCCGCGCTGCTCGCGGTCCTTGGGGTGATCGTGGTGATCGGGGTCGCGGTGGATTATCTCGTGTTCCACCGCCTCGACCGCCACGTCCGCAAGCGCCGCGGCCTCCTGGTCGAGGGGTAGCGCGGGCTCAGCTGCGTTCGATCCGGAACCGGATCCGCACGTGCGTCTGGTACTCGGAGATCTCGCCGCCGGCGACGGTGGCGCTCGTCTCGAGGATGTCCATCCCCTCGATCCCGCGGATCGTCTTCGCTGCCTCCGCGAGCGCCTGGTGAGCCGCGTCTCGCCACGACTCGTTCGAGACCCCGACGAGATCGATCGTCTTGATGACCGCCATCTGCCTTCCTCCCTCTCCGGCCACGGGCCGGATCGCTCGACGCCGTGTTCCCTGCTCAGCCCTGCCGGTACACGGCCACGAACCGCAGGTAGTTGCTCGCGATCCGTATGACGGCCTCGTCGCGGGGGAGCGCCCCGTCGACGAAGAACTTCAGCGGATCCCACCAGATCGACCGGCCGATCGCGAACCCCTGGTACCCCGGCACCTCCCTCGCGGCGCGCAGCCATCGATCCACCGCCGCATCGTCGGCGCCGCGACCCAGCACGACGCATCCGACCCCGTCACGGCCGGCGATCCGGCACTGCTCGACGATCGCCACGCAGTCCGAGCGGTCGTCCAGCCCCTCGATCTTCCACACATCGGGCTCCACGCCCGACTCCTGCAGCTGCGCGATCGCCACCCGCATCAGCCCGGGGCGGAGCTCACGGTCGTATCGACCCACGTCGTGTGCCACCGCCTCCAGCTGATGCTGCTCGGCGGGGACGAGCAGTTCGAACAGGAACCGCC
>Ga0081455_10004882_pt1 | contig 14872 bp, 10 predicted proteins | sample TabmetS3T2R1_FD_70207 | JGI IMG/M metagenome (GOLD analysis project Ga0081455, IMG submission 70207) | Tabebuia heterophylla rhizosphere microbial communities from the University of Puerto Rico - S3T2R1 | ecosystem: Host-associated > Plants > Roots > Rhizosphere ... | reverse complement strand
CCATACGGCGATACAAAAACATCCACACACCAAAGAACAGGAGGATGGGTACAACCCAGGAGAGAATGGCCTGCAGCCACTGACTTTCAACCCTGCCAGAATACTGGACGTTGTGCTGGTCCAAAAGCTGCACTAGCTCAGGATCATCGACACGCACGGTAGTAAATAGGCGAGTTGTACGGCCTTTGATCTCCACAGGTGCCTTGAGCCGGCCCCTAATTTCGTCCTGGGTGAGGACCAGGCTCTCTATTTTATCGTCGCGCACCAACTGTTTAAAGCCACTATAGGAGAGCCGATGGACGGCTTCTGTTAGAAACATGTGTTCAATAAACAACAGCAGTACTATGACGACCACAAAATACCACAGCGAGAAACGCGCCCGTGGTGGCATAGACTTCGACGGACGACGAGCGGGTGGCGCAGAGAATACATCCTTGAGTTCGCTCCACCAGGAGCGCTCCTGGGGATGACGCGCGCCACGTGGATCAGGAGTGCTCTCAGCAGGTATCGGTTCATTTTTCATCGTTGTCTCTCCATCTACAAGTTTCCCAGAAGTATACCGTCTCCTCAGCCCATAATCTCGGCAGGAGCCAAGAATGCATGGAAGCCTTATCAGATCTCGCTGGTGCGCTTGACTCGCCCTTGCTGTTGCGACTCGCTGAGAGGCATGCGGCACGACCCTGAGCCGCCCTTGGGGAGAGCCGCAGCCAGGCTTCCTGCACCTGCTAGAGGTCGAGTGCGTTGGGCGCGAACACCTCTTCGGGCCGGACCTTCGTGGGGATGATCTTCTGGCTATAGGCGTACTGGATGAGCGCTTCGATGGTCGGGCGGTTCGCTTCAAGGCCACAGGACAGGGGGTCACCACCGCCAATCAGCTCCTGGTTCTCCAAAATGAGACGGTCATCGGTCGTGGACGGCCCGGCTTCGGCCAGGCGCTGCAGGTGGAGATCCTTCGACGCCTGGAAGGCGCGCAATAGCTCCAGCGCAACCCAGGGATGCTCCGCGAGCACGGCGTTCTTAATTACGATGAGGCCGTGTATCGGAAAAATCCCCGTCCGCTGGTACCACGCCGCCTCCAAGGTGCGCGCGTTAGGGAACAGCGGTACAAGCTGAGCCGCCGTGGGCGCAGCAACTGCCTGGGCCGCGGCAGCCTCCCAGTTGGCTGTTGGGGGTCCACTGCGCCCGATGCCCGCCGCACCGCTCAACGCCGCGTCCAGCCGACCTGCAGCGATCATCGCGGCCAGGCTCTCACCCGGCGGCAGGCGCACGACGTTTGATGGCGGAACCCACTCTGTCACGTGCTCCTCGTCATCGGTGTACCAGGTTACCCGGGCCGGATCAACCCCATACTCTGACTCGAGGATGCCGCGAGTCCAGACGCCAGTGGTCACCGTGTAAGCCCGCACTCCGAATTTTTTGCCGATCAGATCCTTGGGTTCTTTGATACCCGAAGCCACATTGCAGACGACCGAGCGGTGATGGAAATCACGGGTCAGAAACACAGGAATAGCCGTAAACTGCTTGTTGAATGCTTTGGCACATAGATAGGTCGTGGGGGCAAGCTCGCAGACGTCGAACGCCAGGTCGCGCACCATCCTGCGGTAAGCGGCGATCTGCGGCTCCACTTTGATCTGGTCGAGCTGCAGCCCGTCCATGGCAATGTCACCGCTCAAAAGCGGCAGGGCGCCGCCGTGTAACCGCACGGCAGCCGTGAGTCTCAGCGTTGTCGTTGTCACTGTATGAGCCCTCCAGTGTTGTGCCGCACTGGCGCCAGCCTCACCGACCCGGCTGACCGGCGGTCACCTGCGACAAGGTAGCCGTGGGGGAGATAAACTCCAGCTCGGTCATGACCTCGATCAGTGCCGGTCTATTGGCTTTCAGGGCTTCCTTGAGGGCCGGCAGGAATTCACTATCGCGGGTCACCTGTATTCCAAGGGCTCTGTAAGCGGTGCCCAGGGCAGCAAAATCCGGGTTGACGAAATCCGTGCCACTCGGTCGGTTGGGGTACTGGGCCTCCTGGTGCATGCGGATGGTGGCCAGGGCGCCGTTGTTATAGACCACGGTGATGATATTGATGCCATACTGGGCAGCCGTTGCCATCTCCTGGCCGGTCATCAAGAAGCCGCCGTCACCACAGTGGGCGATGGCCACCCGATTGGGATGGGCTAGCTTGGCGCCGATAGCAGAGGGCACGCCATACCCCATGCACCCCACCGTGGGGCCAAAGAAGGTATCGGGCACACTGAATTCCTGGTATTTGTGGACCCACAGCGCAAAGTTCCCCGCATCCACCGTGTGGACAGTGCCCTTGGGGAGTGTCGTCTTCATGTCCATCATGACCTTTTCCATAGAGACCTGGCCCGTCGGACGCTCGGGAGGCGTGGCCCACGCCTGCTGCACCTTGCGGTATTCGTCGATCCATCCTTGACGGCCTAGATTGGGTGGGGGCGCCGGGTACTCCAGGGCGGCAGCCAGCGCTAGCTTGATATCGGAGACCATCCCGATGGTAGGATGGTGATTCTGCCCAATCACCTCTTCCGCTGGGTCGATCTGGATCAGCGTCTGGTCCGGATGCGGCAGCGTCCAGCCCGCCGTGGTCTGCTGGTTCAGGCGTGTGCCAATGGCCAGGACCAGGTCTGCCCCAGCTACCGCATCGCGCGTGTGGTTCCGGGCACTGCTCAGATTACCCAGATAGTGGGCGTGGTCGTTGGGAAATGCAGCAAGGCGGCGATACGTGGTCACCACCGGCACCTGAAATTTTTCCGAGAAGGCGATGAGTTCCTGCCGCGCCCCGGCGTACTCGGTGCCCGAGCCGGCAACAATGATCGGGGTCTTGGCCGCCCCGAGCCGTTGCACCATCTCCTGGATCAGGGCTGGCTCTGGGTTAGCCCGGATCACCGGATACGGCTCGACCAGTGGAATGTCGGCGGTCTCGTCCAGCATATCCCGCGGCAGCGACACCACCACGGGGCCAGGCCGCCCATTGCGGGCGAGGTGAAACGCCCGGCTCAGCACGGCCGGCACGCGACGCGGATCACTCACCTCGATCACCCATTTGGCCAGGCTGCCGAAGAAGTGAGTGTAATCGATCTCTTGTCCAGCCTCCCTGCCGCGGGCCGCTCGCTCCACCTGCCCCACCAGCAACACCAGGGGTGTGGAGTCGTGGCGAGCACAGTGAATGCCGATGCTGGCATGCGTGGCTCCTGGTCCGCGGGTGACCACGCACACGCCCGGCATACGCGTGGCCTTGGCGTAGGCTTCCGCCATGAGGCACGCCCCACCTTCGTGGCGATTGGTGATAAGCTGTATCTCCTTGGCGTCCCGCATACCGTCCAGGATGGACGTGAAGCTTTCGCCCGGGACATTAAACACGTGGCGGACGCCCTCGTTGCGCAAACAGTCCACAACAGCGTGGCCGCCATTCATCCGGCGTGTTTTGGCTGTGGTTGGCATTTCTTCCCTCATTGATATAGAGCGATGATGCGTAGTAGCAGCGAGCTTTCCGGGGGGGGGTCACACCGCAGAAAAGTGGGGAAATGACCTAACAACATCACACGCATCGGCCCAGCCCCGCCTCCGATGCCCCTGGAGTTGGTAGTATGGCCCAACTCTGCAGGTAGCGCAAGCGGACGCACTGGCGTCCATGGGTTGAACGTGGGCTACGGCATCAGGACGGTGCAGGCAAGTGCGAGGGCGTCGTCTTCCGCCCAGTACCTGAAAAGCCATAAACATTTAGGTTCGTCTCTCCTGCCCTACAGCAGGCGCGGCTCATGCTCGGCTTTCGTGCTCACGCCCCAGGTCATGACCAGCTCTTGCACGGCGCGATATCCCTGGTCAATCGCCGCGTCGGTGTACGCGTATGCCGCTGCATCGGAGTTGGCGATAGTGATCCGCCCGAACGGTTGGCGCGCGAGTACGCAGGGCTCGTCTTCGGGGGCCTTCTCAGGATCCCACAGGGGATTGTACTCGTAGGCATACCCGTGTGGCCACCGGTTGACCGTGATGGCGACGATATCGCGCGCCGGATCGAAACCGGCCGGCGTCAGCATGCGACCAAGTTCGTCGCGAATGTGCCGCTCGAACGTGGCAAAAGGCGTGGTCAGCAGCTCCAGACGGCCGAGTCGATGCTGCTCGCGCGCTGGGAGGCCAGGCTGGCAGGGCGTGCGCACCAGCCGGAGCAGCACGGGAGCCTCGGGTGTGTGGGCATACCGGTAGGTGCCAATGCTGATCGGTTCATGCAGGCTGACCGCGTGATGGAAGCAGCCTGGGGCTGCGATAGTGCGGATGCCGAGCTGGTGGAACGCCGTCCAATTCCGGAGTGCGACGTTGGTATAGACGAGCGGCACTTTTGCGCCATACACTAGTGCCGCTTTCTGCTGCTCGGGCAGCTCCGGACACAGGGATGGGATGAGCATGTGCCAGCAGGCCAGGACACACCCACGCCCACGTACAGCATACACCCGCTGCGCCCGTGCGTAGTACACTTCGACTTCGCGCGATGATCCGGGACCGCCCACTTGCCGCGCTCGTACTGCGAGACTACCCAGCCTGATCCGCACTGCGGCGCCAGGCCGATCCAGCCGGGCATAATTGATCCGCGTGGTGACGATGTCTTCGACCGTATGCCCGGGCACTGCCTCGGGCACGAGCGTACGCACGAGGAGGCGCGCGATCGAGGCGTTGCCATCCGGGAAGTGAAAGTGATATGGCTCGCGGTTGGGTGTTGCAGCGCCTGCCGCTGTGCGGCTCATACGCGGTGCCGGACCCGGCTCGAGGCCCAGGCCCTGGAAGCCCGGCAGCCCGATCCCCCAGCAATCGAGCGCCGGCACTGCGTCGATCCCGACCCCGTAGAGCCCGTGCGTGCGCGTCTGGTAGAACGGGATGACATCAGGATGTGCTTGGACGATCTGCAGCAGAAAATCCTGGTAACTGAGGCGTGACAGGCGATCCTTCTTGGTAGCTGACGACAGTCCCGGCAGGTAGTCGATATGCGCTTCCTGGATGCGCTCGATGTCGCGCTGGGCTGCCGGCGACAGCGGCGTGCGGGCGAGGAACTCAGCCCAGGGCCGCACCAGGTCGCGGGCCACGAGCCGGTCCTCGCCGAATATCTGTTTGTTGAAGAACACCGCCGGCTTGAGCGCGGCAAAGAGCTGCTGGTCGAGGCATTGCGCCGTTAGCCTCGGCGGGTCGATGCCCAGCGCTGCCAGGAGCCCGCGCGCCGGCGAGCTGTACGGCGTCGGTGTCGCGATGGCGTGCGTGCCGCCGTTGCCAAGCAACAGCCGTCCGCCAGCGCTGAACTCGTTGCGCGTCGCGTGACCACCGAAGTCGTCGTGGTTGTCGAGGAGCAGGATGCGTGCGTCGTTGCCGGCCTGCTGGCGGAAGAAGTACGCAGCAGCGAGCCCACTGATGCCACAGCCTACTACGACCAGATCGTACGTCTCACGCGTATCAGCGACAGTACTGGCCCTCTGCCAAAACGTGCCGTCCCGCAGCGCGTGCGCCAGCTCCCACGAACCGTCGTGGCTGCCGCGCATGCCAGTGAGGGCAGGCGGATAGTACGTGGGGCGATCCTGCGCGAACAGCGCCGCAGTCTCCACTGACCAGCCACACGACGTGAGCCACGCACTGGCCAGGCTGCCGCCGACGCCAATCACTACCCCGTTCAGCACATCGCGACGGCTGATGAGCCGATCCAACCCGAGATGCCGGTCTTCGCTATCCACAGAAATGCCTTTGAAGAAGCTGTGTCGTGTGGGTCATGTCTGTCGCGCCCAGCGTGCACAGCTCGACTATCGAAGTCTGAGCTGCTCTGATATATCCTGCAGCAGCAGGTTAATCTTCGCTACCATGTCATCGGGCGGGCGGGATGCACCGCTCAGCTCAAGCCGCAAGCGAAACTTCAGATCGAAGCCAACTGCTGCTTGCCTAATAGACGCAATGGAATCGGCGAGATCCTGTAGTTCGTTCAGGCGCAGTTCGGCTTCCGCCACCAGCATTCCAGGTACTAGTTGTGGTGGCGTGTCAATGGGGGGGTACTCGCATTCTGGTTCATGGGGTACCTGGAGCTTGAGAGCTTCGGCCCCTACATAATCGCACGGCCAGGGACCGGAATCGGGCGTGCGCTCGAGCAGACGTGCGCGCAGGGCACCGTCAAGCGCCTCGCGTACGGTGGCCCACGGTAGTGTCTTACCGACTTTTTTCGAGAGGGCAGTAGAGACAGCCAGGGCAGTTGTGGTGCCGTTACTCCACGCTTCAGGGAGATTTTGTTCCACCACTTCAAGAGCCGAAACAGACTGAGGCGGGGCGTGCAACAGTACCTCATCGGTAAGAATGCCGGCTGGAATATCCTCAGCAAAAACACTCGCCGGGCCTGAGGTCAGCCACAGCGTGCCCTCTTTGACGGCCGCATGGACTACAGCTTTAATGACTTCCCCCTCAGCCTGCGGAATTGTGACAGGTTCTTCGTACCCCTCTCTAGGAAGATGGACGACACGCCCCCCGGCGAAGTACTCACGTACCTCCCTGAGCGTAAGCTCAGAGGTCTGCCAGAGCCCCGGAAGCACTCCTGGAGCCAGTAACCTGGGCGATAGTGCAGTGAGCATGGCAGCTTCTGGAAGGATCACCTCCAGGCTGGGGTCTTTTAAGGCGATATCGTCAGGCATCTCGCGCCAGAAAGTCTTGACGGAACGGTCGGCACGCGTGAGACGCAGTACAAACATGCCTTCCACACACCCTCCTACCAGAGTGTCCAGAATCGCCTTGCGATTGAGCATTTTGGGCAAGTGTGGAAACTGCGCGAACGCGCCGACGAGATCCTTGACGCGGCGCGACGTTTCACCTGCACGCCACAGGTTATACGGTCCATCCGGCAGCAGCGCCTCAGCACTAATGGGCGTGTCTTGAATCCGGGAGCGACTGTCCGCCTTGATCTGCTCAAACAGCGGCTTGCCACTCTCCACCGTGATCTTGAAGGCCTGGATCTCACTCTTGTCCGAGACTGTCACGACAATAGAGTAGGCCTGCTGAAGGGCTTCAGGGATGCTCTTGCGTCCTGTCTCACTATGGGTGCTGACAGTCTCCAGGCGGAGAGGATCGTCGACGTGCTGCTCCCTAAGCTGCGTGCGAACGTCTTCCCATCCCAGGTACTCGCGGATACGGTTCTGGGCTACTTCCAGCCCGTCGCGTGACGGCACCGCCAGCACCACCGCGTTGCGATACACCCGCGGCCGATCGGCCGCAGTCGTCTCTTCCAGGAACCGTTTCGCTTCCGCGCTGGACCTGCTGAAATCAGATGCAGCCCTGGGTCCCAGCACAGCATAATGAAACTCGCCGTCGTCGTCGATGTCCCGTGGTCTTTCAGGCAGATTGTGGACTCTCGCTCCTGCAGCAGAGGCGCCAGTTGTCAGACTTCTGAGCTTACCGATCTCTTCAAGCAGCCTCTCATGGATCAGCTCGGGCGACACGCGAAGGCAGGCATCGTGATGCATCTGCCGCAGATTAGGCTTGGAGCCCAGCCGCCAGGATTTTGGAAGCTGGCGTTGTCTATCTGCACCTATCTCAGCGTCACTGATGGCGCCTTCATCCAGGAACCACGAGACCTCAGTCCAGCGGCGCAGGGCTTTCTCCAAGTCAATCTTGTCTGGTCGGGTGGCGCCGAGCAGCAGGAGCAATTCCCGGGTCAGCGCCTTTTGCCCAATCGGCTGCGAGTGCAGAAACGTGGCGAACACGGCCTGCTCGATCTCGCGAAACTTTATGCCAGTCGTCTCTCTTTCGATATCCCGCGCCTTTGCCAGCTCGCCTTCGAGAATCCCAGCCCACTCCTGTTTCTTGCCTTCGTACTCCTCTGTCGCCGCGATATTCGTCAGCTCCCGTGCCGCCTCAGAAATGTCTGTCTTGTCAGGTGCGCTCAAGAAGACGTTCGCGCCAATGAGTGGGCCTTGGTCCCACTTTTCGGCATGGCGCAGTGCCAGAGCAAACGTACGCAATACGCCGCGCGTGCGTTGAAAACCTTCCAGGTTGGTCCATTTGGTGTAGAAGATATCGGTCAGGTCAGGGTGAAAGGGATAGCTCTTGAGGAAATGGTCTTCGGCGGTTTTACCATCTTTGCGAGTCTGTTCGTCGAGATCAGTAATACCCTTCAGCGCCGCGACGACGTGGGGGCGAAATGCATCACGATCGCGGATGGACTCTGACGTAAAGAAGCGGCGGCGCAACACTTCGGCTACATCGTCCTTGACAACCGGTTGCACACCTTCCTCGCGCTCGCGACGAAAGATGGCATACAGGTCGCTCGTCAGCTCCTTGCCCAAGGTATCGCTCTTGCCCGGATCAGTGGCTAGCAGAGACGCCACGATAGCGCAGCGATCCACTTTGGTCACCGCCTGGGTGAGATACTGGAAGAAATTGATGAGCCGTCCGCGCCACGCTGGCTCCAGCCCGACCTTCTCGCGCGCGTACATCAACACTTCATCGATGAGGATCAGCGTCGCCAGATCCTGCTTGCCTGGCAGAGCCAGCAGCTCAACCAACAAGTTTTCCGCTGGCGCACTGTCACGCTCTTCATCCTTACCCTCAGCATGCAGCAACCGTAGCCCATCGACCCCGGCGATTTGGAAGGCGAGTACACTCCATGGATGCTTGAGCCACCTCGTTGCGCCAGTAGGATCACGGATCTCCATGCCCTTCTCAACATCGAGCTTATCGAACGCCAGCACCGCCACGCGCGTCTCAGGCTGTGTCATGCCGATATGCTCGGTGAACTCGGCGACAGATGGCAGATGCGGCAGATGGGCAGGGTCACGCACCAGATGGAATAGCGTGATCAAGGTATGCGTCTTGCCCCCACCGTAGGTGAGTTCGAGCTGGCGAATGGCTTTATCATGCTTGCCTGCCAGCCGGGTAACGACATCTTTAGCCAGCTCGCGCAAGTTAAACGTGGGATAGGTAAGCGCGAAGAATTCCTGCGGGTCCTGATACACCGGACGTGCCTTCCCCATGACCACGTCGTACAGATCAGCAGCAAAGATCGCCAGAGAAAGCTCCCCCGACTTCACATCCTCACGGAGTCGCACAACCTTATGCCATGGGGTCCAGGGGGTCTTGTTCATGCTCGATGCTCCTTCTCTTGTTGACGCGGAGACGCGGTCCGCTGTTGACGCGGGGACACGGAGACGCGGGGACGCGGGGAGGGATGAATTGTCCAGTCATGTGGGTTTTCGATCATGACGATGAGTTGTGAGCAAAGGCGTTCGTACTCTTCGGAGAGACTCTCTGCCTCGTCCTTTGTCAGATAGCCACAGCGAGCGGCGAATTCGATCCAGGTTTGTGTCTCAGCGGCCTCAGTTTCTGCATCGCTCAGCTTGCTGATGAAAGCTGCCGGATACCTTCTCTTACGCCACGCTTCAGCAATGTTAGCCGCTACAGACCGCGATGAGCGTCGTATCTGATCCGTCATGGAGTAACGCTCCTCAGGCGGAAATCTCTTGGTTATCTCAAAGATGCGCATCGCCACATCCATCGCCATCTGCCAGACACGCAGCTCTCTGAAGTGCCGAATGTTTACCACAGGCACCTCCCCGCATCCCTGTGTCGCCGCGTCCCCGCGTCTTCCTCTATGCCCGTGCTATAATGTCTCCTGGCATGATTTTTTTGAGGAGACAAATCATGAGCGGCAGATCAACTACCACGTCATTGATTGTCGAAACCAGCCGAGGCCCCTGCATCGCCGGAACGAGAATCACCCTCTATGCGATTATGGATTACCTCAAGAGCGGTCTCAGTCACGATGCGGTCAAGCAGGACTTTCTCCTCTCTGATGAGCAACTCCATGCAGCCTTGCAGTACCTCGCAGCGCATCGAGAAGAACTCGAATACCAATATGCAGAAATCATACAGCGCTCTGAAGAGCGCCGAGCGCACTATGAACAGCTCTACCGCACCCGCACGAAATTCCCCCCGCACCTATCAAGCGCAGAAAAAGTAGCGCTGATGCGCCAGCAGCTCGCCCAAAGGCAACAGGACGCGCGGCCAGAGCACGCAAACGACCATTCTCCTCGATCATGATATTGAAGGCCACACCAAGTACCTCCAGGCAGGTCTCAGGGAGACCGGCTGGGATCGCGACGTAACTGTCACATTTGTGCATTTGCGCGACCTCGGGTTACCTGACGACTCCAGTGATCAGGGTATCTGGAGGGTTGCCCAACAGCATCGCCTACTGCTGATCACCAGCAACCGTAACCAGGAGAATGAAACCTCCCTACAAGCAACCATCGAGCGAGAGAACACCCCAGAGGCACTACCGGTTCTCACGCTGTCTCAGGCCAACCGCTTACTCCTACCTGACTATCGCCAACAAGCCGTGCACAAACTGGTCGAGATCATCATTTATCTCGAAAACTATCTCGGCATCGGGAGAATCTACATCCCGTGACCGCATTAATGGGTATTGTACCTATATCCTGTACCAGCGCGCGTCCAAGCCACAGCCAAGACATTCCCCTGATCCAGCCTGACGTTGCTCACGCAAAAGCCGGCAAATCATGTCAATCCCGATGTGAGGACAGCGATCCTGGAGATCCTTCGAAGGATGTCATATCCCAGGCAGCCTCCTCTGCACCTGCTCAGCTACTACCCCTCTCGCCACCACGTGATTGCTGATGCTTTCGAGCAGCGAGCGCTCTTCACTACCGGCGGGAGCTAGTTCGATCAGGGCTTGGAGCAATTGGTGGAAGAGCACATTGCGGCGCAATGCTTTCGCTTCGAGGTACTCGTCCACCTTGATTACATCGCCGGCCTTCCACAGATGCATTAGCCGGTGGATTTGGTCGATTAATGGCACAGGTCGTCCTCCTGGCGCTTCATAGCCCAGGCTTTTGCGCATGCGTTGACGCCAGGCTTTGAGCTTCACCTTACTGCCAGTGCCCTCTTCTGGCTCAACATCTGCATTCTCAGACGCAACCTCTTCGTCCTCATCTTCGGTTTCTGCTTGGCCGCCAGTGCGGACGAGGATGTCGTACTGGTCTGCCAGGGCACTGTCAGATAGACCGCACGACACGGCATAGAGAATGCAGGCCCCGATAGGCGCATCGTCCATCTGAAAGTCATGACGATGCAGCAGGTAATAGGTGGTCACGTCGTCTAGCCCGCTTACAGCTTCGGCATCACCGTTGCCTGACAGTACACGACCAACGACGAAATCGACCACGATCCGGCGTACATGCCTCAGGAACTCTGAGACTGTCATAAGCTGACCAGGCTCGTTGGCCTTCCTAACCGCAGGATGCTTGCTATAGGCTTCCATTGCTGGCCCTGTAGCTGCCCAGACGAAGTCTGGCCCGCGAATGCCTGCGTCCCAGAAGTCGCGTAGACGTGTGGCTATGTTCTCGTGCATCTCTTCCAGCACGCGATTGTCCCAGCCAGGACGAGCTGTCTCTGGACGTTTCTTGCAGACGAGCCAGACTGAGGAAGAGAGAGCAGCGGAAGACAGCGACCGCGTGCGAGCTGTTCGTTCAGTTTGGATAGGCCAGCTTCCGTCCACTACGAAGCCAGCTCGGATGATTGCAGACACGAGAGTTTCCCAGGCATCGGGATGTTTATGGGCAAAGACGATGACCAGCCGTCCGTCAGTCTTAAGCGCTTTATGGCAAGCTAAGAAAACACGAAACATACCGTTCTCATAGGCTGCCTTAGACTTTGCCTTGTCACCATTGTGACGACTAGCGTCGTCAATCAACTCACCGTCATCCTGTTCATGGCTCCACTTCGGGGTCAGCAAGTCACGAAAGGCCATATCAATTTCTGGTGACAGCTCGTGTGAAGTGCGGCGCAGCCAGACATAAAAAAAATCCATCAAGACAGAGTACCCAATAGCGTCGTAGTATGGCGGATCGGTGACGATGATATCTATGTCATTGGGTAACAGTGTGATGGCACTTTGGTGGATACTCTGCGGTGCTGGCATGCTTTTGGCAGCGTGACTTAAGTGACTTACCGCTAGAGTTACCCATTCAAATGCACTGGGGTAGCCACCGCTTGTATGAGCTAGAGGATTAACTTCAGCAAAGTCCCAGAGGAGAGGGAGAGCAAAACGAGCGAAGGTTCCCTCAACCTTTTCTCCCCCCTGATTCCAGCGTGCCACACTGCTACTCTGATTAGCCAGGCGATCAAGCATAGTGCCTAAATAGGCAGCGACCGCCTCCACCCACTCCGAAGGGTAGCCTTCGGCACAGATGGCTTCACGAGCAGCGCGCGTAAGCTTGACGAACGTACCCAGAGCCAAAAGCTGGCGCGGTGTGAAGAGTCTGTAAAACTGATCCGCACCATATTGGACACACCAGGTGTTCCGCTTGGCATCTTCTAGAATCCCTTCGTTGGGAAACCCAAATGGGACTTCGCGAAACACTCGGTCAAGCCCACCCTGTACTTCATGGGACAACTTCAGCTCTTCTTCCGTAGGGCGTCGGTACTCTTTGGCTTTTGGACCATCCACAACGACTGCGGTCATCACTGTGCCGAGCCGTCCTGCTTGGCCCTCTAGCTGTATATCTTCCATCGTCATGATGGTGTTGCAACATGGACACGTAGCGCCAGAACGAGACATTGTGCCCGAGCCAACCCGCTTGTCGTGCTCCCGACGCTGAGCCGAATTACCGCCGACGACAGGGACATCGATTTGCACGCCGAAGCGCACGCCTGTACCATCGGCCTTGGGCTCCATCGTCAGCAGCACGCGCTTGTTATCCTTCTTGCATAGCCACCGGGTCTTGAGCAGTGGCACGGTAGCGCGGCAGTTCTTGCATGTCACCGTCCGTGCCCACAAGTAAGCGACTGTCGGCTTGCCATCCACTACTGGGTAGAAGCGTTCCAGATCGGTTTTGGCGCGTTGGAGCACCCACCAGCCCCAGGCTCGGACGTGCCATGCCAGGTCCACATCTGGCGGTGGAAACAGTTTTGTTTGCACAGCCTGCAAATTACGTTCGAGTTGCTTCTTGGTCAGCTTGCCCGTGCCCTTAAAGAAGCCCTCCATAAACTCTGGCGATTCCAGCGCAAACTTCGGCAGTGGCCGATGCTGCCTTGCAAGCTTCTGCGGATATTCGAGTGTGCATTTGAGGATGAACCAGGCTACTGGATTGATGTCGATGGCAGTGACCTCGCAACCCAGGCGCATCGCCTCCAGTGGAATAGCCCCGCCACCGGCGAAGGGATCGAGAACCTTGGGTGCCCGTCCGCCGTATGCGTCGCGAATTCTCTGCCGGAACCACTCCAAATCTGGCCCCGATTCTCTCCCCCAGTGGAGAATACCGCCTACCGTTTCCTCTACTTTCTTCTCTTCAACCCGACCGCTAGGCAGCTTTTTCTTCTTCACAACCTCTACTACTGTGCCACCAAGCTTCTCCAGCAGCTTTTTCCGCTCTTCTGCATTGCCTGGATCGGGCAGCAGTGTGGCGATGAGCGCCGCACGGCACGCTGCCAGTGGCCGCCTCGCTGGCCAGATGTGCAAGGTCGAGATGTGCCCGTGACGGACGTTCTTCTCGTGGACAGAATCCAATGAAGCTTGTTTGAGTGGGAAGGCTACTTCAATCAGTCGAGTATCAGTCACGCTCTCAACCTTTATCTCTTTTGCTGTATCTTATCTTGCCCGCATATCATCTCAACGAGATGAGAGAATTTCTCACTTGAGCATAAAGGCCATCTAACGCTGACGTTAGGTAGGAATGGCCATTTGAGCTATAAGACGAGCCGTCGTTTCCTGCATTTGTTGTTGCAGGTCCAGATCGTCCGGATGTTCCAGGACGACCTTCATCAATACGTCATCAGGATATCGCCGCGGATCATGCTGCACCAAGGCTCTGAGGAAATCCGTGACCCGATGTTGCACCTCATTAATGAGACGTAGACGTGCTGGCTCAGTCACCCCTTCTCCGCCAACTTCATATGTCTCGCGAGCTATTATGGTCAGCATGTGTGCAAGTCGGATAAGGAAATGCATTTTTTCTTGGAGAGAAAAGTTGCAGAAGGTGTCAATAGTATCGCGCAGATTCATGACAGCGCCTCGCTCTTTATGGAAGTACCTCTCGGGGTAGACTGTTAATGTCAAAGCCGTGCTCTTCAAGCACCTTAATACGAGTGTTTCCGTTCATGATACGGCCATCAGGTTTCACTTGGAGTACCTCAATGTGCCCTGGTTGTAAGGATTGCACGATGGCCGCCGTAGGCTGCTGGCGCCAATACTCTAAAGCAATACGGCTTGAACCGGTTTCCAGAGTTCCGTCTGAGTGGATGCGACGAAGAGGTGGGGTCTTCATCGGAATTTGCCCCTTGGTAGCTCATCTTGCCCCCTCCGCCACCGCAAAGATCTCGCGTTCATCTATAATCACGCCACCCTTCGCCCGCACAATCAGCTTCCCAAACGGGTCCTGAACCTGCAGCAGCCGCGGCTGAGCCGTCGCGCACTCGTAGACCACATACAGCCAGTAACGCTCACGCAGGTTGCACGCCTTGACCCATTCGTTCTCGGTGATCTCAATATCCCCAATGCCAGCGCGACCTTTCACTTCGATACCGCGCTCCTCCCTTGCCGGCCGGAGTGAGAGTAAATCAAACCCAGGCCGCTCTGGCAGTCCAGCAGCACGGGCAAGCGCGGGTGTCGAGACGTCTTTCACCACAGCGCCATGGGCTTCCTCATGAGCCCAGGCGACCTGGACGGCGATGGCCTCGATCTGCTCATCGTGCCTCCTTTGGTCTTCTGGATCGCTTGACGGCACAACCAGAGCATGAGCGAGAAAGATTACTTCATCCGGCGCAATCAGCTCAGGTTCGCGACGCAAGACCGCAAGCGCTTCATCGCGACGCGCGAGAAGCTGGCGCTGGC
>Ga0081455_10004881_pt1 | contig 14874 bp, 16 predicted proteins | sample TabmetS3T2R1_FD_70207 | JGI IMG/M metagenome (GOLD analysis project Ga0081455, IMG submission 70207) | Tabebuia heterophylla rhizosphere microbial communities from the University of Puerto Rico - S3T2R1 | ecosystem: Host-associated > Plants > Roots > Rhizosphere ... | reverse complement strand
GCTCGGCGGTACGTGTTGATGACGAAGCACGCGGAACCCCGCACGCTCGAGGGCGCGGGAGCACAACACGGTGAGCAATACGTTGAGGAACACGCCGCCGGACAGTGCCACGGTGGCTAGTCCACGTTCGGCACGCATGCGCGATGCAGTCGCGAGGACGAGATCGACGACCGCGAGATGGAATCGTGCGGCAATGACCTCTGCCGGGACACGACGCACCACGTCGTGGGCCGCCGCGCGCACAACCGGTGCCGGATCCGCCTGCCAGGGACCACGATCACGCTCGAGCAGCTCGAATGCATAGGCCGCGCCCGCGTCATCGATCGCTTCGCGCGCCTTCCCCTCGAACCGCATCGCCGCCTCCGCCTCGTAGTCGACGCGATGGCACACCCCGGCAAGGGACGACATCGCGTCGAACAAGCGGCCCATGCTCGAGGTCGGCACGCACGCCAGGCCGGTGCGTAGTTGGTGAGAGAGCACGGATCGCTCGCGCAGCGGGGCCGCCGCGACGCAGGGCAGGCGCTCGTCCCACGGCAGCCCGGCCGCGGTCAGATGAGCCAGCGCCATGCGGTACGGGCGGCGGACGGCGGCGTCCCCGCCGGCGAGCGGCACGTACGACAGGTGGGCCAGTCTCTGGTAGCCGGTGTAGTCGGCGAGGAGCACCTCGCCGCCCCAGACGGCGGCGTCGTCTCCGTGCCCGGCGCCGTCGAAGACCACCCCGATCACCGGGGTTGCGCCGTGGTGGCCGTTCTCGGCGAGCACCGACGCGATGTGCGCGTGATGGTGCTGCACGCCGACTTTGACCAACTCATCGTCAAGCGCAATCGCATATTTGGTCGAGATATATTCGGGATGCAAATCGTAAACGATGACTTCCGGCCGCAGATTGAATAGCCGTTTGAAATGCTCGATCCCATGCTCGAACGAGCGGAGCGTCTCCAGGTTTTCCAGGTCGCCTATGTGATGACTGATGAAGGCGTGATCGCCGCGCGCCAGGCAGAAAGTGTTTTTGAGTTCCGCGCCGCAGGCCAGAACCTCACGCGCGAATCTGAAAGAGGTCTTCAAGGCGCGGGGCGCGTAGCCGCGCGCGCGGCGCAGGATCATCTCTTTGTTCCTGCGCGCGCAAACCACCGAATCATCCGCGCGGACGTGAATGCGCCGGTCGTGAAGCAGAAAGTAATCGGCGATTTTACCCAACCGTTCCAGCGCGTCCCGATTTTCGTAACAAATCGGCTCGTCGGAGACGTTCCCGCTCGTCATCACCAACGGGCGGTCCAGATTTTCCAGCAGCAGATAATGCAGCGGCGCGTAGGGCAGCATGAAACCGAGCGAATTCAGACCGGGGGCCACCGCACGCGGTAAGTCCGAAAGGACCGGCTCGGGCTTGCGGGCGAGCAGCGCGATCGGGCGTTGTGTCGAAAGCAACAAATCCCGCTCGAACGCTGAGACGGAGCAATATTCATCAATCATCTCAATCGAACCGGCCATCAGCGCGAACGGTTTGTCTTCACGATATTTTCTGCGCCTCAATCGCTCGACCGCCTCGGCGTTTGTCGCGTCGCAGGCGAGGTGGAATCCGCCAACGCCTTTGATGGCGAGAATCTCTCCCCGCAAAAGCAGCCCGCGCGCATGGCTGATCGCGTCGTCCCCGCTTTCAAGCTGGCGCCCGTTCTCGTCAGTCAGACATAGCCGCGGGCCGCAAGCCGCGCAGGCCGTCGGTTCGGCGTGAAATCTGCGGTCACATGGGTTTTCGTATTCGGCCTGGCACGCGGCGCACATCGTGAACTCACGCATCGTCGTCTTCGCGCGGTCATAAGGCGTGTCCTCGATGATCGTGAAACGCGGCCCGCAGTTGACGCAATTGATAAACGGATAGCGGTAGCGCCGGTCTCGAGGGTCGAACAATTCTCTCAGGCAATCGGCGCAAGTGGCGATGTCAGCCGAGAGGGGGACGAACTTACTCCCGGCGGCCTCGCTCTCGACGATGCGGAATTCGAGGTAGTTGGCGAGAGGCAGGTTGTCGCGGCGTTCGACAGATTCAATCTGTGACAGCGGCGGCGGGTTGAACTTGATCTCGTTGATGAACTGCTCAATCGCGTTCTTTTCTCCCTCGACATCAATCAAAACGCCTGTCGCGTTATTGAGAACCTGACCGCGCAGGTCGCGCCGCCGGGCGAGCGAAAAGATGTAAGGGCGGAACCCCACCCCCTGCACAACGCCTCGCACCAGAATTTGAACTCGTATAGCCATTTACGTAATTGCGGATTGCGGTTTGCGGTTTGCGGATTGAAGAAGAGTTTATACCGGCTTTCAACTGTATGAAGACTGTTAGCCACAGAGGCCACAGAGCGCACAGAGAAAACATTATGTCCTCTGTGCCCTCTGTGTGCTCTGTGGCTATTCATCCACATGAAAACCGATGCAGACTTCCAATTCAATCCGCAATCCGCAATTGCAGAAATTGCAGCCACTCGTCCATCCCCTCGCCGGTCTTCGCTGAAACTTCGATGATTTGCATACCGGGCCGTACTCGCTGAATGTTGTCGCGAGCGGCGGCCAGGTCGAATTCGACTGGGCCGGCCAGATCAATCTTGGTAATCAAGGCCACGTCCGCCGTGTTGAAGATCGTCGGGTATTTGAGAGGCTTGTCTTCGCCCTCAGTCACTGAAAGCAAAACCATCCTCAACTCTTCGCCGAGGTCGTAGCTCGCCGGGCAGACCAGGTTGCCGACGTTTTCGATGAACAGCAGGTCGAGTCCATCCAGGTCCCATCCGTCGAGCGCCCGCTCGATCATCGCGGCGTCGAGGTGGCAAACCGTGCCGGTGATGATCTGTTTGACGGGCGCTTGAGTGCGAGCGAGCCGCGCCGCGTCGTTCTCTGTCGCAAGATCGCCGACGAGCGCCGCCACGCGCCATTGCCGCCGCAAACTCGTCAGCGTCTTTTCCAGCAACGTGGTCTTCCCCGCGCCGGGGCTTGAAACCACGCTGAAGACGCGTACGCCGGCCTTGCGAAAACGATCGCGCAACGCGCGCGCCAGCGCGTCATTCTGCTTGAGCGCGTTCCGTCTGACCTCCACCAGCCGTGGCGTTGTATTCATGTGGCGATCTCCAAAGCGACCAGCTCAATTTCCCTGCCCTGCGCGACTTGAGGGGTCGGCGCGCCGCAAACCGGGCAACACATCCTTTGAATCGAAGTAAGCGCGCGCTCGACTTCGCAGTTCGGACAAAAGACCGTGGCCGGAACCTCTTCGATGACCAGACGCGAACCTTCCAGCGCAGTGCCCTCGCATGCCAATTCGTAAGAGAAGAGCAACGCGTCTTTGGCCACACCCGAAAGCGGCCCGAGCTTAAGATGCACGGCGTTGACCTTAACGGCGCCATGGCGCAGCGCCTCTTCCGCGGCGCCTTCGATGATGCTCATTGCGATGGATAGCTCGTGCATCGTTCCTTAAAGCAGTTTTCACATGGATGAATAGCCAAAGGCGCCGCAGAACACAGAGGAATCATTAAATCCCCTCTGTGCCCTAGGTGTTCTGCGGCGGCTAACCGTCTTCATTCATCTCAATTCAACGCTGAACGGCTCTCACTCGCTCGACGCGTGAGCCAGGATGTCGAACGAGAGTTTGACTTCATCCTTGAGTTTAAGCAGGCCGCCGGCGACGGAAATTGGGCGGATGTTGAAATCGGTCAGCCGCAGCTTGAATCCGCCCTGCGCGCGCAGTTCATCTTCCTTCACCAGCGCCATCACATAAATCGCGAATTCGCGCGTCACTCCATGCAGCGACAATTCGCCGGCGACTGGCGCCTGGTATCGGCCTTCGGCCATTTGACGCGCCGTGACAATCGCGCTCTGAAAAACGACCTCAGTGTAACGGGCCGCTTCGAGTAACTCTTCGCGCGTCACGCGTTCGATCTCACGCCGATCCTTCTCGCTCATGTCGTCAATCACGACGAGCGAATCGGCTCGCGCCTTCATCCACACCGATGCGGAGTCAGGCGCGGCGGGGTCGAATTCCGCCTCGCCTTCAAAGCTGCGGACGGCGAGCCTCGGATTGTGCCCGAAGGCCGAGAGCAGCCCCTTGGCGAAAGCCTGCGCGATGAATCGGCTACGGCTCGCGTCAACGCGGTATCGCATGGCCTTTGCCTCAGTCCAGCGCGCGCCGTACCTCGCGTCGCACGATCTCGGTCGTCAGCCCGTAAACGAGGTGTGAGGCGATGGAGGAAGCGTGCGTCGAGAGCGGATACTTCGTCGGTGGTTTAGACAGGCCGAGCGCCGGCACGATAATTTCGTCCGCGATCAGCCAGACCGCCGCGCCGAACGGCAAACCCGCGCCAGTGGTCGTCGCCGGCTTCAACTCCGCTATGGCGCCGTAGACGCCGCCCGTCGCCACGCCAAACGCGTAATGTACGACGGCGCCCGCTATCTCCTTCTTCTCCCTGTCCGCCAGTTCGAGGCCGAAAAGGCGTTCAGAGACCACGACGGCGGTTCTCACCGCCGCATTGTCCGCTTCCCTGTCATGGCCGCGTTCTTGCAGTTCGCGCGCGACGCCATGTCGCGGCGAGCCTTGTTGTAGAGATTGGGCGCCGTGCGGCCTTTCGACCCCATGAGTCATCCTGCTTATCATCGCCTGGAATTGATTCATCACCCAGGAGGCGACCAATCCCCCGGCGGCGCCCGCAATCATCCCCTTCAACGGATCACCGCTATTACGTTTGATGATTCGCATACGCCTTGCTCACATCGTGCTGATGCGGATGTACCGCTTGATGTCAGGAAGCATTTTTATCACTCCGGCCCCGGCGACGGCCAGCGCCGCGCCGCCGATAATCTTCCACAGCAGCCGATCGGACTTCTTCCTGCGGCCAATGCCGAAGGGGTAAACATTTATGTTGAATCTCATTATTACCAGCCTCCCCTCAGAAAATAGTGGTTAGTGGGCAGTGGGCAGTTCGTGAACATTGGCTCCAGAGCTTAAGCGAACTGCCCACTGCCCACTAACCACCGCCCACTTTGTATTTCCGCGACGAGCGATTCGACCATCTCAACCGCTCCCTGGACGGCCTCCTCCACCGTCTCACTGAGCCCCATCTGGCCTTCTTCCGGACCAAACGTCGCCGGCTCGCAACCCACCAGCAGCGCCCGGTTCAACTCGCCGTTCATTGACTGCGCCAAACCGAGCGCGCGCATCGGATTCATCGTGTGAGCTTCGACCATCATCGCCTGCGCATCCATTTCATTCAATTCGTTCAAGTCCGGCTCGATGACGTATAGAGCGCCCGGGGCGCCGCCTCGCGGAACCGCGTCTATCAGGATCGTCACGTCATAGCCGTCCATCAACGCGTAAGCCAGATCGAGGCCGCGAATGCCGAAATCAATTACGCGAACCCCGTCCGGCAGCGGGCGTCGCGCCAACCGCTCAGCCACAACGCAACCGAAGCCATCGTCACCCAGGAAAATATTCCCGATTCCGGCAATTAGAATCTTCGGCTGCGTCATCGCGCCTCCCAAGAAAAAATGCGCCGCAGGTTGTCCAACCTGCGGAGGCTTGATTAATGAAGCGTTCAGTTGTCATCGAGCGGCTTGGTTGCGAAGCCTCCGCCCCCTTAGACAACCTAGGGTACATCGCTCGCCGCCTTTTGAATGTTTCAGGGCGTCGCAACGCGACATGGCGCGCTTTCATCGTTTCATGGCGTCGCAACGCCACATGAAGGCTCCTCGTCAACCCCGCCGGGCGGCAGCGGCTCGATTTCTTCCGGAGCAAAAAAGAAGCGATGGCCAGGCTTCCGGAGCATCCCAAGATCTTTGCCGGGGTCGTCATCCACAATCGCCGCGAAGTGAATCCGGCCTTCGTAATCCTGCTCGATGGCTTCGACTGTAGCGGCGCGCCCTTCCAGCGCAATGTCAAAGATATCGCCGCCGGCTCGCGGCCTCAGCCGGACGCGGTCGCCCGGCTTGAGATCGATCCCGCCGACGTTGACCGATCCCAGCGGCATTCGGTCTTCAAGCAATCGCCATTCCCATTCGTTCATCGGACGCCGCCCTCGACCCATCGCAAATCGCGCGCCGCCCCGTGCAGCTTCATAAGTTGCTCGGCGGGCATCGCTTCAGTCCGCTCCAGAATCCGCCGCGCGCGTTCGTCTCCCTCCCGCATCTCACGTTTCTCTTCGTCCGTCAGCGTCAGGATGCGCAGCGTCAACAGCTCGTCAATCTCAGTCCCGTCGAAGAGATCGCCAGCGCTTTCGGGCGCGATCTGCGGGTAGTCGTAAAGGATGATCGGCGCCGAGAGCATCGTGTCGCGCTCTCCTTCGGCGCCGACCAACACCGGGTATGTCCCGATGTTGCGGCACGAGCCGGCCATCTCGCGCAACGATTCAGGCGGATCGAGCAGCGAAATGAACTCGCCGCCGCGCGCGCTCAAGATGGTGTGCGCCGAAACCATCGAGCGCTTTAAAGCCTCATCACGGCTCACCGCCGGGGCGTCCGCCATCGACGTCAGGTTCAGGACGCGCGTCGTAATTTTGAATAACCGCTCCGAGACCTGGCGCCCGGCGATTTCAATATTCCCGTTGATCGGTTCCTGCTCGCCCCGCTTCCCCCGCACACATGGATCACACAAGGCCCCGCTCGATCGCTTCGTCGGAAAGGCGAAACTCATATGCAGTGGCTCCACGAGCAGGTCATCCAGTCTGAGCGCGGGCGCGCTCACTTCACGCTCGACGGCCTCCTGCCAGCCTTCGCGCGCCGTCAAATGTAGGAACCGCAGGCGCACGTCAAACGCCATCCGCCAATTACTCGTCGCCAGACATTCGGTCTGCACGCAGAAAAGTTCATCGTGCGCCAGGCCGTAATCCCGCGGATATATTACGCCGAAGTTGAACCGCCGCCGGTTCTTGATCGCCGAGGGCCGGTATGGATAGAGCAGATAACCTTCATAGAGCACGGCGTTGGCGATTCTTTCCACGAGTTTGAGGTCCATTAGCGCATCGTCTCCTTCGCGTTCGGCTCTTCGAGCTCAGGTTCCTTCATCTCCGCGCTCACGTCCGGGATCACTCTCTCCAACGCCTGCTCGAAGGTCGGAATGCCCCGGCGCACTTTGTATCTGTACAACCGGTCGAAGACGTCACGCCGCAAACACAGCCAGGCGCTGTTGGGATAGTACATGTCCATCATCTCGCGCCACATTCGCACGGGCAGCCGATAGCGCGCCTCCTTCTCCCAGGGAATCTGCGTGACCTGCAACGCTCCGGTTTCCGCCCTGTAAAAGATCGTCCCGCTGAAGAGCAGCAGGAGCGGGACTTCGCCTTCTTCCATGCCGGCGAAATACTTCGTGGCCGCCACGTTGAAATCGAATGTGCACTGGACAGGCAAATCAACGAACGTGGCGCCGGTGAAGGCCGGAACCACGACGCTTGTGTTCGTCCAAAGCATGTTGCGCAACGTGCGATCCCACTGATCCGGCCCGCCGAACAGATCGCGCAACCGCTCCTGCTCTTCGGCGCCGTAACGGCGGCGCGTTACATCAAGCATGATCTGGCAACGCAGAATGACGGCGTGCGCCGGCTCACCCGTCGCGTTGACGACGCGCAGTTTGAAGTTCAGCAATGGCGCCGCCGCGTAAGGCTGCGGCGCTACGCTTTCAATCTCGAAGTTCAGGTCAGGCACGCGGCGCCCCCATGACTTCATTTGACCGCGTTTTCAAATCGGCGAAGAACCGCCCGATCTCTTTCCAAACCTCCTCGCCGCCGGACAGCCCTCGCCAGTTCGCGCGAATCAGCCCCGCCAGCTTGAAGCATTCGTCAATCGGCGCGATGAAGTAATCAGGCGCGCCGCCGGCGCGCGCAGAGCGGTTAATGAGCAGCCCCTCCACATCCGGCGACATACGCTTCAACGCCGGATTGTCTTGCGCGACCTCATCCCACATCGTCAGATCGAGCGACGATTCAGTCGGCCCGGCGGGACTGGGATATAAAGCTATGACTCTGCCCGCCGGGCTGCTATGAAAAAAGAAGGCCAGTTGGATCGGGATCAGCAGCCCTTCCCATTGCGCGTCCGTCAGGCGAAAGTCCTTCAAATAAAGGATGCGTCGCGGCACGCGCCGGTACGAGGTCTCGCCATGCCCGCCGAACAGGACCGCGCATGCCCCGCAGACACAGACCAGCCGCCGCTGTTCCGGTTCAATCAGGTGCTGGTGGTCTTCGTACAATTCGGCGCTACAGAAATCGCAGCGCTCGACCATCTTCGGCGCATGAGCGAATCGCCGGAGCGCGGCGAAGGCGCCATTCGGCGCCGTTTTTTCAGTGGCGTTCATCAGCGCCTCCGGCGTGAAAAACAATTTCTTGAATGCGGTAGCTTCATGCCGGCGGGATGTAGACCATCCTCGGATCAATCGGCCTCATCTTTTCCGGGTTGATGCCGGTGACGTCCTCAGGCGTGGTTTCAGCCCGCGTGCGCCGATGTTTCCGGTGAATGTCTCTCCCCGCTGGCATGCTGATCTCTTTCTCTCGCTCGGTCTCCGAATGAGGCATCGGCCTTTCCGGCGCCCGTCGCGCTTTAGCCATGAGTCTCTCCTTTCACTGTTACTTGCGGGAGGTTCCGCTTCGACGGCCCGACATTCACGCATTGGTCATAGCCGCCGTTGTTCGGCGCCCCCTCCAACTGCACGAGGCCATTCGCCGTCGCCGACCCCTTCAGAGCGATCTGGCCCTCGGTGACTATCTCATTCACATCGGGCGCCGCATCATAGATCGCACGCTCAATGGCCAGCTTGAGCGTCATCGTCGACGAAGAACAACTACGGCAGCTTCCCGCGAGCCGCAGCCTGACCGTTCCGTCAGTCACGCCCAAAAGTTCGACGTCGCCGCCGTGCGACTGCAGGAACGGACGCGTCTCGTCCAGCGCCTTCATCACTCGCGTTTCCAAGTCGTGCGGGTGCAGCCCGTAAAGCAGCAACAGGCCGGCCACCAGGTCGTCGCCGGCGAAGTCGTCCATCAGGGCATAGCCCGAGTCGCCGGCCCGCGCCACGATCTCCATCATGCGATCCAGCCCCGCCCCATGCAGTTCCATCAATGATCGCGTCAATTCCAACGCGTCGGCCCGCACGCTCTGATCGGGCGCCGCCTCGATCCGGGCGATCAGCCTTTCAATGCGTTGACTCAGTCGCTGGAATGCTTTCTCTTCACTCATCGGCTAGTCGCACAATTCAACAGCCCCCTTCAACCGTCGTCGACGCGACGGGGCAATGACAAGCCGTGAGAGATGGCCTGGACATCGAAATTACGCCCTCCCTCACGGCCGGGCTACTGACACGCGGATTATTTAATGAACCCGAACATTGGCGAATGGCGCGTCTCCAACGTCCTGCCGGCGCCCAGATACATATGCACGCCGCAGGGCAGGCACGGATCGAAGCTGCGCACGGTTCGCATGATGTCTATGCCTTTGAAATTGTCCGGCCCGTTCTCTTCAAAAATCGGCGTGCCCTGCACCGAATCCTCATAAGGCCCCGGCGTGCCGTAGATGTCGCGCGGGCTGGCGTTCCACGGGGTCGGCGGATACGGGTGGTAATTGGCGATCTTGCCGTCGCGGATCACGACGTGGTGCGAGAGCACGCCGCGCACCGCTTCGTGGAAGCCGCAGCCGATGGCCTCCTCCGGAACTTTGAAATCGGACCAGGTCTTGTTGTGGCCCGCCCGCACCTCGCCCAGCGCCTGCTCACAGAAATAGAGCGCGCAGGCCGCCGCGTACGCCTGGAAGTAGGTTCGCGCGCGGTCGCGTTCAATGGCGTTCGACCATTTCGGAATCTTCCACTCGAACGAGACTTCGGGCAGCGTCGCGGTCTTCGGCAGGTTGATGACGACGCTATTGCCGGTGGCTTTGACGTAGCCGATGTCCACGAGTCCGTTGGCCGCAGTCGCCCACAATCGCGGCAACGGCCCGCCGCCGGTGTCGAGCGCCAGGTAATCGCCCGTCCGTTCGTCATACCAGCGCGGCGACATCACCCATGTATATTTGTCCTCGAAGTCGCGCTTCTGCGGCTTGGGAACCGTGGTCTGGTTCCAGGGATGGCGCTGGGACACGGGATTGCCGAGCGGATCGTGGCTGACAAAGGTTTCGCCATTCTCCCAATCCTCGTAATAGGAGCTTCCGAGCAGGATGCGGATGCCGAGGTTGATCTTGACCAGGTCGTTGGTGACGACCTGGTTGTCAACGATGACGCTCGGCGTGACATACATCGCGCGCCCCCACTCGGACATGTTCCGATAGGTGTAATCGCAGACGTAAGGATCGTTGAACGACCCCCAGCATCCCAGCAGCACGCGCCGCTCGCCGACCTTCTCGTAACCGGGCAGCGCCTCGTAGAAGAAGTCGAAGAGGTCGTCGTGCAGCGGCACGACCTTCTTCATAAATTCGACGTACTTCATTAGCCGCACGAGGTAATCGGTGAAGACCTGCACCGTGCCCGCCGTTCCCACGCCGCCTGGATAGAGCGTCGAAGGATGGACGTGGCGGCCTTCCATCAGGCAGAACATCTCGCGCGTCAGCCGGCTCATTTGCAGCGTCTCGCGATAAAACTCGCCGCTGAACGGATTGAGCGCCGTCATGATGTCGGCGATGGTTCGGTAACCGTGCAGCCTGGCGTTCGGCGCTTCTTTCCGCTGCGCCTTCTCCCACACGCCGGGGTTGGTCTCCTTGACCATCTGCTCACAGAAATCCACGCCGACCAGATTATCCTGATAAAGGTTGTGGTCGAACATGTATTCCGCCGCCTCGCCGAGGTTGATGATCCACTCGCCCAGGTTCGGCGGCTTCACGCCGAAGGCCATGTTCTGGGCGTAGACGGCGCACGTGGCGTGGTTGTCGCCGCAGATGCCACAAATTCGGCTGGTGATGAAATGGGCGTCGCGCGGGTCTTTGCCCTTCATGAAGACGCTGTAACCGCGAAAGATCGAAGAAGTGCTGTAACACTCTTTGACCTCTTTATTCTTGAAATCAATCTTGGTGAAGATGCCGAGGCTGCCGACGATGCGGGTGATCGGATCCCAGTTCATCTCCACCAGCCCCTCGGTCTTGGGCAACACCGATTTCATCGGTTTAGTCGCAATAGCCATAATCCTTCTCCTCAGAATACCCACGTAGTAACGAATAAATTCGTTACTACGTGGCGCCCGCGCTGATCAATACGTTCGTGGCCGATAGCCGGTGGTGAGGCGCGGCCCCGGATGCCGCCAACTCGGTTCTTTGTTGACGGTATTGTTGGTGATGCTGCGCAGCCTGCGGATTAGCCCTCCGTAGACGCCGACCGCGCCGGCCGAAAACGTCGCGCCCGGCGGCTCGTCCATAAACGGCATGAACTTATCCGGGAACCCGGGCATGGTGCAGGCGATGCAAATACCGCCGACGTTCGGGCAACCGCCGACGCCGCGCATCCAGCCGCGTTTGGTCACGTTGCAGTTGACCACCGGCCCCCAGCAGCCGACCTTGACCAGGCACTTGGGCGAGCCGTACTCATGGGCGAAATCGCTCTGTTCGTAATAGCCCGCTCGGTCGCAGCCTTCATGCACCGTCTTGCCGAAGAGCCACGTCGGACGCAGTCTTTCGTCGAGCGGGATCATCGGCGACAGGCCCGCCGCTTGATAAAGCAGGTAGAGCGCGGTCTCCATAAAGTTGTCCGGCTGCACCGGACATCCCGGCACGTTGACGATCGGAATATCGGCGGTTGAACGAAAGTCCCAACCAAGATAATCGGCCAGTCCCATGCAGCCCGTCGGATTGCCTTCCATCGCGTGAATGCCGCCGTAAGTTGCGCAAGTGCCGGCGGCTACCACCGCCCACGCCTTTGGGGCCAGGCGGTCAATCCACTCGCAGGTCGTGATCGGCTGCCCCGTCTCCGGGTCAGTGCCTTGCGCCGCCCAATAGCCCTCGCGTTTGATCGTCTCGTTCGGAATCGAGCCCTCGACGACGAAGATGAAAGGATCAAGCTCTCCGCGCTCGGCGCGGTAGAAGTGCTCCATGAACTCATTGCCGACTTCTTTGGCCAGCACCGGGTTGTGCAGATGCGCTTTCGGCAATCCGGGAATCGCGCCCAGGAGCACGTCTTCGATGCTGGGCTGCTCGGCGTTTGTCACAGAAATCGTATCGCCGTCACAACCAAGACCGGCTGTGATCCAGACGATATGGACCTCTTTGACATCCGGCGGACGCCCGCTCAATGTTGATGCCGCTGTCGCCATTTTCAACTCTCCTCACCGTCAATCGTTGACCAATGCGCTTTTGATGCCTTACGCCGAGACCTTCACATGTCAAACAGCCGATGATGTCCCGGCCTTATTGCGGATTCATGCCGGAGGAAGTTTTTGTAAGGCCACAATTCTTCCAACCTAGCGATCCTATCTCTGAGCTTCTTATTGGTCGGTACATTACCGCACCCTGTTCGCGAAAAAATCATCAGGCGGACATCTTCTCCGTGCCCCCAAGCGTAACCGAGGCGCCGCGAGCTTGGCCTCGGCCGTTGACACAATCCCTGCACACGGATTCATCGCCAACCCCGCGTCAGGTAATCGCTCATCGTCAGCGCAATTAATATGCCCAGCCAGAACAACCCTGCCGCCGCCACGACCCGCATCAATCGGCGGCTGTAGCGCAAGTGCATGAAGATTAACGCCACCAGCGACGCCTTGGCGAAAGCGATCACCACCGCAACCACGGCGTTCATCTTCCCCATGTCAATGAACGACACCCCGCACGTCGTGGCGGTTAAAACCAGCAGCGCGATCAGGACAATCGCGTAGGTTTTGATAGGAACGATATGCTCCGGCATAGCTTTAATCCCTCATTCCAGGTGCCGCCCGATCAGGTAGAGGAGCGGGTAAAGGAAAATCCAGATGATGTCCACGAAGTGCCAGTAGAGGCCCGAGATCTCCACAGGGCTGTGATATTCCGGCGTGAAGCGTCCGCGCCAGGCCATCACGATCAGCGCAGTCAGCAGCCCGCAGCCGACTATCATGTGCGCCGCATGCAACCCGGTCATCGCGAAATAGAGCGTGAAATACATCTTCGCCTGTTGTGTGTAAGGCGCGGGGAACGCGAACGACGGGCCGGGGATGTGATGCTCGACGTACTTCTGGTAATACTCGTAAACCTTGATGGCGAGGAAGACGATCCCCAGCGCGATGGTCAGCGCCAACCCGCCGACGAGCATGCGCCGGCGCCCCGTCTGCGACCCGAAGACCGCAACCACCATCGTGAAGCTGCTCACCAACAGCACCGCCGTGTTGATCGTGCCGAGCGTGATGTCCAGCGACTGGCTGGCCACCGCGAACGCCATCGGATACAGCGCGCGATAGACGACGTAGGACGCGAACAGCCCGCCGAAGAACATGATCTCGGTGACCAGAAAGACCCACATCCCCATTGTCGCCGCGTCGCTCTGCTGCCCGGCGTCGTCGAACTGATGCGCGCGCGCCGCGCCGTGTGTGTGTCGATCCGCGATTGATGTTTCAGCCAATGTGTGACCTCTGCGTGTATGGGAACAACCACGGGGAGCGCGGGGAGCGCGGGGATAAATCAGGCCAAGCGATGACTATTCACTACAAATGTTAGCTATATTCCCTCCTAAATCGAAACACTCAACATTGGGGCGCCGGTACCGCTACCGCGCGCTCTGAATCTAGTCGCCTGTCGCGGGCGGCTCGACGCCCAGTTCCTCGCGCTTCCTGGCGCCAGCTTGCAGCGCGGCTTCGTAGATGCGGTCTTCATCCTTCAATCTGGCGACCAGTTCCGGCTGGGCGGACAAGTCGTATGCGTCCCACGTGACTACAGGCGGCTCTAAAAAATTCTCCGGCGGCGGCGGCGAAGGCGTATGCCATTCCAGACCCGTTGCGGGCCACGGGTTCGGGCCGGCTTTCTCGCCGTAGCGCATCGACCACGCCAGGTAGATCATCGGCAGGATGTAGCCGACGCCCAATATCGACGCGCCCGCCGACGACATCACGTTCAACACCTGGAACTCATCGGGGTAGGCGTGGTAACGGCGCGGCATCCCCAGATACCCCAGCACGAATTGCGGGAAGAAAGTCAGGTTGAATCCGACGAAGACGATCAGCGCCGCCAGCTTGCCCCAGATCTCCGGGTACATCCGGCCCGAAATCTTCGGCCACCAGTAATGGATGCCGCCCAGATAGCCCATCACCGCGCCGCCTACCATAATGTAGTGGAAGTGCGCGATGACGAAGTAGGTGTCGGTCAGGTGAACGTCCAAGCCCAGCGCCGCCACGAACAGGCCTGTCAACCCGCCGATCGTGAACAGCCCGATGAATCCGAACGCGTAAAGCATCGGCGTCTGGAGCGAGACCGACGATTTGTACAGCGTCGCCGTCCAGTTGAAGACCTTGACCGCTGAAGGGATCGCCACCGCGTAGCTCAGGATCGAGAAGATCATCCCGGCGTAAATCGACTGGCCGCTCGTGAACATGTGATGGCCCCAGACCAGGAAGCCGAAGACCGCGATGGCCACGCTCGCCGCCGCCACGAACCTGTATCCGTAAATCTCTTTGCGCGTAAACGTGGCCACCAGCTCGCTGACCACGCCCATCGCCGGCAGGATCATGATGTAGACCGCCGGGTGCGAGTAAAACCAGAAGAGGTGCTGGAAGAGGATCGGGTCGCCGCCGTACGCAGGGTCGAAGACGCCCAGATGAAGGAGCCGCTCGCCGGCCACCAGCGCCAGCGTGATCGCCAGTATGGGCGTGCCCAGGACCTGGATCAGGCTTGTCGCGTAGAGCGACCAGATGAAGAGCGGCAATCGGAACCAGGTCATCCCGGCGGCGCGCATCGTATGGATCGTGATGACGAAGTTCAGTCCCGTCAGGATCGACG
>Ga0081455_10004880_pt1 | contig 14877 bp, 12 predicted proteins | sample TabmetS3T2R1_FD_70207 | JGI IMG/M metagenome (GOLD analysis project Ga0081455, IMG submission 70207) | Tabebuia heterophylla rhizosphere microbial communities from the University of Puerto Rico - S3T2R1 | ecosystem: Host-associated > Plants > Roots > Rhizosphere ... | reverse complement strand
GCGAGGTGGAGCAGCTCAGTCTCAAGGTGGTGGATCACGCCATGGGGCAAGTGGCGCGACTCCTGGGTGCCGCCATGGCGGCGGCGGTCGTGGCGGCGTGCCTCGGGTTGTTCCTCGTGCGCCGGCTCTTCTTCCGCCGTCCAATCGACATCCGCCGCGGCTAGAGCCCAGGGGCGGGGGAGGGGCCCGCGCACACCAGGCTAATGGCACACCGTGGAGTGTCCACGACTCGCCCCCACAGATTTTTCGGGATCGATATCGCCACACTCGTGTTTCGCGTCGTCGGCATGGATGACGCCGGGCACGTGGTGCTCTGAAAGCGCCTCGCTCGTAGTGAGTTGCCGCGCTGTATCGCCACGTTGCCTCCGCTCCGTATCAGGATGGAAGCCTGTGGGAGTGCCCATGATCGGGAGACCCCCTATGAAACCGTGTGACCTCCAACCCTCTTCGTCATGGCTTCGTCGGTCTGGCAGCCCATGTCTCCGGGCGCTGTTGCTCGTTGCTGCACTGGCCACGCCGGTCACGTCCACGCAGGAACAACGGCCGGCAGTGCCACCACGCCAGCTCAGCCTCGCGAACCAGCCGTGGACGGGCGACTTCGATCAGATGCTGCAGCGGCGCATCATCCGCGTGCTGATTCCCTACAGCCGGACGCTGTTCTTCAACGACAAAGGACGCGAGCGCGGGATCACCGCCGAGAACGTGCGCGACTTCGAGCGCTACCTCAACCGGAAGTACGCGCAGCAGCTGGGCAAGCGGCCGCTCACGGTGTTCCTGATGGCGACGACGCGCGACAAGCTGTTCATGCAGCTCAACGCGGGACTGGGGGACATCGCGGCCGGCGACTTGACCGAGACCGAGGAACGGCTGAAGCTGGTGGACTTCGTGGCCCCGAAGGTTGCCACGCCCGTCCAAGAACTGCTCGTGACGGGACCCACGGCCCCCGCGGTCACGACCCTCGAGGACCTCGCGGGCAAGACTGTCCACGTGCGGCCCTCCACGAGTTACGCCGAGAGTCTGGCGGCGCTCAACGCACGCCTGCAGGCGGCGGGTAAGGCGCCGGTGCAGATCGTGCAGCTCCTGGATGCGCTCGAGGACGAAGACAGGCTCGAGATGCTCAACACGGGGCTGTTCGACTTCGTCGTGGTCGATGACTGGAAAGGCCGTATGTGGGCGCAGGTGTTGCCGCACATCACGGTGCGTGAGGATCTCGTGTTGCGCTCACACGCCTTCATCGGCTGGGCGATCCGTCAGGGAAGCCCGCAGCTCCAAGCCGCGATCCTCGACTTCTATGTGCACCACCTCAAGAAGCAGGGGGTCCTGGCGTCCCGCCTGGCGCAGTATTACAAGGGCGTGAAGCAGATCTCGAACAACGGCGGCGGCGCGGCTTTGGAGCGCTTCCAGGACACCATCGCCCTGTTCGAGAAGTATGGCCGGCAGTACGGCTTCGACCCGCTGCTGCTCGCCGCGCAAGGCTATCAGGAATCGCAACTGCGCCAGGAGGCCCACAGCCGCGTCGGCGCGATCGGCGTGATGCAAGTCATGCCGGCCACGGGCCGGGCGCTGCAGGTCGGCGACATCCGGGCGCTCGAGCCGAACATCCACGCGGGCGCCAAGTACCTGGACCAGCTGATGACCCGCTACTTTCCCGACGTGAAGTTCAGTGCCCAGAATCGCGCGCTGTTCGCGTTCGCGGCCTACAACGCGGGGCCGGGGAACCTCGCGAAGATGCGCACGGCAGCGCTGGCACGTGGGCTCGACCCCGACCAGTGGTTCAACCATGTCGAGGTCGTCACCGCCGCAAGGATCGGGATCGAAACGACTACGTATGTGCGCAACATCTACAAGTACTACGTCGCCTACAAGCTCATGCAGGACGCGCAGGCGGCGGCGCGCCAGGCGCACGACCAGGTCGCACCTGTGGCGAAGTAGGCCGTGCACGCCCGCGGTGGTGGCATGCCCATGGCCCCAAGATCGACGGAGGCGTATCCGCAACGCGGGGGGACACCTCTCCGCACCGACCGTGCACGCACATATCTCTCGTGAAGGACGCATCATGCGACTCAGCACCCTTGGACTCCTCGTCACCCTTGCCTGGGGACTCGGCCTCTGCTGGACCCCGGGCGTGGCGACCGCGCAGCAGCCGGGCAAGGTCTACCGCATCGGCTTCTTATCGGCCATGTCCCCTCCTGCTCCTGCGCAGTCCGCTGGGCAACCGCGATCGCCTCTCTTGCAACCCTTCTGGCACGAGATGCAGCAGTTGGGGTGGAGGGAGGGCCAGCACATTGTCATGGAAGCGCGCTGGGCTGACATGCGGTTCGAGCGCTTGCCAGCCCTCGCCACGGAGCTGGTCCAGCTGCCGGTCGACCTCATCCTTGCGGAGGCGAGCGTCGAGACCGAGGCCGCCAAGCAGGCCACCAGTACCATCCCCATTGTGATGGCGCACTCGCTGGATGCGGTCAAGACAGGATTGGTGGCGAGCCTCTCGCATCCGGGCGCGAACGTCACGGGGATGACCGCTCTGGGGTTGGCTACCGAAAAGCAGCGACTGGAGCTGCTCAAAGAGCTGGTGCCAGGCAACCCGCGCATCGCGCTCCTCTGGTGTCCCACAGGACCCGGTGCGGACTCCTCAGGCCAGCTCGGCGAGCAGGACTGGAGAAACATACACCTCATCGCCAGCACGTTGGGCCTCCAACTGCAACGCCTAGAGCTGCGAGGGCCAGACGACTATGAGCGGGCCTTTGCCGCCGCGAGTAGTGAGCGGGCGGCGGCGGTGTTCGTCCGGCAATGCCATTTTGAAAAACTAGCCGGGGTGAACTTGCAGCGGCTGGTGGACATTGCGGCCAAGTATCGCCTGCCAGCGATCTATAATTCGAGGGAGTTGGTGCAGGCGGGCGGTCTCATGTCATATGGGCCAAGCTGGCCTGACGGGTTCCACCAAGCCGCCACCTATGTCGATCGGATCCTCAAAGGGGCCAAGCCCGCTGACCTGCCGGTGGAGCAAGTGACGAAGTTCGACCTGGTCATCAACCTCAAGACGGCCCAGGCCCTCGGCATCACCATGCCTCCGGCCCTGCTCCAGCGGGCCGACGAGGTGATCCGGTGAGCCGCGAGGATTGACGCCCCCACCGCCATGGGGGCACGGTCGGCTTTCCTCCCCACTGGAGCGAGGATTACCCTTTGGGGCCTCTGTGAATCGTACACTGGCCATCCGTGGTGCCTCCTTACATGGGAGACACAGCATACCATCAAACGTGATAAACTCCCCTGGAGGTTTCCCATGAATATACCCGCGCAGCCTGATCAAGCACTCGAACAGCGGTTGGCTTCCGTTATGCTGGATGTCTTGATTCGTGCCGGCCTGATCCTCGTCATGGCCATGCTGTGCTACCAGGTTTTGTCCCCGTTCCTGACCCTGATGGTCTGGGCGCTGATCCTGGCCGTTACGCTCTATCCGCTCCACCAAGCCCTCGCCAGCAAGATCGGGGGCAAGCAAGGACTGGCCGCAACCCTGCTAGTCGTCGTTGGCATCGTGCTGCTCGTCGTGCCGACGGCGCTGCTGCTGAGTTCGCTGGGCGATTCGGTGCAGCAACTGGTCCACGCCGTGCAGCACAACACGCTGAAGATTCCCGCCCCCCGTCCCGGGGTCGAGCAATGGCCGGTCGTCGGCAAGCAGCTCTACGCCGTGTGGTCGCAGGCCCATGCGGACCTGCCGGCGCTGGTGCAGAGTATGCAGCCGAAGATCGGCGAACTGGCGAAAACAGCCCTGAGCTTCGTCGCCAGTATCGGGGGTGGCGTGTTGCTGTTTCTGGCCTCCTTCATCATTGCCGGCATCATCATGGCCTTCGGGCAGGCGAGCGGTCGCGGCAGCGGGGCGATCTTCGAGCGCATCATCGGCCACGCCCGCGGCAGCGAATTTGCCAGACTGTCCACGGCGACCATTCGTGCCGTCGCCCTAGGGGTGATTGGCGTGGCCTTGATCCAGGCCATCATCGTCGGCTTGGCCCTGCTAGTCGCCGGGATTCCGTGGGCGGGTGTGCTGGCGGTGATTGTGCTGGTCCTCGGCATCGCCCAGGTGCCGGCGCTAATCGTGACCTTGCCCGCCATTGTCTACATCTGGTCGAGCGGCGCATACAGCACGGCAGCGGCGATCATCTACACCGTGGTGTTGTTCCTGTCGGGCATGGCGGACAACGTGCTAAAGCCGCTGATGTTGGGCAGGGGGGTCGATGCACCGATGCCGGTCATTCTGCTGGGCGCGCTGGGCGGCATGGCGACCGCTGGCATCCTGGGGATGTTCGTCGGTGCCACCCTGCTGACGCTGGGCTATCAGATCTTCATGGGCTGGGTGGCGGCCAACCCACACGCCGGGCAGGCTCGGGCGGAAAGCGACGCGCCGGCGGCGCGCTGACGGGTCGGCCACCAGTAACGGCTTGTGTCCCATCTTGGAGTTCCAGGTGTACGGGACCAAAGGCTCATCCGCATAGGACCAAAGACCAATTGTTCTGCCTCTCTCGCAGTGCTAAGCTCTGCACCAGACCATGGGTAGGACTGTCTGGGGGATGGAGGCGCTCTCCTCTGACGTCGCTACGGTATGCCTCCGAGATCTGCTGGCCATAGTGTTCGGGCTGGTTACCACACAGGCATGCTTGCACCTGCCGCAGATGGCTCGCAGCACATCCGCGCCTGTCGGCTGCCGCTGGTCTTGGCAGACCGGCCATCATTGCCAGGAGAATTACCATGAACAACGACGTCGGTGTCATTGTCGGGATCGGATTGGATCAAAAGAGGCGCAAAAGTCGTTGGCCCGCCAGGCTGGATCTGATGCAGAGCGCCAGCGGTTTGTTCCTCGGTCTGTTTATGTGGGGCCATATGGCTTTCGTCTCGAGCATCCTGATCAGCAAGGATGCGATGTGGTGGATTACGAAGATGTTCGAGGGCCAGTTCGTCTTTGGCAGACCCTACCCCGCCATTGTCTCGGGCGTGGTCGGACTGGTGTCGGTGATGTTTGTGCTCCACGCTGCGCTGGCCATGCGGAAGTTCCCGGCGAATTTTCGCGAGTATCGCAACTTTCGCGGCCACCGGAAAATGTTCCGCCATGAGGACACTACCCTCTGGTGGGTGCAGGCGGTGACCGGCTTTGCGCTCTTCTTCCTGGCCTCCGTGCATCTGTATCAGATGCTCGTGCACCCGGGCAATATCGGCCCGTACGAATCCGCCGATCGGGTGTGGAGCGGGCGCTGGTGGCCGCTGTATCTGGTGCTGCTGTTCGCTGTCGAGCTGCACGGGGGTGTGGGTCTCTACCGGCTGGCGGTCAAGTGGGGCTGGTTCGAGGGCGCTGATCCCAATCGGACACGCGCGCTGCTGAAACGCTTCAAGTGGGGGATAACGGTCTTTTTCTTGACGTTGGGCCTGCTGACGTTGGCGGCGTACATGAAGATCGGGTACGAGCACAGGAACCTGGCCGGTGAGCGTTATGTGCCGACCTATCTCCGTGTGCCGGCACCGGGTGGTCAAGGACGCTAGTGGTCCGTCAATCTTCGATTGACGGGTAAAGTTTACGGAGTTTCTGTCGGGCCACCGCCAGGGTAAAGGTCCAATGAATGCGTGCCTGCTTTGCATTGCGTTTGCTTTCCCATGCGGCGACCGCGGTGGCCAAGATGTGCTGGTTGTCCCACCGACCATTCAAGCATTGGCGATTCATGATGCCGATTTCCGTCTCCGCCATGTTCAACCAACTGCCGTGTTTGGGTGTGTAATGAAACTCGATTTTGTCCAAGAGGCGTCGCGCCTTCTGCGGAGGAAACGCCTCATACAAGCTCGCGCCATCATGTGTGTTCAAATTGTCCTGAACAAGGCGGATTTTCTTCGCCTTTGGATAATAGTCTTCCACCAGGGCTCGTACACAGCGAGCGTAATCCTGGCGGGTGCGGCGTGCCGTGACGCGCACGTGCCGCCAGCCACGCAAGGGTTCACACATCATGAACTGATGGCATACGCCTTTCCGCTCATACTCATAATCCACCCGCGCTGGCGTGCCTGGCCGAGGCGGTTGGGATGGCCGCACTTCCCCAAACAATTGCTTACAGGCTTCGTCGAAACAGACCACGGGATACCGCGGATCATAGGGCAGCTGGTAGATTTGCAGCACATCTTCCATGCGCCAGACGAAGTCGGCATCGGCATGCGGTGGGATACACCACGTGTTGACGATCCATGGCTGGATATCGTTTTTTTTAACGCTTGCCGCACGGTCTCGATGCTGATGGTCTCGACCAACCCTAGGACGACCAGTTCGTCTGCCAGCAGTTGCAACGTCCAATGGCATCGTCCCTCGGGCGGGGCGCTGCAGGCCAAATGCACCAATTGCTGCTCGATGTCGCCCTTGATTTTGATCTTATCAGGGCGTGGGGGCTGCGGCTTGGGATTGAGAGCAGTGTCGAGACCTTCCGTCACAAACTGTTTGCGAATCCGTTCCACACTCCGGAGGCTGGTGCCCAAGGCGAGGACAATCTGGTCATCCCGGTACGCTAACTCGTGGGACGTATCGGCCAGCAAAAGAATACGCGCATGGGTCAGTTTACGCGCGGCCGCTTTGCCGACAGAAACCAATTTTTCCAATGCGTGCCGTTCGTCTGAGGTCAAAGTCACGCGATACTTTTCCATGGCAGGATTCCTTTCCTTGGGGCAATCAGTATTACGACAACCCCATGAAACAGAATCCTGCATTACCCGTCAATCGAAGATTGATACGGCACTAGGAGTCTGCAACATGAAAATCATTTACACCGATGTGCTGGTGATCGGCGGCGGCCTTGCCGGTCTGCGCATCGCCGTCGGCGCCAAACGGCGCGGCCACGATGCGATCATTCTGTCTCTGGTGCCACCCAAGCGCTCGCATTCCGCGGCAGCGCAGGGCGGCATGCAGGCGAGCCTCGCCAACGTCATCCATGGCCAGGGCGACAACGAAGACGTGCACTTCGAGGACACCGTCCGCGGCAGCGACTGGGGCGCCGACCAGCACGTCGTGCGCATGTTCGTCGATACCGCGCCCAAAGCCGTGCGTGAGCTGGCGGCCTGGGGCGTGCCCTGGAGCCGTGTGCGCAAGGGTGATCGCGACGTGATTATCAATGGCCAAAAAGTCACCATCACCGAGCGCGACGAGGCCCATGGCCTGATTGCCCAGCGCGCCTTCGGCGGCACCAATAAGTGGCGTACCTGTTACGTCTCCGATGGCACTGGCCATGCCATGCTGTACACCATGAGCGATCAAGCCATTGCGCATCAGATTCCGGTGCATGAACGGGCTGAGGCGATCGCGTTGATTCATGACGGCGGTCGTTGTTATGGCGCCGTGGTGCGCCATCTCGTGACCGGAGAGTTGATAGCGTACGTCGCCAGGGCTACCGTCATTGCCAGCGGCGGCGCGGGACGGCTCTACCGCGTGACGACCAATGCGGTGATCTCCGAAGGCATCCCGACCGCCATCGCCCTGGAGACCGGGGTCGCCGCACTCGGCAACATGGAGGCGGTGCAGTTTCATCCGACGCCGGCCTTTCCTCCCGGCATCCTGCTCACCGAGGGCGCCCGCGGCGACGGCGGGCTGCTCCGGGACGTTGACGGCCATCGCTTCATGCCTGACTATGAGCCGGAGAAAAAGGAGCTGGCATCGCGGGATGTGGTGTCGCGCCGCATGGAAGAGCACATCGCCAAAGGGAAAGGCGTGAAGTCACGGTTTGGCGAGCACCTCTGGTTGGATATCACGCTCCTGGGCGAGCATCACATCAAGCACAACCTGCGCGAGGTGTACGAGATCTGCCACTATTTTCTCGGCGTCGATGCGGTGAAGGAGTGGGTGCCGGTGCGGCCAGCGCAGCACTACACGATGGGCGGGGTGCGCACGAGTCACACCGGGGAAAGTCCGACCCTCAAGGGATTATTTGCGGCCGGCGAAGCGGCGTGCTGGGACATGCACGGCTTTAACCGGTTGGGCGGCAACTCGGTGGCCGAGACGGTGGTGGCCGGCATGATCGTCGGCGAGTTTATCGCCGACTTTTGCGAGCGCTCCGAGAACGGCGCGTCTATTCCCACCAGTCTCGTTCAGGAAGCGCTGCGCTGCGAGCAAGCGAAGATCGATGCCTTGATCGACGGCGGCACCGAGGATGCCGCGGCGCTCATGGCCGAGATGCAGACGATCATGACCACAAAGGTCGGTATATTTCGCACTGGCCAGGTGTTGGAAGAGGCGGTCCACGAACTGCAACAACTCTTAGGGCGCAGCCGCAACATTGGCTTGCGCTACAAAGCACTCGGTGCCAATCCGGAACTGGTGACGGCCTATCGGGTGCAGAAGATGCTCAAGCTGGCGCTGTGCGTCGCCTACGGCGCTTACACCCGCACGGAAAGCAGGGGCGCCCACTTCCGCGAGGACTTTCCGCGCCGCAACGACGCCGAGTGGCTGAACCGCACACTCGCCACCTGGAAGTCTGCAACCGACACCTTGCCGGCGCTCACCTACGAACAACTCGACGTGATGCAGATGGAATTGCCGCCCGGCTGGCGCGGCTACGGCGCCAGAGATCACCTCGATCATCCCGACACGGCCAGGCGCCTCGCCGAGATCGAAGCGCTCAAGCAGCGGCGCGATGGCGCCGATCGTTTCGCGCTGCAAGAGATGCTGATGCCCTACGAACATCTGTTGCCCGAGCGCTTCCGTGGCAGGAATGAACGGATAGATGAAATGGCGGGAGAGCGTGCCTAGCCTGATGACCTATGAGCTGAATAGGGAATCTGGACATCATTATGCCAAAATGCAGGAGGATGGAACATGAACAATGAACCCGCGCCCCGCAAGCTGAAGATCAGCATTCTTCGCTTCAACCCGCAGGAGCGGGAGAGCGTGCCGCGCATGGTGACCTATGAGCTGGATGAAGCCGAAGGGATGACGCTGTTTATGGCGCTCAACGAGATTCGCGAAAAGCAAGAGCCGTCACTCCAGTTCGACTTCGTCTGCCGCGCCGGCATCTGCGGTAGCTGCGGCATGATCATCAACGGCCGTCCGGCCCTCGCCTGCCGGACGCTGACCAAGGACCTGGCGCCTGAGATCTCGCTGGCGCCGCTGCCGGTATTCGAACTGATTGCGGATTTGTCGGTGGATACCGGCAAGTGGATGCGCGGGATGAGCGAGCGTTTGGAGGCGTGGCTGCACATGCAGGAGCAGGAAACTGACCTGGGCCGGCTGGAAGAAAGGATGGAGCCGGAGCTGGCGGAAAAGATCTACGAGCTCGACCGCTGCATCGAGTGCGGCTGCTGCATCGCGGGTTGCGGCACAGTGCGCATGCGGGAGAATTTCGTCGGCGCGGTGGGGCTCAATAAAATCGCCCGCTTCCGGCTCGACCCTCGCGACCGCCGTACAGATGAGGACTATTTCGAGCTCATCGGTGATGACGACGGCGTCTTCGGCTGCCTGTCGCTGCTCGGCTGCCACGACGTCTGCCCGAAAGATCTGCCACTGGCAACGCAGATCGCCTTTCTCAGGCGAAAAATGGTCGCAATAGGATGGAAGTGATAGCGCCATGGCGTCCTGAGGCGAAGCCGAAGCATCTCGCCTTTTAGCATGCGGTGGCACGGGAGGATACGGGAAGGAGTGACCGATGGACACTTTAGTTAACGGCCTAGAATTTGCCGTGGTGCTGGCGTGCATTTTTATCGGCAGCCGGTATGGCGGTGTTGGCCTGGGGTTATGGGGCAGCTTTGGCGTCTTTGTGCTGACGTACGTTTTTGGCCATACCCCCACCAGCCCGCCTATCGATGTAATGCTGATCATCCTGGCGGTCATTATGGCCGCGTCAGTCATGGAAGCCGCCGGCGGGATTGATTACCTGGTCAGCGTGGCGGCCAGTATTATTCAACGCAACCCGAAGCAAATCACCGTCGTTGCGCCCCTGGTGGCGTATGCCTTTACCTTTGGGGCCGGCACCGGCCACATTTTTTATCCGCTGCTGCCTATTATCTATGAAACCGCTCACGATAACGGTATACGCCCGGAGCGACCGATTGCGGTGTCAACCATTGCCTCACAGCAAGCCATCACCGCCAGCCCGGTGGCGGCGGCGATGGCGGCCATGATTGCCCTCTTTGAGCCCCTGGGCTTTGGTTTGCCCCAGATTATGCTGATTAGCGTCCCAGCGACCCTGATCGGCGTCATCGTCGCCGCCCTGGTGCAAACCCGCGTCGGCAAAGATTTAAAGGATGACCCGGATTACCAGCGCCGCTTGCAAGCGGGCGAGATTGACCCACCCCGCACACAGCACGCTGAAGCGGCCACGGCTGCGCCACTGCCGTCCTGCGCCCGGCTCAGTGCTCTGATATTCCTGGCTGGTGTGGCCTTTATCGTGGTTTCCGGTTTTTTTTCCGGCCTGCGTCCCCACGTTCCCGGTAGTAATGGTCGTATGGAGCCGATATCGATGACTATCACCATTCAAATTGTCATGCTGGCGCTCTCGGCGATCATGTTGTGGCTGACCAAACCGGCGATTGAGTCTATCCCCAGAACCAAAACCGCCCAGGCTGGCTTAACCGCTGTCATTGGCATTTTCGGGCTGGCCTGGTTGGGCGACACCTTTATCAAGGACAATGAGGCGTGGATCATCGGGTCGCTGAGCGCTATGGTCAAAGCGTATCCGATTACCTTTGTCCTTGGCCTGTTTTTTACGTCGGTGCTGCTCTTTAGCCAGGCCGCGACCACCCGCACCATGATGCCGTTGGGCATCAGTTTGGGTATTCCGACCCAATACCTTGCCGCCGCGTGGCCGGCCGTGAATGGGTACTTTTTCTTGCCCACGTACGGCACCCTCATTGCCGCCATCAACTTTGATCGCTCCGGCACCACCGGCATTGGCAAATATATTCTGAACCATTCCTTTATGCTACCGGGTCTGATCGCCACCATCACGTCTGTTGTGGTGGGTTTAGTCATCGCCAAAGTCGTGTTTTAACGCCATCAGGAGGATACTGACTATGGAAAGTATCGAAACGATCATTGCACGCGCTGCTCTCGCCATGGATCTCGCTGAGGAAGATTTACAGGCGATTTTTGGCCAGGGTGCACAACAAACCTATGAGGCCGGGGCCTGGCTGTTCCACGAGTCCACCCCCCGTGATTGGGCCGGTATTATTCAGGATGGCGAGATAGAAATCATGCGTGGCCTGCACGGTTCCACCACCATGCTGGCTCGACTCGGCCCGGGGGCAATGCTTGCCGAAGGCGCGCTGTTAGACGACACGCCCCACACCACCGGCGCCTTTACCCGCTACGGGGTCGTCGTGTGGCAAGTGCCGCGTGCCGCCTGGGAAGCAGCCCGCCAGAACAGCCCGGCGGTGTTTTACCGGGTGGTGGCGCGCGTCGCCGAAGGCATCAGTATGCGCTTACGCTATGCGTCTGAACAACTGGCCGGGACGGCGGCCGGGGCCGAGCAGCTTATCGGCAGCGTGCGCCGCGAGCATGACCTTCTGGGCGAGCGCGAACTGCCCAGCACCGCCTACTATGGCGTGCAAACCCTACGTGCCCTGGAAAACTTTCCTCTCTCCGGCATCCCCCTGAAAAACTTTGCCCATTTTGTCGACGCCCTGGCCTTTGTGAAAAAGGCGGCGGCCCAGGCCAACGGCCAGTTGGGGGTGCTCGATCAGGACAAAATGCAGGCCATCTGCGCCGCCTGCGATGAGATTTTAGCCGGCCAATGGCATGACCAGTTTGTGGTCGATATGTTCCAGGGCGGGGCCGGCACCTCGACGAATATGAACGCCAATGAAGTCATCGCCAACCGCGCCCTGGAGTTGATGGGCCATCAGAAGGGTGAATATGACTATTTACACCCCAACGACCATGTGAACTGCTCGCAATCGACCAATGATGCCTACCCGACGGCCATCAAATTAGCGGTCATCCTATCGCTCAAAGATACGATGGCGGCGCTGAACGAACTCAAAACCGCCCTGGAAACCAAAGCCGCCGAGTTTGCCGATGTCCTCAAAATGGGCCGTACCGAAAACCAGGATGCTGTCCCGATGACCCTGGGCCAGGAATTTGGCGCCTATGCGATGATGATTGGCAGCGCCATGCGCAACCTGAACCACGCCGTTGCGGAGCTGCATGAAATCAATATGGGAGCTACAGCCATTGGCACTGGCCTGAACAGCCCTCCCGGCTATGCGGACCTGGTGACCCAAAAACTGGCCGAGGTGAGTGGTCTGCCGGTGCGTAAAGCGGTCGATTTGGTGGAGGCGACGCAAGACTCGGGGGCGTTTGTGCAGATGTCGGCGACGCTGAAGCGAGCGGCAGTGCAGATTTCGAAAATTTGCAACGACCTGCGCTGGCTCTCCTCCGGGCCGCGCTGCGGGCTCTACGAGATTGCCTTGCCGCCCATGCAGCCGGGGTCATCCATTATGCCTGGCAAAGTGAACCCGGTGATCCCAGAGGTGATCAACCAGATTTGCTTCCAGATTATCGGCTACGATGCCGTGGTCTCGATGGCCGCTGAAGCCAGCGAGTTAGAACTGAACATGGCCGAGCCCGTGATGGCCTTTGACTTGCTCCACGGTTTAATGCTGTTAAAAAATGCCTGTATTATCTTAACCAGCCGCTGTATTGTGGGCATTCAAGCCAACCGGGAGCGCTGTCGCCAGTATGTTGAACATAGCATTGGCCTGGTGACGGCTCTAAACCCGGTGCTGGGCTACGAAAAATCGGCGGCGATAGCCAAAGAAGCCCTGGCCACCAACGGCAGCGTGTATGACCTGGTGCTTCAAAAAGGCTGGCTGACCCAGGAAGCCCTGGATGACATCCTGAAACCGGAGAACATGACTTCGCCACGCCAGTTGCCCTAGATGGCAGTTTTAGGTAGTGTCCCTCTAACGGGTGAAACCCCTTGAAAACATCGGAAAAACAAGCATGTTTTTGCACCCACCACCCGTTACAGGGACACAATCTACCTTTACAGCCAGGAGGCAAAGATCCAGGCAACCCAGTTTGACATGTATTGGACTTGAGCGCGACCAGTCTCAGAAGGTGTCTGCGCCGAACCAAAGAGAAGCCAACGGCACTCATCGCAGGGAAAACAGAGGACAAGCATCCACTGCGTGGTAGTGTTACAAATCTAGACTTGAGCATATCTACCTCTAGGATTTATCGTAACTTGCAGCCACGCACAGCCATATCTGGAACACGACCGTTGTCTCTACCGCGACATCGCTAATCGTTCCACTTGATGTCGCGTGCCGTCTGGCGTGCACCTTGCTTCGTCGCCCGCTTCTGCTGCCGACAGTCCATCGGGTTACCGCCCGCGTCGCGGCACGCCTGCTTGACGTCCCGCCCGGTGTGTCGGCCGGTTTGCCGCGTGGCCCGCGCATCGTCTCGATCCGCACGCCGATCCTGACGTCGTTCCATGCCTGTCGTTTGCGGGTAAACGGGCCCCGGAGTGATGAGCAGTCCGGTTGCGAAGAGAGCAAGAGTTAAGGCGCCCACGCGAAGAGTCGTCCGTTTCATGTCATTCTTCCTTCCAGTGACGTGCAACGCTTAGCCGCCCAGGGTAGGCTGGCGGCGCTACGAGATCGGGATGCGGCTGACTTTCAACGGCTCGCATGCCTGACCAGCATTGAGGCACAGACCCGCGCCATGGGGAACGAGCCCGACGGCTCAAGCTTCTACTGCCTCACGGGTGGCGGTGCCGCTGCTCTCTCTGCCAGCCAGGAGGCCGTGGCTGGTAGAACGTACAAGTCTACTCCGCACGCATGCCAGGGGTCTATTGGTCTTTAGGCCTAGAGCCTCTCTGACGCCACAAGGATGTGCACGATGCTCAAGCACATCACCGTGTCACTAGGGCTATTCAGTTCTCACTCTTACCACCCTGTTGTAAAGGGGGAATGAGGGAACTTCGATACGGCCGCCGCAGGCAAATCCCCCTCACCCCCCTTTGCCAAAGGGGGGAACGGAGCCGATGGACTAACAACTGCATGACCCTGGGCTCACGCGCTCACATGATGCGTGTCATTCCACAAGCGGATCACTGGACGGGAAAGTTCGTTCTCGTAGCCTACCGCACTCAGGCTTGCCGTGCTCAGCATGAACCGTCTGGCGTTGGTCGTCACTTCAAGCCCAATCCAGCGCGTCGCTAGCACCCGAATGAAGTGCCCGCTAGAAAAAAGCAGCACGTCTCCCTGCACTGCACGCAGGCGGCTCACAACGCGATCAGCTCGTGCCATAGCCTGGGCCGGCGATTCCCCTCCTGGGCAGCCGTCGCGGAACAGTTCCCAGTCGGGGCGCTCCACCCGGATCTCGGCGGTGCGGCGTCCCTCATATTGGCCGTAGTCCCATTCGACCAGATCACGGTCCACTTCGGCCACGGCCCCGAAGCCGGCCAGCTCGCAGGTCCGAGCCGCGCGCTGCAAGGGACTGGTATACACCTTGGCGAACATCAGGCCGCGCAGCCGTTCCCCGAGCTGGCGGGCATTACGCTCGCCGCGCTCAGTCAGCGGCAAGTCGGTCAGGCCTGTATGCTGGCCCGTGAGGCTCCAGGCTGTCTCACCGTGCCTGGCCAAGTAAATGATCTGCAGCTCTTCACTCATAATCTCGCCATTCCCAACTCTCGGCAGCCTCCGCTCCCACAGCCTCCTGTCGTCTCGTTGTAGGCATGACAAGACCCAGCCTTGTGCGGGAGCCAACAAATCTGGCGCGATGCACATGAATGAGATGGACAACCGCAGCGGTGACGAGCGCATCGTCCTCAGGATCGACTTCAGCGTTGAGAGCTACGACCAGATCATACAATGTCGTCGTAATACTCGTTGGATCTGAGGCAGCGGCTGGGGTCGCTGCTGGGT
>Ga0081455_10004879_pt1 | contig 14877 bp, 18 predicted proteins | sample TabmetS3T2R1_FD_70207 | JGI IMG/M metagenome (GOLD analysis project Ga0081455, IMG submission 70207) | Tabebuia heterophylla rhizosphere microbial communities from the University of Puerto Rico - S3T2R1 | ecosystem: Host-associated > Plants > Roots > Rhizosphere ... | reverse complement strand
CCGCTGCCGGGAAGGCCGGACACCTTCGTCGGCCGGCCGGCCGTGATCGCGTGCACGACCTCCTGCTCGGTCGTCGCGGCGCGCTCGTAGATGCCGACGTTCCGCCCGAGCCGCAGCACCGTGATCCGGGTGGCCGTCTCGAAGACGTCGTGCAGGTTGTGCGAGATCAGCACGACGCCGAGGCCCTGCTGTGCAAGACGGCGGACGAGCTCGAGCACCTGCTCCGTCTGCGCCACGCCGAGCGCCGCGGTCGGCTCGTCGAGGATCACGAGCTTCGAGTTCCACATCACGGCGCGGGCGACGGCGACCGACTGGCGCTGGCCGCCGGAGAGGGTCGCCACGGGCAGGCGGATCGACTTGATCGTCGTCACGCGGAGACCCTCGAGCGTCTCGGCCGTCTTGACCTCCATGATCGGCTCCTTGAGCCGGAAGAAGAAGTCGCGTGCCTCGCGCCCGAGGTACATGTTCTGGACGACGTCGAGGTTGTCGCAGAGCGCGAGATCCTGGTAGACGACCTCGATCCCGAGCCGCGCGGCGTCCTTCGGGCTGTGGATCGAGACCGGCTCGCCGTCGAAGACGATCTCGCCCTCGTCGGCCGGATGGATGCCGGCGACGCACTTGATGAGCGTCGACTTGCCGGCGCCGTTGTCGCCGACGAGCGCCATCACCTCGCCGGGGAGCACCTCGAAGTCGACGTCGGTCAGCGCCTGGACGGAGCCGAACGACTTGGAGATGCCTCGGAGCTCCAGCAGCGGGGTGTCGTCGCTCACGGCCGGCGTCTCATACCACAGAACGAGTGGAGGCGCCCACTCGGGGCGCCTCCACTGCGAGCGCGTCGCCTACTTGCAGAACTTCGCGTACTGGCCGACGCAGACCTTGCTGCGCTTCAGGTAGCCGTTGAACAGCTGCTTGTAGTTCGCCTTCGTGATCGACACCGGCTTGATGATGTACGCCGGCAGCTTCTTGCCCTTGTTGTCGACGGTGCCCGTCGTCTTGGGCGTCTGGCCCTTGGAGAGCGCGATCGCCGCATTCGCCGAAGCGGTTGCGAGCAGCCGCGTGTCCTTCCAGACCGTCATCGTCTGCCAGCCGGAGATGATGTTCTGGACGCCCTGCTCCGTCGCGTCCTGGCCGCTCAGCGGGATCGGCTTCAGCTTGCGGGCCTTCAGAGCCACGACCACCGCGTTGGCGAGGCCGTCGTTGGCCGCCGCGACCGCGTCGATCTTGTTGCTCGTGCGCGTGAGCATCTGCTCGAAGATCGTCCCGGCCTTCTGGTTGTCCCAGTCGGGCACGAACTGGTCCGGCCCCTTCTTGAAGGTGCCGTTCTTGTAGTACGCGCGCAGGATCGAGTCGTACCCGCCCTTGAACAGGTACGAGTTGTTGTCGGTCTGGCCGCCGTTCAGCTCGGCGACGACCGGCTTCTTCGAGAACATCCCGTTCGCCTTCAGGCCGGCGACGACGCCGCGACCCTGCAGGACTCCGACCTGGTGGCCGTCGAACGAGATGTAGATGGCGGCGCTGCCGCCCTTCACCTGGCGGTCGTACTCGATCACCTTCGCGCCCTGCGACTTCGCAGCCGCCTCGATGGCGATCGACGAGCCCGCGTCGAGCGAGACGAGGATGACGACCTTCGCGCCGGCGCCGAGGCACTGGTCGGCCTGCGAGCGCTGCCGCTGCGCGTCACCGTTCGCGTTGTTGATGACGTAGGAGACCCCTGCCTTCTTGAACGCGGCGACGAGCGCCGGCCGATCCTGCGTCTCCCAGCGGACCGACGTCTTCGGGTCGGGGAGCAGGACGCAGATGTCGGCGGACGTGGCCGACGTCTTGGCCGGCTGCGCCAGGCCTGCGCCCGCGACTCCGAGAGTGGCGATCAGAGCGAGTGCGCTCACCCCGATCACCATACGAACGACGTGCTTCACGAATTTCCCTCCTTAGGATTGCCGCGAGACCCTATTCACTCCCCACCACGCGCTCGGTGTGCGCGTGCCTCCTGAGAGCCTCCCATGATGCCTATTCCGAAGTCAACGCGCACGTAATTGCGACGACGGCCGTCCCGGGCGGTGTAAAAGACGCCTCGTGAAGACGAGTCTCGGCATCTGGGCGCTCGGCCCGATGATCACGCGCTTCGTCCCCGGCGGCTACCAGCCGCAGCTCGCCGCGGAGACGACCGCCGACCGCATCCGGCGGGCCGTCGCGGGCCTCGAGGGCCTGATCGACGACTACGAGTTCCACTACCCGCAGGAGCTCTCGCCGGACAACCTCGACGCCGTGCGCGCCGAGCTGGGGGACCACGGCATCTACGCGGTCGCGACCGGCACGCACCTCGACCCGCGGTACGGCAAGGGCGGGCTCTCGTCACCCGACGACGGCGTCCGCGACACGGCGCTGGCGGAGGCGCTGGAGGCGGCCGACTTCGCGGCGTCCGTGGGCGCGCAGATGATCCTCTGGCCGGGGGTCGAGGGCTACAACTACCCGTTCCAGACGCCGTATCCGGACGCGTGGAGCCGCTTCGTCGACGGCGTCGGGCAGGTCGCGCAGCGCTGCCGCGACGGCGGCGTGTCGCTCTTGCTGGAGCACAAGAACTCCGAGCCCGCGATGAAGATCCTGATGCGCAACATCGGCATGACGCTGCACGTCATCCACAAGCTCCGCGCCCAGGGGATCGACAACGTGAAGGTCAACATGGACTGGCAGCACCTGCTGATGAACGGCGAGTCGCTGGGCGAGTACGCTGCGCTGCTCGCCGCGGAGGGCCTGCTCGGCCATCAGCACGCGAACTCGGGGTGGGGCACGTTCGACGACGACAACATGGTCGGCGCAACGGCCTTCATGGAGACGCTCGAGCTGGCGGTGGAGCTGCGGCGCGCGGGCTACGGCGACAAGGGCGAGCGGCTGGGCTTCGACCTCTACCCCTACACCGAGGACGCGGTCGAGGCCGTGCGGCGCAGCGTGCTGCACTGGCGGTTCATCGAGGGCGTCGCCGAGCGGCTCGACGGCGACGCGCTGCGGGAGGCCCAGATGCGCAAGGACGCCGTGGCCGCCTACGAGCTCGTCTACGCGGCGCTTGGCGCGGAGTAGCACGTTCGTCGGCCTCGACGTCGGCACGACCGGCGTCAAGGCGATCGCCGTCTCTCCGGAAGGCGAGGTGGTCGCGCGGGCGGAGCGGGAGTACCCGCTGTCCACGCCCGTGCCCGGCTGGGCCGAGCAGGACCCGGAGGACTGGTGGCGCGCGAGCGAGGCGGCGCTGGCCGACGTCGGCGCCGAGCACGCGGCGGGAATCGGGCTCTCGGGCCAGATGCACGGGCTCGTCGCGCTGGACGACAGCGACCGCGTGATCCGGCCCGCGATCCTCTGGAACGACCAGCGCACGGGCGCCGAGTGCGAGGAGATCGAGCGGCGGATCGGGGTCGAGCGGCTGATCGGCCTCACGGGCAACCGGGCGCTCACCGGCTTCACCGCGCCGAAGCTGCTCTGGCTGCGCGCGCACGAGCCCGAGGCTTACGGCCGGATCCGCCACGTCCTGCTCCCGAAGGACTACGTGCGACTACGCCTGACGGGTGAGCACGCCACCGACGTGGCCGACGCCTCGGGGACGCTGCTCTTCGACGTCGCCGAGCGCCGCTGGAGCGCCGACGTGCTGGAGGCGCTCGAGCTCCCGGCCGAGTGGCTGCCCGCGGCGCTGGAGTCGCCGGAAGTCTCCGGGCGCACCGCGAGCGGGACACCGGTCGCCGCCGGAGCCGGGGACCAGGCCGCCGGGGCGCTGGGCGTCGGCGTCGCCGGGCCGGGGCCGCTCTCGGTCGTCCTCGGCACCTCGGGGGTCGTCTTCGCGGCGCTGCCCGCGTACGCGCCGGAGCCGGAGGCGCGCCTGCACGTCTTCTGCCACGCCGTCCCCGGAACCTGGCACGCGATGGGCGTGATGCTCTCCGCCGCCGGCTCGCTGCGCTGGTTCCGGGACGCGTTCGCGCCCGGCGAGCCGTACGACGAGCTCCTCGCCGGAGCCGAGGACGTCGAGCCCGGTGCCGAGGGCGTGCTCTTCCTTCCGTACCTGTCCGGCGAACGGACGCCGCACGCCGACCCCCACGCGCGCGCCGCCTTCACCGGCCTCGGGCTCGAGCACGGCCGCGCCGCGCTCACGCGCGCCGTCCTCGAGGGGGTCGCCTACGGCCTCCGCGACTCGCTCGAGCTCCTGCGGCAGCTCGGCGTCCGCGCGGACAGCGGGCGGGTGTCCGGCGGCGGCGCCCGCAGCCGGCTCTGGCTGCGCATCGTCGCCTCGACGCTCGGAATCCCGCTCGAGCTCACGGCCGCCGAGGAGGGAGCCGCCTACGGCGCGGCGCTGCTCGGCGCGGTCGCCGCGGGCGCGTTCTCGGACGTCCACGAGGCGGTCGAGGCCTGCGTCAGGCCCAGCGAGCGGTTCGAGCCCGACGAAGGCTGGGTGCGCGCGTACGAGGCCGGTTACCCTCGCTACCGCGCGTTGTATCCGTCCCTCGAACACCTGGAGGAGCGATGACACTGGAGGGGAAGGCCGCACTGATCACCGGGGCGAGCCGCGGGATCGGGCGCGCGGTCGCGCAACAGCTCGCGGCCGCCGGCGTCGGTCTCGGGCTGGCGTCGCGGAGCGGCGACGACCTCGGGCTCGAGGGCGTGGTCGCGCGTCCGTGCGACGTGCGCAACCCGGCCGACCTCGAGGCGATCGTGGGCGAGACGGTCGACCGGTTCGGGCGCCTGGACATCCTCGTGGCCAACGCCGGGGTCGGCGCCTACGGCCCCTTCCTCGAGCTCTTGCCGGAGCACCTCGAGGAGATGATCGACGTGAACGTGAAGGGAACGCTGTACGCCGTGCGCGCCGCGCTCCCGCACCTGATCGAGAGCGGCGAGGCCGACCTCGTCACCATCGCCTCCGAGGCGGGACGGCGCGGTCTGCCGCTCGAGGCGGTCTACTGCGCCTCGAAGTTCGCGCAGGTCGGCTTCACCCGCGCGATGGACCACGAGCTCCGCGAGCGCGGAGTCCGGTGCACGAACATCTGCCCGGGCGGGGTCGCGACCGACTTCGCCATGGGCCGCGGGCGAACTCCCGAGATGCCGGAGCTCGCCGGGATGATGAGCGCGGAGGACGTGGCCGAGGTCGTCCTCTTCGCCCTGACGCGGCCTCGCACCCACCGCATCCTCGAGACGGCCTTCCGGCCGGTGACGGAGACGTCATGGGGATGAGCCCGGTCAAGTGGGGCATCGTCTCCACGGCACTCATCAACCGGCTCGTGATCCCGCCGGCGCAGGCCTCCGAGAAGTGCGACCTGGTCGCGGTGGCGAGCCGCGACTCCGCCCGCGCGGACGCATACGTGCGCGAGTGGGGCATCGAGCGCTCGTACGGCAGCTACGAGGCGCTGCTAGAGGACCCGGACGTCGAGGCGGTCTACATCTCGCTGCCGAACTCGATGCACTGCGAGTGGTCGATCCGAGCCGTCGAGGCGGGGAAGCACGTGCTCTGCGAGAAGCCGCTGTCGCGAAGGGCCGCGGAGGTGGAGGAGGCCTTCGACGCGGCCGACCGGGCGGGGCGCCTGCTGTCGGAGGCGTTCATGTGGCGCCACAACCCGCAGACGCGCAAGCTGACCGAGCTGGTGAGCGAGGGTGCGATCGGGGCGCTGCGGGTGATCCGCTCGTCGTTCAGCTTCACCATCGCCGACGATCCGAACAACGTGCGGCTGCTCACCGGGCTCGACGGTGGGGCGCTGATGGACGTCGGCTGTTACTGCGTCAGTGGATCGCGGCTCCTCGGCGGCGAGCCGCTGCACACGGCGGGCGTACAGGTGCTGGGCGGCGACGGAGTCGATGTCCTGTTCGCGGGCGCGATGCTCCACGAGAACGGCGTGACGTCGCATTTCGACTGCGGCTTCGTGCTGCCGTCGCGTGACGAGCTGGAGGTGGTCGGCGAGGAGGGCTCGCTCTTCCTCGACGACCCCTGGCACGTCCACGAGCCGCTGATCGAGATCCGGCGCGACGGCGCCGTCGAGCGCGTCGAGACCGAGCGGGCGAACTCCTACCAGCTCGAGCTCGAGAACCTGAGCGAGGCGATCCGCGGGGAGGCCGAACCGTTGCTCGGCCGCGCCGACGCGGTCGGCAACGCCCGGGCGCTCGAGGCGCTCTACGCGGCCGCGGCCGGCGGCTAGCGCTCGACCGCGAAGGCGATGTCCACCGTCGTGCGGTACTGGCTGATGCGGTCGTTCTCGACGACGGCGCTCATCGAGGTCACGTGCGCGCCCGAGATCCCGCGCACCGTCTTCGACGCCTCCTGAACCGCCGCGTCGGCGGCCTTCGCGAAGCTCTCCGGGGACGAGCCGATGATCGTGATCACCTTGGCGATGTCTGCCATGTCGCTCCTTTCGGGTTGGTTACTGCCTGGCGATGCCCAGCATGTGCAGCAGGCCGTGCTCGCCCTCCTTCGCGTCGGCGCGCAGAAGCTCGTCGACCTCGACTCCGACCAGGAAGATGATCGTCGAGGTGTAGACGTAGCCGCACAGCGTGAGGAAGACGGCGAGGTTGCCGGTGGCCGTCTTGAAGTTCAGCAGCGTGGTCACGAGCAGCTGGAAGATCAGCGTGGCCAGGACCCACGCGACGACCACGAGGATCGACCCGCCGCTCACCCACGTGTTCGGCCGCGGCTCCACCGGCGCGAACCGCATCAGCAGCCCGACAGCGAGCGCGAGGAGCCCGATCGCCACGACCCAGCGCCCGATCGCGACCACGACCTGGAGCGCGCCGTGCCGGGCCAGCGCCGGTGCCACCAGGACGACGAGGATCGCTCCGACCAGGCAGAGCGTGATGCCCGCGGCAAGGGCGATCGAGGTCGGGTAGCGCTGCTTCCACGAGCGCGTCTCCTCGCACCCGTAGATGGCGTTCGTCGAGCTCATCACGCCGCGGACGGAGCCCGAGACGTACCAGAGCGTCAGCAACGAGGCGAACACGATCAAGCCGATCGAGCTCGTCGAGAAGATCCGCTCGGCCGCGACGTCGATGGCGTGCGCCGTCGCCGGCTGGACGTTCGACTGGATGCTCGGGAAGATCGTCTTCTCCCAGACGTGTCGCTCGCCGAGCGCGGCGAGCAGCCCGAGCCCGAGCAGCGTCAGCGGCACGAGCGCTTTCAGCACCGCGAACGCCATCGAGCTCGCGTGATCGAGCAGCTCGTGCTTCGCGAACAGGTCGACCCAGAGCCGCACAAACCGCTTCATCCGTGTGGTCACGGCCGTCGCCTACCCGAAAACGCCCGTAGCTAGACTGGTCGGCCGCTTGTTCGACACGCTTTCAGACCGGCTGCAGGGCGCCCTCGGCGATCTGCGCAAGCAGGGACGCCTCGATGAAGAGGCGATCTCGCGCGCGATGCGCGAGGTTCGGCTGGCGCTGCTCGAGGCCGACGTCAACTTCGAGGTCGTCAAGGAGTTCGTCGCCAAGGTGCGCGAGCGGGCGCTCGGCGCCGACGTCCTCAAGAGCCTCACCCCGGGCCAGCAGGTCGTGAAGATCGTGCAGGAGGAGCTCACGGCATTGATGGGCTCGGGCGACTCGCGCCTGGCCTTCGCGGGCCGGCCGCCGACGGTGATCCTGCTCGCGGGCCTGCAGGGCTCCGGCAAGACGACCGCGGCCGCGAAGCTCGCGCTGTTGCTCCGCAAAGACGGCCGCAAGCCCGGACTGGTCGCCGCCGACCTGCAGCGGCCCGCTGCGATCGACCAGCTCGAGCAGCTCGGACGCCAGATCCAGGTGCCGGTCTTCAGCGAGGAGCGCGCCGACCCGGTGGCCGCGGTCACGCAGGGGCTCGACCGCGCCCGTGCCGACGAGCTCGACACGGTCATCCTCGACACGGCCGGCCGGCTACACGTCGACGACGAGCTGATGGACGAGCTCGCCGCGGTGCGCGACGCCTCCAGGCCGACGAACGTCCTGCTCGTGCTGGACTCGATGACCGGCCAGGACGCCGTCCGGGTCGCGGAGGCGTTCGCGGAGCGGGTCGCCTTCGACGGCGTGGTGCTGACGAAGCTCGACGGCGACGCCCGCGGCGGGGCCGCGCTGTCGGTGAAGGCCGTCACCGGGAAGCCGATCAAGCTCGTCTCGGTCGGCGAGCAGCTCGACCAGCTCGAGTACTTCCACCCCGACCGCATGGCCCAGCGGATTCTCGGCATGGGCGACGTGCTCAGCCTGATCGAGAAGGCGGAGGCCGCGGTCGAGGACGACGAGCGGGCCGAGCTCGAGCGCCGGATGATGCAGGGCGAGTTCACCTTCGACGACTTCCTGCGCAGCTACAAGATGCTGCGGCGCATGGGCCCGCTGCAGGGCGTCCTGAAGATGATCCCCGGCATGGGCAAGCAGCTCGAGGGCCTGGACGACGTCGACGAACGCCAGATGGCGCGCGTGGAGGCGATCGTGCTCTCGATGACGCCCCACGAGCGGCGCCTGCCGCACGTGATCGACGGCTCGCGCCGGAAGCGGATCGCGGCCGGCAGCGGCACCACGGTCGAGCAGGTCAACCAGCTGCTGCTGGCGCGCAAGCAGATGGCGAAGATGATGAAGCAGGTCGGGAAGGGCAAGATGCCTGCGCTCCCCGGGATGCCGGGGGCACCGCAGGCGCAGGGCCAGCCCGGCCCGACGCGCTCCGCAACCAAGAAGCGGAAGAGCAAGCGCAAGAAGAAGTCCAAGTCACGGAGGTAACCGGTTGGCAGTCAAGCTGAGGTTGACCCGGGTCGGGTCGAAGAAGAATCCCGTCTACCGCATCGTCGCGGCCGACTCGCGCTCCCCGCGCGACGGCAAGTTTCTCGAGATCGTCGGGCGCTACAACCCGCAGACCGATCCGTCCACGATCGAGCTGGACGAGGAGAAGGTGCGCGACTGGCTCTCGAAGGGCGCGCAGCCGTCCGAGACCGTCGCCCGCCTGCTCAAGGCCAAGGGCGTCTCCTAGGTGTCCGCCGAGCTCGTCGAGTACTTGGCTCGCCGCCTGGTCGACGAGCCGGACGCCGTGCGCGTGGACGAGATCGAGCGCGACGGCGACACGATCCTGCAGCTCCACGTCGCCAAGGACGACGTGGGCAAGGTGATCGGCCGCCAGGGCCGCATCGCCCGCGCGCTGCGCACGGTGGTGCGGGCGTCGTCCGCCCGGCGCAGCGGGCGGACGCTGCTCGAGATCATGGAGTAAGGCGTCGCTTGCGATGCCGACCTCAGGAGGATCGGGCTTCGCTCGATCCTCCGACTGAAATGACCGGTCAGCTCCGTCGGCTGCTATCGGAGACGATCTAGGCGCCTGTGCGCGTCGCCGCGCTGTACGACATCCACGGGAACCTGCCGGCTTTGGAGGCCGTGCTTGCGGACGTCGAGCGCGAACGTGTCGACGCGATCGTGATCGGCGGCGACATTGCGTCCGGGCCGCCGCAGCCGCGCGAGGTCGTCGAGCTCGTCCGCTCGCTCCCGGGCGCGCACTGCATCCGCGGCAACGCCGACCGCCTCTTCGACGAGGAGTTCGCGGGCGACGAAGGGCTTGGCTGGCTGCTGGAGCAGCTCGGTGACGAGCAGGCGCAATGGCTCGCCTCGCTCCCGTTCTCGGTCGTCCTCGACGACACGCTGTACGTGCACGCGACGCCGCTCGACGACACGACGATCGTCACCGAGCTGACGACGGACGAAAAGCTCGCCGGCCTGCTGCGGGACGTCGAGCAGGCCCGCGTGGTCGCGGGCCACACGCACATGCAGCTCGAGCGGCAGGTGGGGGAAAAGCTGTTCGTCAACGCGGGCAGCGTCGGCTGGCCCTACGAGGGGCGGACGGGTGCGTACTGGGCGGTTCTCGATGACGGTGTGGAGCTGCGGCGGAGCGACTACGACCTCGAGCGAGCGGCTGAGCTCGTCCGCGGTTCGGGCCACCCGCGCGCCGAGGAGATCGCCGCGGAGAACATCCTCGTCTCGGCGTCGCGCGCGGAGGCCATGAAGGTCTTCGGCGGATGACCGAGCTCGTCAAGATCGGGCGCGTCGGCAAGCCGCACGGGCTCGACGGCTCGTTCTTCGTCGAGCACGCGAGCGAGGACGAGGAGCGCTTCGCGAAGGGCGCGACGCTGCACGTCGACGGCGAGCCGGCCGAGATCGTCGTCTCCAAGCGTTCACGCGGGCGGCCGGTGATCAGGCTCGACCGCGAGGCGCCGCGCGGGGCGGAGCTGGCCATCCCGCGCGAGGAGCTCCCGCCGCCCGGGGAGGACGAGTACTACGAGTTCCAGCTCGTCGGCCTCGGGGTCGAGGAAGAAGGCGGGCGGCCGCTCGGCCGCGTGGCGGCGGTGATCCCCGGGCCCGCGAACGACGTGCTCGAGCTCGACTCGGGGCTGCTGCTGCCGCTCGTCGCCGCTTGCATCCAGCAGGTGGACCTGGACGCGGGCCGAATCCAGATTGCGCAGGGCTTTGCTGACCCTAGCTACCCTGACCGCTGAACCGCGCCTGCTCCTTCCTGTTCCTGTGCAGCTCGACGTCTTCACTCTCCTCCCGCACGCCTTCGCCTGGCTCACCGAGCAGCGGCCCGTCGCGGCCGTGCTCGGCGACGAGCTGGAGCTGCGCCTGCTGAACTACCGCGACTACACACCGCTCACCGGCGGCCAGGTCGACGACGAGCCTTACGGCGGCGGCGCGGGGATGGTGCTGCGGGTGGACGTGGTCGCGGCCGCGCTCGACGCCGTCTACGGCGGGACGCCCGACCACCGGGTCGTCGCGCTGACGCCGCAGGGCCGCCAGCTGACCCAGGCCGTGGTCGAGGAACTGGCCGAGGAGGAGCGCCTGACGCTGCTGTCGGCGCGGTTCGAGGGCTTCGACGAGCGCGCCCTGATCCAGCTCGCCTCCGACGCGATCTCGATCGGGCCGTACGTGCTCTCGGGCGGGGAGCTGCCGGCGATGGTGATGGTCGACGCGATCGCCCGTCGGCTGCCCGGCGCCCTCGCGCGCGACTCGGGTGCCTTCGAGAGCTTCTCCCCCGGGCTGGAGGGCGGGCTCGAGTACCCTCAGTACACGCGCCCGGCAGAGTTCCGAGGCTGGCGGGTGCCCGACGTTCTGCTGTCAGGGGATCACGGGAGAATCGACGAGTGGCGGAAGGAACAAAGCCGACTGAGGACGGGGTCGTGAGCGGCGACGGCTTCGACGACCGGCAGGGCTCGGGCAGCGACTACCGCACGGACTACCCGCCGCCGTCGTATCCGCCGCTGATCAAGCCGTCCGAGCACGAGAAGGCCAAGAGGCACTCGCGCAACCCGATCGACCGGCTGACCGCCGGGCTGCCGCGCCCGTGGCGGATCGCGATCGACTGGATCGTGACCATCGCCGGCGCGATCGCGATCGTGCTCGCGATCAAGGCGTGGGTGGTCAACCCGTACCGGATCCCGTCCAGCTCGATGGAGCCGACGCTGCACTGTGCGCGACCAGGCCAGGGCTGTGAGGCGAGGCTTTCCGACCGCGTGCTCGCGAACCGCTTCATCTACCACTTCCGCGACCCGCACCGGGGCGAGATCGTCGTCTTCAACACGCCGAAGGCCGCCCAGGAGATGTGCGGCGCGAGCGGGACCTTCGTGAAGCGGCTGATCGGCCTCCCCGGCGACACCGTCACCGAGAAGAACGGCGGGAACGTCTACATCAACGGCAAGAAGCTGAACGAGCCCTACATCAAGCCTGACCGCAGGTCACGCGACTCGACGACGGGCACGTGGCGCGTCCCGCAGGGCGAGTACTTCTTCATGGGCGACAACCGCGGGGAGTCGTGCGACTCGCGCCGCTGGGGCTCCGTGCCGCGGAAGAACCTGATCGGCAAGGTCTTCGCGACCTACTGGCCGCCGAACCGCCTCTCGCTGCACTGAGGAACCCGCTCGACAGGCTGACCGCGGGGCTGCCGAGGCCGTGGCGGGTCGCGATCGACTGGCTCGTCACGGTTGCAGTCGCGGTCGCGATCGTCTTCGCGATCAAGGCGTGGGTGGTGAACCCGTACCGCATCCCGTCCGCGTCCATGGAGCCCACGCTGCACTGCGCGCACACGGAGCAGGGCGACGGCTGCGAGGCGAGCTACTCGGACCGCGTGCTCGCGAACCGCCTCATGTACCACTTCCGCAACCCGCGCCGAGGCGAGATCGTCGTGTTCAACACGCCCAAGAGAGCGAAGCAGGAGTGCGGGGCCGGCGGCACGTTCGTGAAGCGCCTGATCGGCCTCCCGGGCGACGTGATCCGCGAGGACGCGATGGGCTTCATCCTGATCAACGGCAAGGAGCTGGACGAGCCGTACATCTCGGCGAGGCGGCGCGACGAGGACGTGAACAACCGCGAGGAGACCTGGACCGTCCCCGAGGGCGAGTACTTCTTCATGGGCGACAACCGCGGGGAGTCGTGCGACTCACGCCGCTGGGGCTCCGTGCCGCGGAGGGATCTGATCGGCCCGGTGTTCGCGACCTACTGGCCGCCGAAACGGATCTCGCTTCGCTAGCATTCTCCGCCGGCCCGCTGGGCCTCTTTCTATGAGCCGTGTGATCGCAGACCTCGAGCAGCGACAGCTGCGGACGAACCTGCCGCCGTTCAAGGCGGGCGACACCGTGCGCGTGCACTTCCAGGTGATCGAGGGCCAGCGCCGCCGCGTGCAGGTGTTCGAGGGGATCGTCTTGAAGCGCCAGGGCGCCGGGGTGCGCGAGACGTTCACCGTTCGCAAGCAGTCGTTCGGCGTCGGCGTCGAGCGGACGTTCCCGGTGCACTCGCCGAAGATCGAGCGCATCGAGGTGACCGCGATCGGCGACGTCAACCGCGCCAAGCTCTACTACCTGCGAGGCAAGGTCGGCAAGCGGGCGCGCGTGCGCGCCAGGCGCGGGGTGGCGCTGCCGGAGTCCGAGCTGCTGACGAGCGCAGGCGCGATGCCGCCCGAGGGCGAGGAGGTCGACGAGGAGCTGGTCGCCGAGGCAGCCGAGGCTGCTGAGACCGAGGCTCCCGAGGAGGCACCCGCGGAGGAGCCGGCTCTCGCGGAGGAGCCCGCCGCGGAGGAGCCGGAGCCCGTGGCCGAAGAGCCCGCCGCGGAGGAAGAGCCCGCCGCGGAGCCTGCCGCCGAAGAGCCCGGCCCGGAGCCGGAGTCGGCGGTCGAGCCGGAGCCCGAGCCGGCCGAGACGACCAAGGAGTAACGAGAGCGTCACGCTTTCGGATGCCGGCTGCGGCCGGCGCTATGCTCGCGCCCGTGGCTCGTCGCCCCGGCCGGAAGCTTCTCCAGTTCGATCGCAAGCTCGGTGCGCGCTTCGTCGCCGGCGCGGACGAGGCGGGGCGAGGGCCGCTCGCGGGGCCGCTGCTGGTGGCTGGCGTGCTGCTCGACTACGCGAAGCTGCGCGACCACAAGGTGCGGCCGCTCGCGTGCCTGAACGACTCGAAGAAGTGCAGCGAGCCGGAGCGTGAGGAGCTCTACCGCGCGGTACTAGGCTGCGCGGAGCGGGTCGTCGTCCGCGCGGTGCCGTCGTCGCAGATCGACCGGGTCGGTCTCCACCGGTCGAACCTCGCTGCGATGCGAGACATCCTCTCGGAGCTGTCGCCGCCCGCCGAGGTCTGCCTTGTCGACGGCTTCCGGCTCGGGCCGCTTGCTCCGGAGCATCGCGCCGTGGTCGACGGCGACGAGAAGAGCGCGGCGATCGCGGCCGCGTCGATCGTGGCCAAGGTGACGCGTGACCGGATGATGCGGCGGATCGACGCGCTCTACCCCGCGTACGGGTTCAGCTCGCACGTGGGCTACATCACGCCGGGCCACACCGCTGTCGTGCGCGCGGTCGGCCCGTCCGAGATCCACCGCCGGTCGTGGCGCGCGCGGGCGTACATGACGGACGAGGAGCTTGCGGAACTCGTTCGAGCAGAAGGCGCTTAGGCACTACCGCCTGCGCGGCTACCGCATCCTCGGCACGAATGTCTGGATCGGCGGCTACGAGCTCGATCTCGTCGTCCGCCGCGGCCGCCGGGTCGCGTTCGTCGAGGTCAAGGCGAAGGGTGGCGCCGGGAGAGGCGACCCGCTCGAGATGGTGACCGAGGAGAAGCAGCGTCGCCTGCGCCTGGCGGCGGAGGCGTGGCTCGCCGGGCACCCTGAGTCGTCGGGGCTCGAAGCGCGCTTCGACGTCGTCGCGATCCGCGACGGGCGCCTCCAGCGGATCGCGGACGCCTTCTAGGTGACGGCCACCTGCGGGCGCGAGACCCAGACGTCGAGGCGCTCGTCCCGCCCCCGTAGCTCGAGCGTCTTTCGCTCCAGGCTCATCGTGTCGAGCCCTGCCGCAGCGGCGGACTCGGCGCTGATCAGGATCTCGCCCTGCGCGGCGAGGGTCGACATTCGCGCAGCCGCGTTCACCGTGTCGCCGAGCGCCGTGAAGTCGCGCGCATCCCCCTCGCCGACGCTGCCGACGAAGGACATGCCGGTGTGGACGCCGATCCCGATCGGGATCCACGGGCTCGGCCCGTCGTTGCCCGTCCGCTCGAGGAGGCCGCGCGCGGCCGCGACCGCCGCAGCCGCGTGCTCGGCACCTGCGAAGCCGGGTATGAACAGCGCGACGGCAGCATCGCCGACGAACTTGTCCACGATGCCGTCACGCTCGTCGATGACCTCCGCCGCGGCGCCGTAGAAGCGGGCGAGCAGGCGGGAGAACTCGTCGGCAGGCATGTGCTCGGCAAGCCCGGTCGAGCCGCGGACGTCCGCGAACAACACGGAGATCTCGACCTCGGCGCCGCCCGGGCGTTTGTGCACTCCGCGAAGACACCACTTGCAGAGGCGGCGGTTCAGCGGTGACGACCCGTACCCCAGCGTGCGCATCAGGATGCCGCCCGGTCCCCGGAACGGCGCGTTGCAGAGCTTGCAGCGCGGGGGTGAGGGGAGCGCACCCCACATGC
>Ga0081455_10004878_pt1 | contig 14878 bp, 7 predicted proteins | sample TabmetS3T2R1_FD_70207 | JGI IMG/M metagenome (GOLD analysis project Ga0081455, IMG submission 70207) | Tabebuia heterophylla rhizosphere microbial communities from the University of Puerto Rico - S3T2R1 | ecosystem: Host-associated > Plants > Roots > Rhizosphere ... | reverse complement strand
TTCTTGCTGGTAACCATTATTGATTTCTTGCTGAAAGAGCCCGTACTCATAGTGAATGCCATAGCCATAGCCTGGCATGTCCAGAGTGGCCAGGGAATCCAGGAAACAGGCCGCTAAACGGCCGAGCCCACCATTGCCCAGGGCGGCATCACGCTCACTTTCCTCCACCATGCTCAGATCCACCCCCAGGGTGCGCAACGCCTCCTGACACAGCGTCAAGAGGCCGAGATTAGACAGGTTATTGTTCAGCGAGCGGCCCATGAGAAACTCGATGGACAGATAGTACAGGCGCTTGGCCTGCGCCTGACGGTAGCGCTCTTCCGTGGCCAGCATGCGGTCCATTAACTGATCTCGCACGGCGAATGCCACCGCCCTGAACAGCTCAGGAGCCGAGAGGTGCTGCCACTCTTTGCCCAGGGAGTAACGCACATGGTGACGAATGGCTGCTTGCAGTGCAGTGATAGTAGCATCGCTGTAGTCACAGTTTGCTTCGGCCATGAGCAAGCCCTCACTCTGGCTGGAACGCCCGGATGGCGGCTTCTTGGGTGTCGAAGATATAGAATATCCTGTGCATGCGGACCAACTCGAACAGCGCACGAACCGGTTGCGACAGGCTGCATAACTTCAGGTCTCCGCCTTGCGCCTGGACGTGGCGTAGACATGACAGGAAAGCTCCCAACCCGGAGCTATCGACAAATGTGAGCCGGCTCAGATCAAAGACGACCTGCCTGTGGGCTTCTAACACCGGCATGATATCCCGCTTGAACTCCTCGGCTGTACTGGCATCGAGCTGCGCTCCCGCCAGGACCACGACCATCACGTCACCGATGGGCTCACACATCAGTTCCATGCGGCTTTTCTCCTTGTCTCGTCTGGTGCGCTCTTTCACCAAACAGATACAGTTGCCTCCTTGCTCGTCACGGACGTAATGTACCTCATCAACGCAGTGCGCAATAATATACACACCAAAGCCACCGTCACATGAGCCATCAAACACTGGTGGCTGGACCGTGGCAGGATCAAACGCTGTGCCGTGATGCCAGAGACGGATGCAAATACGGTCAGCAAAGCCGTCCGCAGTCACCTGAATACGTTGATCGGTACGGCCATGATAGGCATGACGCATGATATTGCTGGCCGCTTCCGTGACCGCTAGCTCAAGTTGACTCACGCCCTCCTCATCAAGCAGGCGTACCGGCAGCTCCTGGCAGAACGTGCGCACGAAGGTCCGCAGCGGCGCCAGTTCTGTGGCGGCACTGGTGACCTCATACTGCGCCTGCACCAGGGGACAGGCGCCGACGGTCTCTGAAACCCTGACCACCACACAGGTCAGGTCATCAGCCCAGGTCTCGGCCCCTGTAAAGGTCCTGACGCCTCGACAGATGGCGTCGATCAGGTGCTGAGGCTCAAGATGATGCTGGGCGTGGATGATCTCCATCAGACGGTCGACGCCAAAGAACGCCCCCACGGTATTCCGTGCTTCAGTCACACCATCTGAATAGAAGACTACCATGTCTCCAGCTTCGAGTGGAAATACCATCTGCCGATAGCTCTCCTGCTCACTGAATCCCAATGGCATATTGTCGCCTTGCAGGAGCTCGCAGGTACCCGTCCGACGTCGGAAGTACACTGGCTTGGTGTGTCCGCAATCGACCAGCACGAGATGGCCCTTCTCCAGCTCGAAGCGGGCGTAGCAGAGGGTGGCAAAGACGTTGAGACTGATGAACTGCCTGGTAAGGTCGTTATGGACTAGCCTGACAATCTCTTCAGGCTCAGGCAGAGCGTTCTGGGGGGAGGCGGCCAGCAGGCGACTGATGGCACGTAGGGGAGCACTCTTGATCGCTGCGCCTAAAAGGGCAGCTGGGACGCCTTTCCCCATCACGTCGCCCACGACGATATCCAGGCACTGCGCGTTATACTGGAAAAAGTCGTAGAAGTCCCCGTCAACAGGTTGCGAAGGGCTGGTAAGCGCCGCTATCTGTACCCCTGTCAGGTCACAGGGCGGCTGGCCCAGCAACAGCGTTTGCTGAATCTTCGCGCCGATCTCGACCTCTCGCTGGTGCGCCTGCGCCAGTTGCTCCAGTGAGGTCAGCAGCGCCGCTTGCAGGTCAAGAATACGTTGACCGGTGCGCAGACGGGCTTCGAGTTCCTGGGGATCAAAGGGCTTAATCAGATAGTCATCCGCCCCGGCTTCCAGCCCGGCAACAATGTCCTCCTGCTGATCCTTCGAGGTCAACAGAATGAGGTACACATAGGGCGCACGGTCCCACTGCCGGACTTGGCGACAGATCTCGACGCCATCCAGGCCCGGCATGAGCCAATCGAGGATCGCCAGGCGCGGCGCTTCGGCCTGCTGCAGAAGGTGCCAGGCTTCGGCCCCATCATGGGCCACGATCACCTCATGCCCAGCCTTGACCAGGGCCGTGTGCAGAAACCAGCGCGGGATGACGTCATCGTCGGCAATGAGGACCTTCACGCCACCTGCTCCTCCCTGAACATGGCCAACGCGTTCCCGAGCTGAGCGACCTCCCTTTCCAGCTCAGCGCAGGCCAGGGTGGCCTGCGTCAAATCGCCGCCGCGCCCCATCACTTCCAGCCTGAGGGCGGCCTCACCGGCCGTCTGTGCCCCAAAACTCATCACAGTGCCTTTCAGGGAATGCGCCGCGCGCTCCAGGGCTCGCCCATCGCCGTGCGCAATCGCTGTCTGGATTCTGGCCAATAACTCTGGCGCTTCCGCGCAGAACAACTGCACAATTTCCTGAAGCATCTCTCTATCCCCTTTGACACGTGCGAGAGTTGCTTGCTGGTCAAAGACGGTTCCGTCTGGCGCGCTGGCCCATGCCGTCTCTGGCACGGGCACGGGGCCAGGGACAAGACGGTCAATAAGCTGGAAGAGCTGCGGCGCTTGCAGTGGCTTGGAGAGGTAGGCATCCATCCCTGCTGCCAGACATCGTTCGCGGTCTTCTTGCATGGCGTGGGCCGTTAATGCAACGATCGGGATATGGGTCCCGGTGGTTTGCTCCTGAGTGCGAATGACCGCTGTCGTCGCCAGGCCGTCCATGTCTGACATCTGCACGTCCATCAACACGAGCGCAAACGTCTCACGCGCTAAGGCTGCTAAGGCCTCTTGGCCGTTGCCGGCCACCACGACGGCGTGTCCCCACTTTTGCAGCATCCGCACTGTGAGGCGTTGATTGACCACATTGTCCTCTACCAGGAGGACATGCAAAGGACGTTGGCTCTGCGTCCGAGAGGGTGGCGGCAGCCGGGGGGTGTCCTGGACGGTAACCGATGAGGGATGAAGGGCTGTGCATATGGCATTCAGCAACTCTGACTGTTTGATCGGCTTCGTGAGGTAGGACGCAATGCCTAGCTCCCGGCAGCGGGCCGCATCACTGGATGGCCCTCCCGACGTCAGCATCATGATGGTTGCGTGCGTCAGGACGGGACTCTGCTTGACCTGTATGGCCACGCTAAAGCCGTCCATGGAGGGCATATGCGCATCAAGCAAGACCAATGGAAAAGGCACTCCCTGCTGCACAGCCTGGTGCAGTGCCGCCAGCGCTGCCGGTCCACCATCGACCATGGTTGGCCGCATGCCCCAACTGCTGAGCTGCTCTTCCAGGATACGTCGGTTGGTCGCGTTGTCGTCTACGACTAACACCGGCAAGGTATGCAGGCTGTCCCACGCATGGGAGGGACATGCTCGAGCATCTGGGCGGACACCGAAGTGGGCGGTGAAGTGAAACGTACTGCCCTGCCCTACAGTACTCTCAACCCAGATGCGGCCCTCCATCATCGCCACCAGGCCTGACGAAATCGCCAAACCTAACCCTGTACCACCAAAGCGGCGTGTCATGGAGTTGTCTGCCTGTGTAAAGGGGGTAAAAATGAGCTGCTGCTTGTCGGGTGGAATGCCAATGCCCGTGTCGGTCACCGTAAAGTGAAGGAAGACCTCATCCTGGAAGTGCCACTCGACCGTGACCCGGATGACCACCTCGCCCTGTTCGGTAAATTTGATCGCATTGCCGATCAGATTCACGACGATCTGACGCAGCCGCCCTGGATCGCCGATCAACCCGTCCGGCACCGCTGCAGGGATGTAATAGGCGAGTTCCAGTCCCTTCCGATGCGCACGTACGGCCAGCGTCTTCAAGGCCATCTCAAGGGTGTCACGCAGGCTAAAGTTGATAGACTCCAGCTCCCATCGCCCCGCTTCGATTTTGGAAAAATCGAGAATGTCGTTGACGAGCTCTAAGAGGGCATCAGCAGAGTCCTGGACGATCGTCAGGTACTCCCGTTGCTCCGGTGTCAAGGCCGTATCGAGAGCCAGTTCGGTCATGCCGATAATCCCATTCATAGGCGTGCGTAGTTCATGGCTGATGTTCGCCAGGAACTCACTCTTCGCACGCACAGCGGCTTCGGCTGCCACTTTGGCCTTTTGTAACTCCTCCTCGGCGCGTTTGCGTTCACTGATATCTTGGACCGTGCCTTCGTAATAGAGCAACCCACCGCTGGCATCACGCACTGCCCGTGCCGTTTCGGTAATCCAGATGACCTGGCCATCGCGGCGATAGACCTGCGACTCAAAGCCTGAGACGGTGCTGTGTTCTTGCAGGAGGCGTGTGAACTCGGCACGCCGAGACACGTTGACATAGAGTTGCCCACCGATGTCGGTCAGGCTACTGATCAGTGCCTCGGGCGTCTCATAGCCATAGATACGGGCCAGGGCAGGATTCACGCTGAGGTAGCGCCCATCAGATGTGGTCTGGAAGATCCCCTCGACGGCGTTCTCAAAAATGCTGCGATATTTTGTCTCGGCTTGCCGCAATTCGCGTTCCACCCGCTGGCGCTCGGCGACCTCTCTGGCGAGTTCGGCATTGGTCTGGGTCAACTCCGTGGTCCATTGGCGTAGTGCCGCGGTGCGCGCGCCTCTGGGTTGGCCTAGCTGCACGAAAGTGCTATAGAGCCATGTCATGACAGGCCCGAAGATGGTGCTGATCTGCATCACAGCCTCCAGAGGAAGTGATCAAGAGCAGAACACTGTCCGGGTTGATCCTCTTCCTCTACTATCACTGGCTTCCCCTCTGGTGGTCAAGACTAATGTGCGCTGCCGGAGCCCTCTCGGACAATGACTCCCCAGGTGGCCCGACAAGCGCTATACCACACCTGACCTCTCTACGCCAGTCCTATCCCTTGTATTTTTACACATATGTATGTTTCCCGTTAGAGAGAAACAAAAACGTCACCACTCCTCACCTCGATGGAGGTGTGCCAGGCACAACGGCTCGCATGTGGCAGATGGGTTCCGCGGTACAGAAGTCACTGCATTTCTGGGCTTTGAGACGCCAAGAAACCTGGATTATGTTCTTGGCCATGAGAGTCAATGAGAGTTAAGTACGTCTATTTGTCGTTCATGTATCGCAAAATCCATACCAGTTTGCTTGCTCGCTCCAAACATGGCTCTCCTCCTGGGGCAGCACCATGTTGTGGTATTGATGGAGTATGCAAAAGTCTGGCAATCTGACAAAGTGGTAGGGTGGGACTGTTGGCGCGGAAATTTTTGTTGGAGGTGTTGGGCAGCTCGTCCTCAAGCACTGCCGCAACAGTGATCATATCCTACATGCATATCCGAGAAGCTAATGATCGAGGCGATGACTGCCTCGTTCCTGAGGACTGCGTGGGTTCCTATTTCCCACAGTTTCAGGAGATAGGCCTGCAAATGATCAAGGCGCAAGGAGGGATTTTCGGCTGGGTGTCGCAGTCAGCCCACATCCTTGCTGCCATCAGATGATGTCTCCGGGGGTCCCATATGGACGAGAGTTTGAGCCGATTGGGCACTGATATCCGCCTTCTGGGTAATCTGTTGGGTGAGGTGATCCGCGAGCAGCATGGAGATGCAGCGTTTGACCTGGTCGAGCGCGTTCGCGCCCAGGCCAGGAGCCGTCGGGAGCATGCTACAGACGCCGCGCCGACGTTAGCGCTCGCAGCGACGATTGACGCCCTTACCCTGGATGAGCACAGCATACTCATCAAAGCTTTCAGCAACTACTTCCAGTTGATCAATATTGCTGAGGATCAACAGCGGGTGCGCGTTTTACGGCAACGCGAAGCCGCTGGGGTCTTGGGCGAATCGCTGGATGCAGCCATACGCTCCTTATGTGCATCGGGCGTCACCGCGGCAACGATGCGAGACATCCTTGACCGGTTGCAGGTGAGGCTCGTGTTGACAGCCCATCCCTCCGAGGCGAAGCGCACGGAAGTGCTCCACAAACTCCACACGATCAGTGCGATGATGACCAGCCAAGAGCGTCAGCCCCTGCTACCACGCGAGCAGGTTGTGTTGCAAGCGCGCCTCAAGACTATTATCGAAGAACTCTGGCAGACACCCTCCACCCGCGCCACGCCTAAAACCGTCGCCGATGAGGTGGACTTTGGTCTGTACTTCCTCACATTCGTGATCATGGAGGTCACCCTGGATGTGTACGAGGCTCTTGAAGCCAGCCTGCGTACCTATTATCCAGAAACGGATTGGTCCGCCATCCCCGATGTGTTGCGGTATGGCTCGTGGATAGGAGGTGACCGTGACGGCAACCCGAACATCACCTCCGACGTGACCCTGCAAACGCTGGCAACGCTGCACCAGGCAGTCCTGCAGGTGTATCTGCATGATGTCGCTAGCCTGCGCGACCATCTGACGCAATCGACCGAAGAAGTAGGCGTCTCCCCCGCCCTGCTGGCAGCCGTGCAAGCGCACGGCAACGGCTCTCTGGAGGCGCGTTATCCTGGCGAAATCTATCGCCAACAGATGGAGATTATCTGGCAACGCCTGCACGGCGATGCGTATCGCGACAGCCGTGATCTACTGCACGATCTGACCCTGGTGACCGATAGCCTGCGCTCCCACCGTGGTACCCACGCCGCCAGCGACGCGTTGCGGCGCCTGGCGCGCAAGGTGCAAGTATTCGGCCTGCACCTTGTCCCACTCGACATCCGCGAAGACGCCAGACTGCAAGCCGCAACCTTAGATGAACTGTTCCGACGCTACGGCATCGTCGCCCATTATGCGGCCTTACCGGAAGCGGACAAGCAAGCGCTGCTGAGTCGTGAGATCGCGAACCCGCGCCCCTTCTTCCCGGCAGATACCACCGCGTTGTCCGAGACCTCGCAACGTATCATTGCTACCTGGCGCATGATTGCCGAGGCGCACCGGTGCTATGGCCCTGCAGTCATTGACACCGTTATCGCTAGCATGAGTCAACAGCCCAGTGACGTACTCGCCATGCTCCTGATGGCGACAGAAGTAGGGGTGGCCAACGCTCTGGACCTGGTACCCTTGTTCGAGACTCTTGACGACCTGCACCGCAGTGCTGAGATGATGGCAGTACTCTTTGCCAACCCAACATATCGGCAGCATCTTGTCGCACGCAGCACGGGCTCTACACTGCACCAGCAGATCATGCTTGGCTATTCGGACAGTGGCAAGGATGGGGGCTATCTGGCCTCAAACTGGCAGCTCTATCACGCCCAGCAGGTCTTGACGACGACCTGTGAGGCGCATGGCATCTCTCTGCAATTGTTTCATGGGCGCGGTGGCAGCATTGGTCGGGGCGGTGGTCCAACCAATCGGGCGATCCTCTCGCAGCCACTCCAGTCGCTGCGTGGTGGCATCAAGATCACCGAGCAAGGGGAAGCCATCGCGTACCGCTATGGCCATGCGGATATTGGCCGTCGCCATCTGCAGCAAATTTTGTACGCCATGCTTCTGGCACTCGGGACACCACAGGCGACTGTCACCGAGGTCAAACCTGCCTGGCTTGAGGCCATGCACCAGCTCGCTGAGACGAGTCATCGGGCGTACCGCACCTTTGTCTATGAGACGCAAGGCTTCCTGGATTACTGGCACCAGGCCACCCCCATTCATGAACTGTCCCAACTGCCGATCAGTTCACGTCCGGCCAGGCGTGCGAGTACTGGCGGCTTTGAGTCGATGCGGGCTATTCCCTGGATTTTCTCGTGGATGCAAAGCCGGGCGATCATCCCGAGTTGGTTTGGCGTCGGTACGGCGTTTCACACCTTCTGTCAGACCCATCCGGATGGTCTGTCTCTCCTACGTGAGATGTATCGTGCCTGGCCGTTCTTCAATGCGGTGCTTGAAAATCTCCAGCTCGATGTGGCGAAGGCCGACATGGGTATCGCTGCTCTGTATGCCTCGCTCGTGTGTGAGACCGCCCTCCGCGATACCATCTTGGAATCAATCAAGGCCGAGCATGCCCGTACGTCCCAGCAGCTCTGTGCGGTGCTGGAGCAGGCCGCATTGCTGGATAACGTGCCGGTGCTGCAACGCTCCATTGCGCGGCGCAACCCCTATGTTGATCCCTTGAATTTTATGCAAGTGGCCTTGCTCCGCGAGCTGCGGCAGCTCACCCCTGAGCTACCACGGTATCACGCCGTACTGCGCGCGGTCCTGGCGACAATTAATGGTATTGCAGCAGGCATGAAGACGACCGGGTGAGACATATTGAGATGGAAATGCTCGGCTTGGATCATAGTGTCGGCCACCTCAGCGGCCTCGGGGCGAGATACAAATACTGTGGCCCCGGACGACAGCCTCGTTCTCGCTGAGTCATATTAATCTTGTACCCCATCTATATTTTTAATGCTACAATATCGCTACGAATGATGGCCCATTTCAGAGGTCTCTTTTGAGGAACCAATATCAAGGTACCGTAGGACAGGAGTTTTTGAGGACTCTGACATCATTCTGAGAGGCTATCCGGAAACATTGCTTGGCAAAAAAGCAGATTTATTAGCCGGACAGCCCTAAGCATCTCATGTCACACCGCGTGCTGACCCTCTTATTGGCACAAAGCCTTCCCGACTCAAATTTTCCGGATGCTGCTAATAGCTTATGTTACGTGACTCTTCGTCCTAGGAAAATGACCAAATCGAACTTGGAGAAGGTATGGATAATCAAGCTTCTGCGGTCCTGTGGTGCCGTCGAGTGTCAATTCTTGGCTTCAGCTTGCTGTCACTTGGATTGACAGGCTGCGCAAGCTGGTTGGCCCCATATCCTCCAACACCACCCACGCCGCAGGAAATACGGAGTTATCTTGCAGAATTACACGATCTCGAACATGGGACTCAATTGACTGGTGATGTCTCTGCAACCAGCGTAGCGACTGCAGGTTATGCATTGGTGGATACACAGTGTAGCCGGTTTTTCAGCGCTGTATTACAGTGGACGAGTGACACGGGATTTAATCGCAAAGAAATTGCGCTCGGTGGAGCGGCGGCAGCGGGAATACTTGCTGCGGTTGGGGCCGCAGCAAAAACTATCGCGATCACGGCGATTGGGATCACCTTGGCTGCGGAGTCCTTGGATAATTTCCAGAATTTTGCGTTATTCACACCTAAACCAACCGTAGTCTCAAAGCTCGTGTCAGAGGCCATGACGGTGTACCGGAACTCGGCGCCACCTAGTGATTCAACGATTATGACTGATGTCCCGACCGCACAATCGTATGTAAGTGGATACGCAGATTTATGCACGTATCATCGAATTCAAAACTTTGTTGAACAGGCAGTGGCAAAAGCTACACCGGTAGACACAAATGCAACTCCTGCCTCTCTATTCTCGAGCGAGGACCAACTCCTGTTAGCCGGGGTAAATGGAGCCCTTGGCCTGCCCCCCGCTTTGCTAAGTGACGCGAAATACGTACAGCTTTACTGGTATTTACAGTCGGCGTATTTGAATGATGCCAATAGAAACAAAGTGTTGAATGAGTTCAAGGCGATTGAAGGAAAACTTTGGAACTCACAAACCAACACGTTGCCAAATGAAGCACAAACGGCTGCAAAGATACTTGAAACCATCGCCAAAAAAAATCCAGCCTTGGTTAAGGCAGCTAAAGCGCTGGAGGAGGCGAACACACCACCTCCTCCCGGTGTGGTCGCCGCACCGAGAGGTATTATTACTCCATCTATGCCACGCGCTCCTGTTACATTGCCTCGGATTGGAATCCGATAAGACGCGCTTTACCACCAATGTATCCGGATGATGAGGTCGCCATCCCGCAGTTTGGCGAGTGGTCCGCCAGTGAGGCATTCAGGACTGAGGTGAATGGCTGCTGGCACTTTCCCTGAGGAACCAGACATGTGGCCATCGGTCTGGCCGGTGGCGTACAGCTCGCGGATCTTGGCCTTTTCACTATTGGAAATGCCACTGTAGTTCTGGGAGGAAGAACGGCCGTGGTCAGGACCATGTTATCGCTCCGTACAGCAAAGGTCACATCATGGCATGCTGCTGCAGGTGGGTGCACGCACGGATGGAAAATGTCGTAGGCATGGCCTATACTCTGGCCAATCGTGAGTGCTTGCAGGTTCTCTCTCTGTGTGCTGGCGCGCTCTCCGGCGCCCAGCGCCTGTCGCGATGATGAAAGGACACCACATGCCTAGCTTTGAACACCACGGCGCTTCCATCTATTACGAGGAGTTCGGCCAGGGCTTTCCTATCCTCACGTTCGCGCCCGCTGGCCTGCAGTCGACCATCGCCGTCTGGCACCGCCCCTCCGCTCCGGTGAATCCCATTACCGAATTCGCCCCGAACTTCCGGGTGATTGCGCTGGATCAGCGCAACGCTGGTGGCCAGTCGCACGCGCCCATCACTGCGCAGGACGGCTGGCACAGCTACATGGCCGACCACATCGCCCTGCTCGACCACCTGGGGATCGACCAGTGCCACCTGTACGGCCAGTGCATCGGGGGGCCCTTCATCCTGAGCCTGCTGAAGGCACAACCCCAGCGCATCGCGAGCGCCGTGATCGCCCAGACCATCGGACGAGTGGGCCCCATGCCAGCGACGCGCTCTGCCAACTTCGAGGCGTGGGCCAAGACGCTGCAGAACCACCCGGAGGCCACCGAGCAGGTGCTGGAGGCCTTTAACCAGAACCTCTATGGCCCTGGCTTCGTCTATAGCGTAGACCGCGATTTCGTAAAGCGCTGCCAGACGCCATGCCTGGTGCTGGCGGGTAACGATGCAGCGCATCCGTTCGCGATCTCCGAAGAACTGGCGAAGCTGCTCCCCCATGCCGAGTTTATCCCGGAGTGGAAGGAAGGCGCGCCTTTGGAGGCGGCAAAAACCCGTATGAAGCAGTTCCTGAAGGAGCACACGCCCGTGCGGGCCTAGCCTTCTCACCCCCCGAGGCTGGGAGCACTCTTGCATCAGGGGTCCTCGTCCGGCCAGGGGAGGTTCTCCCCCGCGGCCATTGGTAAGCCGCGGGCCGCGCGGCGATGATGTTTATGGTTGTAGTGTCACGATGCCGTGCCACGCGGTCTGATAGATCTCCGTGACATTCTGGTACCTCAGCGTGATGCGCCACGAGGCCCCCGGTGTCCCCGTGAACCCCCACAGCGCTGTCCCAGGAATACGTGCTTCAATGGTGAAACCGCTGGGGCTGCGCCGCTGCACGACGCGGAGCGGTATCGGTCGGTAGCCGTCTGACTTCGTCCAGCGCGCGGTATACGGCTGGCGCGTGTCATGTCCGTCCGCACGAGGGTAGATGAACAGCACTGGGGCAGCGTCTCCGTCAGGTTTCTGGGTCTGCACCGGACTGAGTTGGAGCGCGATATAGTCTCGCTCCCACGCCCAGGCCTGCTCCATAGACGGATGCTCCCGGTGTGTCGCGGTAATATCCCCTGCCACATAGATATCCTGCCCATCCCAGGAGAGAAAATAGGTCTGTTTACTCTGCACCTCGTCATCTAAGGCGGTGACCACGGTCGGCGTGATGGCCAGGGCCCGTGGCCACTCCGAGACATCACCGTCCACCGTGGGCAGGAACCGGGGTAATGGGCGACGCTGGGGCTGGGGCTCGGGCGGCGGCCCCTCTCGCCCCGCCTGGTGCGTGGCCTCTACCTCGGCATTGGTCCGCCTGATCCAATTCCCCAGTTCCTCATATACCGCAGCCTCACCGGGCGTCACGAGGCCCACGTTGACGTCAGGGGGAAAGGGATCACTCCCTGTAGGTGTCCCCTGCGCATAATCGCTCCACATAAACCAATGCATCCCGACCATGAACGGCGCCCGCGCCGCCTGCCCCACGTATTTGTGGTAGCCGATGCCGCGGTTGGCTTGTGAATACACCTCAACAAAGAGGGCTGATGGCTGCCCGGGAGAGGGAAAGCCAGAAAAGGAGAATTCGGTGATCATCAGGGGCTTGCCGGTGGCCTTGTACAAGGCGGCATACGCAGGCATTAAGTGCCCATAGCGGTTGTAGTCGTTGATGGAATTGACATCAAAGTAGGGTGACAGGGCAGTAAACAACGCCATATCCGGCACCTTTTGGTAGCGGATGCCCAGGATGAGATGATCGGGATCGAGGGCGCGGACCATGGCGGCGTACCGCCGGTAATAGGTCGTCATGACCTGCGTGCGCCAGGCCTGCACAATGCCGTGTTGCATGCGCCGCGAGTATCTTCTGGGTGGCCGCTTCCCCGGGATGTGCGCGAAGCTCCTATACGAAGTCCCCCAGTCGTGATTCAGTGCGCTGATCTGTCCCCGGTAATATCTTTTGAGGTAGGCGATAAAGGCGCGGCTCCCTGGTGTGCGCTTCCCGAGGCGACTATAAAAGGCAAAAACACGCTGCGCGTTCCACGCGGGCTCGTTGTCCAGAAAGTAGCCAATAAAATTCTGCATGCCTCGAAAGGGCCTGACCTCGTCCCTGAGGTGGTCTGCATATGGTCCCTGCCAGAACACGTCATCGAAGACATCATGGGCATCTGGCGAAAAAAGGGGGTAGATCTGCTCGGCCACATAGAAATCCGGCCAGACGGAAGGACTACTCCAACACCCGGACGTGTTAAATCCCCAGTCGCGCAGTAAGGAGACGATCCACTGCTGGCGTGACAGGAGCATCGGTGTAGTTTCGGCATGACCATAACACCCCCCGACGCAGTTCACACCCAGGGAGAAGAACTTGCGCCCAGCGCCATCCTGAAACCACCAGACGCCGTTGTCCTGGACCACGCGAATGTACCCCTCGGCCTGCGGGGGAGTGGGCTGCGCGTCGGCCAAGCGCAGGCTCAGTAAAAACACACACCAGAGCAGCAACATAATACCACCACGACGCTTGCAGCGGGCGGGCATTCTGGCCATAATGCTCCAGAGACGAGGGCGCGGGGCGCCCGGCAAGTGTTGTCATGCTCTGGTGCCAGCTGGCGCTCCCGTCTTCTCGCCTTGAGGACGATGGTAACAGGAACCACTCTATCGCCCTGGAGCACACGACCATGCAGGATCTGTACGTCACTTGGGACGACTACAACCGGTTGATCGAGCAGCTCGCGCTGCAGATCCACGCCTCCGGTTACCAGTTCGACTCTCTCCTCTGTCTGGCACGCGGCGGGCTACGGATTGGTGACGTAATTTCGCGTATTTACGATATGCCCCTGGCGCTCCTCGCCACCAGTAGCTATCGCGAGGCAGCGGGCACACGGCAGGGACAGCTCGACATCGCCGAGTATATTACGATGACCGGCGGCAGGCTGCACGGAAAGTTGCTGCTCGTCGACGATCTGGTCGATTCGGGCACCACGCTGACGCGTGTGCTGGAGTACGTGCAGCAACGCTGCAGCGCAGTTACCGAAGTACGCACTGCGGTGCTGTGGTACAAGGCGGCATCGAGGTACAAGCCCGACTACTATGTGCAGTATCTGCCAACGAGTCCCTGGATACACCAGCCGTTCGAGGCGTACGACACGCTGCGCCCGTGCCAGCTTGCCGCGCGTCTGCACAGGAGCATACACTGACGTGTTTACTGGTCGACAGAAGCTGGCGTTTGCCCGACGCCTGGGGAACGACTGGCAGAAGCTGGCGGATTATTTTGACATGCCAGCTGACCAGCGGCACGGCTTCGCGCCAGGCCGCGAGCCGCAGGGTGTCTGGGAATGGCTTGAAGCGCGCCAACGCCTCCCGGAGCTGCTCGACGCGCTGCGCTATATCGACCGAACAGACATCGTGGTCGAGGTGCTTGCCCCGCCAGCAACGCCCGTCTCCACTCCTGGGGTGACCTGGCAGGGATCACCCTTTCCGGGCCTACGCCCTTTTACTCCGGATGACGCGGCGATCTTCTTTGGCCGGAACCAGGAAACTACCGCACTGCTGGCACGCGTGCAGCAAGGGCGCTTCGTCGCCGTGGTGGGCGCCTCGGGATCTGGCAAATCGTCCCTGGTGGCGGCGGGCGTGCTGCCGCGCCTGCATGAGATCCCTGGTGGTCAGCACTGGCAATGGGTACGGTTGACGCCCGGTGACCCGGGTGATGATCCTTTCGTAGCGCTCGCCGTCAAGCTGGCACCGATACTGGAACGACACGGGCTTAATGGGCGAACGATTGCTGACAGGTTACGTGCCAGCGGTGACCTGGCAGCGCTGGCCGAGCTGTTCCTGGCGGGTCGGCCAGCCACGGCCGAGTTGCTACTGTTCATCGATCAGTTCGAGGAACTGTTCACGCTCACTGCCCCCGAACATCACCGGCGCTTCATTGCCATGCTGGCCAGAGCGGCGCAGTCATCCCGGCTGCGCACCGTCTTAACTCTACGCGCCGATTTCTACCACCGCTGCGTCGACTACCCTGATCTAGCCGCACTCCTACGCGCTGGCTCTTTTCCGCTGGCGGTGCCTGATCTGCCAGCGTTGCTAGAGATGATCACTGGCCCGGCGGCGGTGGCCAGTTTGATCTTCCAGGAAGGCCTGGCGGGCCGTATCCTGCGTGATACTGGTAGCGACCCCGGGGCCCTGGCGCTGCTGGCGTTTGCGCTGGCCGAGCTGTATGAGGCGTGCCAGCCGGGCACTATGCTCACGCGCGCCGCCTACGAAAGCTTTG
>Ga0081455_10004877_pt1 | contig 14880 bp, 21 predicted proteins | sample TabmetS3T2R1_FD_70207 | JGI IMG/M metagenome (GOLD analysis project Ga0081455, IMG submission 70207) | Tabebuia heterophylla rhizosphere microbial communities from the University of Puerto Rico - S3T2R1 | ecosystem: Host-associated > Plants > Roots > Rhizosphere ... | reverse complement strand
CCACTCGCGGCGGTGGGCATCGGCCACGGCCTGTTCGACGGTGCTCAGCTGTGCTCCATCACCTGGAAGTCGAGCAGCGGCCGGATCTCCACGCCGCCCTCCCACGTCGGGGTCATGCGGGCGATCGCGATGGCGTGGTCGAGGTCGCGGGCCTCGAGGACGTAGAGGCCGGCCAGGGCCTCCTTTGTCTCGATGAAGGGACCGTCGGTCACCACCGCGCCACGAATCGCGGTGGCGGCGGCCGTCGGCTCGAGTGCGAGCCCGGCGACGACCCGGCCGCCCTCCTCTGCGATCCGGTCGTCGAAGCGTTCGTTGGCCTCCATGACCTCGCGTGGTATGTCGGCCACGCCGCCGGGAGACTCGCGCTGATAGATGAGGACGACGTACCGCGTCATGGTCTGGTCCGGGGTGGTGCTCATCGGTCGGCTCCGTTGGTCCGCTCGTAGGTGGTGGCAAGAACGCCGTTGGCGTAGCGCGTGAGCCCGGTCAGCGTCAGGTCCTGGCGGGCCTGCCCGGGCGGGAACAGCGCCTTGCCCTCCCGCAGCAGGACCGGGTGCACGTACAGGTGGTACTCGTCGACCAGGTCGGCCTGTCCCAAGGCGTGAACGATGCTGGCGCTGCCCTGAACGAGCATCGCCTTGCCTGGCTCGCGCTTCAGCCGGCGGATCTCGTCCTCGAGCCCACCGGCGACGACACGCGTCTCGGCCCACTTCGGATCGGTCATCGTGCTGGAGAACACCACCTTGGGTCTGTCGTTCAGTGCCCGGATGACCCGGCGGTCCTCCTTGCCCTCCGCCGGCCTGAGCTCGTCATCCTCGTCGTAGGGCGCCGCGTGCGGCCAGTACGCGGCGAAGATGTCGTAGGTCGCCCGCCCGAACACGAACGTGTCGTAAGCGTCGTCCATGTCCGCGGCGATGTCGTCGTGCATCCGCTGGTCGAAGCCTGCGGCCACCCAGCTCATGTCCTCGTCGGGTCCGACCATGTAGCCGTCGAGCGTGACGAACTCGGTCACCACGATGCGCCGTCCCGCGGTCTCGGTTGCTCCGGTCATTGTCCAGCCTCCCTCGTCGAGTGCCTCCAGGGAAGACGACAAACGGCGACCGCCGGAATCGACAGCCGGTCCGAAGAATCGCTGCCGCTGCACACGCGACGCCGCCCAGCGCGCTCGTTCGCGCGCGGCGGTCAGCGATGGAGCGCTAGCGGACGCCCACCCGCACGTTCCGGAACCGCGACGGGGCTGCGTGGTGGCCCGTGTGGCCCACCTGCAACGGCTGGCCCTTCCCGCAGTGCGGCACGCCCCACACCGTCCACTCGTCGGCCCCCCCGACCGCGTCGAGCGACGCCCAGAACGTGGGGCCGATGCCCGTGTACGTGGGGTTCTTGAGCATGCGGCCCAGCCGGCCGTCCTTGATCTCCCATCCGATCTCGCAGCCGAACTGGAAGTTGAGGCGCTTGTCGTCGATCGACCACGAGCGGTTGGTCTGCATGTAGATGCCGTCGTCGGTGCCGGCGATCATCTCGTCGAGCGACGACTCGCCCGGCCGCAGGCCCACGTTGGTCATCCGCACCATGGGCAGTCGGGCGGGCCCGTCGGCCCTGACCATTCCGCCCGACACGAGGCCCACCAAGGGCGCCGAGTCCCGGCCCGACAGGACCCCGACCCACATGCCGTCCCGCACGATGTCGACGGACTGCGCGGGCACACCCTCGTCGTCGTAGCCGAAGCTGCCCATTGCCCCGGGGAGCGTGGCGTCGGCGGTGATCTGCATCACCTCGCTGCCGAAGCGCAGGTCGCCGAGCTGTTTGGGGTCGAGCCACGAGGTGCCGGCGAACGCCGCCTCCCAGCCGAGGATCCGGTCGAGCTCGACGGCGTGCCCGACCGACTCGTGGATCTGCAGCGCCACCTGGTCGGAGTCGAGCACGACCGTCGTCGTGCCCTCGGGGCACTGCGGGGCTTCCAGCAGGGCGACCGCCTGCTCGGCCATGGCGGCGGCGTTGGCGACGAGGTCGAGGTCGCGCACCAACTCCCACCCCTGTGTGCCGTACTGGCCTCGCACGCCCGGGTACGAACGACGCTGCGTCTCCCCGTCGCCGATCGCGGTGGCATCGACCACCGCCCCACACTCGACCAGGCGCTGGCTGATGCGGCTGCCCTCGCTCGACGCGAACCACTTCTCGGTGTCCCACACCTGGTAGCTGGCCTGGGCGAGGGGCACACCGGCGTCGTTGGCGGCACCGGTGGCGTCGACGAGCAGGTCGCCCTTCTCGGCCAGGCTCACGTCGTCGAGCGGGTGGACCTGCCACGCCGAGGACCACTCGGCCTCCACGACCGGCGCCGGCGCGAGGTCGAGCGGTGGACCTGCGACCCGGCCGGAGGCACGCGCCACGGCGGCCGCGCCTTCGCCGGCGCCGCGGGCGGCGGCCTCCGTGAGGGTCGGCGTGGCCTGGAACCCCCAGGATGACCCGATCAGCGCTCGCACTCCGATGCCGGCGTTCTCGGTCTGGGTGAGGTCCTCGACCACTCGGTTGCGGGCCTCCATCGACTCGTGCCGGATGATCATCACGCGGGCATCCGCGTAGCGGGCGCCGGCGGCGAGCGCCGCCTCGACCGCTGCGGTGGCGAGCTCGAGCATCAGTCCGTCAGTCCCTCGATGATGACGCGGGGTTCACCGGTCAGAAGGTAGACGCCGCCGGCGAGGTCCAGGAGCCGACCCTCGTCGGGTGCGATCGTCTCCTGGTAGCCGGGGTCGCTGGTCATCGCGACGAAGTCGTCGAGGCTCCGGTACCACTGCATGGCAACGCCGTCGAAGCCCTCGGTGCCGGCCCAGCCGTCGGCGCCGGCGGCCAGGCGGGGATGCTGTTCGTAGCGGACGAGACGACTCCGGACGCCAGGAACCGACAGGATCTTGTCGGCGTGCACGTCGCGCCAATGGGCCTGGAACTCCTCGGCCGTCAACGCCGGATTGCGGCGGAGCATGGCGGTCAGGCGGATCATCGGTTCTCTCCTCCCCCGGTGCGGACAAACTGGGCGTAGACGTGCGGCATATGACCGCACAGCTACGACCAGAAAGCAACCGATGACGCAACCGATCACCAAGCCGACCGCCCCCCGCATCCCACCGCTGTCGCCCGACGAACGCGACGAGCGGGCCAACGAACTGCTGGCCGAGGTGGGCGCACCCGTGGAGTCCGCCGGCAACCTGTTCAACACCCTCATCCGCCACCCCGGGCTGTTCCGCCGGTGGCTGCCGTTCGGGGGCAAGCTCCTCGTCGGACGGCTGCCCGACCGCGACCGTGAGCTCCTCATCCTGCGCACGGCGTGGCACTGCGGGTCCGACTACGAGTGGACCCAGCACGTGCGCATTGCCGGCGGCGCCGGCGTCACGCCCGCAGAGATGGAACGGCTCCGGGTCGCCGACGCCCCGAAGGACCCGGCCTGGGCGCCGTTCGACGCCACGTTGATCCGCGCCGTCGACGAGCTGCACGAGAGCAGCTGCCTCGGCGACGCCACCTGGGCAGCGCTCGCAGAGCGCTACGACGACCGCCAGCTCATCGAGGTGCCCATGGTCGTCGGGCACTATCACCTGCTCGCGTTCACGCTGAACTCGCTGGGCGTCCAGGTCGAGGCCGACGCGGGGTGACCGCCGTGGCGCCCCGGCTGTCGGAACGGACCGTGCTGGTGGTGGGCGCCGGCACGCAGCCTTCGGACGAGCCCGATGCCCCCATCGGCAACGGCCGGGCCATCTCGGTGCTGGCGGCACGTGCAGGGGCGCACGTCGTGTGCGTCGACCGCGACGCAGCCGCCGCTGAGGAAACCGCGGCACTGGTCCGCAGTGAGGCGTCGGAGGCGACGGTGGTGGTCGGTGACGTCACCTCGGCCGACGACTGCGCCGCCATGGTCGGCCGGGCGGCCGAGGCCGGCGGCGGCCGCCTGGACGGCGTCGTGGTCAACGTCGGCATCGGGCGGGGCGGCGGCCTCGCGGGCACGTCGCCCGAGGACTGGGACGCGACCATGGCCACCAACCTCCGCGGCCACTTCCTCGTGGCCCGGGCCGCCCTCGAGACGCTGGGCGGCGATGGGGCTGGTAGCGCCGGGGCCAGCATCGTGTTCATCGGGTCCGTGGCCGGCCTGCAGCCCGGCAGCCGCCTGCCGGCGTACGACGCCTCGAAGGCGGGGCTCATCGGTCTCGCCCGTCACGTGGCGTTGGAGGGCGCCCGGCGCGGCGTGCGCGCCAACGTCGTGGCACCGGGGCTCATCGACACGCCGCTGGGGAGGCTGGCGACGCGGGGCCGTCCGTCCCGGGCCCGCACGCCGGTCCCGCTGGGTCGTCAGGGCACCGCGTGGGAGGTCGGCGCCGTCGTCGTGTTCCTCCTGTCGGACGACGCCAGCTATGTGACCGGCCAGGTGCTGGCCGTGGACGGCGGCCTCAGCCTGATCTAGGGACCATCGGGTGACGCCCGGCGGCCGCCCGGCAGCCGCTGGGCGGTGACGCCCCAGAAGATCTGGCGCGCCACCGAGATGCGGACATCGGCGGCACGAATGCCCCAGACCTCGAAGCTGTGCTGGTGGGCGGCGACGTTGGCGAGGGTGGCGACCAGCATTCCCGCCTGGGCCATGGCGTCGACGCCGAGGTTCCGCTCCTCGGCCTGGATGCCCGTGATCGTCTCCGCCAACTGCACGGTCACGTTGTAGAGCAGCGCCAGATGGATCTTGCGGAACCGGCGGTCGCCCTCCTCGGCTCCGAGGTCGACGACCCGGATCACGGGCCGGTGCTGGTTCCAGAATGCGAAGAACGCATCGGTGAGCTCCAGCGCCGTCCGGTACCCCGCGCTGCCCTGCCAGCTGCCCTCACCGACGATGCAGACCAGCCGCTCACTGTCGAGCGCCATCTCCTCCGCCAGCACCAGGATGGCGTCGTCGACATCGGCGAAGTACTGGTAGAAGGTTGCCGGCGAGGTGCCGGCCTCGCGGGCGATGTCGATGACCTTGAGCGACCGGTACGAGCTCGTGCGCAGCATCCCCGCGGTGCACTCCAGCAGGCGCCGGCGGGTGGCCCTCCCCCGCCTCCCCGGCACCCGCCCGTCGGCAGCTCGTAGGTCGTCGATCGCCTCGACCGGTTCGACCACGGCGGCAAGGCTAACCCGCACCTGACGGCCCATCAGGGAACAGCGGATGGGCGGGCGTCGTCGGACGATCCAATGCAGCCGTCAGGTCCTGCGTGGCCGGCCGTGCTCCCTAATTCTGGGGGTTCGGGCGCCTGCCCCGGACACCGTGAGCGTGATCGGATTCGACGAATACGACCTGGATCGTGACGCTGACGGCGTCGGCTGCGAGTGACCGGGGCGATGCCTCAGCCGGGATTGATGTAGGCCGCGGCGAAGCGCTCGAGGGCGCGGCGATTGTCGTCCAGCGACGCGAACGTGAGGCCCTCGATGAGCCACGCCGACGTGATCAGGGCGGTCACGCCCAGTTCGTCGAGCTCGGCGCACACCTCAGCGTCGGGCAGCCGGTCGATGACGGCCGCCTGGATCTCGAACGTGCGGCCATCGGTGCCGTATTCGCGTCGGTAGGCCTGGAGCCGCTCGACGAAGCCGCGTAGTTCGTCGAGGGGGTACTGCGTGCCCAGCCAGCCGTCGCCGATGCGCGCGGCCCGCCGGAGCGCGACCTCGGTTTGTCCCCCGATGAGGATGGGCACGGGCCGGGCCGGTGCTGGGGCCATCTCCAGCGGGTCGAAGTCGTAGAACTCGCCGTGGTGCTCCACCATGCCGCCGCGCCAGAGGGTGCGCAGCACGTCGATCTGCTCCTCCATGCGGGCGCCCCGGCGTGCGAAGGGCTGCTCGAGCTGGTCGAACTCCTCCCGCATCCAGCCGGCGCCCACGCCGAGCAGCACGCGGTCGCCCGACAGGTAGGCAGCGGTGCCAACGGCCTTCGCCACGACGAACGGGTTGCGGGCGGGCAGCACGTAGACGTGGGTGGCGAACCGGATGCGTTCGGTGGCGGCCGCCAACGCCCCGGTCATCACCCACACGTCGGGCCACGGCGTCTCCGGGGGGAAGCTGGGGCGCCCGCTCCGGCTGTACGGGTACGACGACTCGAGCTTGCCCGGGTAGAACACGTGGTCCGACAGCGACACCTGGTCAAACCCGGCGTCCTCGGCGCACCGTGTCAGCTCCACCCAGTCGTTCGCCGGCGCGTACATGAGCGACTGGCAGAACTTCATCGGACACTCCCGCCTGCGGTGGCTACTGCTTCGACCAGATCTCGACCAGCTCGTCGACCGTGGTCAGCGTGGCCAGCAGGCTGAGCGTGTTGTCGACGATGGCCTCGGCGTAGTCGGCGGGGACGCCGCACACGGCGTCGCGCGGCAGCACGACGTCGTAGCCGTGGTTGACCGCATCCATCACCAGGTTGGTGATGGCCACGTTGACCGAGACACCCGCCACCACGATCGTCCGCAGATCGAGGTTGCGCAGGACCGGATCGAGGTCGGTGCCGGCCATGGGGTTGAGCCCGTGGGCCCGAGTGAGCACCAGGTCGTCTGGTTCGGCGCCGACCTCGGAGATCACGGCCGCAGTCGCGCCGCCCCGGCTCAGCCGCACGGGCGACCGCCGAGCGTTGAGAAAGAGCCGGGCGTTGGTGTTGGTGGCCTTGAAGTCGGGCCGATGCGAGAACGTGCAGTGGATCACCTGTACGCCCGCGACCCGCGCCGCCTTCACCAGCCGAGCGGTGGCCGGGATCATCGTCTCTCGCGCCACCTCGGCAAGCTCTGGGAAGACACTCGGCTCGCCCAGCACGCCGTTCTGGATCTCCGAGGTGACCACTGCGGCGCGCCAGGGAGTCACGAAGGAAGCCAGATCCTCAGCCATGGGCCGACAGTATCGGACGCTCTGTGACGCCGTGGCACGGACGTGCGGCTCAAGTGCTGCACCTGCTCTGACCAGCGATTCGGCGTCTGATCCCGTAACGCCGAATCACGGACCGTCTAGACCTGTCGCGCTGGCAGCGCGTTATGGAGGCCGGCCCGTCCCCGACGCCACGCCCAAGACGTGCGAGGAACTGGCACCCAGCGTGTCCGGCAGTGTCGGAACGCGATCACGACGCGTTGGTGATGGTCGACGAGATCCGGTTGCGGGCGCGTGCCCGCCCGCTCGACGAGGCGTCCGGCGACATCGCCAACTAGCCGCCAGTTTGCTTCGCTGCCCCTCGGCTTTAGTCGGGGCGGTGTCGCGTCGCCCACGTGGGGTAGTTGGTGCGTACCCAAGGAAGGGACGACCATCATGCAGCGAGTTCTTCGTGCCCCCATCTTTTGGATCGCGGTCGCAGTTGTCGCCGCGGCTGTGGTCATCCTCGTGCTCTCCGTGGGCGGCGGCGGCGGGGGTGGCGTCGGCTACTGACCCACCGGAACCGAAGCCGCCCCTCGGCCTACCGGCCGGGGGGCGGTTCCGCGTTGCTGCCAGGGCCCCGCGTCATCCGAATCCGTTCGATGATCGCCTCATTCTCCCGCAGCAGTTCGCGGCAGACCCGCTGGATCCGCAAGCACTCACGTTGCAGCTCGGCACAGATGGCCGACACATACCGGTGTTCTCGCACCGCACGCTCAAGTTCGCCGCCCGAACTCGACACCGCCCCTCAGGCTACGCGGGCCGGAGGCAGCGCCACGCCAGGAGTGGCCTAGGTCCATCCGCGGCCGGCCGTTGCACCGAAGTAGCGGCGGCGGCACATGGCCGCCGTGAAGGGAGCCGACATGTTCACACGAGCACGCCTGTTCTGGGCCGGGTTGCTGGCCGCCGCTACCACCGCAGTCCTGGTCGGAGGTCCGGCCGTCGTCCAGGCTGGCATCACGTTCCGGAATCTCGACTGAGGTAGGAGCCAACGGGAGCGGTTCACCCAGGTGAAATCGTTCACCCGTTTCGATACCGAAATACGCGGGCGCGACCATGACAGCCAGTTCCGGTCGGGCATTGTCCGCCAGGTCCGACCGATCCGGCCCCTAGGCAGATTCCCCCGGGTCTGGGGGCCGGACCGTGCCTGTCTGCGCAGGGCGGATATCGGGATACCGACATTGCGCGGGCGGTCCCCCGGGTAGCCAGTGCGCCCGGGGGGCCGCTTCGCGTCGTCACGTGATCGCGTTGCTAGGCCGCCGGAGCGACCACCACGTGATGGCTTCGCGGCCCGATCAGGACGCGTGCGACTCGAGGAACCTGACGCACTGTCCCTGGTTCACGAATGGCTTCCTCTCGTCGTCGGTGAAGTCGCGCCAGCCGCCGTCCTTGCACTGGTCCTTCGAGCTCAGGGGCAGCGCGTCGTGGACAACGATGTCGCCGGACATGAGCGGAAACGCCTCGATGCCGCTTCCAACCGAGCAACCGGGTGCGGCGGGCACAAGCCCGACCGTATCCGCCGAGCCAGTGGCGCTGTTATCCACGACCTCGGATATGAGGTGGCCTTCCCTGGCATCCTCGAACCCGATGATTGCACGGTCACCGGTGACGACCAGACACGTCACCGGGCCGCTGAACAGCGGCGGCTCGGTGGGTCGTATGAAGACGGAGAAAGTGCCGCTCGGGTTTCCTCCTGCAGCGTCACTGTGCGCGTCGACGGAAACGCCAATCACGGCCGGCGGCAAACCCGGAGGGCCAACGACGATCTCGCCAGCACCGATGACGGAATCCTCGTCGGGGACTGCGCTCGCCGGAGCCGCGATCACAGCGAAACCCGCCACCACAACCATCACGGAGCAAAGGAACCGACTCATCGCCCCTCCCCAACATCGACGTGTCGCCCTTCGATTCTGACACCGTGAGCGGTAGCACGCGAGTGCCGGCGTACGCGCTCCGGCTGGTCGGCGTGGTAGCGCTCCGGCCGGCGGACAGACGGGACACGGGATGGCGGGGCGTAAGGCGGGCAGCTCGACGGAACGAGGCGAGCGGCGAGCCGAGACCAAAGCCGTTTTACGCCTACCTGACGGCGCTGCAGGCGGCGGCAGGTCAGACGGCGCGGCCCCGGGCCACGGCGCTCCGCTGGCTCGCCGACGCGCTCCAGTGGGCGAGGTCGAGGAGCACGGCCACGGCTATCCACAGCCAGTCGGAGCCGGTGACGCCCGTGCTCGGCTGCCACAGGAGCACATAGATCAGTGTCGTGAACGGCAGGAAGATGATGCCGAAGAGAGGCCACAGGAACGTGGTGAACGTGGCGTCCATCCGCTCGGGCCTGGCGATCCAGAAAATGATCAGCGCGAAGCGGGGGAACAACCCGGCGAAGACAGCGAGCAGACAACCCATGCGGCCACCCTGGCCCGCATGCCGCCGGTCCGGCATCCCCCTCTCGGGGTGAGCCCCGCACGCGGGAGACCGGGCTCCTTTGCGATTCCCTAGCGGCAGCCATGCGTCGTTGCCGACGCGCATGGAACCAGGGCCTATCGGGTAATCGCAGTCTGTGGCTGATGACGCGTTGTCCACTCACCTTCGTATGACGCTCGACGCATCAGCCGATCTGCGTCGCCGGGCCGACATACGGCGGGCCCGAACTGACGCTCGTGTAGAAACCATCCGGAGTCGGCTTGATCAGCATGGCGAGGAACTTGCTGCTCAGGCGGACGCCTTGGCGCAGTTGTCCGACGAGTCCGCGGAACGACTCGAGGCCGCAGCGAAACGAGGTGACTCGGTGCGGCGCATGGCGGTCGCCGCATGGGAACGCGAAGTGGCGGAGATCGAGCGGCACAACGCCGCCAGGCTCCGATCCGGAGAACGGCCCTTGCGCCTCAGGGCACTTCCTTCGATGCCTCCGGCCGCCGGACCTGGCCCCGAGGGGGTAGCCCAACTCGGCGGGCACCGCTTGGCTGAATGAACCGTCACCGTGCCGGGCTCACGGTGAACGGCCAGGCGTCAGCCGGTCGCTGGGCTTCGTGTCGCAGGTCGGTTGCGTGTCAACACGGCGGCGCAGCCGCTGGCGATCACCGACGCGGCGGCGCCGCTGCTCCACCAGTGCTGCGGAAGCTCGGTGAGACCGGCGCCGAGGTCGTTCAGCGCGTAGCCAAGCAGGACGAGCGAGAGCGCGAACGAGACGCTGGCAAGCGTGTGCAGCAGGCGGCGCATCAGACCCTCCGAGTGTTCGCGAGGCATCCCAACCCTAGACGGCTACCTGGCCTTCCCACGCGCGGTTGAGCGCACCCTGGACCTTCACTGTCCAGATGATGAACCCGATGAGCGGGATGAGGTTCCAAAAGCCGGTCGCGCCGCTCACCGGCTTGGGCTGATTCGCACGCGCGTACATGTTGCCGATCTCGGACGGCATCACGAACCAGTTGACGATGTCGATCAGGATCGCGATCACGAGCCCGATCACCGGTCCGATCCCCTCGCCGTTGTGCTCCTTGAGCTCGCGGTACACCTGGTAGGTCCAGTAGAGGTGGTAGATCCCCAGCGTGATGATCGAGAACACGATCACCGCGGCCGGGTTCCGAACCTTCCCTCTCGGGCCGCTTGCCACCGCTGAAGGCGGCTGGACGGGCGGGGTTGTGTCGGTCATCTCGGCTCCCTCTCTCCTGACGCCGCGCGTTGCTCGTCAGCAGGCAGACGCGGACCCAACGACCTTTCCGTCGACCCGCACGCACAGAGTGCCTGATGCGGCTCGGCGAGGCCAGCATCTCCCCCGCGGGACCGTGCAGCCACAGCCACTAGCAGACCGATCGAACCTCAGCTGCTGACCGGCGTACCGCTGAACGAAGCCAACCAAGGTGCGACTTCACGCATGATCGTCAGTCGCCGACGTGGCGGCGATACCGGCAACGATCGTCGCCGCGAGCGCCATCTGATGGTCTTTCGTCCACGGCGGCCCCAGGGTTGCCCGAAGGCCCAGCAGGACCTCTTCGGCGCGCTCTCCCAGCAGTGTGACCGCCTGACCTACCACCGACTTCGCGTGGTACAGGTGGACGTCCCAGCCTCGTGCCTGTGCCAGCTCCGAGAGCACCTGGCGGTACATGATGGCGTCGACGCGGGCCTCGTACGGCGGGCGGAGTTGGACGGCGACGTCGTCGGGAAAGTCCGGGGGCCAGGCGCGGAGCGAGATCGAGACGACCGGCTCGGGAACCGCGGCTGCGATCTCGTCGAGCGCGGCTGACGTCGCCCGAACGACCGACGCCCTCACCTTCGCGACCAGAGCAGCCGCGGTGGCGACGTCGAGGCGCTTGCCCTCGTAGTGAACCGGTGCCGCCGGCAAACCGGGTTCGATCAGCTCGATCCTCCGGCGGTCGACGAGCTCGTGGTCCGCCGACGCGCTCACGACAATGGCCCAGCCGAAATGATCGGCGATCCCCAGACGCACGCCAGCGATCATCCCGAGCGCACGCGCACCAGCTGGTCGGGCGCCGCTCAGGGCGCGTATGGACGGGGCAGGGTGTCGGGGGGGCCATAGTCTCGAGTCGTGGAACGTGTGACGGGCATCGGAGGCTTCTTCCTGCGCAGCGTCGACCCGGACCGGCTCGGGCGATGGTATGCCGAATACCTCGGCGTCGACTTGCCACCGGCAAGCTACGACGATCGGGTGTGGGAGCAAGAGGCTGGGCCAACGGTGTGGGCCATCTTCGACCAGGACTCCGACATGTTCGGCAACCCCGATCAGCAATGGATGGTCAACTTCCGGGTCCGCGACCTCGATGCCATCGTGCGGCAGCTGCGGGCCGGCGACGTCGCGGTCGAGGTCGACCCGGAGGAATACCCGAACGGCAGGTTCGCTCGGCTCGCCGATCCGGACGGCAACCCCATTCAGCTCTGGGAACCGAGCTGACGCGCAGAGCGCGGCCGTCGGCGTTGCATGCGCGCGCGGTTGACAATGCTTCACACTGCAGTTAACTATTGCGGTGAATGGATGTATTCGAGGCGCTCGCCGATCCCAGGCGTCGGCAGGTGGTGCAGATGCTGAGCGTCAGTCCGCGCCGCGCCGGGGAGCTGGCGAACGCCGCGGGCATGTCGGCGCCGGCCATGAGTCGCCACCTGAAGACACTGCTCGACGCCGGCCTCATCGAGGATGAGCGGCCCCGCGAAGACGCGCGCCTGCGCGTGTTCCGGCTGCGGCCTAACTCCTTCGTCGCCGTCCAGGCGTTCCTCGATCAGCTCCAAGCCGACTGGAACGTTCAGCTGCGTTCGTTCAAGCGACACGTGGAGGCGAAGAAGCCATGAACGTCACCTCGACCATCGACGTCGGCGTGGACCCGATGACGGCGTTCACGGCCTTCACCGACGAGCTCGACCAGTGGTGGGGTAACGGTCCTATCGACGCGTGGGATTCCTCGCGATGCATCGGTCGTCGACTGGAACCGGGCGTGGGCGGACGCCTGCTGGAGCTGTACGAGGACGACGCCCTGGAACTCGGTCGGGTGACGGCGTGGGAGCCCGGTGCCCGTGTGTGCTGGCAGAGCTCGGTCGACGACGTCGTCATCGAGGTGCACTTCGAACCCATCGCGAACGGGACCCGCGTGCGCGTGGATGGCATCGTGCCCGACGGCAAGATCGGCGGCGCCGGCCTGTCCTTCGTACGCATGACTCCCGAATGGCTCCCGCGGTGGATCGAGCGGCGCCCGACACGACGGCCGGAGCTGTCGCGTCTCAACGTCATCGTCCACTACGCGAAGCCGGTCGCGGCGGCCCGGTGGTTGTGCGATGCGTTCGGGTTCGACACGACGACTTCTCTCCCCGACGAGGACTCCGAGGCGTTCACCTGGATCGAGATCCGCATCGGAAACGGCGCGATCATGCTCTATCCCGCCGTCGGGAGTACCGATGGGGTGACCCACCAACCCTTCGTCTACGTCGAGGATCTGGAGGCGCACCTGGCGCGTGCGACCGCGGCCGGCGCGACGATCGTCGAGCCGATCAAGCACCACGGGTTCAAGTCGTACGTCGCGGAGGATGTCGAGGGTCGACGCTGGACCTTCGCCCAAGCCCGCCCGACGCAGTCCTGAGCGCATAATTGTCGGGTTGGCGCGCCACCGACGCGGATACGGTCGCCGCCGATGCCGACCCGCCTCTACTCGGTGGTCTTCGACGCTGCGGATCCGTCGGCCCTGGCCCGGTTCTGGGCGACGGCGACGGGCTGGCCCATCACCTTCGAGCAGCCGGACGAGGTGGTGGTCGAACCGCCCGAGGACGACACCGGGACGCCGACCGAGCCCGGTCTGCCCCTGGTGTTCTGCCTCGTCGACGACCCGAAGGTGTCCAAGAACCGCGTACACATCGACCTCAACAGCCGCTCGGATGACGAGCAGCGAGAGCTCGTGGAGCGCCTGCTGGCCCACGGGGCCGAGCCCGCCGACATCGGGCAGGTGGACGTGCGCTGGGTAGTGCTGGCCGACCCGGAGGGAAACGAGCTCTGCGTGCTCGACCCCCGGGACGACTACGCCCAGGCGGGAGCCATGGCGGCGATCGTCCTGGACACGCCCGACCCCGCTGCCCTGGCGCCGTTCTGGAGCGAGGTGGTCGGGTGGCCCATCGTGAGCCAGGGCGACGACTACGCGTCGTTGGCCCGGCCCGGCGGCGCGGGCCCGCAGCTCGAGCTCATCCGAGTCGATGATCCCAAGGTGGCCAAGAACCGCGTCCACATCGACGTCGCACCCTATGCCGCCGATGACCAGGGGGCCGAGGTGTCCAGGATCCGCGGGCTGGGGGCGTCCCCGGCCGACGTCGGGCAGGGGGAGCAGACCTGGGTGGTGCTGGCCGATCCCGACGGGAATGAGTTCTGCGTGCTGAGCCCCCGCGACTGAGCATCGACCCTCACTCGTAGTGACGCAGCGCGTCCCGGAGGACCTCCGGGGCCACCCTCAGGCGGTGGCAGACGAGCATCGGGGCGCCGGCCACCTCGTTGGCGACGTCCCACGGGTTGGAAACGATGGCGACCGGCCCCAGCGCGTCGCAGTAGCGCTCGACCGTCGTGCGCGAGAAGCGCACGAAGATGACCGCGCCCGGTGGCGACCCGTCCGGCCACCAGTGCGCATAGCTGTTGTGGCCCGAGAGCGCGGTGCCCCGGGGCAGGCCGCGTGCGGGGCCGTAGAGGTCGATCGCCGCCGCCTCGCCGTAGCTGGCGGTGACCACCCGAACGCCGAGCTGCTCGTCCGCCGGCAGCACGGTGGCCACCCGGGCCACTTGGTCGACCATCTCGGGCCAGCCCACCTGCTCGCCCAGCTCGTCGTTGAGGTCAATGAATGCTGCCGCGTACGCGTCGATCGGCGCCACGGGCGCGACCGCCGCGAGTGGGATCAGGGCGTTGAGCGCCAGGGCACCAACCGCGGTGCGCCACCGGCGGGGATCGCCACCGATCCAGCGCTCGGCCGCCACGCTGCCGGCGGCGAAGGCAAGGACGTACGTGGGTCCGACGTAATACGCCTTGCCCCCCACGATGAGCAGGGCGAGCGCGACGGTTGCCACCGCCACCGCCAGCGTTCGCCAAGGCGGTCGCCGCCACAGCCAGACGAGCCCTGCCGCCGCCAGCGGCAGGGCCAGCGGACCGACGAGGACGATCTGCTGGAGCAGGAAGCCCAGCCGGCCCTCCTCGTCACGCACGTTGGCGTTGTTGTTGCGGCTGAACTCGACGCCTGGCCACCCGTTGAGGCCCTGCCACACGAGGTTCGGCAGCCACAGCGCCAGCGCGACGACAACCCCGGCGGCCAGCCAGGGGCTCCGGATGTGGCGACGGCCCACGGGCGTGGCCACGAGGCCTGCCGCCAACCCCAGCGCGAGCAGGGCCATGGTCCACTTGGTCTCCAGGCCGAGGCCGACGGCGACACCGACGGCCAGCCACCAGCGCGGGTCGGCGCGGCCCGCCAGGATCCGCACCACGAGCAGGAGCGCCAAGGCCCACCACAGCTGGTCGAACACGACCGTCTGGAA
>Ga0081455_10004876_pt1 | contig 14880 bp, 16 predicted proteins | sample TabmetS3T2R1_FD_70207 | JGI IMG/M metagenome (GOLD analysis project Ga0081455, IMG submission 70207) | Tabebuia heterophylla rhizosphere microbial communities from the University of Puerto Rico - S3T2R1 | ecosystem: Host-associated > Plants > Roots > Rhizosphere ... | reverse complement strand
TGCGTCAATTCCCTCGCGATCGATACCGGATCACCTCCTTTCAACAGCTCGAGCCTTTGCGGATCGAGCCTTCGCGGCGGAACGGGGTCGAGGACGATCGCGCCTCCCACCGTCGTTCCTGCTCGGAGAACGACACGGTCTCCCCGGGCCGCGACCACGGCCTCGCTCAACCGCAGCTGAGCATAGTTGCCGTGTCGGACAACACGCGCCGGAGCGCTCGCCGAGCCCAGATGAGCTGTCACCGCGGCCGGAATCTCGTCGCCTTCGAGAACGACGTCGAGGCGGTAGCCGACGGGAAAGGCCCCGGGCTCGACCAGCGCATCGCCGCGACGCAACTGCCCGCGCGCAACACCGGGCAGGGCAACGGCAACCCGCTGGCCGGCCTCCGCGCGCTCAACGGGAGCGTCGTGCACCTCGACGGCGCGTATCCGCACGTCGCGCCCGGCGGGCTCCAAACGAAGCGAATCGCCCCCCGCCACCGACCCCGACCAGAGCGTTCCGGTGGCAACAGTGCCGATGCCCGAGATCGTGAACGCCCGGTCGATCCAGAGCCGCGTCGGCAGCTCCGAGCCACGGCGAGCCACGGAGTCGATTGCACGCCCGATCGCGGCACGAAGCTGCTCCAGACCATGGCCGGTCTTGGAGCTCACCGCGACAACCTCCACACCTGGCATGAGCTCCTGTGCCTCGACGAAAGCCTGCTCGAGACGTTCACCCGAGACCGCGTCCGCCTTCGTCACCGCGACCACACCGCGACCGATGCCCAGCAGTTGGAGAATCCTAAGGTGCTCGTAGGTCTGGGGCCGCGGTCCTTCGCCGGCGTCGACCACGAGGAGAAACAGGTCGATCCCGCTTGCTCCGGCGACCATGTTGCGCACGAAGCGCTCATGGCCGGGGACGTCGACCAGCGACAGCCGTCGACCGTCCTCGAGCTTGAGCTGGGCGTAGCCGAGATCGATGGATAACCCGCGCCGCCGCTCCTCCGGCAGTCGGTCGGTGTCCTTCCCCGTCAGGGCCCGCACGAGCCACGTCTTGCCGTGATCGACGTGGCCGGCGGTTCCTATCGTGACCGGCAAGACAGAACCGCCTCGGCGACCTCGTCCACCTCGCCGTCGGACAACGTGCGGCAATCGAGGAGGAGGCGACCGTCGCGGACGATCCCGACCACCGCCGGCTCGCCGGCTCGCAGGTGAGCTCCAAGCTCCTCCTCCACGGTACATGCGAAGCTCGGAAGCTCGGTGAGCGGCAGCGCCCCGCCGCCGACGCGGCCAACGGTCTCCTCGACGGCGCCGCCCACCAACTCCGCCAGCCGCTCGGCCCGGGCCCGCACCTCACTCGCCGGCTCGACGAGCATCCGCAGAACTGGAACCTCGCGCAGCGCCCGGCCGGGCTCCTGATACAGCGCGAGCGTCCCTTCGAGCGCCGCGAGCGTGAGCTTGTCCGCACGCAGCGCGCGCTGGAGCGGATGACGGCGTAGCCGCTCGATGAGGTCGGCGCGGCCGACCAGGATGCCGGCCTGCGGCCCACCGAGCAGCTTGTCCCCGGAGAAGCAGACGAGGTCGGCGCCGGCCTCCAGGCTCTCGCGGACGGACGGCTCGTCGGGCACATCCGCCAGAGCGCCGGAGCCCAGGTCGTCCACGAGCGGGATTCCATGTCGCCGTGCCACGCCGGCCAGCTCCTCCACCGTCGGCAGCTTGGTGAATCCGACGACACGGAAGTTCGACTGGTGAACGCGGAGGACGAGCGCGGTCCCGGGCCCTACCGCCTGCTCGTAGTCCGCCGCACGGGTCCGGTTCGTCGTCCCGACCTCCACAAGGCGGGCGCCGGACCGGGCCAAGACCTCGGGGATCCGGAACCCATCACCGATCTCGATTAGCTCGCCGCGAGACACGAGGACCTCCCGTCCCTCGGCGAGCGCCGCCAACGCGAGCAAAACCGCTGCGGCGTTGTTGTTGACGGTGAGGGCCGCTTCGGCACCCGTGAGCTCGCGCAGGAGGCGGGCCACATGATCCTGACGCGAGCCCCGCGTTCCCCCGGTCACGTCGTACTCGAGGTTCGAGTAGGACCGGCCGATCTCCAGCATTCGCTCGAGCGCGGCCTCGCTGAGCGGCGCGCGGCCAAGATTCGTGTGGACGATCACACCGGTGGCGTTCAGCACCCGCCGGAGGCTGAGCTTGCGCATCCCGGCAAGCTCTGCGTCGACCCGCCCAATGAGGTCGCCCGGCTCGAATCCGGCGGTTATCTCTTCACGCGCGCGCGCGAGGACGTTACGTGCGGCCTCGACCGCGAGCGGATCGTCCAGGCCCCGCGCCAGCTCGTCCACCGACGGCAGGTCGCGGAGCCGCATCGGCTACTGGGCGTCGGCCTTGCGTGGCTCGGCCGGGCTCTCCGCGTTCCGCTCCTCGAGCGACCGGAGGATCATCTCCACCGCCTCCTGAGGCTCGTCCGTGACGTAGAGGAGATCGATGTCCTCCGCGTTGATGAAGCCTTCGGCGAGCAGTCGATCGCGGATCCAGCCGAGCAACCCCTCCAAGTGATCACGGCCGAAGAGGACGACCGGGAAGTCGAGCACCTTGCCGGTCTGGATCAGGGTGAGCGCCTCGAACAGCTCGTCGAGGGTCCCGAAGCCGCCGGGGAAGATGACGAACCCTTCAGCAGCCTTCACGAGCATCGTCTTGCGGGCGTAGAAGTGCCTGAACGTGACGCCGATGTCGAGATAGGGGTTGTGGTGCTGCTCGTGCGGCAAGTCGATGTTGAAGCCAACGGACAGTCCGCCGGCTTCGTGCGCGCCTCGATTAGCCGCTTCCATCACGCCCGGCCCGCCTCCGGTGACGACGGCGAGGCCGGCCTCGGCGAAGCGCCGCCCGAGGTCCTGGGCCTGCTGGTAGATCGGGTCGTCCTCGCGCACCCGCGCGGAGCCGAAGATGGTGACGGCGGGCCTGTCGATGCTGTCGACCGCCTCGAAGCCCGTGCGGAACTCCTCGGCGATGAGGAAGACGTTGCGCGGGAGGTTGCCGTCGTGCGCTCGGAGGATCTGCCGGTCTTGGTCCTGCTGTCGCATGACGTCCTTAGAACGTTCGCTCGACGTGGGTCGCGCCCATGGCGAGAACGAGCAAGGAAGCAAGGCCGAAATAGCCAACGGCCGCTGCGACGCGCTGCCAGGGTGCGACCTGGTAGTACGTCGCGGCCTCGGGCTGTCCCCGCTCCTGCCAGCGGCGCCAGAGCTCGAGCCCGACCAGCAGGGTGATCACGATCAGGATCGGGTTCGGCCTGACGAAGACGAGCGCGATCAGCGCGGCGAAGCCGGCAAGCCATAGAGCTGGATGGACTGCGGCGACGATGCGGCCGCCGTCGAGCGGGACCACCGGCAGCAGGTTGAAGAGGTTGAGGAAGAAACCGGTGAACGCGAGCGCCCTGAGCAGGTCCGAGTCCATCTGCTCGCCGGCGAGCCAGACCGCCGCCGCGCCGAGCGAGCCGACGATCGGCCCCGCGATCGCGACCTGCGCCTCACGCCAGGCGCCGAGCGGGTTCTCCTTGAGCAGGATCGCAGCCCCGAGGAATGGGATGAATACCGGAGCGCCCACGTCGAGCCCCTGCCGCCGCGCCTCCAGGTAGTGGCCCATCTCGTGCACGAGGATGAGCAGGACGAAGCCGACCGCGAAGCGCCAGCCCCAGATCCAGGCGTAGGCCGCGACGGACACGAGCATCGAGGCCGACGTCGTGAAGAGCTTGAACTTGAAGACCGCGGCGGCGGCGAACTTCAGCTTCCAGAGCAGAAGCCCGATCGCGATGAACGGCGCCGCGAGCTTGCGCAGGATCGGAAACCGCGGCTCGTGCTTGACCGGGCCCCAGTCGGTCGGGTTGTAGGGCTCGTAGTCGAGCTCGTAGCGAAGCTCGTCCTCGCGGGTCCTGCTGTTTTCGGGCTTGAGTTGACTCACCGGCGCATCGTAGCTTCGGCCCTTCGTCACAAAGCTGTGCCGAATCTATGCCGAAGGTGTGAAAACCCACTCTGGAAGGGCGGTTGAGCGGCTAGACCAGGTGGCATGCAATCGAGTCGAGGAGGAACCTTGGTTAGACGCTCAGCGCTCGTCGCGGGGCTGCTGGCGGCCGCCGCCGTTGCGGTTTCCAGCGGAGCCGCGACGGCGACATCCAGCGGCGGAGGCCCCGAAGCGAAGACGAAGCCGAAGCCGAAGGTGATTCGCGGCCCTCGGGGCCGTCGCGGACCACCGGGCCCTCGCGGGCTCCCCGGACCGCGCGGGCCTCAGGGATCGCCCGGTGCCCAGGGTCCAGCCGGGGCCGTCGGGCCAGTCGGGCCCACCGGAGCTCAGGGCCCCGCAGGCCCCGCGGGCCCGCCCGGGCCGGCCGGCGCGGGTGCAACACGAATCTCGGCCGATCTGACGGCCGGCACGCCGGAGACAGCGATCCTGAGCCTCGGCGGCCTCGTGCTCAAAGCGGCGTGCAGCGCAGGCGGAGACCTCTCTCTCGAGGCGAGCTCGACGGCGAACAACGGCCGGGCGCGATCGGGCGTGATCGCGGCCGGAACCCCGGATGCGGCCAGTTACGCGGAGGACGACGATCTCGACACGACCGACGGTTTCGACCTCGTCGGAGCTCACGACGACGATGCGCTGGGCACCTTCGTCTACCGCTCGCCGACCGGCTCGGCTCTGGTCAGCGGCAGCTTCCTGGTCGAGCAGTACTCGATCGGCGGCGCCGCACGCTGTCTCGTCGCCGGGTCGGCGTTCGTGGCGCAGTAGGAGCCTACGGAGCGGGGGGTGGGAACGTGTCGTGACGAGCCATCAGCGCTAGCAGCGGGCCCATATCGGCCGGCGGCCAAGACGGCTCGCTCGCCATCAGTTCGCTGAGCTCGACGAAGTACCGCTCGAAACCGCCCGGGATGGCAATCCCGAGGAAGCGCGCTGCCTCGTCGGTCGGGTTCGAGAAGCGGTGGACGACGCCGGGCGGAACGCGTGCGTAGCCGCCGGCCTCGACGTCCGCGGTCTCGCCGTTCACCTCGAAGCGAACGGTCCCCTCGAGAATGAAGAAGCCCTCGTCGGTGGCCTTGTGCCAGTGCGGCGGCGGTCCGGCAAAGCGGGGCGGCACGGTGTACTCGAACAGCGTCCAGACGCTGTTCGTTTCGTCGGTCCCGGTCTTCAGCGTGAACGAGGCCTCCGGAGCAGGTGCGAGTGTGAGCCCGTCGCCCGGGCCCAAGACCCGCGCGTCATTCACTCGTCGCTCCACCAGCCGGGCAGCTGCTCGGCGTCCTGGATCCCGGTGTTCGGTGCTCCGATCGCGAGGAACTCCACGCCTTCGGGCCCCGCCTCGAAGTTGCGCGTCACTTCATTGGGAACGCGGATGAGATCCCACTGCTTCAGGTCGATGACCTCGTTGTCAAGCTTCAGCCGGGCGCTGCCGCTGAGCAGCACGTAGACCTCCTCCTGCCGCTTTTGCTTGTGCCCGAACGGCATGCGGTAGTTCGGCGCCAGGCGTTGATAGCTGAGGCCGAGCTCGCTCAGCCCGAGCTGCTCGCGCGCGAAACGGGCCTCCAGATCGGGCGAGAGCCCGAAGTTGGGAGCCTGGTCCTCGATGTCCTTGATGTTCTTGACCGTGTAGTCCGTCATGGCCACGATCCTATTCGGCGGCCGGCAGCTCTACGGGACGACCGTCGGCCTCCACCTGCGGCTCCGAGAAGATGCAGTCGACGTGAATCGCGGCCTCGTTGTCTCCGCCGTAGCCGCCGGTGTTGCGGCCGACGGCGACGTGAGCGGTCCGAGCGGCCTTCTCATCCAGCAGGGCGTGGCCACGAGGCTTGAAGCCCGGGTGGAAGCCAAGACCGAGCTCGGCGATGACGTCGGCGCCCCTACCCGCATCCGAAACGAGCTCTCTGAGCATCTGGGCTGCCCGGCCACCCTCGATCGAGACGACCCGACCGCCCTCGAAGCGAAGCGTGACGGGCGCGTCGACGAGGCCTTCGACCGTGTAGGGGATCGTCAGGTCGACAACAAGGGCCCCGTCCGCACCGTCTGCGAGCGGCGCGACGAAGACTTCGCCGCTCGGGAAATTGGCGCCTTCGCCCGGCTTGATCGGCAGGGCGTCGCTCAACCACGGGCGCCCTTCGACCTGAAGCGTGAGATCGGTTCCGGCCTTGCCGGTGACGTGGATCTCCTTTGTTCCTTCGAGCTGCGCGAGCAATCGCCGCGCCGAATCCTCCAGGTCGGGCTGCGGCTCCGAGAGCTCGCCTTCGAGCAGCTCCGGCGTGATCAGCGCCAGGTAGATCTCGCGCCCGCCATGGGCGACCATCGCTTCCAGGACCTCGAACCGTGCTGAGGCTTCGCCGCCGACCGGGTCCTGCGACAGGAAGACGCAGAGCGTCGCCTTGCTCGCGCCGTCGATCACGCCGGGCGGCGCGTGGTCGAGCGGCCGGTTCGCGCCCGCCCAGAGCTCGAGGCGAGGCCGACCGCCGGACTGCCTGACTGCGTCGGCGAGCTCGGAGCCCTGCACGACGAGCGGCTCGTCGACGATCACGAGCACCTCCTCGCCGGGCTCGAGCCGCCCGGCCTCGATCAGGTTCCGGCACCAGCCCTTCATCTCGTCGGCCACGACCGAATCCTCGCAGGCAGAAGGTTCTGCGCGTTGGCCGAGGCGAGGAAGAAAACGTCGCACACCGCCGTCTGGGACTGAATGGTCCGACTTCTCAAGAGGAGGGAACAGTCTTGAAAAACCTGCTCACACGCTTGCTACGCCAGTCACCGGCGCTGGCCATCGCGATGCTCGCGCTGTTCGTGGCCTTGACCGGAACTGCCGTGGCGACCACGTCCGCGCTCATCACCGGCGCTCAGATCAAGAACAACTCGATCACGGGAGCCGACGTCAAGAACAAGTCGCTCACGAGTCAGGACATCAAGGGCCAGCTTCGCGGCCCGCAGGGCCTCCAGGGTCTCAAGGGCGACAAGGGCGACAAAGGCGACAAGGGCGACAAAGGTGACAAGGGCGACACGGGCGACACGGGCGATCCGAACAAGCCGCTCAAGTCGGGTGAGTCCGTTTCCGGTTCGTTCTCTGCCGGTGGCGCCAACTCGTCAGGTGCCAACGGCTGGCTTGGCGTTGGCATCACGTACAGCCGGCCCTTGACATCACCGATCCCGGACGCGAACCTCATCGACACCCGGGGCGCGGCTTCGGTGCCCCATTGTCCGGGCATCGGCCAGGCCGACCCGGGCTACCTCTGCCTCTACAACAACATCTATTACAACGTCGATTCCGCGTACATGTACTCCGAAGAGAACTACGTCAACGGCAAGGTGGGAGCGGTCATCTACTTCCCGGTTACAGGGGCCATCCCTTATGCCGGCGGTTCGTACACGGTCACCGCGCCTTAGGACGCTCGATTACAGGTGCCTCGCCGACTGGCGGGGCACCTGCGGCCCACTATGAGCCGCGGTCGATCCATTCCTCGCCGCCTTCGTAGAGCTCCTTCTTCCAGAGCGGGACGCGCTCCTTCAGCTCGTCGATGACATCCCGGCACGCTGACAGAGCGTCGTGCCTATGGGGAGCGGAGACGGCGATCGCCACCGAGACCTCTCCGACGTCGCAGTGGCCGACCCGGTGCGCGACGGCGACCTCGCACAAGTCGTAGCGCTCCTTCACCCCTTCGGCGATTTCGGCCATGACCTTCTCGGCCATGCCGCCATAGGCCTCGTACTCGAGCGCGATCACCTCGCGACCACGCGACTGGCGCCGGACGGTCCCCTCGAAAGTCGCGATCGCGCCCGCCCGCTCGTCGGCGACCTCCGCGATCACCGCGCCCAGATCCAGCGGCCCATCCACGAGCTGAAACGCGCCGCCGGAGACCGGCGGGATCACCGCCACCTCGTCACCGTCGGCCAGCTCCCGATCGCGGTCGGCGTACTCATGGTTGACCGCGTAGAGCATTCCGGCCGGCTCTTCGCCGAGCCCGAGCACCGCCCAGACGTCGCCCACAGTCGGGCCGGCGTCGACCTCGCGCTCGGCCCATCCCGCGCGCTCACGCAGACCGGCGAACAGACGAACCCGAACCTTCACGGGTACACGCGGACCGTGGAGCCGTAGCCCCAGCGTTCGCGCAGCCCGGTCGCGAGCCACATCGGCACCCGCACGCACCCGTGGCTCGCCGGCCAGGGCGGCACCTCCGGATACCCGTGGATCGCGAACCCGCGGAGGAAGTACATGGGCTGCCAGAGCACCCAGCTCCAACCGGCAACCTCGCTGTAGACGTGCCAGGTTCCGACGGGCGTGTTCCCGGTGGCGCCGGTCGATGCGTGGATGACACGCTCGACGCGGCCACCGCGGACCTCCATTACGACCTGCCTGGACTTGTCCACCTCGAGGTAGTCGCCGCTCAGAACCCGTGGCGTTGGAACCGATGCCCGCGACAGAGCCCGCCACACCGCGGCATCGACACTGCCGGTGCGCGGCATCCAGTTCACCTTCTGGAACGCGAGGACTGCCTCGTAGGTCCGGTACCCGAAGCCGGCGTCGACGCCCGGCAACGCGTAGTGAAGCTCCCACAGCCGCCGCTTCAGCGCCAGCACCGCCGGGCCGTGCGAGCCGATCTGCAGCGCGGGGAAGGCGAGCTGGATCCGTACCCGACGCGTCACGGATACGTATCCGGCCTTCGGCCGCAGCCGCAGGCGCCCGACGAAGCGCGGCCCGCGCGAGGTCGGCACAAGGGCGCGGAAACGTCCGCCAGGGCCAACCCGGACCGGCCTGCGCCCGAGTACGAGGCGACCTGCGCCGGCAGGCAGGAGCCGTCCGACCACGAACACCCGCTGCCCGAACAACCGGCGCCCGACGACTCGACTCTTAAGCCGCGGCTGCACGCGAAGCAACACAGGTGCCGAATCGCCGAGAGCCGTGCGGGCGACGAAGCGCCCCGGCGCGCGCGCGTGAAGATCGAAGACGAAGCCTCCTCCGCTCGATACGGTCGAACGGACGACGACGCCGTCACGCAGGAGTGACACCTGCTGCGGCGCAGTGGAAGCAACCGACCCGCGGAAGCGGACTGTGTCGTCGTACCGCGCCACGCGGTGGTCGGCTCTCAGCGTGACGGTCGCAGCCCAACCCGGCACCGCGAAAACCAGAGCGCCGACTGCCGCCGCCAGAAGCGCGAGCTTCATCACGTCTTCTTATAGAGGCTGGGGTGCCGGATTCCTCTCGGGCTTACGGTTCCGACGTTTGCGGATCAGACTGGCATGAGTCCAAGCCACTCGACCGCTGCCGGAAGCTGGATGTTCGCGTACGTCTTGAAGGAATGGCTCCAGGAGCCCGTGACCGCCTCGACGGGTCCGCGCGGTTTCCGTTTCCTCAGCTCCCGGTAGAAGACCGCCGACTGGTGTGCTTGGTCGATCACGATCCTGTCCGCGTCGCTCCACCACAGCTGTAGCGGCACACCCGAACGGGCGACGGCCGGGAGCCAGTGGGTGGGGCTGCGAAGGACGTATCCGCGCGGATTGGTGCGGGGTGTGCCCCCGACTTCCTCACGTGCGAGCGCTTGCGCACGTCGTCCCCCGGGGATGTGCGCAAAGTCGAAGTAGCGACGGTAGAAGTTGGTGACCGAGTCGAACGCGACTGCGCCCGCGAGGAGCTTCGGGTGCTGGCCGACCAGCAACAGCGTTTCGTGGCCGCCCATGCTCCCCCCAACCGCGTAGATGCGGCGGCCGTCGACTCGCAGCCACGGCAGCGCCGCGCCGACGATTTCCGGCATGCGGGCGAGATCGGCGATCTGCCCCCGCCACCCCCAGGAGGCAAGGGGCAGCTTCCGCCCCATACCGCCAGGGCAGATCAGCGCAAAGCGCCCCTGCGCCGGAAGCTCCCCCCACTTGCTGGCGTTGACGGCGGCGCGCACGTTGCGGCCGTGCGGCGAGATCACGAGCGGCAGCGCGGGGGTGCGGCGGCGAGGCCCGTAGCGCTCGGGCAGGAGGACGACCGCGGGGCGCACGCGCCTGTTGTGCGCGCGGTAGCGGATGTCCCAGCGCCGGACGCCGTCGCTCACAGCCGGTTCCCGATCGTGACGAGACGGTCGCCCTTGCCCATGTTCCCGGCGATGTCCCAGAGGCGAACGCGGAGGAAGTAGCGGCCGTCCGGCAGGCGCGTCGTGTCCCAGTACGGCCGCGGAAAGGCTCGAAACCAGTACGTGCCGTCGCAGGGGGTGCTCCGGTAGTAGAGGAGGCAGCCGCTCGCAGGCAGGTTCTGCTCCGTACCAGGCGCGAAGTGCTGACCGGCGGGCATGTCGAGCAACTGCTCCGACCAGAAGACATCCCGACGATGCACGACCCGGCGGGTCGCCACGCGCACGATCGTGAGCGCCATCCGAAATGGGTGGTGCGGCGCGGCCAGCTGCGGAACCTCACGAAACCAGCCGATGAACGACTGCGGGTCGCTCGCCCGCACGCGCACATCAACACGGCCCGAGAGCCGGTTGCGATTCAGTCGGCGCCCGGCGGGCGGGAGGCGGGCGACGTTCGTCGGACGCCGACCCCAGCGCGGCGTTGCGGGCGAGTAGAAGCGGATCTCGTGCACGACTGGCTTCGCGCGATCGACGTACGGGCGCAGCTTGCCGCCGCGGCGCAGCGGGTTCACGACCAGCCGCCGCCCGTCGCCGGTGAAGACGAACTCACTGAGGTGGACGTGCCAGTAGCCTCGGCACGTCCACCCGATCAGCTGGCCCGCACGAACGGTCTCCCCCGGCTGGACGAGCGGGTCGATATGGCCGTACCCGAAATGCCCGATGCGCGCGAACCCGCGGACACCATGCGGGGTCGCCTGGTGCACGCGGCCCCCTTCGACCGCGTAGACGCGATGGGTCCTTCCTGGCGGCGCACCCTGCTCGGGGCGGTCATCGCGCACAGCCACGTCAACGCCCTCGTGATAGATCGCGCCGCGCCGACGGTCTGGCCGCGGATCGAGGAAAGAGCCGCGGATCGGGTGCTGGCGCTTGAGCGGCAGCACCGGCCAGCCTCTCCATCCATCGTTGTAGCTCTGGAGTGCCTCGAGCCGACCTGGGATGCGCTGCGGCACACCAACGACCTATCCCGAAACTCGTCGCGCAAACCGCTTCGCCCTCACCCGTCAGGCGGTCCGTGCAGCGAAACGACCGAGCCGCTTCGCGTTTGCTCTGGCGTCAAGGGCCGCCTTGCTGTGTTCGGTTCGCGAGTCGCACCCCGAGAATGACAGCGGCGCCGACGAGAACGATCCACGTGACACCCGCAAAGGTCATCCACACCCACTGCCAGTCATCCATCGTCGCGACGCCTCCTTTCAAGATCGGCTCGTTACGCTCGGGCGCGGCCGAGCACTGATGCCTCCGCAAATACCGCGCATCCGACCGGCGCAAACCACTGACCGCACGCCGTGGGGGTCTTCCGCTTACGTCTCGCGCCGGTGAGCAAACCAATACGCGGAATCGGTTTCCGGCGTCGAGGTAGGGGAACACAGCCTCGACACCGAGGAACGGAAGGGGGTAACAACCGAATGGCAACACGCGAAGCGCTCTCCGACGAGCGCACAATTACCGCGGCAAGGGCAAGGGGCCGGGTCACCCGTGACGAGACGAAGCCGTCGTTTCTGACGACCGAGTTCTACGCGTTCGTCGGCACCGTCGTTGCAGTTCTGATTGCGGTCGCCACGGCTGACAACTTCGATGCTCCAAGAGCTTGGACGCTCGTCGCTGCTCTTGCGATCGGCTACATGGTCAGCCGCGGCCTCGCGAAGAGCGGCAGCGCCCATCGCGACCGCGACGACGCCGGCCGGATGTAGCACCTTCGGGATGTTCGGGCGGGAGCATGCGGCGGCCTTCACGCAAGGCCCTCCCGCCCGTACGGCTCATGTTTACCCAGCTTCACCGCCGGTGAAGAAAGCCCGATAGTGAGGGCTATATCCGAGGAGGGAAGATGAAGAAGCTGCTCTTGCTGGTGACATGTGTTGCTGCTCTGACCGTTCTGCCGGGCTCGGCACGGGCGATCACCGGCAACTTCGTCGCGGACAACGAGCACCCGTATGTCGGCCTGGTGGCGTTCTTCGACGCCGACGGGGAGTTCATGTGGAGGTGCTCAGGCTCACTGCTGACCGATCGCGTGTTCCTGACTGCCGGCCACTGCACCGATCAGGACGCCGAGGAATCACCCGCGATGGCGCGGATCTATTTCCACCAGGACGCGGGCGCACACTACGACCCAGAGACGCAGATCGACCCGACGACCGGGTATCCCGAGTACTGCATCGACGGTGACCCGCTCTGCGTCGAGTCGACGTTGCTCTTTGACTTCGGGTACGACAACTTCGCGGGCTTCCCGAACATCCACGACGTCGGGCTGATCATCCTGCCTGAACAGCAGTCGGTCGAACTTCCGGAGTACGGCGTCCTTGCTCCGGCCGGATTCCTCGAGGACGTACTCGTCGGCCCGCGCGGGCGTGAAGACATCACCTTCACGCTCTCTGGTTACGGCCTCACTTTCTCGAACCCAGCGAAAACCATCTCGTTCCGTTCGCGGCTGATGGCCTTGACGCAGCTCGTCAATCTGAACCAGAGCGCCAACGCGGCGGGCTTCAACCTCGCGCTGGGTGGGGCGCCCGGCGGTGGTCGCGGCGGCAGCTGCTTCGGCGACTCCGGAGGGCCGGTCTTCTACGGCGGGTTCAACTCCAACGTGATCGTCGGTGTCACCTCGTGGGGCTTCGGCTTCAACCGCCAAACCTGCGGTGGCCCTGGTTTCGCGTTCCGCACGGACACGGAGGCCGTCATCGACTGGATCCTCGGCATCGTCGGGCGATACGCGCCCAGCGAGCTTTCAGAGATCCAGTTCGCCGACTAGAGGGCCGAACAGGCGCCAGGAAATGATGGAGAGGGCCTTCGTGGCCCTCTCTCATTTCTTGCCCACAACGCCGCGGCAAGACTTACGGCGACCAGCCTTCCGTCGTTACCCATCCGACACTCTGCTCAGAATTGCGCGCGCATCCCGTCGACTGAGGAGGAACCACATGAGAGGAATCGCGCGCCATCGACCCTCGCCTGCCATGGTCGTCGCGTGCATTGCGTTGGCGGTCGCGCTCGGCGGAACGAGCTACGCCGCCGTCAGCCTGCCGCGCGGAAGCGTCGGCAACAAGCAGCTAAAGAGAAGCGCCGTGACGTCGCTGAAGGTCAAGGATCGTTCGCTACTCGCACGTGACTTCAAAGCAGGGCAGCTCCCGCGAGGCGCGCGCGGGCTCAAAGGCGACAAGGGCGACAAGGGCGACGCCGGAGCGCCGGGTGCCGCGGGCCGCTCGGCACTGACGTCGCTTCAGTCGGGGGAGACCGTGCGCGGAACGATCGGCACCCGCGCGAACAACCTCGCCGCGGGCGACGAGATCGCAGCGACGGCGACGTTGCCGATTCCTGCGACGGTGGCGCTCGACGACGCCCACGTCACGGTCGACGGCAACGACGAATCAGCCGGCGAGTGCCCGGGAACGGCGACGAGCCCGACAGCCGCGGGCGGCTTCGTCTGCATCTACCCCTGGTTCCAGGCGAATGTCGAGGCCGCGAGCCCGGACGGAGTGATCTGGGGCGACGACGCCGGAGCAGCCGCCAAGTGGGGCTTCCAGGTCTCGATCACAGCTGCCGCCGCGGGGTCCACAGCCCTGTTCGCGAACTGGGCCTATACGGCTCCGTAGAGCCTCCGGAAGCCCGGCGGCTCCCAACGAGGCGCCGGGCTTCCCGACTAACCTCCGTCTGTGACAGCGACCGAGGATCGACGCGAGACCGACTCCGAGATCGAGGTCAAGCCGGTCTATACGGAAGCCGACGTCGAAGGACTGGAGCTCGAGAGCCCCGGCGAATACCCGTTCACCCGGGGCCCGTACAAGGACATGTACCGCGGGCGGCCCTGGACGATCCGGCAGTACGCCGGCTTCGGGTCGGCGACGGAGACGAACGAGCGCTTCCGCTATCTCCTCGAGCGCGGTCAGACCGGGCTCTCGGTGGCGTTCGACCTGCCTACGCAGCTCGGCTACGACTCCGACGATCCGCGTGCGGAGGGGGAGGTGGGGAGGACCGGCGTGGCGATCGACTCGATCGCCGACATGGAGCTCCTCTTCGACGGCATCCCCCTGAACGAGGTCTCGACCTCGATGACGATCAACGCTCCGGCCGCGCTCCTGCTTCTGCTCTACGAGCTCGTCGCTGAGGACAAGGGAGTGGCGGGCGCGGACCTGCGCGGGACGGTCCAGAACGACGTCCTCAAGGAGTACTGCGCGCGCGGGAACTACATCTTCCCGCCGCGGCCGACGATGCGAATCACGACCGACCTTTTCGCGTACTGCCACGAGCGGCTCCCGCGCTTCAACACCATCTCGATCTCCGGCTACCACATTCGCGAGGCAGGGGCGACCGCGGTCCAGGAGCTGGCGTTCACCCTCGCGAACGGGATCGCCTATGCGGAGGCGGCGGTGGCCGCGGGCCTATCACCTGACGAGTTCGGTGAGCGGCTCTCCTTCTTCTTCAACGCCCACAACCACTTCTTCCAGGAGATCGCGAAGTTCCGCGCCGCGCGCCGACTCTGGGCGCGGATCATGCGCGATCGCTTCGGTGCGACGAACCCGCGCGCACAGGCCCTCCGCTTCCACGCGCAGACCGGCGGCTCGACGCTTACTGCGCAGCAGCCGGAGAACAACATCGTCCGCGTCGCGATCCAGGCGCTCTCGGCGGTCGGCGGTGGCGCGCAGTCGATCCACACGAACTCGTTCGACGAGGCCCTGGCGCTCCCGACGGAACGCTCCGCCAAGATCGCTCTGAGGACGCAGCAGATCCTCGCGCACGAGGCCGGCGGCACCGACACCGCCGATCCCTTCGGCGGCTCCTACTTCATCGAA
>Ga0081455_10004875_pt1 | contig 14881 bp, 13 predicted proteins | sample TabmetS3T2R1_FD_70207 | JGI IMG/M metagenome (GOLD analysis project Ga0081455, IMG submission 70207) | Tabebuia heterophylla rhizosphere microbial communities from the University of Puerto Rico - S3T2R1 | ecosystem: Host-associated > Plants > Roots > Rhizosphere ... | reverse complement strand
CTCGGCGACTCGGCCGCCCATGGCCACGGTGATATCGGCCTTAAGCTTGGCGCGCGTGTAGGAGAGCATGTCGCGCTCAGGCAAGCGCATGACCATGCCGAGCGCGCGGCCGCGCGGAATGATAGTCGCCTTGTGCACCGGGTCGGACGCCGGCATATGCAGCGCGACCAGCGCATGGCCGCCCTCGTGATAGGCGGTCAGCGTCTTCTCCTCCTCGGTCATCACCATGGAGCGGCGCTCGGCGCCCATCAGCACCTTGTCCTTGGCGTCCTCGAACTCGAGCTGGGTGACGAGGCGCTTCGAGCGGCGCGCGGCAAGCAGCGCCGCCTCGTTGACGAGATTGGCGAGGTCGGCGCCGGAAAAGCCCGGCGTGCCGCGCGCGATGACGCGGAGATCGACGTCGGGCGCGAGCGGCACCTTGCGCACATGCACCTTCAGGATCTTCTCGCGGCCGATGATGTCCGGGCGCGGCACCACGACCTGGCGGTCGAAGCGGCCCGGCCTGAGCAGCGCGGGATCGAGCACGTCGGGGCGGTTGGTAGCGGCGATGAGAATGATCCCCTCGTTCGCCTCGAACCCGTCCATCTCGACCAAGAGCTGGTTCAGCGTCTGCTCGCGCTCGTCGTTGCCGCCGCCAAGGCCTGCGCCACGATGGCGGCCGACGGCGTCGATCTCATCGATGAAGATGATGCAGGGCGCGTTCTTCTTCGCCTGATCGAACATGTCGCGCACGCGCGACGCGCCGACACCCACGAACATCTCGACGAAGTCCGAGCCAGAGATGGTGAAGAACGGCACATTGGCTTCGCCGGCGATGGCGCGCGCAAGCAGCGTCTTGCCTGTGCCGGGAGGACCCACGAGCAGCGCGCCGCGCGGGATGCGCCCGCCGAGCTTCTGGAATTTCTGCGGATCGCGCAGGAACTCGACGATCTCCTGCAAATCCTCCTTGGCCTCGTCGACGCCTGCCACGTCGTCGAAGGTCACGCGCCCGTGGCGCTCGGTGAGCAGCTTCGCCTTGGACTTGCCGAAGCCCATGGCACGCCCGCCGCCCGACTGCATCTGACGCATGAAGAAGATCCACACGGCGATCAAGAGCAGCATCGGGAACCACGACACCAGCACGCCGAGCAGCGAGGGCACGTCGTCCTCGGACGGCTTGGCGGTGATCTTCACGCCCTTCTGGTTCAGCTTGTCGACCAGGTTGGGATCGTTCGGCGCATAGGTCTGGAAATTGCGGCCGTCGGTGAAGTGCCCGGTGATCTGGTTGCCGGCAATGGTCACGTCCTGGATGTTGCCGCCCTCGACCTCGGAGAGCAGCTGCGAGAAGCTGATCTCATTGCCGCGGACGTGCACGCCCGGGCTCTGGAACAGGTTGAACAGGGCAACCAGGAGCAGGAGGATGAAGACCCAGATGGCGAAGTTACGGAAATTCGAGTTCATGAACTGACCTGACGGCTTGATGCATGTCGCGGCTAAGCCGCCCTTAAGCCTCTCCCCCAGTTCGGGCACGAGAATGACTTAAGCCTTGGTAACATAGGAACCTGCAGCTTTTTTGCCAAGTAAAGCTAACGCAAAGAGGTGCACGCTTTCTCAACGGCTTGAAGGCGACGCCGTTCCTCCTGCCATGGGGGCCGTCCGGCGCTGATAAAGGTCGCGCGGCAATCGAGGCCGAACTCGTATCTTGAGCCCGGCAGGGCGCCGAGGACAGGCACGCCGATAAGGGTATCGCCACGCCAACAAGATGGAAGCGTCCGCCCGGCAAGACGCGGAAGCGACGCGGGCAGCGCCGATCGCTCGCGCAAATCCCGCAAACCGGATTCGCCGAGCGCCCTCACGGTGATGGACTCGGACTCTTGAGCCCCAAGCTCGATCCTGAAGCGGTTGTCCCACAGCATCCTTGTCCCGGGATCGAGCTGCGAGACGGGAAGCCCCTTGGCCCTCACTTCGCGGAAGATGCCGAGCCGGCCAGAGAACGGCTCGATCCGGCAGCGCCCAAGCGTGTGGGCCTTCTCTGGGCTCGCGACGAGCGAGGCGAGCAACGCTTCGAGCTTGGCAAGCCGCAACGGCTCCTCGCTGCCGCCGACGATCGCAATGATACGCGAAAGAGCGCGAAGAGCGATCTCTTGCGGGGCTGAGCCGAGCGCGACGCGGTCGATGACGGCATACCCGGCCTCGTTCGTCTCGCTGTGCGCGCCGAGGAATTTCTCCGCGGCGTCATCGAGCGCCTCGCGCGCACGCCTGAGCCGACGCGCCGAAAGGGCGAGCGCCTCCGGGGTAAGTCCGAGCGCAGTAAGCGCGTCTCCGCTTCCGCGTACGCGCGCGCGCTCGAAGCGGCGGTCGAGATTGCTCTGATCCGAAACGAAGCCAATACCGCGCTCGGCAAGCGTGGCGAGGAGCCGCGCCTTCGGCACATCGAGCAACGGCCTGAGCAGGATGATCCCAGCCCACGCGCCCCGCTCGGGAATGGCGGCGAGTCCGTCGAGCCCGCTGCCGCGCTTGAGCCGCATCAGGAAAGTTTCCGCCTGATCATCCAGATGATGAGCGGTCACGAGCGCGGGAATGTCGTTGGCATGGCAGTAGGCCGCCATGAGGTCGTAACGCGCGGCCCGCGCTCTTGCCTGGAGGCCCGTGCTCCGCGCGCCCCCTCCCTCCCAGGGGAAGGTTGCATGGGGCAGGCCAAGGGCGGAGGCCATGCGCGCGACCGCCAACGCCTCGTCGCGCGAGGAAGCGCGCAAGCCGTGATCGACGGTGAGCACGGAGAGCGCGGGGCCTCGGTCCATCGCGGCGCGCCACCAAGCGGCAAGATGCATGAGCGCGAGGCTGTCGGGACCGCCCGAGACGGCAAGCGCGACGCGCGCGAACTCGCTAAGCGGCGCGAGCAGCGCGTTTGCCTCGGGCATGGCGATGGGGAAGGCGGTCATGTCAGCAGCCTGTCTTCTTGCGCTCCGCATTGGCCTCGTCGCGAACCTCCTCGGGCGCCGACGGATATTTGCTCTTGAGCTCGCCGAAGGTCGAGCAGGCGGCATCCTTTTGGCCGAGCGCGGCGAGCGACATGCCGAGCTTCAGCAGAGTCTCGGGTGCCTTGTCGCCTGACTTGTATTTCTTGTAGCCCTTGAGAAACGCGTCGGCCGCATTCTTGTACTGGCCGCGCCGATACCAGCTCTCGCCGATCCAATATTGCGCGTTCCCGGCGAGCGGGTCCTTGGGATAGCCCTCGATCAGCTGCCGGAAGGCGGCTTCGGCGCCGGCATAGTCCTGCTGCAACAGCGCACCGTATCCTCTCTCATACAGCGATTGAGCGTCGGCCTCGGGCAAAGCCGCCATCATGCTTTGCGACGCTGCGCCGCCGTCACCGGGTGGAGAAAGCGGCGTTGCTTCATTCTCGCCGGGTCTCGGCCCGTACCACCGCGCTTTCGAATCGCCGGTGTCGCCCATGTCTCCTGCGCCGCCGGTAGTCGTGGCCAAGGCGGCATCAGGTGCAGTCTCTGCCTCGCCCTGGTGGACAGGCGCGGGGTTGCTGGGAGGCAGCGGCGCCGGCGTCTGGGCACCTTTCTGCGCTTTCAGCGCGCTCAATTGCTGGCCGATCTGCTCGAGCTGACTCGTCAGCGCCCCGATCTGCGTCTCGAGCGCATCGACGCGGGGACCGAGATCGCCGGATTGGGCCTGTCCCGCTCCGGCGCCGGCGGCCTCTTGCGGCAGGACCGCGCCAGGCTTTGAGCGAACGAACGACTCAAGCGTGCCGACCAGCACCTGGAGGTCGCCGAGCTTCTCCTCGATGCGCGTAAGGCGCGCCCCCACGGAATCGGATTTCGCCGGAGCCGCCGGGGCGGGCGGGGCACCTTGCCCAGCCGGAGGCGGCGTGTCTTGGGCAAAGCCCGCGGCCGCAGCCAGGCAAAGAGCCAGGAGCCCTCCTGAAAAGGCAGAGGCCAAGCGCAATCGCTTGCGCCATGTCAAAGCCGATAAACTCAACGATTTGAGACCTTGCCGTTAGGGCCAGCAGGGCGCTCCCGCAAGGGAGAGGCGCCGGACGCGGCGAACCATAACGCATTTGTCCGGCCGTTTGGGGCAAATCAGAGGCCGGAAACCGGGAGTCAGAAATCAGTGGTCGGAAGAATAAAGCTCCCTTCCGACTTGAGATTTCTGGCTTCCGGGGTTCTTCCGCCGCCCGAACGGCGGCTAGTACCGGGCGACGGCCGGGTTGTTCAGCACGGTCTGGGCGCGGCGGTTTTGCGTCCAGCAGGACGGCTCGTCGCAAACCGCGATCGGACGCTCCTTGCCGTAGGAAATCGTCTTAATGCGCGCCGCGTTGACCCCCTGGCTCACCAGGAAGGTCTTGACTGCGGTGGCCCGCCGGGCGCCGAGCGCAATGTTGTACTCCCGCGTGCCCCGCTCATCGGCATGGCCCGCGATGGTCACCCGGTATTGCGGGTACTGGTTGAGCCAGCTCGCCTGATGTCCGAGGATGCCGCGGGCCTCGCCGCTCAGCGCCGAGCTGTCCTCCTCAAAATGCACCAGGTCCCCGACATTAGCCGCGAACTCCTGGGGCGACCCTGGCGAGGCCGCCGACCCAGTGCTGCCGATTCCATATTCCTTGGGCTCGCCATGGCGCGCGCAGGCAGCCATCAGCAAAGCAATCGCGACGACGCCCGCAAACTTGCAGACGTAGTCGACCCCACCACTCCAACGCATTACTGGTTACTCCCGCTAGCCAAATTTTAGGAAATCGTAGAGGGCAATGCCTTAACGATCTCCTAGTCCCCGCGTGGCGGGGTGACTAATAGGCTGAAAGCGGGGCTAAAAAAGGAAGGGATGCCTGGAACGCCGCCGTATCCGCACGGCGTCCCGGCATCCATGTCCCCCTGTCGCGGAAGCCGAAGCGCTTCCGCGAAAAAATTCCTTGGCCGCGGTTAGACGCGAACAACCTGCTCGACGACGACGTCGGCGGACCCGAGCTTCAGTGGCTGGGTGGCCACGGCCTTCTCGTGGTGGCCGAAGCAGCCACCAAGCGCGACGGTGGCGGCCACGATCGTGGCGACGATGATAACGCCCTTCAAACCCTGCATGGTCTTCTCTCCTTTGGTTAAACGGCAGTAGCCGTCTTTGCATGTACCGGCGTGTCGTTTTGAGATCAAGAACGGACTACTGTCCCCGGACCGTTTTGTCGGTGATTGATGCTAAAATGCAACGCCGAATCTCAACCTCCAGCCAATCGACGCTAGCCCCCTCGGAGCCCTCGATCAAGCTTGGTTAACAGGCTGACGGACGATGATTAAGAAAGGGTAAGAGGAGCGTTGCTTTTGGGACACAGACGCCGCCCGGAACGCTGAAAAAACAGGCGTTTTTGCCCTGCCGAGACCCGCTAATTGATGAGCGGCGACCAGGCCGGATCGGAGCCGAAGGCGGGCGTCGCCACCTGCCGCTCGTTATAGCCCGTGAGGTCGATAGTGTAGAGCTTCGGACCACCCGCGGCCCCTGGCGAGTCCCTGAAGAACATCAGCACCCGGCCGTTCGGCGCCCAGGTCGGACCCTCATTGTGGAAGCCCTCGGTCAGCACCCGCTCGCCGGAGCCGTCGGGCTTCATTACCCCGATCAGAAATTGCCCGCCGAACAACTTGGTGAAGGCGATGAGATCGCCGCGCGGCGACCAGACCGGGGTCGAATAGCTCCCCTCCCCCTGGCTGATCCGGTGCTGGTTACCCCCGTCGGCGTTCATCACGTAGATCTGCTTGGAGCCGTCGCGGTCGCTCTCGAACACGATCTGCCCGCCGTCGGGCGAATAGCACGGCGCCGTATCGATGGCGCCCGTGTTGGTGAGCTGGAGAGTGCGCCGGCTGCGCAAGTCCATGGCGAACAGGTTGGCGTTGCCCTCCTGCTCGAGACTCATGACGATGCGCTGGCCGTCGGGCGAGAAGCGCGGCGCAAAGGTCATGCCCGGAAAGGCGCCGACGATCTCCTTCTGCCCGGTCTCGATGTTGAGCAGATAGACCTTGGGCGTCTCGCCCTCGAAGGACATGAAAGTGATTTCCTGCGTCGATGGGCTGAAGCGGGGCGTCAGCACAAGGCTCTGGCCGGTGGTGAGCAGCCTCACGTTGAAGCCGTCCTGATCCATGATGGCGAGCCGCTTGGTGCGCTTGTCCTTCGGCCCGGATTCATCGACGAACACGATGCGGGTATCGAAATAGCCCTTCTCGCCGGTGATCCGCTCGTAGATCGCGTCGGCGATGATGTGGCCGACGCGCCTCGCATCCTTGGCCCTCACGAAGAACTGCTCGCCCGCGAGCTGTTTGCCCGAGAGCACGTCCCACAGCCTGAACTCAGCCTTCAGCCTGCCATCGGCGCTGCCGATGCGGCCGACCACCAGCGCCTGGGCGTTGACCACGCGCCAGTCCTCGAAGCGCGGCACGCTGTCGGTGCCGACGTCTTTCTCGATGAATGCCGCCGGGTCAATCGGATTGAACAGGCCCGAGGAGCGGAGGTCCGCCGCCACCACGTCGGAGATGGCACGCGCCTCTTGCGGGTCGACCGAGCCGTCGCCGGCGAAGTCGGCAATGGCGATCGGCAGCGCCTGGATGTTCCCTTGCGTGATGTTGAGCTCGACGACGGCGCGGGCCGGTCCTGAAGCGACGAGCACGCCGAGCAGCGCAACGAGAGCGAGTGCGAGCCGGAGGGTGGGATAGGGCATCAGAGGCGGCATGGTGTCGGCGAATCGGCTCGTGCGCTAACCGCTGCGATACATGTCGCTTGGGTCGAAATTGAGAATCATGTCGCGCCAAAGTGCGTATTTCGCCTTCGGCAGCTCGTAAGGCTGGCACTGGTAGACGGCTCTCACTGCGCTGTCGGCGGCGGCCTGGAAGAAGGGCGATGCGCCGCTATTGGCGACGGTCGGGTAGCCAACGAGCGTCCCGTCCTCGTTGAGCTTGAGCCTGAGCTTGACCACGATCTGGTCGGCGCCAAGGCCACCCGGGGGCGGCGTCCAGCAATCGGCGATTCGGGCTCTGAGCGCGTCTATCTCATTGACGGACATGGTCATTTCCGTACCGTTGGATTGCCCGCGCACCTTCTTCTTGGGCGCGTCTAAGGGTTGGACCGGCTGCGCCTCGTCGGCTGCGTCGGGGATCTTGTTGAGCAGGGCCGCGATCCGGTCGGCATTGAAGTCGCGCTTCTTCGCCTGCGGCTTGGGCTTCTTCGGCGCCTCCTGCTTGGCATCCTTAGGTTTCTCGTCCCTCTTCTCAGCCTTTGGCGCGGCGTCCTTCGGCTTGTCTTTGCTGTCAGGCTTCGCGTCGGCCTTGTCGTCCAAGGCTGCGGTCTGCTCTGGCGGCTTGGCGCCGGCTTCCTTCGCCGCTTGCGGCTTCTTCTCCTCGGCCTTGCCCGCGAGCACGTCCTCGTCCTTGGCGTCCTTCGCGCCGGCCTTGATCTTGGTGACCTCGGACGGCGCGGCGAGATCGACGGGGATGGCGAGCAGCTTGGTCTTGTCCATGTTGGTCGCCGGGAAAGCGACGAGCGCCCACAACAGGATCGCCGCGTGCAACGCCGCCGAAATGAATGTCCCTCTACCCATCACCCGTCTTCGATCGACCTATTGCGTCTTGCTCGCGTCCGCCGGATCGGTGACCAGCGTCACCGGAATGCCCGCCGCCTTGATCCGCGCGAGCACCTTGGCGACGCTGCCATATTGCGCGCGGTCGTCGCCGCGGACCTCGACCCGGTCTCCGGCGCCTGAATCCCTGATAGCGGTAAGTTTGGGCACAAGTTCGTCAAAACCGATCTCGGTGCTTTGCAGAAAGACCTTGCCCGCCGGATCGACAGTGATGGCGAGCGCCTGTTTTTGCGCATCCACGGGGCCTGCTTCGGTCTTGGGCAGATCGACCTTGGGCAGGTCGGGCTTTGGCTCCAGGTTCAGGCCGACGGTGAGCATCGGCGCCGTCACCATGAAGATGATGAGGAGCACGAGCATCACGTCGACCATGGGCGTGACGTTGATCTCGCTCATGGGCTGCGCCGAGCGCCGCCGCGCCCGCCGGCTCGATAACGCGCCGCCTATTTGCAAACCTGCTCCCATGGCCTGAGCCTCACATCGTCTTGTCGATTTGCCGCGACAGGATGGCCGAGAACTCGTCGGCGAAGCCTTCGAGCCGCGCCGCGTGGCGGGCCACCTCGCTGTTGAATTTGTTATAGAAAATTACGGCAGGAATAGCGGCGAGCAGGCCGAGCGCGGTGGCAAACAGCGCCTCGGCAATGCCCGGCGCGACCACGGCAAGGCTCGTATTCTTGCTCACGGCGATGGCCTGGAAGCTCGTCATGATGCCCCACACCGTGCCGAACAGGCCGATGAAGGGCGCGGTCGAGCCGACCGTGGCGAGGAACGTCAATCTGCGCTCCAGCCGCTCCACCTCGCGCGAGATGGTCACGTCCATGACCTTCTCGACCCTGAGCTGGACGCCTGGCATCGGCCGCGCGCCCTTTTCGCTGCCCTCGCGCTCGGTCGAGCGCTTCCATTCGCGCATCGCCGCCACGAACAACGCCGCCATGCCGGTGTTCCTTCGCTGCGCGAGCGCCTGGTAAAGCTCTTCCAGCGACTGGCCCGACCAGAACACCTGTTCGAACTTGTCGGTCTCCTTGCGCGTCTTGGCGTAGAGGAACAGCTTCTCGAGGATGATCGCCCAACTCCATACCGAGGCGAGCAGAAGCCCGACGATCACGAGCTTGACGACGATATGGGCGTTTCTGAAAAGCTCGAGGATCGAGAGATCGACGACGACATCCGGCGGATTCATGACGGCCCCGTGGCTGAGCTCCAAGTTCGCCGCGCTCCAGCCTTGGCCTGGATGGCAGCTTGCCCCCGCGGCGCATGTGCCGCGGGCGCATGACGATTTCGCCGGAGGGAGCGCGCGCCTCGCTCGCGGACCGACCTTTCGCGAGCGAATGTGACTAAACTTGGGCTCGTTTACCTTGACCCTCGGCGCGCGCAGCGCATCCGGCAGAGCGACGCTTTACCGGTAACTGCCTAGGTTTCACGGCCTTGGTTAACGAATCGTTGAAGCGCGCTACGAACGAGTGCGCCAAGCCGCTGCGGCTTGCCGCTTCGCCCGACCAGGACGACCGTGACTTTGGCCCGCGCAATCAGCTCGCTGCCGCGCCGCACGTCTTGCGCGAGAACGAGGCTCGCGCTGCCGATCTCGGCGCAACTTGTCACCACTTCGAGCACGTCGTCCATGCGCGCGGGCTTGAGGTAGTCGATCTCGATATGGCGCACGACGAAGACGGCCGGCTCGCCCTGCTCGGGGCTCGCCAGGCCCTGTGCGTCGATACCGAGCAGCCTGACGAAGTCGGAGCGGCCGCGCTCGCAGAACTTGATGAAATTGGCGTGATAGACGACGCCGGCGCAGTCGGTGTCCTCGAAATAGACGCGGACGGGCAGGACGTGGGTCTCGCCCTCGATCCGCCCGGCGAGATCAGGCCATCTCTCTTTCCAGCCGATCGGGGTGCTCTTGGATGTTTTGCTCATGCTCCGCGGCTTCCTCCATCGCTCCCCCTGGTGGGGAGGGCGGCGCGCCGCAGGCGGGCCGGGTGGGGGGAAATTTCGAGGTCGGACCATTCACCCCACCCGGCCGACAGCAAGCTGTCGGCCACCCTCCCCATCAAGGGGAGGGATGGGAGTATGCCGCGACGGAGCATCACTCGTCGGAACCGTTGAACAGGGGAAATTGCGCCGGCTGCGATGGCTGCGGCACGCCGAGATGGGCGAAGGCTTGCGCCGTGAGTACGCGCCCGCGCGGGGTTCGCGCGATGAAGCCCTGCTGCAACAGATAAGGCTCGATGATCTCCTCGATCGCATCGCGCGGCTCGGACAGGCCCGCCGCGATGGTCTCGACGCCCACCGGCCCGCCGCCATAGTTGACCGCGATCAGGCGGAGATAACGGTGATCGAGCGCATCGAGCCCTTTGTTGTCGACCTCGAGTTGGGACAGGGCGCGGTCTGCAATTTTGGCATCGACGGCGGGCGCGCCATCGACGCTGGCGAAGTCGCGCACGCGGCGGAGCAGCCTTCCCGCCACCCGCGGCGTGCCCCGCGCGCGGCGCGCGATCTCATGCGCGCCCTCTTTGGTCAGCGCAAGCCCGAGCAGCCTCGCGCCGCGCCGCACGATTTCCTCGAGCTCCTCGACCTCATAGAATTCGAGCCTGATAGGGATGCCGAAACGCTCCCTGAGCGGCGTGGTAAGGAGGCCGGTGCGCGTGGTCGCGCCGATCAGCGTGAAGCGCGCGAGATCGATGCGCACAGAGCGCGCCGCAGGCCCCTCGCCGATGATCAGGTCGAGCTGGAAGTCCTCCAAGGCCGGATAGAGAATCTCTTCGACCGCCGGAGCGAGCCTGTGGATCTCGTCGATGAAGAGGACATCGCGGTCTTCGAGATTGGTGAGAAGCGCGGCGAGGTCTCCGGCCTTGGCGATGACCGGGCCTGAGGTCGCGCGGAAATTCACGCCAAGCTCGCGCGCCACGATCTGCGCGAGCGTGGTCTTGCCGAGGCCGGGGGGGCCCGCGAACAGCACATGGTCGAGCGGCTCGCGCCGCGCCCGCGCCGCCTCGATGAACACCTTCAGGTTCGCGCAGACCTTGGCCTGACCGATGAACTCGGAGAGGACCTGCGGCCTGAGCGAAGTTTCGCCCTGGTCGTCGTCGCGGCGCACTGCCTGAAGCATCCTCTCAGCCATGCAGGTGCTCCCGCGGACGTTCGACAGAACGACCGGCAGGTTGTCCTCCTCTCCCCCTTTGTGGGGAAGGGCTAGGCAGGGGGGTCAAGCTCAAAGACTCGCTGCACCGTTCACCCCCCTCCGCGCGCGCGAGGACGCGCGCGTGCTCCCCCACAAGGGGGGAGCGGGAGCAAGTTGTAGCGCGGCGGGTCACTGAGCGAGTTCCTTCAGGCCTAGGCGGATCAGCTCCTCGGCGCGTGCCTCGCGCCCAGCCTTGCCGATCGCGGCGGAGACGGCCGCGGCGGCCTCGCCATGGGCATAGCCGAGATTGGTGAGCGCCGAAACCGCATCGCGCGCGGCGAGTCCCTCGGGCAACGCGGCGACTGGCGCGAGCCCGCCGGCAGGCCTGATGGCGGGAGCGAGCTGAGGCATCTTGTCCTTTAGTTCTGCGACGATGCGTGCGGCGACCTTGGGTCCCACGCCGGGCGCGCGGGCGACCGCGCCCTTGTCTTGGAGCGCCACGGCGTTGGCAAGCTCAGCGGCGGACAGCGTGCCGAGCACGGCGAGCGCGATCCTCGCACCCACGCCCTGCACGCTCTGCAAAGCCCTGAACCAGGCGCGCTCGTGCTCCGCGGCGAAGCCGAACAGCCTGATCTCGTCCTCCCGAACATGGGTGTCGATGGCGAGTGTCACGGTCTCGCCGACCGGCGGCAGGCTGGTCAGGGTGCGGGCGCCGACCGTCACCTCGTAGCCCACGCCCCCGACATCGACGATCACCGCGTTGAGCGACACCTGTTCGAGCCGGCCGGTGAGCTTGCCGATCATGGCGCGGCCCCCTCTCGATCCGCGACCGCCTCCTCAAGCCGCCGCCAGACACGGGAATGGGCATGGGTGATGGCGATGGCGAGCGCGTCGGCGGCATCGGCGCTGTCGGGTCTGGCACGCGGCAGGAGGCATTTCACCATGGCCCTGATCTGCACCTTGTCGCCGTGGCCCGCGCCGATCACCGTCTTCTTCACGGCGTTCGGGGCATATTCGGCAATGGCCAGCCCGGAAAGCGCCGGCACCAAGAGCGCAATGCCCCGCGCTTGGCCGAGTTTGAGCGTGGCGATAGCGTCCCGATTGACGAAGGTCTGCTCGATGGCGGCCTCCTTGGGCTGAAGCCGGGCCAACACCTCCGACAGGCCATCGAAGATCTGCCGGAGCCGGAAGCCCAGGCTTTCCGCGTCGTCGGACACGACGGAGCCGCAAGACACGAAGACGAGCCTCACCCCGTCGGTGTCGATGACCCCCCAGCCGGTCCGTCTAAGACCAGGGTCGATGCCGATGATGCGAATCGCTTCGCCGCTCATGGAGTCCTGATAGCACAAGGGAAAGCCGCCGCGCCTCTTTGGAGGCCCCCAATCCCCTTTTGCGACGCGCGTGGCCACTATCGCCCTGCCCTTCCGCCGCCCATTTTGGGAGCGATCTTGGAGCCGTTGCGTCACGCGGCTGCCAGGGCGGCAGCCAGGAACGCACAACGTGATTTTGCGTTAGGATTTCGGGCTTAGGCTTAGGGGTTGCGGGCGTTTCGACGGGGAGCGCTCCGACATTCAAGCGCCCGAAAGGCATGGGAAAGGCGAGGGCTGCAAGCGCGTTGGAGCCCGCGCCGCGTGAGGGAGCACCATCGTGTCCGGTGCAAGCGATACGCTCGATCGCATCGATACGCTCGACCCGATCGAGGCCGCAAAACTCGGTATCGCCGGGTCCAAGGACCTGATCGCGTCGGTCAGCGACGACCTCGATCAACACCAGCGCTGGCTCGAAAATTATCGTGTCTCCGAGAAGCGGCACGCCCGCTGGCTGATCTTCCAGGAGGTGAGGTATCGGGTCGAGCTTCAGCGCCGGGCGACGATGCGGGGGTTTCGGCGGTTTTCGCTAAGCATCGCCCTTTGGGCGCGCGCCATCTGGACGTTCACGGTGAAATGGACCACGGCGTTCATCGCGTGGCTTACCCCGCGCGTCATCGCACTCGCGAGCACACTCGGCCGCTGGATTGCGGCGGCGCTGGCTTGGACATGGGCCGCGTGCGTCGCATTTGCGCGGGGCGCGCTCAAGGAAGCATCGATCGCGCTTGCCTGGAGCGCGAGGACGGGTCGCGATTTTGCCCGCGGGCTGCTCAAGGAAATCTCGATCGCGCTTGCCTGGAGCGCGAGGACGGGTCGCGATTTTGCCCGCGGGCTGCTCAAGGAAATCTCGATCACCCTCGCCTGGCTCGCCGCGACAAGCCGCTCTGTGGCGCGCGTCTCGTTGAAGATAGGTGCGATTGCCTTCGCCTGGATCGCCGCGACAAGCCGCGCTTTCGCGCGCGGCGTTTATCGGGAAGCCTCGATTGCTCTTGCCTGGACCGCCGCAACGAGCCAAACGATCGCCCGCGTCTCGATCAAGGCGGCTTCGATTGGCTTCGCCTGGATCGCCGTTCAGTCGATGGCCTTGGCGCGCGTGACGCAGCGCCTGCTGTATCGTGCTTGGCTGCAAGCCGGCATCCTTGCGCGTGCCTCGCTCAAGGCGGGGTCGATCGCCTCCGCCTGGATCGGCGTTCAGTCGGCGGCCTTTGCACACGCATTGTGGCGATTGCTGTACCGGGCTTGGCTCCAGGTCCGCATCGTTGCGCGTGCTTCGCGCAAGGCGGCTTCGATCGCGCTCGCCTGGATTGCCGTTCAGGCGGCCGCCTTTGTCCACACAATGCGGCGCTTGCTGTATCGAGCATGGCTCAATTTCCGCCGACTTGCGCGCGTTTCACGCAAGGCGGCGTCGGCCGGGTCGTCGCTGGCCGCCGCGAAATCCGAGGCGATTGCGCTCGCGGCCCAAAGATCGGCGACCGCAGGCGCCTCGTGGACGCGGTCGAAGGCAGGCGTCGCCTCGCGCGCTTCCCTCAAGGCCGCATCCTCCGGCGCCGCGTTCGTCGCGGCGAGAGGCCGGCGCATCTTTGCGAAGCGCGGCGGTTCGCCGACAAATGGTGCCGGGCCCGCGCAGCCGGAAGCCGTCATGAGCCAGTGCACCGCGCTCATCTGCATCGAGCCGTGGCGCGCGCGGCTCCCCGCCATTCGCCCGAACTAATCGATCAATTGACCGTTGCCGCGCTCGGCAGCACCACGACCTGGCTGAGCCCGCCGCCGGCGCGGTTCGAGATGCTGATCGTGCCGCCTGCGCGCTGAATGATCTCGCGTGCGATGGTGAGCCCGAGCCCCGCGCCTGGTATGTCCTGGCGCCGCGCCGGATCGGCCCGGAAAAACGGCTCGAACACTTGACCCAAGAGATCCTGCGGAATGCCGGGGCCGTCGTCCTCGATCAGGATGCGCGCCGTGCCGCCGGAGTTGGCCACCTCGACGCGCGCCCGCACTCCGTGGGTCGCCGCATTGATCATAAGGTTGCGCAGCGCTCGGTTGAGCTTGAGCCGGCTCGCGCGCACGGTCACCGGCTCCGCCCGCGTATTGGTCACGTCGAGATTCTGCTCCCGGAGTTCGGCCCCGATCTTCTGCACGAGCTCATCGAGCCTGATCGTCTCGGGCGAGGCCAGCCCCGATTCCTCGCGCACCAGCAGAATGGCGCTGTCGGCGATGCGCTCCAGCTCGTCGAGATCGTTGAGCCAGCGCGCGCGATCCTCCTCGTTCTCGACGAACTCGGCCCTGAGCCGCATGCGCGTGATTGGAGTGCGCATGTCATGACCGGCGGCGGCGACGAGACGCATGCGGCTCTCCATGGCCCGCTTGAGGCGCGCGGAGAGCGAGTTCAGCGCCTTGGCGGTTGCCCTGACCTCACCGGGTCCTCGCTCGGGCAGCACCGGCAGCATGCCGTCGGGACCGACCGACTCGACCGCGTTTTCCAGGAACACCAGCGGCCTGACCATGCGGTTGGCGGCGAACACGGCGATCGCCGTGGCCCCGAAGGCGATCACGAGCAGCCATCTGGCGAGCACCCACCACGGCACGCCTTGCGGGGGGAGATCGGCAATGGGAAAGAGCAGGAAGCCCTTGCCCTCGATCGGAATCGAGACCACGAGCGGCGCGCTGCGCCCGCTCCGCGTGATGGTCACGGCGAGATCGAGCCCGCGCGCGGCGAGCGCATCGCGGAGCCTTTGCGTTGGGCCCTCATACAGGAACCCCGGCGCCGGCTTGGGCACGAGCGAAATGACGTTGGAGCCGTCCTCGACC
>Ga0081455_10004874_pt1 | contig 14882 bp, 36 predicted proteins | sample TabmetS3T2R1_FD_70207 | JGI IMG/M metagenome (GOLD analysis project Ga0081455, IMG submission 70207) | Tabebuia heterophylla rhizosphere microbial communities from the University of Puerto Rico - S3T2R1 | ecosystem: Host-associated > Plants > Roots > Rhizosphere ... | reverse complement strand
CACGTAGGCCATAGCCAACATGCCAACCATGACGCCCTGGAGATAGGTAAAATACGCTCGTCTCATCTTCCTTCCCTTCCCCGCCGATAGGCGGCTATGACATCACTACGATGCTTACGAGAGTAATTGTATTCTTCCCACGTCGCTTCCCAATGATCAGGCCATAGCAGCCTTCCTACGCTGCCCATTTCCTCCAGATCATCTCCAGCCTTAGCTTCCTTCCTCTTGTAGTATAGAGCCCTGGAAGCAGGAGACAGGGTATTGAGGGGGGAATAGACCTTTGACCGTTCGTAGGCGTTGAGGGCTTGGATGTGATCCATGTCAGCCGCCTTCGGCGGGGGCAGGCTGGCTTTCAGCGAACGCCCCCAGCAGAGATGCGAAATAATCAGGGTCGATGCTCTCAATGCCCTTCCCTTCGCCCACAGCCCAATCAATAGCAGCTTCAGAAAGGAACTTGGCCATCTCCAGGCGCTCGTCATAGGTCTGCTCGTAGAGCAAGTCCGCAATCTTCTGATTAGTCGTTAGATCACTCATCCTCAGTCTCTTCTCTCTTGGGTTAGGATTAGATTAGCCGTGCTACGCACGGGTTAGAGATTCCAGCGCATCGAGTGCCTTCTTGGCCTGAGTGCGCCAGTAGACCTTAATCACTTTGTCCACATCTCCCCAATCCAGGGACCGTAGCTGAGAGCCAGTGGACCAAAGGGCTTCAGCAACAACTTCGATCTTCCTGTCTTCATCGCGCTCTTGCGCGCTAACACTATCCATCTTCCCCTCCTATTGCTGATGAACTGAGATATATTTAGCCGCTATCGCGGTGTCAAGCTACTTCGTGATTATTATCTGTATGGTAGTCAGCCCACAGAACTGCACCCCACTGCTCTCCGATGGCCTCCGCATGCCCAGGTTCTGTCCTTGACCTGTCCGCCTCTCGCTCGGGCCCCGGAGCCATCCTGAAGACCTTGGACCACCTCTTGTGCTCTTCTGTGCCCGGCTTGGGAGGAACCAGCTTGTTGGTCGGTTGCAGCTTCGGAAAGCCATCAAGGTCCCAGCCCGTCGCCTTGAAGAACGGATCGCCAAACCACCACGGCTGCACAAACTGATCCGCGCGCTTGCCGATGATCCTGGCCGCATGCATGTGCATGATCGGGTTCTCAATCGCCTTCCGCTTCGCGTTAATGGACTTCATGGCGAGGTACTGTTCTGCGCCAGCCTCCATGTTGGCCCAGCGTTCCGGATCAATGCCGTTCTCCTTCTTCATTCCACGATACAGATGCTTTGACCCGGCATTGGTCAGGTACTTGCACACCGGATGAGCTATCAGCCCGTGAAGTTGCCACATCCATGGCGTCTTGGGCAGCAGATGGAAGATGTCACCGCGATAGTGAAACTCAGCTTCCCCATCCTCAGCAGCCTTCAGGTCGCAGCTACGGGCATCAATGCCTCGCTTTCTCATGGCCTGCCTGATCCTGCCGCTGCACTCCCCGACGATCAGCAGCCTGGGAGCAGCGCTCACGCCTTGTGCTCCTTGTGCTCCTTGCGCCACTGCCTCTGCAAGGCTCGCATCTGTATCTTCCTCTTCTCCTTGTTCAAGGCTTTGGAATCTTCCTTTAACGAGGAGAGCTTTAGATCGAGCTTGAGGAGTTGGGTGCGTTCTTCTGGTAATAGATGATCTCTATAGGACATGTGGATCAGCCGTCCTGCGGACGGGGTGGTTCATGCTGCTCGATATGAATGCTGACCAGGATTCCGAGGTAAGACGCCTCGATCAGGATTTCATTCAGATGTCGCTGGAGCCTGCGACCGGCCATCGTGTCAGGAATCAGCGCGTCGTATCGAACCATCCCAAGAGCGCGCCCAGATGGCTTACCCCATCGTCTAAGCCTCCACGGCTCCGCGCGTGTTTGAAAGTCACTGCCTTCTGACTCTGTCATTGATTACTCCTGTATCTTGGTTTAGCCGCCTTCGGCGGGTTACTTCTTCCCAATACCAAGCATGTTCTCGACATGGCGTTTGCCGCTATCCGTCATGCTGTATAGAGGCTCGCCGTCTTCCTTGCGGTAGCTGCCAATCTTCATACTGCCGTTGGCAACGTTGGTGTCCAAGAAGAACGCTATGCCGCCCTCCTCTTGCTCGTAGCGAGCAATGGCTTTGTCACTCAAAAGCTCCCCCAGCCAAATCTTGCTGTTCCTAAGCCGGCTTCCCACCAACGCCACGAACTCGGGATCGTACCCCAACTCCTCAGCAATGAACGGTTCGTTGGCCCCCATCTCATAGCTGGCTAACAGGATCATTGCCCCAGCCCAGCCATCAGACGTAGGAGTAAACTTGTCGTCCATGCTGGTTAGGATGGCTCCTAGCTTGTCTGCGTATTCCTGATTCATCTTCTTCCCTTCCCCGCCCTCTTGGGCGCTACATCCTGCTTATGTAAGCCATAACCGTTTAAGATCGTGGAGTTACAGCCATTGCCACCACGAACACCAAAAACACGGCGACGATGGCCCCACTCCATCGGTAATTGACCAAGGCATCGCTCCCCCGCCGTAGTGCCTTGCGATGTAAGCCAATACCATCATCCCTATCCCTACGTATCCTAATAGGATCAGGAATAGATCAGTGTAGAATAGATTAGCCGCTTCGCGGGATTGGTTGCGGCTCATTCTTCTGATCCAACTTCCGTTCCCCAGACCGTAGTGGCCCCGTGTTCCTTACGTAGCCACTTGGCTAACGCTTCCTCATAGTTGTCTGCGTAGACCAGTCCTTCCGGAGGTTTAACGCCAACCTGATCTAGGGCTTCGATGATATAGTTCCACATGTCGCCCATGTGATCCGCAAGCGTAGCGCTCGCAGCCAGATTGATTAGAACTTGCTTAGGGTCCATCTTCTCTTCCTTCATCCTTATTCGGCGGGGTGAAGAAAGAGGGCCTTAGCCCTCGATCCTCGGGATCACGTTGAAGCGGCCTTTGTCGTCACGACCCATACCGTGCAGCTTATCGAGCGAAATCCCGGCACGTTCAGCATTCCATGCCTTGATGATCCACGTCAGGAAATCGCCACGGCTGGCCTTCTTGCGGCTCACTTCCTCAGCCAAAATCTTCTCCCGAAGACGGTAGACCGGGTCGCTCTCGACCAGCCCCATGCCGTTGAACAGGCGCAGGAAGAACCGGTCGGCAGCAATCTGGTTCTTGCGTGAGAACAGGAAGTGCAGCGCGCCATACTGAGCACGGTAACGGAAATTGCCGCGATTGTGGATGCAGAACAGCACGCTATCGGCAATGCTCGGATAGAGGCTAAGGAAGCGATTGGCCTCTACAGCGGTCACACGCCCAAGGCTGTTGTTCCCGGTGCGGCCAGTCTTACCCTCAGTCAGATGGTAGGCCACAGCGATAGCGCCAGCGACCTGCACGGGGTACTTGACCTCATACATGCTGATGATGTCGCCGTTAGTGCGCTTCTTGCCCACATCGATGGTCGGCATAACCGACTTGTCCACGCCGTCAATCACCATGGTTTCCACGGCCCGGTTGGCCTTGATGATGGCAAGTAGACGGTGCTGCCCATCCAGCAGGGAGCCGTCCTGAGCAATCTTGATCGCCTCACCGTTCACCAACCAATCGCCATTGCGCATCGCCTCGGCGTACTGCTCCACAGCAGGCTTGGAAACCTTGCGGTTCGACGTGTTATTCTCCAGCCAGGATTTTGCCATATCCGGCGTCACTGTCATCAGCACGGGCAGCAACGACATCTTGGATTTTTCGAGCATTCTGGTCACTCCGTTTTGGGCATCAGTGCCCGTTGACAGACACGAACATAGAGCGCATATTGGTTGCTGTCAACACCAAATCGACACGGAAACGACATGGCAATAGAGATGACGAGGACCAACTTGGCTGTGCCGGTTGAGCTATACGAGCGCGTGATGGTTCAAGCCGAAGCGGATCGGAGGCAATATAAGCCGGAGATCATCGTGCTTTTGGAAGAGGCTCTGGAGCAACGTGAGAAACGAGCCGCGAAGCGTTAACACCCCGCCGATAGGCGGCTAACTAATCCTTATAGGAGTGAGAGATGAATAGAATTAGCGCGCTAAAGCTCGGGTTAATCAAGGCCCGCGATCTGATCAAGAACCCCGACAATTGGGGCAAGGGGAATGGCCTGAGAGGGCCATTGAAGCCTCAGTATTGCATCATCAGCGCCATCGATACCAAGGCTGGGACCAACTGGATGGAGAAGAGCGACTATCTGGCTGAGCATCTTCCCGCCCCATTCCATACCGGCGATGCTTTGGAACTGGCTGACTTCAACGACGACCCGGCGACAACCCATGCAGATGTCATGGCCCTTTTTGATCGGGCTATCGCTAAACTCGACGTGGAAGAATTTAAACAGCTTACTACCCTCTCTATTGATGGGAGGGGGTTGGAGTCAGAATCAGCCGCGCAAGAGCGCGGGGATAGCAAGACCCTCGCTCAGTTGACCGACGAACTTTCCCTTAGCTGGGCACGTCAGGAGCATTTCTGATGGACGCACGACCTACAGGACGGCGCAGATACCGTTCACAGCCACGCTTCCTCAGGAAGCCAGTGCTGGTGCTCCAGATCGAATGGAAGGGCATCCATACCACCAGCATCGGCGGTCACATCGACAGCGAATGGATTACGTTCTGGCGAGATGCTGACGTAGAGGACTTAGCCTTGTCTGGCGAATACGTACAGGCCGCAGAATGAGAATGACCGAACCCAGCGCATCCAGTAGACGCTTCCTTGCTAAGAAGGCTGAGACGACAGCCAAGCTTCAGTCTGAGTTAGCGGCCAAGAGGCCGAGTAAGTATCGCAGCATCAAGGTGACGGTAAATGGCCGTACCTTCCATAGCAAGAAGGAAGCTGCCCGCTACGGTGAGCTTATCTTGCTGGAGAAAGCCGGAGAGATCAGCCAGCTTACCTGCCAGCCTCGCTACCCTATGGTGGTGAACGGGCACAAGGTCTGCACCTATGTTGGAGACTTCGCCTACCTGAGCCGTGAGGGCCTTCCTGTGACCGAAGATGTGAAGTCGGCTTATACCGCCAAGCTATCAGAGTTTAGGACCAAGGCGAAGCTGTTCAGGGCACTCTATGGCCGTGAAATCCAACTCATCGGAGCTTAGGCTCTACCTGGAAGCACGACGCCTACAAATGCAGGGTAAGCTCTTATCTGAGATAGCCTCTATCATGGGTGTATCCAGAGATAGAGTTATAGAACTGCTTAGACCTAAGTATTAGTATCAGCCGCCCTTTGGGCGGGGGAAGGAAGAAACGTGTACCTGAGTGAGCGAGAGAAGCAGTCTAAGACATATGAACAGGCCCATAGTCGCCTGATGGGCACCAAGCGAAAGCCAAGGGCATCTGCCCGCGAGCGCATGACAGAGCTCATCGCAAAGATCGAAGAGCCCTACGGGCCTCCTAAGCCACTACGCTTCAAAGCCCCTTACGACTTTCTCCCGGACCTGGAATTTCCCAAGGGCCAATGGCGCAGGATAGCCGAAGAGGTCTGTGCCAAGCACCAAGTGGCGCTGATCGATGTTATCTCAGCCCGCCGTGAGCGGCGTGTCGTTCTGGCGCGGCATGAATGCTTCTACCGATGCAAGACCGAAACCACCATGTCCTTGCCCCTTATTGGGAAGAGGTTTGGGAAGCGTGACCACACGACCGTCCTGCACGGAATCCGAATGCACATGTCTCGGATTGGCCTGCCGCTGCCCGAGGCTAGAAAATATCACCGCAACCGCAAACCTAAAGTGTTACGTGAAGTAACTGACACTTTCGACGCTGGCGTAACAAGCTTTGGGCCTACCGGGTGGAGCTTTCCACAATCCACTCCAAGCCCCTTGCATGACGCCGAAAAAAGGTAGAGATTAGGTGGGTGGGGAGCGGGAGATGAGACCGCTCAACCCACCCTGTCAGCGCACTTCTCGGGCCGCGCCGACAGGATAGATATAACTCAGGCCCATAGTGTCGTTCAAGAGGCTATAGGTTGAGTTTCCAAGCAATGACGTGGGCTGTGAAGCAGAAGGTGGGTAACGCCACCGGCAAAGCCGTCCTGATGATGTTGGCGAACTATGCCGACGCCGAGGGCCGATGCTTCCCCAGCCAAGAGACTTTGGCATCCGATAGCGAGTGCAACGTGCGTTCGGTTGCCCGTTGGCTTTCCATCCTCGAACGCATGGGATTGATCGTTCGGGAACATCGTCGCCGCGATGACGGATACCGCACATCCGACTCCATACGAATGACGTTCTCAGATGCCATATTGTCACCTGACACAAAGTCACCTGACAATAAGTCACCTGACACTGTGTCCAATCTCACCGGACACAAAGTCAGAGCAAGAACCAGTCAGGTTAACCGTAAGGTTCTTATTAGCGCGCGAGACGAGCTTTCCAAGGTTCTAGACGAAAGCCGCGTCACTGCCGTTCTTGAGCATCGCCAGAAGCTGAGAAAGCCCCTGACCGCTCATGCGGCAACTCTGCTGGCAAAAACCCTCTCTCAACACCCAGACCCAAATGCCGCCGCTGACGAGATGATTGAGCGGGGCTGGCAATCCTACAAACTAGCATGGACACAGAACGCGCCGCGAGGAAGCCCGCGACGACGGGAGGATATGGTTTCTGCCGCTCAAGACCTGCTAACCGAGTTTTCAAATGCCAACCTACGATCCCCAGAAAGTCACCCAAGCCTTCCTCCGCCTGTTCGCGACATCTCCGCTCCCGGCGTCATCGAACGATCCGAGGGAAGCACTCCGGGCCTATCTGGAGGTGTGCGAGGGGTATTCGACCGACACGATTGAAGAAACCATCAGGCGCTTCCGCTTCGGCAAGGTCGCTGACCATAACAAATCCTTTGCCCCTCCCGAGCCGATGGTAGGCCGGGAACTGGCGCGGGTGGTTGAGGACAATCTGAAGTGGCGCGACCTGCACGTCACCACTCGCAAGCAGCTTGAGGAGCGGCGGCGTGACGAAGAGTTTCAGGCGAGCAAAACGCCGGAATCGCAGGCACGGGTTCGCGAGATGATGAACCGGGCCGTGGACAATCTGCGCTCGCAGATGAGCCCTGAGGAGCGCGAGGCTGCCGACAAGCGCCGTGCCATGCACCTGCGTGCCAGCGACAAGCCATCTGACGTGGCTTACCGAGATAGCGAAGACTACAAACGGCGACTTGTGCCGTTTTCCGCTGGCGATCTAGAAGGCCGCGATGATTGAAACAATCGACCCCGCCGAGGGCGGCTAAACATACTAACTACCACAACCAATGGAGGATGAAATGATAGCTGAATTAGCCGCTACGCGGGAAGAGATGGGGCTGCCGGAGCGGCTTCGATACGGAGTTGTGCCTGCCTATGACCACAAGGGCGTCTATCTCGCTCCAAACTACGAAGCGACAGTTAAACTGATGTGTGAAGCCGCTGACCGCATTGAGGCGCTAGAAGACACTCTGAAGCCTTTTGCCGAAGCTGCCGACAAGATCGAAGCAGTGTATGGGCAAGACGTACCAAACGGTCAGTTGCAGTTTCCAGAGATCACGATGTTTGAGTTGCGACGTGCTCGCGCAACCGTGGCCCCGCCGAAGGCGGCTGAATCTAAAGGACTGTAAATGAGAACAGAGATCATAGGGAATGCGACCACGATTTACGCTCTGTGTGACGTGCGGGGTCGAGTTCGTTATGTGGGTAAGACAGTTCGCTCCCCGGAACAACGCCTCGCCTCGCATATCCATGCCTCCAAAAGAAATGCTCGCCTCCCATCTGCTAGGTGGATAGCTAAACTACTCTCGTCCGGGGTTCTCCCGGCAATCCGAGTTCTGGAGAGGGCCGGAGAGGATTGGGCGGCTCGCGAGCGTTATTGGATAGCTTTCTACCGAAAGTCAGAACCTGACCTTTTGAACGTCGCGGACGGCGGCGAGGGTCTTGCGGGTTACGTTTGGCCGATAGAGCAACGCGCAAAAGTCTCGGCAGCACTAAAAACCGGAGCGTATTTTGCATGCGAAGTATGCGGGAAGCAATTCTGGCGCAAACGATACGCCATTGCTTTAGGAGAAAACCGGTTCTGCTCGAAAGCTTGTTATGGGAAGTCCCAGAGCGGCGTCCATAAGGTGACATCGAAGGCGTTCGTGAGGGCAGGCGTTATGGCTGCGGCAAAAATCAAATTAGCGGCCTCGCATTGCCGACATGGGCACGAGTATTCGTCAGAGAACGTCTATGTGAACCGTAGGGGCGCTCGTGTTTGTAGAACGTGCATTAGAACCCAACAGGCTGCATATAAGGAGCGACTTCGTGCCGTACCGTGAGGAAATAATCGGGAATGCCCGCCTGATACTTTCAGATTGTAGGGAGGTATTAGCCGACCTACGGTCGGGATTTGATGCTGTGGTGACTGATCCTCCATACGGCATCTCAGATGCGGCGCTTAAGATAGGAAACCGTGTTGGCAAGCGCCGGGGAGGCGACAATGTTTGGCACGCCGATAGTGAATGGGATCATGCCATAGACCCAGCATGGCCGAAGATGTGCTGCGAGGTCACCGAGATTATCTGCTGGTTTGGGCAATGGCGAAAACGCGAAGAAGTCGCTGCATCCATGAGCTACCCGCTCCGGGCTGAGATCGTGTGGGCAAAGGACTGCCATGCTGGCCCCCCTAGCCCAGTAGCGCCGAGGGATGAGCGTATCTGGGTGTTCTCAAAGGCAGGCATGAAGCCTGCCACCTTCGAGACCTCTGTGTGGGATCAACCAATCATCCCAACCTGGGAACACAAACATCACAAGAACGAGAAGCCAGTCGCGTTGATGCAGAGGTTGCTGGCGTGGGTAGGGAAGCAGACTATCTGCGACCCGTTCATGGGCAGTGGCAGCACTGGCGTAGCATGCGCCAAGATGGGACTTAGCTTCACCGGCATCGAACAAGACCCGTCTCACTTCGATACGGCATGTAGGCGCTTGGACCGTGCCATGCGGGAGCCCGACATGTTCATTGAACCATCGGCTCCAGCACAGCAACTATCGTTTATCGAACCCAGCGAAGCTGGCTAAATCTAATCCTATCCATCTACCAATGAAGAGGAAGAGATATAATGACCATCACTACAAGTGACAGCATCAAAGCCATAAGCGCCGCCCTGCTGGGCTTTCAGTCTCAGGTGACTGGGGTTGGCAAGGACAGCAAGAACCCCGCCTTCAAGAGCAAGTATGCCAGCCTGGAGAGCGTGGTGGACACCGCCCGCCCGGCGCTACAGGGTTGCGGCATTGCCTTCCTCCAAAGCGGGGGAGCGATTGTGGATGGCGTAATGGCCATGACCACGCGCTTGATCCATGTCGAGAGCGGGGAATGGATCGAGGGACAAATGGATATTTGTCTCGGCAAGCGCGACCCTCAGGGCGTTGGAAGCGCCCAGACCTACGCCCAGCGCTACCACCTCATGGCCATGCTGGGCTTGCCACCCGTGGATGATGATGGGGAGGCCGCTGTAGACCGCAACAATAGCCGCAGCCATCCTTCCTCAGCCCCTACAATGCCCTCCACGGGCACGACGTTGCGTCAGGTGACGGAAGAACAGCCTCAGGCTACCCAAGAGGCCCAGATAGGCACAAGCGCCCAGCAGGCCCATTTTGTGACCGTCCGCGATGCTCTGTTCAAGACCACGACCCTGAAGCAGTTGGCTGGGGAATGGGAGAGGCACTTGCCGGTGGTCAATCTCATGAGCAAGGAGTTCCAGGAACAGATCGAGGATACCAAGCACCGGCTCGGGAACAGGTTGGTCGAAGTCGCTCTGGAAGAGATCGATACGGCCAAAGACCTGACTGAGTTGGAGGTGAAGTTCAAGAAACACTATCGTGACGCTGCCGATACATTAGGTATTCAGGCGGAATACACAAAGGCTAAGGATGCCCGGAAGCTGGCACTGGAGATCCCGCCGAAGGCGGCTAATCCCATAGACCCAAGGAAGTCAGACTATACGGAAGGCTTCGATGACGTGACTGTCTCCAAGGCAGAGCGTATGGCAACAATTGGGAATACTCCATGACCGACACTCCGATCTTCGACGCAACAGATATCACTATCCTGCGCCGGTATCAGAAGGTGCTCACCGAATGGTCGCAGGATACTGAACGTGTTCCTCAATACCTACGGGAAGACCTGACACGGTTTCTGTCGTGGCTGCCGTATATGATCGAGGCTTGCGAGGACTATGGGCGAGAAGGGATAGTCTATGATGGCTCACTCACTGCTCGTGAGATAGACGCAGCAAGTGGAGACTAGCTAACCCGCGTTCTTACGCGGCTGATACTATAACAGGAATAGCCGCTAACGCGGGGAAGGAATGCCCAACCGAAAATGAGCAGGCCGATTTATATTCCACGCCGAACTATCCGAGGATGGAGAATCTATCGTCAAGAGAACGGCTATGAGACAGACGTTTGCGGCGCTGTTGATGAGCGAGTAGCCGTTGACCAGTGCCTTATCCTGAACCTCCGCGAAGCGGCTAGCCCATGACTGACTACAGCATCATCCTGGATACCCCAGCAGCCCGTCAGAAGGCTATGAGGGCGGTTGAACGAGCGCCAGCGGGCTACCAAGCCGTCTTCAGCGAACCTCCTCCTAAGCCAAAGACAAGGCCGCAGGAGAATAAGTTCCACGCCATGGTTCGAGATATCGCCAAGCAGGTAAAGCACAACGGCCAGAGCTATGACGAATCTGAGTGGAAGAAATTATTCTGTGACGCGCTGAGACGGGAAACTAAGGTTGTGCCAAGCTTGGACGGATCGGGCTTCGTGGACCTTGGCTGGGCCTCTACATCACGCCTGACGGAGCGACAGTATTCCGATCTGATTCTGATCGTTACAGCCTACGGCGACACTCACGGAGTAAAGTTCAAAGCCGACAAGGGTATTGAGGAGATGATGCGATGATGTGGCAATGGGTGTTCTTTGCGGTGTCTATAATCGGCATTCTTGGATTGGTTGTGAGCGTAACTATCCACATCTAACCGCGCGTAGCGCGCTAAACCGTAGCACCAGGAGTGGAGGAACTAGCCCATGCGTAAGATGTCAGACGTAGAGACCAGAGCTTTGGAGTGGTTGGCGTTCAATGAACCCGCCAATACTGGCGGCATGCCCTTTGCCACCTCTGTCTTCAACAGCTTGGTCAAGAAGAAGCGCGTTGAGGTTGAGGCTACTGATGATGGACCTGCCTACAGCCTTAGCCTTGAGGGCAGACGGTACATCGCAGAGCAGATGCTTGACTGATGGTTGAGTACGTCGCCCACACCAAGCGTTCCAAGATGACGAAGCCTCGGGCGGTGAAGATATTCCTTGCCCGGAACGGTATCTGCTGGAACTGCAAGACACAGATCAGCCAGAGCGAGGCATGGTTCATCGAGCATCCTGACAGTTTGGCGCTAGGCGGCTCCGATAGCGATGAGGACCTATGGCCTTCTCATTACCGCTGCAAGGCCAAGAAGGATGCTCAGGACAAGGCTGCGAAGGCAGCAAGGGACAAATCCATTGCCAGCGGCCTGATGAAGCAGGGCAGGCGTGCCAAGGCCAAGGGACGGCCTATGCCCGGAACAAAGGCATCAGGTCTAAAGAAACTGTTCTCGGGAGAGGTGGTGAAGAGATGAACGTAGGTCAGATGATTGGCGTCTTTGGGTTCGGGCTATGCCTTGGCTGCAACATTCAGCCGATGCTCAGTCATAGCAATCCGGTCCTTTTCCTCAGCCTCTTTGCTGGCATGGGCATTTGCGGCTTGTGGACCGTCTACTGGACTAACCCCTAGCTAACCCGTACGTCAGTACGGCTGACCTAAACCTATTCCAGATATAGTATTAGCCGCCTACGGCGGTATAAGGGGGCTTGACGTGACGTCCAATGGAGTGCATATGGAAGGCCATGAACAAGCGTGAATCCAGATTGCCCGTCGCTCTTCCCAATCCTATCAAAGAGGCTTTGGAGAGGAAGAAGCAACAGACAGGCTACAGCAAGAACACCCTTATCGTGATGGCCTTGGAGAAGTTCCTGGGCCCGCCACGGCAGATCAACAAGACGGAGGATTGAGAATGATCATTCAAACAAAGGCGGATTGGTGGGCTGAGGCTCAAATGATGCAGCACTACCTGCCCGACTACGCGGCCCACTTCAATCTAGAGTGGCCTACGGACGAGGCGTGGAAGCTGATTGAAGCGGGGGATCACGAGAAGCTTCACTCGCTCTACGAGCAACTATGGAGCGATCTTCCGGATAGCCCCAGCATCCATTTCCATCCGTTCGGCCAGCTATGCGACCTGTGTTCCGAGTATTGGCCGTTCCAAGAAGAGTACGAGGCTAATCACGCTGATGAACCGGCATTCTGAGATTAGGTGAGTAATTGGCGGACCCTGCCAGAACGGCTCACCGAGGGGAGAGAGCCAAGGGGAACAACAGGCAAACGGGCGTCTGCCCTGCGTTGTTCTCTCCCCGCTTCTAACCCCGCCGTAAGGCGGCTTAATATAGTGAGGAAGAGATGGAAGAGTTAGCCGCTACGCGGGATCGAGTAGGAGAGTTCATTGAACACGTCAGGCTAACGCTTGGTGGAGGCATCCTCGGCTGCTGTATTGCCGACCTGATGAACCCATCCATAGCCTCGCAATCTATCGGAGCGCTCTGTGGCATGTATCTGGCCTCGGTGCTCCTGCATACCTTCTCCGCCGAAGGCGGCTAATCCTAATAGGAATACTATGAGAGTAGATATAGCCGCCCTGAGGGGCGGGGAAGGGAAGATGGACACAATGGAGCAGCCATCATTGAACCTGGGAAAGAGAGACATAGGCTGCGATGGGCGCGTAACCGATGAGGCACTGGAGCGAATGAACCGCCTGCCATTAGGTTGGTCATTGCGTGAGATGGCCTCCGAACTACGTCAATCGCGAGCCAAGATCAAACAGCTCACAGAAGCCCTAAAGCCGTTCGCTGCCTGCGTCTTCAACGACAATGGCGACATGACGGTTAGCGGCATACCTCCTGCACCCGACTTTGTTAGAGCCTACTACGCCTTCAAAGACCCGCCAACGGCGGCTGACACATGAGCCTTAAACATTCCAACTTGTACGGAGCAATCCTCCTATACTGGCTATTCTCTATCCTTCTGTATGTGGTTCTTATGTATGGATGGGAGAGTATGGTGGAGTGGGGAAGAGGATTAGTCTTAGCCGCCTTAGGCGGATGAAAGGAAGTAAGAGAAAATGGGAATGTTCGATGACGTGCAATGCGATTATCCGCTTCCTGACGGGTGGCATGGTAAGGGCATGCAGTCCAAAGACTTCGAGTGCGAAATGACGCTGTATCGCATCACAGCAGAAGGCAGGCTAACGCGGCAGGATAGCGACTGGGAAGATGTGCCAAAGGCGGAGCGCCCATACCCCGATGCCGCAGAAGACGACTGGAAGCGTAATATCGGCGCGAGACGCCGCATCAACATACGTTGGCCGGATACAAACTACCACGGCATTTTCAACTTCTATGGCGGCGGGTTCCAGAACGATTGGCATGAATACAATGCTAAGTTCACTGACGGTCAGTTAGTGGAGATTGTTCCCGTTATCGACCCCGCCGAAGGCGGCTAACCTAAATCAAGATACAGCTACAGAGGTGATGAAGTGAGTGAACAGTTTACACCGGCCGTTTACGGGCACCCTCCACCGCACATGTCACGCGAAGATGTGGAAAAGGTTTACGAGGACGCAGCGCGCAACGGCCAGAACGTCTTCTGGGGCAAAGCATGGAAGCATCCCGAGCAGCCTGGAATCGTCTACATGACACAGCCGCCGATCCAGTCAGGTTTCTGGGAAACGATAACGGCCAACGTCGCTGGATTTCTGGGAATATGAGCAGGCTCAGAGCAGTGGACAACGACGAAACCAAGGATGTAGCAGAGCAGGCATCAACTGCTGTATCTCTGCCTAGTCCCAACATCCAACATAGCTCCGTCTTGGAAAACGAACTAACCAACCGGCTGCATCAGTTCGAGAGTGGCAAGATTGCCCTACAGGGCGAGCTAGAAGGCGCTGAGCAGACGTACCGCAAGGAGGCCGACGAAAGGGCAGCCAAGCATGAGGAGGCCAAGGGAGACCTTCTCAGACGCATTGCCGATATGGATTTGGGCATCCAGATGCTATCGGCAGGGCTTGATGCAAAGATCGCGAAGCGCTAACCTATCTCCCGTAACCGACGTAGTTACTGTTCTCCCTCGTAGACTTAGCCCGCCCCTGAGGGCGGGTTTTCTTTAGAAGGCGTGCGTAAGGCTAACGAGTAGAGCGCCAAGGCTCTTGCTGATGACAGGCCATACAGACGGCAGCCTCTCAGCCAGGAACAACGTAAGAGCGCCGAGGACAGCGAAGAAAGCACTCGCCATTGTTCCATATCCGCTCCCAGCGGGGCCGAACGGCCAGAACTTGGGGACTGAGCTTAGCACAAGGCTTGCCCCTACCAGCATCAAGATAACGAATGCTGGCGACCAGTAGAGGCTTTGGAGATAATAGGGCCTGTCATAGGCAATGTATAGCGCCCCATAGACCTGCTGCATCTCCAGCGCCGAGATGACCATGCCCCAACCTACGATATTCCTAGCAGCGGGACTGAAATCTCCTCTCCATGCCAACACTGGAGCCCGCCCTACATATCGCACGCCGACGAAGGCAAAGACGCCAAAGACCAAAAGCCTGCCGGGAATGCTGATGTAGTCCGGATCGACCGAAAGCCCCATGAGGGTCAAGAATACAGCCAGAGGACCGAAGATAATAGCCCAGTAGGGATTACGTAGATGGCGGCTCATCTTTGTGCCCCGGCTGCAATAGGATCAATGAATCCCGAACCATATCGTCAAGTCTATG
>Ga0081455_10004873_pt1 | contig 14884 bp, 10 predicted proteins | sample TabmetS3T2R1_FD_70207 | JGI IMG/M metagenome (GOLD analysis project Ga0081455, IMG submission 70207) | Tabebuia heterophylla rhizosphere microbial communities from the University of Puerto Rico - S3T2R1 | ecosystem: Host-associated > Plants > Roots > Rhizosphere ... | reverse complement strand
TCTTCGTGATTCCAACAAAAGGAGACCCAGGCATTGATCCTCATGGTGTAGTAAGAGCAAAGCGAGCCTCGCAATATGCTCTGACAGATATTGCGGATGATTTGAACAAGCTGCTTTCCGCTAACCGTGAAATTGCCGTTCATGGCATCGACGCTTGGCGTGATAGTACCAGAGGCTTTACTGAGTGTAAACACCTTCAGACGATAACGGGCAAAGCAGAAACAGGCATTCGAATACACTGGCTTTACTTTGATTCGCAAGCGCCAGCGACTCTCGAGAAAGCCGGCTTTTCGTATGATTCGACGGTGGGGTACAACGAAACAATCGGCTACCGCGCTGGAACAACGCAAGTTTTCAAGCACCTCGAAGTCGAACATTTGCTCGAACTGCCGCTGCACATGATGGACACAGCACTGTTCTATCCTTCCTATATGAACTTGCCCAACAATCGAGCCGGAGCTGCCATGCTGCCATTGATCGAAAATGTAGAAAGATTCGGCGGCGTTCTCACCATCAACTGGCACGACCGAAGCCTTGGACCCGAAAGACTATGGGGCGATGCCTATGTAGCTTTGCTGAGTGACTTGCGTGCCCGGACGCCCTGGTTTGCTACAGCCTTGCAGGCCGTCTCGTGGTTTCGAAAGCGGCGGGCGGCATCCTTCACCAGAATCACTCAGGAGCGTACCAGCGTCCGCGTGCGGCCAGCAATGGACCCATCGGCCGCTAATCTTCCACAACTAACGCTGAGAGTGCATAACGGCTCCTCTTCAGCCCACAAGCTCGACCGTAAAGGAAACGCGTTGTTTGAGGATTTCGCCATTGACGGGTCGAACGAGGTTTTGGTCGCCGCCTAGTTCATTGTCGCTTCTCAATCTCTTCTTGACCACGAAACAAAACTTGGTTCTTGCCCAACTGGGGTGCGGTTACTGGGGTCCGAATCTATTACGTACCTTTTCAGTGCTGCCTGGCTGTGCTGTGAAGTACGTCGTGGATTCGAGCGCAGAACGCCGTGCCTTTGTAGAAACAAATTTTCCTCTCAGCCACGCGATCGAAAACCACCAGTTAGTTCTGAACGATCCCGTCGTGGATGCCGTGATCATAGCCACTCCTGCTGCAAGTCACTTCCTGCTCGCCAAACAAGTCCTCGATGCTGGTAAGCACGTCTTCGTCGAGAAACCATTGGCAACAAAGGTCGCCGAAGTGGATGAACTCGCAAAAAGCGCGGCTGAGCGAGATCTCGTCGTGATGACAGGTCACACCTTTGTTTATAACTCCGCCGTCCGCTATGTGAAGAAATTGATTGACTCCGGCGAGCTGGGCGACATTCGCTACATTTATAGCCAACGGCTGAATCTTGGCCGCATTCGTTCTGATATCGATGCGCTCTGGAACTTTGCCCCCCACGACATCAGCATCATTCAATATTGGCTTGGCAATCGAGAGCCTATTTCGATTGGACGTCAGGGCATGGCCTACATGCAGGAAGGGATCGACGACGTAGTTTTCCTTAGCCTTGAATATCCTGGCAAGGTCATCGCAAACATTCACGTCAGCTGGTTGGATCCCCAGAAGGTGCGCAAGATGATCATCGTCGGGTCGCGCAAGATGGTGGTTTATGATGACATCGCAGAACACAAGATCGTTATCTACGACAAAGGGATCGATCGCCGCGCAATACTGGGTGAGAACATGGACTTTGATACCCCGCGGGCCCTTCAATTCAATTATCGCAGTGGCGATATACTAATTCCGCAGGTTAAATTCACAGAACCGCTTCGTGTTGAGGCGGAGCATTTCGCCGAGTGCATCCGTAAGTCATGCAATCCGCTTACCGGATTGCAACATGCCCGAACCGTGGTCTCGATCCTTGAGCGCGCGCGACCATTGAACGGCCAGATCACCCGACAGAATTCTGTCGTATGAACACTGTTAACTGCCGTACCGTTGGCTTGGTTGATGTTAGTTTTGGTGCGAATGTTAGCGTCATCGAGCCGGCGAATCTATACGGCTGCGATATTGGCGATGATACATTCATCGGCCCATTTGTTGAGATTCAGAAAGGTGCAAGGATCGGCAAGCGTTGCCGGATTCAATCCCATGCTTTCATCTGCGAGCTCGTGAAAATTGGTGATGACTGCTTCATTTCTCATGGTGCCATGTTCATTAATGACCTCTTCGGTAACGGCGGCCCTGCAGGGGACCCCAAGCTTTGGCGCGCAACCAAAGTCGGTAACCACGTGAGTGTGGGAACCAATGCAACCATCCTGCCGGTGGAGATTTGCGATCACGCCGTGATCGGAGCCGGCGCAGTCGTTACCAGGGATATCAATGTCTCGGGCATTTACGCAGGAAATCCAGCGCGCCTTCTTCGGCGGCTCTAGTTTTACCGCCGACGCTAATTTCGAATTTCTAACTTCTGATTCCGCCAATGAAAATCACCTTTGTTGATCTGCATGCGCAATATTTGACGATCAAACAGGAAATCGACGCTGCAATTGCTAACGTTATCGCCGAGTCGGCCTATATTCGCGGGCGACACGTAGATGCTTTTGAGCAGGCATGGGCGAGTACGCTTGGCGTAAAGCGTTGCGTCTCATGCGCCAATGGCACGGACGCAATTTATGTTGCTTTACGAGGACTTCGTGTAAAGCCTGGCGACGAAGTCATCCCCTCGGCACATTCCTGGATCTCGACATCCGAGACAATCACACAGGCAGGCGGCCGAGTGGTATTCTGTGACACAGATGAGGAAACTTTTACGATCGACCCCGAAGATATCCAGCGAAAGATCACACGTGCTACGGTTGGCATTATTCCAGTTCATCTCTACGGGCAACCAGCCGACATGGATCCAATAATGGCCATTGCGAAAAGGCATAATCTATGGGTCATAGAGGACTGCGCGCAGGCCCATCTAGCCAGGTACAAAGGACAATACGTTGGAACCTTTGGAGATGCCGCATCGTTTTCTTTCTATCCAGGTAAGAATTTGGGTGCCTATGGTGATGCAGGCTGTGTTGTAACGAATGACGATCGACTAGCCGATTGGATGAGCACGTTTGCCCGACACGGCGGAAAAGGCGATCACATTATGGAAGGCATTAACAGCCGAATGGATGGGCTGCAAGCGGCTATCCTCAATGCCAAGTTACCTCATTTATCCGCTTGGACTGAGGCACGGGGCCATGTTGCGGCGTGTTATGATGAGCTTCTGGCAGACGTGGGGGATGTGATCACACCAAAAGTCGGATCCGACCGCAGCCACGTTTATCATCTGTATGTCATCCGCACTGAAAACCGGGATGCGTTGAAAGAACACCTTGCACAGGCAGGTATTCCCACGGTTCTGAACTATTCGAAGGCGTTACCATTTTTTCCCGCCTATATTTATCTTGGCCACATTCCATCAGATTTTCCTGCTGCCTACTTCAACCAGTCGCGTATCCTGTCATTACCGATCTATCCGGAGTTGACGAAAGATATGATCAGTCGCGTAGTTGATTGTATAGGTAGTTTTTTCAGCGATTTTCCGGAACCGGACAATATCCCGACGAAAGTAATCCAATTTGTGGAGCATCGCTGAGATCGATGGATCTGTTGTCTGAACTCTCAGTGGTGAGCACATGCCCCCTCCTGTCGCCACAATCTTGACGCTGGGTTTCATCGCGTTCCTTTTCCGGCGAGACATTCGGCAACGGCCGGAGATAACTAACGCCCTCTGGCTGCCGCTTGTTTGGATGGTGATCATCTGTTCACGGCAAGTTTCAGAATGGCTCAACGTCTTCGGTTTTCACACGGGCGCTGTTACACTAGAGGAAGGCAGTCCGCTCGATGCCTTCGTGTACCTTTCTCTAATCGTCGCAGGAGTCTGCGTCCTTAATAAGCGGCACGTACAGCTTTCCCAGATTATTCGGAGCAACAAATGGCTCACGATCTTTTTCATCTACTGTCTTTTTTCCATCCTCTGGTCCGATTTCCCGTTTGTTGCCTCGAAGCGTTGGATCAAGGTGCTCGGTCACCCGATCATGGCGCTGATTGTTCTAACGGAACCTGATCCCGAAGAATCGCTCATCCAAATGATGAAGCGTTGTGCTTATGTTATTCTACCGATTTCGATTCTATTCATCAAATATTATCCGGATCTGGGGCGAGGCTTTGATGTTTGGAGCGGCGCCGCTACCAACAATGGAATCACTACTAACAAGAACGCGCTGGGTTCTGATTGCATGATCTTTGGCTTTTTCTTCGTCTGGTACCTGCTGATTGCATGGAAGAGCCAACGGGACACGTTTAGACGAAACGAACTGGTTCTCTCGGCTGGATTTCTCCTGGCAATCTGGTGGCTTTTTTCCAAAGCCCAAAGCTCCACTTCTCTTGTCTCCTGCCTTCTAGGAATTTTAATAGTGGTCTTTCTCGGGCTGCGGCTTGTAAACCGGAGACTGATTGGAGCTTATCTGATCGGCGGAGTTACCTTGTTTATCGTCGGGCAGTTAACATTCGATGTTTGGACACACCTCCTGCACCTTCTAGGGAAAACGGACACCTTGACTGACCGAACATCACTTTGGACCGACCTGTTGGACGTGAGAATAAATCCTCTTGTCGGAACTGGGTTTGAAAGCTTCTGGCTTGGAGAGCGATTTCAAAGATTCGCTGAAGCACATTGGTGGCAACCGAATGAGGCACACAATGGTTACCTTGAAACTTACTTGAACCTAGGATTGGTCGGCCTAGTTCTGTTAGCCGCGCTGCTAATCGCAACATTTTCGAAGAGTCGAACAGCACTGCTTGATTTTGCAGAGTTAGGAACGTTTCGCCTTGGCTTTCTGGTAGCAGTGATTGCTTATAATTGGACGGAGGCGGCGTTCAAGAACATCAGCCCGATCTGGTTTGTCTTCTGCTTAGTCGCATTGGATTATCCGCAAAGCAGGTTGTGGCGGGTCAACCAGTCGACCAAAGCAACTGAGCGCGACATGGAACGCGTTACCATGGTAGGAGTAGCCGCGATATGAACTATGTTCTGGTTACTTCTGCCCGGAACGAGGAAGAGTTCATTGGAAAGACCATTGAGGCCGTTATTGTTCAAACGGTCCTGCCTGCACGCTGGATTATTGTCGATGACGGTTCGACGGACCGCACCGCAGATATTGTCGGGACCTATGCCAGTCGGCATTCGTGGGTCCAACTCATTCACCGAAGGCACGATAGCGAACGCAACTTTGCCTCGAAAGCTCATGCCGTAAACACGGCGTTGGCCAGTCTGGGAGATCTCGATTTTGAGATCGTTGGGAATCTCGACGCTGATGTTTCGTTCGACCCGGATTACATGGAATTTCTGTTACTCAAGTTTCAGGAGGATTCAAAATTAGGCGTTGTTGGTACCCCTTTTACTCAGAACGAGGGTTACGATTCCACTAAAGACAGCTTTGAAGGCGAGAATTACGTAGCTGGGCCGTGTCAGCTCTTCAGGCACACGTGCTTTCAGGATATCGGTGGATACGTCCCTAATCGGGCAGGCGGAGTGGATTGGATCGCCGTAATGACAGCGCGGATGAAAGGATGGAAAGTCCAATGCTTTAAGCAAAAGCGGTTTCATCATCATCGAACCTTGGGTACAGCGGAGAAGGGACACCTACGAGCTCTTTTTTCCTACGGAGAAAAAGACTATTATCTCGGTGGCTCTCCGATCTGGCAACTATTCAGAGTGATGTATCGAATGGGAAAAAAACCGCGGATTGTGGGCGGGCTTGCACTCCTGGCGGGTTATGGCTGGGCGATGTTAAGCCGAGTGAGGCGTGCAGTCTCACCGGAGTTAATGCGATTTCACCGACGAGAGCAGATGCGAAAACTGAAGTCAGTTTTTCACCATCTTTTGCGATTCAAGAGGGTCGACAGTTTTTCTTTGGTAGCTGAAGAGAACTGATCGCCCTAAAAGGAGGACACTTGGAAAACACCTGGTTAGATTCAAGAGATCGAGTTAATGTAACACCAAACTCAGCCATCACTGTTGATGAGTTCTTTCGGGAATACACATCGAGAGACGCCATTCTGAAGTACACCCGGGCTACGGCCGGGTTCGGTATCAGTTATCTCCTAGATCATGACTACAGAAGTGTCTACCTTAAAGCCGTTGGCCTGTTACCCGAAGAGGTAAAGCGCCGTGGGATTCGCATCCTGGAATTTGGCTGCGGTGGAGGAATGAATCTGCTGCATCTCGTACAAATGCTTCAGGCTATCGGAGTCCACGTTAAAACTGCAATCGGTGTCGATTTTTCGCCAGTGCTGATCGAGGCAGCGAACCGAGAAGCGAATGCGTATTCATTCGAAGGCCTCGCGACCAGGCCCAAATTTCACCTCGCGAACAACGACCGATTGACTGAAGATCTTGCAATCGCTCTCGAGGCAAAACCCAAGGAATTAGAAAACTCATTTCATTTCATTTTCGGCGTGAATACGGTTCGATACTGTCATGATGCTGGGAATGAGTTGGAGAACGCACAGAACATCTTCAGATTGCTTGTACCCGGTGGCGTCTGCGTCGTCATTGATATGAATAATCGCTTTCCTCTGTTTAGGAGCGACTTGAAGAACCGGTTTCGTCGACACAAAGAAGAAGAATGTTATGTGCCTTCCTTGGAAGAGTACGCCGCTCCCTTTGCAACGACGGGTTTCGAAATTTTGCGGAAGCAGCATTTCTGCTGGGTGCCGCACTCTTCCGGCAGAGTTATGTGCCGGCTGACCCGTGCGATCGCTCCGTTGCTTGATCTGACTGTCAGATCCCGTGCTATGAGGGCGTTGGTCGTCTCACGGAAACCTCGCTAGCCGCACTTTTCTTCAGTCCAATTGGCAATGTCTGTCCCTTGATGGATACGCGTGCATTGTTGCTTGCGAACTGCGAAGAGGCAGGGACGACACACCTTGCAAAGATACTGCACTTCTTTGGAGTTGACTGCTGCTCGCTGCAAGTACGACAGCTGTTGACCGATTACCGCGAAAAGGAAGGGCCCGCTCCTCAAATCTCACATCAACTTCGCGTGCTGTGCTCGGTCGAAACGCTTTTGAATTTGATCCAGGAACTTGAAAAGGACCAAACGGCCATTGGTTGGTGGCAGGCTAATACTCATTCGGTTTTCGCGTACGCTGGCAACGAACCTCATCTGGTCGAACGATTTGTGAGGATGGCGACCGGTGACAACTCGGCAACTGTCGATCAGGCAAAATGCCCGACAAAAACATTTAGAATCGCCCGCGACGCGATGGGGTCTTTCGGAGTCATGGCTGGCATCTCAGGCACTACCTCTGGAATCGATAAGAGCTATATTTTACGATACTCAAAATCGTCGGTTAGCGAGATCGTCTCAACCGACGAGGGAACAATTTTAGCGCGCATGACTTATCGAAATGTTCCTGTGTTTCTCTCCACCTCCACAGATATCGTGGATATCGATCGGTCTCTTCCCAGTGGGGTTTTTGATATTCGGGACCATGTCTGGACTGCTCTTCCGGCAATAATGTATGTCAAATGGGCGTTTGCCAACTGTTGTTGGGACTTAGCCAGTGTCAGTGCGTGTGTTATTATTGATGATCCACTGCTAAAACCTAATCATGGGTGTGTTAATTTTCACGAGCTGTTGGCATTGATGCAGCAGCAGGGGTTCTCCACAAACATAGCGTTCATTCCGTGGAACTGGCGGCGAAGCTCACCAGAGACCATTCAACTATTCAAAGAAAACGCCGATAGATATTCGCTGTCGGTCCACGGTTGCGACCATAATCGAGCGGAATTTGGTTCCTCTAATGAGGACGACCTTGACGCAAGAGTCCGCGAAGCAGTTCGACGAATGGAGGGGCATCGTGCGCATACTGGCCTTGGTTACGATCCTGTGATGGTATTCCCTCAAGGCGTCTTTTCCAGGAACGCCGTTAATGGTTTGAGGCGTACCGGATTTATCGCAGCTGTGAACAACGATACGATCGCTGCCGATTCGGGATCTGAATCAATTTCGATCCGTGATGTTTGGCGCGTGGCTGTGATGAACTACGGAAGCTTTCCAATTTTTACGCGGAGATATCCATGGGAAGGCATCGAGAACTTTGCCTTTGATATCATGGTAGGAAAGCCCGCAATCATCGTAATTCATCACGACTACTGCCATGATCATTACGAGGCGCTGGCGAAGTTTATTAAGAATCTGAATCGGTTGGAGTGCACTCTATATTGGCGCAGTCTCAGTGAGGTTGTCAGGCACAGTTTTCGGCAGCAGGAACTCTCGTCTGAAACCGTGGCAGTGGAAATGTACGGGATGGAATTACGACTTGAGAATTTCCACGATAGGCGATGCTGTTATCTCGTCTGCAAACGTGAATCCGAGCCATCTCAGATCGAGGAGATTCGCAGTGAATCTACCAAGCTCGAATGGAATTCCCTGGACGGGTGCGTCCGCTTCAAACTGGAACTTGATCCCGGAGCGAAAGAGACATTGACGATCCGATTTCGTGAATCTCCGCTGAACGGCCGCCTTTACCGCAAAACAGGAACAGCGCTTCGACGGTATCTTTGCGAGGCACGCGATAATTACGTTGTGCCAAATAAATATCGCATATTCAATTTCTTTAAGGTGAGGTTAGCTGATCGGTAAAGATCGAGGGCGCTGTTATTGATCGCAAGACCTTACTCTGATGTTCGTTTCGGAGTGGATATTCACGTCACTTGTCTGAATTTGATGCCGGTTGTGCCTTTATGCTCCCACTGACGAATAAGTTAACTCGCTTCATCGAGTGGCTTGATCAGTACGGGGAAACATCTTGGGACCATCAAAGCTTTTTCGCTGGCCCGGTTGGTGGAAAGGCCAAGTGCCTTTACTATCGACGCCGACTTCTCGGCACTGCGGCTGTTGCACCAATGATCTTGTGCGAAGCATTCTTACCCGCGGCGCGCCGTCTTTTTCATCGTCCTGTTCGGTTCCCGATCGCTGACGCCCATTATGCGATGGGATTCACTTTCTTGTACGAAGCGACAGGGCAAATTGCCCATCTGGAGTCTGCGATTCATTTTCTGGACGAATTGGAACGATCGCGCTGTCGTGATTTCACCGACTACTGTTGGGGTTATCCTTTTGATTGGGTATGGCGTGGAGGAATTATCGAAAGAGACACGCCGCTCATTACGACCACCCCTTATTGTTACGAGGCGTTTCTTCAAATATACCAACTAATTGATCGAAATAGGGACCTTCTGCCTCTGGTATCTCACCTCCGCTTAATGGACATCCTTAACTCTATCGCTAAGCACGCGGCCACCGATATCAAGGACTTTAGGACATCAGAGAGGGCAAGTAGTTGCTCCTATACTCCCGACGACGAGGGCGGAGTCATCAACGCAGCGGCCTATCGCGCTTTTCTTCTAACCAGTGCTTCCGACCTGTTTTTCAACGAGAATTACTGGACCATCGCGGAACGGAATCTGAATTTCGTTCTGGAAAACCAGAATGGGGACGGCTCCTGGTTCTACGCGGTGGATGGCGTGCGCGAGTTTGTCGATCATTATCATACCTGTTTTGTAATGAAAGCTCTGGCGAAAATTCAGACAATGACAGGGCATCAAAAGACGCTCGAGTCACTCAAAATGGGACTTGGTTACTACCTGAACAACCTGTTCGCCGAAGATGGTTTGCCTAAGCCATTTTCTAAAGCACCGCGCCTGACGGTTTATAAACGCGAACTCTACGACTGCGCGGAGTGCATAAATTTATGTTTGCTGTTGCGTGATCGTTTTCCAGAATTGCAAGCTGTCTTGCAAAGAGTGAGCGCGGGAGTTCTCAAGCGTTGGATCAAACCGGATGGCTCGTTTCGATCCCGCCGGCTGCATTTCGGCTGGGACAATGTGCCAATGCATCGCTGGGGACAGTCGCAGATGTTCCGAAGCCTTGCCTTCTATCTTGTCAAGAATTCTAGACATGAAAGCAGAATTCCAATGCAACCCAGCAGAATAACCGAACGCGAAGAGTTGTATCAACGGTAGAGCCTTCTGTTTTTATTCGCCACTCTGCGGTTATCAGTCTCTCTGAAAGATGTGCGGCATTGCAGGCCAGTTTAATTTCCGGCGACGCGACCCCGTCGATCCGGAAACCATCGTACGAATGGCGCGTTCCATTGCGCATCGTGGACCCGATGATGAGGGCTTCTTCATCGGTGGGCCTGTCGGTTTGGGTTTTCGTCGACTATCGATAATCGACCTCACTGGGGGTCATCAACCGATGTCGGATGCAGAGGAAAGGGTATGGGTAGTCTTTAACGGTGAAATTTACAACTACAGGGAACTCCGGGTAGAACTGCAAGAGAAGGGTTACGAATTCAGGACGAACTCTGACACAGAAGTGATTATCCACGGTTATAAAGAGTGGGGCAAAGAGGTATTCACCCACTTGAACGGGATGTTTGGCCTGGCTATCTGGGATGTGCTTAATGAGCGCCTGATCGTGGCGCGTGATGCGATGGGGATAAAGCTGGTATATCATCGGATTGATAATGGGCAACTGACGTTTGGTTCGGAGATCCGCGCGGTACTCGCAGCCGATGAGTCCACTCCGACGTTAGACGCTGCTGCGGTCAACCTGTTCCTAAGGTTCCGTTACACTCCCTCGCCGCACACTGTCTTTAAGGGTGTACGTAAGCTGCCTGCCGGTACGATGTTAGTTGTGGAGAAAGGCCAATGCCGCGAAGAACGCTGGTACAAGTTCGTCCCGACTCCGTTTTCGACTCCTAGGAGAAAGGAACAAGCAGTCTGCGAACTGCTTGAATTGTATCGGGGTGCGGTCAAGCGCCATCTGCTTAGTGATGTGCCGGTTGGATTACTTCTAAGCGGCGGCCTTGACTCGAGCCTGTTACTGGCCTTGATGAACGAACAAGACGGGCCGTGGCCAGCATACACAATAGGTTATGGCGAGAGTTTCGAGGACGACGAACTAACTGATGCTGCGGACACCGCTGCCATTTTTGGTGCACGGCACATAACGGTAGAGCTTGACCAGGGTGAGTTTGAACGCTCGCTCCCGAGAATCGTACAATGTCTGGAAGAACCTATTGCCGCGTCGTCAATTGTACCGATGTACTTTGTCTCCCAACGAGCGCGGCAGGACGTAAAGGTTGCCCTGATTGGTCAGGGACCGGACGAGTTATTTGGCGGATACAAGCGGCATCTTGGCGTTTATTACGGAGAATGGTGGCGTGGGCTGCCAGGCGGCCTTCGCTCGGTAATCGGAGTGGCAGTAGATGCGCTGCCGCGAAGCGAAGCGCTCAAGCGAGGCGTCCACTCACTCGGTGTTAATGACCGTCTGAGTCGCTATCAGCATGTTTTTTCATTGGCGATGCCGGAAACAATAGACGGATTTTTTCGCGAAGGCGTTCTTCCCGAGAACAACGGCCACAAGTTGATCGAGCACTGGAACACGCTCCGACCGCAAATGGAGCATACCGACGAACTAGGAGCTTTTCAGCTTCTGGAAATCCGCTCTTCGCTCCCGGACGAGCTGTTGATGTATGCAGATAAGTTATCCATGGCCCATGGTCTCGAAGCTCGCGTGCCTTATTTGGATCGCACGGTGGTGGAGTACGTGCAACGACTCAATGCCAATTTTAAGGTCCGCAATGGCACGCGCAAATGGTTACATCGAGAGGTTTGCCAAAAGTACCTGCCGCCGCGAATCCTGAAGCGAAAGAAACGTGGCTTTGCCGTAAATGTTGTGGACGACTGGTTTCGCTCATCGCTGGAGGGTGAGATTTCAAATTTACTTCTGGACGAGAGTGCTCTGGTTTTCGATTTGCTCAAACCCGAACCAGTGAGTCAGCTGTTGAGGAATCATCAATTAGGTCGCCAGGACAACCACAAGCTTCTCTTTAGTCTTGTGATGTTGGAGCATTGGCTCCGACAGAACTATCGCAGGATGTCGTGCACACAAGCGGACTCATGACCTCCCTCGAGCAAATCCCTGCTCGTCCCGTATTCGGCAGCCTCGGGTCGACTGTAATCCGCGTAAAGGGGAAAAACACCGTTGTCCCGAGTGTTGAAATTGCAGATCGAAAGGTGGTCGCTACGGGCAAAATTCTTAGGGTGGCACAGGTATTCGACGAGGAATTAGTCGAAGGCGAACCGGTTCCAAATCCGCCTTTATTTATCGACAGTCTTCGAGCAAGCGCATTAAAAGCGGACATCTTTACTTTTGCCCAGCGGCCACCGGATACGGTTCCAAAGTTCGGTCAGCGGTTTGAATGGGACAACTGGGCGATCGCATCAACACAGAGCTTTGCAGCCTGGTGGGAAGAGTTGCCTCAGGAATCCCGGAAGAATGCAAGGCGTGCGTGCCGCAGAGGAGTCATTGTCCGTTCCGTTCCTTTTGACGCTGCGTTTGTTCGGGGCATACAGGAAATCTATAACGAAACACAAGTCCGGCAGGGCAAGATGTTTTGGCATTTCGGTAAAGAATTTAGCGCGGTTAAGATGGAGAATGAGACTTACCTTGAACGTAGCGAGTTTATCGGTGCCTTCTATGAAGATGAGCTTATTGGGTTCATTAAGATAATCTACGTGGGTCGACTTGCGATATTAATTCAAATTCTGGCCAAGAAAGGGCACCAAGCCAAACGGCCCATGAATGCCCTTGTGACACACGCGATTAAAGTTTGCGAAGAAAAACAGATGAGCTGTCTAGTTTATGGGAAATATGTCTATGGAACAAAGTACGACAGCTCCTTGACGGAGTTCAAAAGACGAAACGGCTTTAAGCAGATCAATTTTCCGCGTTACTACATCCCGCTGTCCAGTAAAGGGAAGATCGCGCTCAACTTAGGGCTCCACCTTGGACCAGATAAGGTGATCCCCAAGCCGCTGAATGACCTAGCTCTTGATTTGCGAGCTTGGATTACAAGAAACGCTACGAGAGCAGCTCGAAGCTCTTAGCTCAAATTGAATTAGAAGTTCCATTCGCCGGTGTAGCTCAACGTTAGAGCGGCTGAATCGTAATCAGTAGATGGAGTGTTCAAGTCCTCCCGCCGGCTTTCATTCCAATAGTTAACCCAAGTGAAACGTATTACCTCACGTACAGTGAGTAACGAGAAAGCATAATGCCGGGTATTGTCGGAATTATTAGCCGGCGGCCGGCGGAACAGTGCCGTCGCTTGGTGGCATCCATGTTGGCGTCGATGAACCACGAATCGTTCTCCGAGTCAGGATCATACTCTGTGAACGAAATGAATATCCATGCAGGCTGGATTGCACACAAAGACTCGTTTTCCGCTGGTCAGGTCTTCTTCAATGATCGACGCGATATAGCCCTTCTTTTCGCTGGAGAGTGCTTCATCGATCCGCAAACAATTGCTCAGCTCAAAAGAAGAGGTCATCCAATCGAAAAGGAAATTGGAGCTTGGCTCATTGCTCTTTACGAGGAAGAACCCAAGCGCTTTTGGGATAGATTAAACGGTCTGTTTAGCGGCCTACTGATTGACACCAGACAACGCAAGGCGTTTCTCTTTAACGATCGTTACGGTCTCGAACGGGTTTATTGGCACGAGACCGACGAGGCAGTTTATTTCGCGAGCGAAGCCAAGGCGCTCCTTAGGATCTTGCCGGAACTCAGGGCGTTTGACGAACAAGGAGTCGCTCAATTTCTAGCCTATGGCTGCACGCTCAACTGGGGAACAATCTTTCGTGGTATTCATTTGCTTCCGGGAGGTTCGGTCTGGTCATTCGAAAAAGGTAGATGCTACAAGGGCAGGTATTTCACACCTCAGGTGTGGGAAGCACAACCGGCACTCACCCCCGAAGCATTTGAATTGGAATTTCAGAAAACATTCCAAAGAATTATCAACCGTTACTTTGATTCGCGATCCAGGATTGGCATATCGCTAACTGGCGGTCTCGATACCCGGATGATCATGGCTTGTCGGCCGCAAATGAGCAACGAGCCGGTTTGTTACACGTTCTCCGGTCCGAGTGGTCAAACATTCGATGACCGTCTTGCAAACAAAATTGCTCAAAAATGTGGTCTTCAGCACCGGTTACTGCGGCTTGGGGAGAATTTCTTTCCAGATTTTGCGACACATGTCGATCAGACCGTTTATGTGACGGATGGCTGCTTCGGGGTTCTGGGAGCACACGAAATCTATTTCAACGATAAGGCCAGAGAATTGGCACCTGTTCGACTTACTGGTAATTTCGGTTCCGAGATCCTTCGGGAGGTGTCGACGTTTAAGCCGATTTGCCTCTCACGAGATCTTTTTAGTCCGGAATTCATCCGGTTCAGCGATGCTTCGAGCGGAGACACTTTTCAGGACAGCACGCCAGTGGGATTCGCAGCCTTCCGTGAAATTCCGTGGAAACTGTTTGGCGGCATGGCCGCAGCTAAGTCTCAGGTAAGCTTTCGCACGCCTTATCTGGACAATGAGTTAGTCGCGCTCGTTTATCGGGCACCAGCAAGCCTCAGAAGATCCCCGTTACCGGCCTCGCGGCTGGTCCGATCCAACAATGTGATCCTAAGCCGAATTCCTACTGATCGCGGTCTAACTGGCGGTAATATCGGTTTAATGTGCTTTGTCAGCCGTTTATTGGGGGAAATTACCTTTAAGATTGATTACTATAACACCGAAGGGTTACCCAAGAGGCTTACTCCCTTTGATTCCATCCTTCGTCGTGCATCTCGCCGCCTCGGGATTCTGGGCCTGCACAAGTATTTGCCTTATCGGCATTGGTTTCGGAAAGAGTTAGCAAACTATATACGCGATACAATTTCCGAAGCTCAGGCAAAACCGATGTCTTTTTGGAATCCCAGGTTTCTAAAGACATTGGCAGCCGACCATATATCTGGCCGAAGAAACTATGTGCGTGAAATTA
>Ga0081455_10004872_pt1 | contig 14884 bp, 13 predicted proteins | sample TabmetS3T2R1_FD_70207 | JGI IMG/M metagenome (GOLD analysis project Ga0081455, IMG submission 70207) | Tabebuia heterophylla rhizosphere microbial communities from the University of Puerto Rico - S3T2R1 | ecosystem: Host-associated > Plants > Roots > Rhizosphere ... | reverse complement strand
GTGGGCAGTAAGGATGACTTCGCGGACCTCGGCGTCGCGCCGGATCTCACCGGCGGCCTGTGCGCGCGCCAGCAGGGCCTCTCCGGCCTCGGCGATCCGATCGCAGTTAGTGCACAGCTGGGTTCCCGATGCGACGTAGCTGTTGGCGAGCGCTGCGGTCAGGCCGCGATAACTGGTCACATAGGTGACGAGCTCGCGCAGCCACGCCGAAAGCGCGCCGACCGGAGACGCTGCATCGAGCAGCGCCTTGCCGCGCTCGACGACCACCGCCGTGCTCTGGTAAAGCACCTGCGCGATCAGATCGTCGCGGGTGGGGAAGTGCCGATACAGGGTACCGATCCCGACCGCGGCGCGCTTCGCGATGACCTCGAGCGAGGCGTCGGCGCCATGCTCGGTGAACTGCGCGTCGGCCGCGCGGAGCAGCCGGTCGTAGTTCCGCTGCGCATCGGCGCGCAGGGCGCGGGCTCCATCGAGATTGGCGATAGCTGACATGATGTTGTCGCGATCGATAAGGTAGCACGCTTGCCAAACGGAGGTTCCCTCCGTATACGAACCGGAGGATGCCTCCGTTCATCGCTTTGCGCCGCCAGGCGCTCGTTGCACCGATCCTGTTCGCCGCCGCCTGCCAGAACAGTGCGGCCAACGCTCCACAGCAGGGCCCACCGCCGCCCGCGGTCCGCGTCGTGCCCGCCGAGCTGCGCGAGGTCCGGCCCGCCGAGGAGCTGAGCGGCAAGATCGAAGCGGTCCACCGCGTCGACATCCGGCCGCGGGTGTCGGGCACCATCACGTCGATCCGCTACCGCGAGGGCAGCGAGGTCGCCGCGGGAACCGTGCTGTTCACCATCGACCCGCGGCCGTATCGCGCCAACCTCGCACGCGCCACGGCCGAGCTCGCGCGCTCCCGCGCCCGGGCCGACCTGGCGCACATCGAAGCCGCGCGCAGCGACCGGCTGCTCGCTGCCAGCGCGATCGCCCAGGCCGAGCGCGACACCCAGGCCTCGACGGCGGCCCAGGTCGATGCCGAGGTCCAGGGCGCGCAGGCCCAGCTCGCGCTCGCCCGGCTCGACGTCGAGTTCACCGAAGTTCGCGCGCCGATCGCCGGGCGTGTCGCCAACGTTCAAGCCAAGGCCGGGCAAATGGCCGATCCGCGCCGGCCGCTTCTCGACATTCTTCCGCTCAAAAGCCCGCTCCAGGCTGTGCTTCTCGTGCCGACCCGCGCCATTGGCGCGTCCCGGCCAGAAGGTGCGCCTCCTCTATGAGGCATTTCCGTTCCAGCGCTTCGGCGCCTATACGGGCCGGGTCGAAAGCGTGTCGAAGACGATCCTGTCGGAGGCCGACACCGGGTCGCCGATGCAATTGAAGGAACCGTCGTACAAGATCGTCGCCACGCTCGATCGCCCCGACATCGACGCCAATGGTCAAAAGATTCCGCTCCAGGCCGGCATGCTGCTTCGCGCCGACATTCTGCTCGAGCGGCGCGAGCTCGTGCGCTGGCTCTTGGACCCGATTCTGAACGTGAGAATGTAGGACGGAGAGCCCGATGCTGAATTTCAGTGGCAGGCGCGCGCTGCCCGTCATCATGCAGTCGGAAGCGTCCGAGTGCGGCCTGGCCTGTCTCGCCATGGTGGCGTGCTATTACGGACATCGCATCGACTTGAGCACGCTCCGCCGGCAGCATCCGATCTCGCTCAATGGCGTCACGCTGCGTTCCGTGATCGAGATTGCCCGGCACTTGAACTTCACGGCGCGGGCAGTTCGCCTCGAACCGGAGCATCTCAATCAGATCAAGCGCCCGGCGATCCTTCACTGGGACATGAATCATTTCGTCGTGCTGAGATCGGTGAGCAAGTGCGGCATCGTGGTGCACGACCCGGCCCTCGGCGAGAAGCGCATCTCCTGGGGCGAGGTCTCCAAGCATTTAACCGGCGTTGCGCTCGAACTCACGCCGACCGAAAGTTTCGAACGCAAGGACGAGCGGGCGCGCTTGCGTCTCTCGATCTTCCTGCGCCAGGCGAGCGGAGCGAAGCATGCGCTCTTACAGATCCTTGCCCTGTCGTTTGCGCTTGAGCTTCTCGTCATCGCCGGGCCGTTCTATTTGCAGCTTGCGGTGGACGAGGTCGTCGCCAGAGGCGATGTCGATTTGCTCGTCGTGCTTGCGCTCGGTTTCGCCCTTGTCGCCGCGCTCACCGTCGCCGTGACCTGGCTCAGATCGCTGATCGTCGTCATCCTTCAGAACACGCTCCACTTCGCCTTTGGCGCGCGGCTGTTCCGCCATCTGATCCGGCTTCCGCTCTCCTTCTTCGAGAAGCGGCACATTGGCGACGTGCTCTCGCGCTTCACCTCGATCGAGCCTGTTCGCGATCTCATCAGCGAGAGCCTGATCCTTGCGCTCATCGACGGCACCATGGCGCTCATCACGCTGACCGTGATGTTCTTCTACAGCACCAAGCTCGCGCTGATCGTGGTCGGCGCCTTCCTCTGCTATGCCGTGATCCGCATCGCGCTCTTCCGCTACCTGCGTGACCTAAGCGAGCGAATGATTCAGGCCAAGGCGAACGAAACCTCGAACTTCGTCGAGAGCTTGCGGGCGATGCAGAGCATCAAGCTCTTCAACCATGAGAATGAGCGGGAAGGGCAGTGGCTGAACCGCTTCGCCGAGACCGTGAACGCCGATGTCCGCCTCGAACGGGCGAGGATCGCTTTCCAAGCCGCGAACGGCGTCCTCTTCGGCGCCGAGAACATCCTCGTCATTTATTTCGCGGCGCAGCTTGCACTCGACAATGTCTTCACCATCGGCATGGTGTTTGCCTTCATCACCTACAAGCAGCAATTCCTCGACAAGGCCAACAACCTGCTGGAGAAGGCGCTCGATTTCGGCATTGTCGGGCTGCACCTTGAGCGCCTTTCCGACATCGCTCTGACGCCGCTCGAAGCGGGACACGACAAGCCGCTGCTGACCCGGCCGGTTCGCGGCGGGCTCGAGGTTCGCGACGTCTCGTTTCACTATTCCGAGACCGAGGATTTCGTCTTGGAGAATGTCAACTTCGCCATCGTCCGGGCGAGGCGGCGACCATCATGGGACCGTCCGGCTGCGGCAAGACCACGCTGATGAAGATCATGCTCGGCCTGTTGCAGCCGACGAGCGGCGAAGTGTTCGTCGACGGGATTCCCTTAAGAACGCTCGGCGTCCGCCCCTATCGCGACCAGGTGGCTGCCGTGATGCAGGACGACCAGCTTCTCTCGGGAACGATTGCCGACAACATTTGCTTCTTTGCCAATTCGCGCGACGAGGAGTTGATGCGGGAATGCGCGCGGATGGCCGGAATTCACGACGACATCTTGCGGATGCCGATGGCCTATAACAGCCTGATCGGCGACATGGGCAATTCGCTCTCGGGCGGCCAGCGCCAGCGCGTCATCCTCGCGCGCGCGCTCTATCGGCGTCCGAAAATCCTCTTCCTCGATGAAGCGACCGCGCATCTCGATTCGGCCAAGGAGCGCGAGATCAGCCGGGTCTTGCAGGACCTCAAGATCACCCGCATCAGCATCGCCCACCGTTCGGAGCTGGCCTAGGCGGCGGATGTGATGCTGCGCTTCGAGGGCCCCGAATGGGAAACGTCAGTCCCGGCGCAAAGCCGCGCGATCGGGCAGAGCGCTCCGGAAGCGCGGCACAGCCTTGCCTCGACGCCGGCAGGCTAGCCGAGCCGCGATTCAGAGGCCGTAGGCCACCCAGACATTGGGCTCTTCGTAGGTTCCCGTCTTGCGATCGAGATCGATCTTGACGGGCGCGAGCCCGCCTTCGAGCGGATAGGCGCCCGAGCTTTCGAAGCGTTGGTTCGACCAATTCTCCCAGAATGCGATCGGCTCATGCACGACCATCGACCGTTCGCATGGGCGGACAATCTTGCCGCCGACGGAGAGGTGGCTGCGAAGCCAGGGATCGTAGGGGCGCCCTTTCTCGTCGGTCCAACTCAGATATTCGGAAATCGACACCCAAGGATGCCGCACCTTCGCCGATGGCCGCACCGGCACCACGACGCCGTCGAGCTTTTTTGCCTGGGCGAGATCCAAAAGAGAGCGGATCATCACCCGGGCGTAGCCTTTTTCGCGGTGGACGGCGGGTACGGAAACCGCCAATGCGCCGAGAATGTTGGGGCGCTCGTCCCGATTGCGGGCGGCGGTCTCGACCAGCCAGTCCCACCCCTCCTGAGGCAGTTCGTCAAGTCCGGAACAGGCGAACGGGACGCTGGTAGCGACGGCCACGGGATATCCGGTGTCCTCATCGACGAGGCAAAGCTGAAACTCAGGATAGGACTCGGTGAGTTCGGCGTAATACTCGTAGTGAGCCCGGGTATAGCTGAGATAGCCAAGATGACTCCAAGCAGCCTGCTCAATGGCGCTCGCGGCCTTGCGCAGGTGGGGCGCGTCCGCGAGAGAGCGTACGGCCAGGGAGGTGGCTTGGGAGTTCAAAAGGCGCCGCTTTTACTTAAATTCGATCACAAATTTGCCCGGGAAGGCTTAACCTTAATAAAGCGTAAAACGGCCAGCAGCAACCGGATTGCGGGTATTAACCTTAACTTGCTCCAGGATTTATTCCGCTCACCTACTGTTCGCACTGGGCGAGATCAGATCGTCAGAAAGCGATGATAACGTAGAGAATTTTAGGAAAAACGGCGTACACAAATTTAGCCGTATCGGTACAAAATACTCTGGCTGACCAAGGCAGCGCGCTACAGTTTCCTGTTTTTCATGCGGCGGGCTTACCGGTTCTCATGCCTCACCATCTCGAACGCAGCCCACATTTCGGTGGCGATCTCCGCCGCCTGACGCGGATCATCGGTGCGGCGATCGCATTCTTCGGGCTCTTGCTCCTGGCCATCATCGCCTATGCGGGCTGGTCGGCCAATGAAACCTCACGCGAGCGCGAACGCACGCTGGTCGAGAATGCCTTGAATGAAAGCATCGCGCGCGCCCTGAACGAGCAGAAGAGCGTCGCCTGGTGGGACGATCCGATCATCAAGATCACCGATGAGGCGATCGATCTCGAATTTACCGACGCCAACTTTGGCATCTTCCTCACCGAAACCTACGCTCACGACGAAGTCTACATCCTCAACGCCGAGAACCGTCCGCTCTATGCCTTCGCCGACGGGAAGAGGCTCGACCCCGCGGATTTCACCAAGCGCCTGCCGGAGCTCAAATCCGTCATCGACGAGATTCGGAGCGGGAAACACTCGCTCATATCGCGCCCCAACACTTTCAACGAGACGCAGGACAATTACCGGTTCCTAACCGGCGTGCAGATCGCGCGCTGGGCCGGACACGTCATGCCCGTGGACGGCCGGCCTGCTGTCGTCGCCTCCATGACCATCGTGCCCAATATCGACATGAGCGTTCTGAAGGGCACGCCCAATCTTCTCATCAGCGTCACCTATATCGACGAGGAGTTCACCTCCCAGATCGGTCATTCGCTCCTCCTGAACGACCTGAGCCTGACGCCACAACCGGCCACGGCGGATGGCATGGTGTCGATGCCCTTCATCGGCGACGACCAGACCCCGCTAGGGTATCTGACCTGGACGACGCGTCGCCCTGGACAGGTGTTGTTGACCATTATCCTGCCGCTCGTGGCGTTCGGCGTTCTCGCCACCGGCTTGCTGGCGAGCATGATGCTCGGGCGCCTGAGCCGCACCTCGGACGAATTGGCCGAGCGCGAAGCGGAGGCCCGGCACGAAGCCAAGCACGACGCGCTCTCCGGCCTGCCGAACCGCGTGCATATGGTGGAGAGGATCGACGGCTTCCTTCGCGGCCGTCAGCGCGAGACGCACGACAACCGCGCCGTCGCCGCCTATATCGACATCGATCGTTTCAAGGACATCAACGACACGCTCGGCCATCAGGCCGGCGACCAGCTGATCAAGCTCGTGGCGGAACGCCTCAAGAGCTGCCTGCGCCGGAACGACTTTCTCGCGCGTTTCGGCGGCGATGAGTTCGTTATCCTGTGCGCGCCCGCGGGCGCCGAGGCGAGCGCGTCGCTTGCCGACCGTGTCGCCGACGCCTTCGCCACGCCGTTCATCGTCTATGGCCAGAGCATTCGCGTCACCGCCTCCCTCGGCATTGCGCTTGCGCCGGATAACGGGGAGACCGCCGACATTTTGATGCGTCACGCCGACATCGCGCTTTATGAGGCGAAGGATCGCGGCCGCGACTGCGCGGTGCTGTTTTCCGACGATATGGCGCAACAGGTCGAGCGCCGCCGCGCCATCGAATTGGATCTTCGCTCGGCGATCGAAACCGACATGCTTTGCCTGCACTACCAGCCGGTCGTCGCCTGCGACTCCGGCAAAATCGTGGGTGTGGAAGCGTTGCTCCGCTGGCGCCATCCCGTGCATGGCGAGATGTCGCCCGCGGATTTCATTCCCATCGCCGAGAACGCCGGACTGCTCCCTTCGCTTGGCGAATGGGTGCTCAATCACGCGATGAAGGACGCCTCGCGCTGGCCCGATCTCGAGGTCTCGATCAATCTCTCGCCGGTGCAGTTCAGGCATGTCGATCTCGAATCGGCCTTGCGCCGGCTCGTTGCCGAATATGGCGTCGATCCTTCTCGGTTCGTGCTCGAACTGACCGAAGGCGTTCTCCTGGAGACGACCGACCACACCAACTCGATCCTCGATTTGATTCGCTCGATCGGCTTCAAGACCGCGTTGGACGATTTCGGCACCGGCTATTCGAGCTTGGCCTATCTCTGCAATTTCAAATTCGACAAGATCAAGATCGACCGCTCGTTTGTCAGCCGCACCTCCCGGGTCGATATTTCGCGGACGATTGTCCAGTCGGTGGTCTCGATCGGGCGCGGCCTGGGCATGGAGATCGTCGCCGAGGGCGTCGAGACCGAGTTCGAGGCGGTGACGATGGCGAAATTCGGCTGCACCCAATTGCAGGGCTACTACTTCTCGAGACCGCTCCCGATCGACGACATGGTGGCGTTCTTGAAGACGTTCCGGCCGAAACGCATCCTGCCCGCGGCGAGCCAGCCGCATCCGGCGTCGCCCCGGGGCGTCGCGGGATAGCGGCAGCATTTCTCCCTTTCGTGTGTCCGGCGCCGACCCTAGGATCGCCGAGAGCCTAGGGAGGCGGAAATCGTGCCTGCGGACAATTTGCCCGAGAAGGAGCCGTCACGCCGCGGCAACGCCGATTATCGCTGGGCGGAATTCGATTCCGAGGCCTATTTCACCCACTATTACGGCGAGCCGCACCCCGACGACGACCGCGTCATCGAAGCCGCGGTGGAGGCGATCAAGGAGGCGCGTCCGGTGGGCCACGATCTCGACTTTGTCGATGTCGGGACCGGCCCGAACCTCATCCCGCTCTTTTGCGCTCTGCCGCGGGCGCGCAGCCTGACTGTCTGGGAATATGCCGAGAGCAACGTGGCCTGGCTCAAGGCGGACCTGGCCGGCGATGCGATGCGGCCTCAATGGCGTCACTTCTGGGGCGTCACCCGGGACGCCTATGGCCCGGGCTATGGCCTCGCGGACAACCCGATGCCGGCGCTCCGCGCCAAGACGGAAGTTCTACAGGGATCGATCTTCGACTTGCCTGAGCGCCGATGGGACGCAGCGACCATGTTTTTCTGCGCCGAGTCGATCACGGAGCGAAGGGACGAGTTCGAGCGCGCTTGCGCCGCCTATGCCCGTTCGGCCAAGCAAGGCGGCGCGTTGATCGCGGCCTTTCTCGTCAGGTCGGCCGGTTATGTCGTGGCGGACCGTGCCTTTCCCGTTCTGAGCCTGTCGGTCGAGACGATCGAAGAGGTGTTCTCCCGTCATGTCGTCGCCATGAAGGCCGAACAGATCGGCATCAGGGAGCGGGAGATTCGCAGCGGCTATTCCGGCTTCGTCTTTCTCACCGGCATCGCCCGCTAGCCGACCCCTCGGTTGCGGGCGAACCGGATGTGCTATGTGTGAGCACCATGATCCTTCGTCTGAGCATGGCGGCCGGGTTGATCGCCGTCACGGTCGTGATTCAAGCGCTGTTCATGTCGGCGGGTTTGCGGACCTTCAAGCGGATCGAAGCGCAGAGACCCGGGGACATGGCTCGAAGGCCCGCCACCACGACGGTGATATGGATCCTGTTCCTGCTCATTCCGATCGTTCTCGATGTCACGCTGTGGGCGACGCTCTATTACGCGAGCGGCGCGTTGCCGAGTATCGAGGAAGCGCTGTATTTCTCGACCGTTACCTTCACGACGGTCGGATACGGGGACATCGTTCTTGGCCGCGAGTGGCGGCAGCTCGCGACGTTTGAGGCGGTCAATGGCTGGATCATCTTCGGCTGGGCGACCGCCTTGATCATGACGGTCGTTCAACGCCTCTATTTCCCCTTCGACGCCGGGCGGCCAAGCAAGTAGTGCCGGCAGTCGAGCTAGGCGCTCGGCAAGAAGAAAAACGCAAGCCCGAAGATCAGGTAGACGGCGAGGAGCTGGACCCCCTTCAGCCAATCGGACCGTCCGTCGCCGGCAACTTGAGCAGTGATGACCGCGGACAGAAGAACCATCAGCACGAGCCCGGCGGGGAAGGCAAGGTCCATGGGCGAGGGGCCAAGGAAGAGGCTCGCGAAGACCAGGACCGGCGCCACGAACAGCGCCACTTGCACGCTCGAACCGATTGCAATCGAAAGCGACAAGTCCATGCGGTCCTTCATCGCCGCGCTAATAGCTGTCGCGTGCTCGGCGGCGTTGCCCAAGATTGCCACGATAAAGACCCCGACGAACACGTTGCTGAGACCGAACTCGTGCGCGGTCGGCTCGATGGCGCCGACCATGATCTCGCTGATCCAGGCAATTGCCGCCGTCGCGGCCGCAAGCACGAGCGCCGCCCGGCCGACTGACCCTTTCGTCTCGCTCTTCTCTTCGTGAAAGGGTCCGGAGAAGAGCGCGGAATGCGTCACGAGCACGTACACCAGGTAGAGCAAATAGACGATAAGGAGCACGACGGAGATCGTGACGCTGAGCTTGCCGAGCCCCTGCTCAGTCGCGCCCGCTGCGGCTTGAAAGGCGGCAGGCAGCACCAGTCCGATGGCCGCCAGCAAGAGTATCGTGGCTTGCGACCGGGCCGCGGCCGCATTGAAATGTTGCTCGGAACGGGTCAATCCGCCGGCGAGCATGGCGGCGCCAAGCACCAACAGGATGTTGCCGACGATCGAACCGGCGATGGAGGCCTTGACGACATCGTGCAGACCGGCGCGGAGCGCCGCGAGCGCGATGATGAGTTCGGCGGCGTTGCCGAAGGTGGCGTTGAGAAGACCCCCCACGCCTTCGCCCATTCGTTCCGCGAGTTGCTCGGTCGCCCGGCCCATCCACCCTGCCAAAGGCAGGATGGCGAGAGCCGAGGCCAGGAACACGAGGAGGTAGCGCTCGGGAGCCAGGAATTCCAGGCCAATGGCGATGGGCACGAATATGAGAAGCCAGTTCATCGCGACCTGCCCCATGCTGAGTTGGCGCTACGGTCAGTCCTAGCGTTTGGCTGTGTGCTTCTGCTTATAGCTTCTAACAGCGGCCTCGATGGTTGGAAAGAACGACTCTTCGCCAAGCTTGGCAAAGAGTCCGAAGCGCTTGAGCTTGTCCTTGACCGGGTCTTTCAACTCGGCGAAGCGAAATACGATGCCTCTGGCGTGCAACGTCTTGTCGAGTTCGGCAAGCACGTCGGCGGCCGTGACGTCCACGCTCGTGACCGGTTCCGCCGCAACGACAAACCAGCGCACGTTGTCATGAGAGCGCGCGACCGCCAAAACGCGGTCCTTGAACAACTCGGCATTGGCGAAAAACAGCGGCGCATCCCACCGGAAGAGGACGAGGCCGGGGATCTCTTTGGCGTCAGGATAGCGGGTGATGTCGTGATAGCCTTCAACGTCCTTGGGGCGGCCCAAGACCGCCGAGTGAGGCCGCCAACCATCCCACAAGAATTCGATGATCGCGATCACAACCGCGAGGCCAATTCCCGGGATGGCGCCAAGGACGGCGACGCCGAGGAAGCAGACGATCGACAGCCAGAATTCCCAAGGCTGGATGCGAAGGATGCGCATGAGGTCGGTGACCTCGAACAAGCCGATCGCGGAGGCGATCACCACCGCCGCCAAGGCGGCGGACGGCAAGTTTTGCAGGAGGTTCGGCGCGGCCAATAAAAGCAGGGCAACGCACAACGCGCCGACCACTCCGGTCAGCTGCGTTCGCGCGCCTGCGGCTTCCGCCACGGGCGTGCGTGAGGAACTGCTGCTGATGGGAAAGCCCTGAAAGAATCCCGCAGCCAGGTTGGCGGCGCCGAGCCCCACCATTTCCTGGTTGGGATCGACATTCGTGCGCGTTCGCGCGGCGTAGACGCGGGAGAGAACACTCGTGTCGGCGAACGACACGAGGGCGACCGCGAGGCCTCCGATCACGATTTGCCCGATATCGGCAGCGGAAATCCGCGGGACCGTGAAGGTCGGCAGGCCCTGCGGAAGCGGCCCCAAGACCGACAAGTTGGCGCTCTCGGCCAAGCCGAACATGCCGACGATGGCGGTCGCGCACAGCACGGCGATCAATATCCCGGGAATGCGCGGGACGTTCTTGAGCGCGAGAATGGCCGCCAACGTGCCGGCGCCAACCGCAAACGCAACCCAATTGGCTTTTCCATCCAAGATCGCCTGCACGATGGTCCAAAGCTCGCGCAATGGCCCAGTGTCTTCGATCGAGAAGCCGAAAAGCTTGGGCAGTTGGCTGATGAGAACCGTCAGCGCTATTCCATTCATGTAGCCGTATCGGATCGGCTTCGAGAGCAACTCGGTGATGAAGCCGAGCCGCGCCAGCCCCGCACCGATGCACACGATGCCCGAAACGATGGCCATCATGCTGGCGATGGCAATGGCGCGACCGGGATCTCCAACCGACAGCGGCAGGACAACGGCGAGAATGAGGGGGGCAAGCGATGAGTCCGGCCCCAGCACCAAGATGCGACTGGGCCCGAACAGCGCATAGGCCAGCAGCGGTACGATGGTCGCGTAGAGACCGTAGATGCCCGGCAGGCCCGAGGCCACGGCATAGGCAATCCCGACCGGCACCAGCATCGTCGCCAGCACCACGCCGGCGACGATGTCATGGCGGAGCCACTCTGCTCGGTATTCGCGCAGAGTGACCAGTCCCGGCAACCATCGTGTCCACGTCATTTCGAACGGCTTTTTTCGCGGCCTTTGAGGAATGGCAATCCGGCGCGCAAGGTCACGGTTCTCCGCGGCTCTCCGGCAAGAATTCGCGCCGAAACTTGCCGGCCATGTTCTTGACAGCCCACCATGCCTCCTTGGCCGGAAGTCCATTGGGCGGACCGTGAGGGGTTCTGTTTACGTCAACGACGTAAAGGCGCCGATCGTCGTTGTCGCGGAGCACATCGATTTCGCCGTATTGGAGACCGATGGATTTGCACAAGCTCGCGAGCTGCTCTCGTTCGTTGGCGCTCGCGATATCCGCTGTTCGAACGATGTAAGCAGCCTCATTTGTATTGCTGAACCGCGTCGTCATTGGCCTCACCTTGCGATAGGCGAAGTCGAGCAGGCCGTCGATATAGATGAAGCGAAGGTCCTCCGCCATGCCGTCTTCCGTCGCGTTGTTGATGACGCGCTGGTAGACATAGCGCGGGTCTTGCTCGCTTGGAGCATGGCACTCGACGCCATCATGCATGGCGTTGAGGTCGGATTTGCGGACATAGGGGCGATCGTAGGAGCGCGGGTCAATGGCAAAATCGTAGCCGAAGATTTCAGCGAAGAGCCGCATAACGGTTGTCTTGTTTATGTCAACGCAACGCCCATTGATAAGGTCGGGTTTGGGTTCCGGCTCCGGATGTTCAGATATGGGCCAGAAGATTGTCGGCCCGTCAGGGTTGATGCCCCGCGCCCTCGACAATCTGAGCTCGCGGCAAATCTTGTAAATTGCCGAACCCGCACCTGGTGGTTTGGCCGGGTAGAAATAGAGCGAGCCGCCGTTTCGTCTGGTTTGAAACACGTATCGCGATTGTATTAATCGCTTCCTCAAGCGCCGGACTGAGAACCAATAGCGCTTCATTGACTAAACCCTTCTGCGCGAGCATGAAGCCGCGATACTTCGGTCGATAGGTGGAAGGTTATTGTGTACCGAAAGAGCAGCATCCGGCTACTGGCGTTGTGCACTATCACGGCGGTACGATGTTTGAACTGAGGGTATCCCGTTCGCTGAATTGTGAAGGCGTGGCTCGCAATGCCGCGTAAAGTCATTTTACTGTCCGATACGAGGCCCGGCCACTACCACGTCAGCGAGGGCGTGATTGCGGCGATCAAGCGCCTCCGTCCGGTCGAGGTAACGCGGATCGAAGTGAAGCGCAAATGGATCGTGCCCACGCGGTGGCTAAGACGCCGCATCAACGCCAAGAGCTTCTTCCCGCCGCGCATGCTGCGCATGGCCTATCGCATCGATGCCTATGCCCTGCCCAAGGCCGATCTCGTGGTTTCCACGGGCGGCGAAACCCTGATGCCGAATATTTGCGTGTCCCGATTTCTCGGCATTCCGAGCATCATTTGCGGCGCGCTTTTGCGCGGGCTCGGGCCTGAAAATTTTACCCTCACGATCTCGTCCTACGGACGCGACGCCGGAAGCCCCCGGCACGTGGTCGCGCTCAAGCCGTCTTCGATCGATTCGGCGACGCTCGGCCGGCCAGCGATCGTGCCGCGCTACGGCGCTGACCGGCATCCGCTTCTCGCCGGACTGCTCATTGGCGGCAATGCCTATCCCTTGCGCTATCGGCGGCACGAGTGGGAGCGCCTGCTCGGCTTTATCGCTGACATTGCCAAAGCCTGGGGCACGCGCTGGCTCGTCTCCACCTCGAGGCGCACACCCAACTATGTTGCCGACATGATCGCCGCAACTGCCAAGGACGAAAGCGTGATCGCTCGCTTCATCGACTACCGTTCCGCGGGGCCCGGCACCTTGCCGGAAATCTTCGCCAAGGCTGAGATCATCGTCTGCACCGAGGATTCGACCACCATGATCTCGGAGGCGGTCTCTGCCCGGCTGCCGGTGGTTGGGGTGAGGCCCGCCGCGCACGGATTCAAGGACGAGGAGCAGGCCTATCGTGACTTCCTCTTGAGCAACAACTGGTGCCGCGTGCTGCCCATTGCCGAGCTCAGCCCGGAGGCGCTTTCTCGCGCTCTTGGCGAGATCGAGCCGCTCAAGGAGAACCCGCTTGATATCCTCGCCACGAAGCTAAAGGATCGCCTCCCGCAATTGCTGAGCGCCGGCGATTGAGCCGTAAGCCTTCGCTTCATGCGCGACAAGAAGGGGAGACACGTATGTTCCCGCCTGCTGGTGCCGTAACGCGCGCGGGTCCATCCAACCCCCTTCTTCTCGCAGTCTTCTTCTTTAGTCCCCTCGCCACGAGCGTTGCGCCACGGCTCACGCCGTTCCTCTTTGCCCTTGTCAGCATCGCCTTGATCGGAGCGGCGCTGCGCCGTGGGATTGGCTGGCGGCAGCTTCTGCCACGGGGACGAGCCCTTCAAGCACTCGCGGTCTGGCTGCTGCTCGCGGCCTATGTGGGGCTGAACGCGACGTGGTCGGTGGAACGCATCGACGGGTTCGGCAAGGCGGCCATGCTTGCCGGCCTCGCCATATTGTCCTTCGCGGCGGTGGCGGCGGCCTTGGTCTTGGACAATCGGGTCCTGGTGCGGGCAGGGCTTTTGTTTGCGGCTGGGGCTTTTCTTGGCGGCCTCTTTATTGTGATCGAATTGGTCACCGACGGAGCTATGACCCGTGCCGCAATGACTTGGGTCCCCCTGTTGCAGCCCTCCTCCGCCAAGCACCTCAAGGTGACGCACGGCGAGGTGACGCTAATGAAACTGGCGGAGCTGAATTCCAACGTCAGTTTGGCAATGTTCCACCTCTGGCCGGGATTGCTCGTTCTGCTGGCGCTTGAGGGTGCTCGACGCACGGTTGCGACAACCGTTTTCTTTGTAACGCTCGCTACTGCTGTTGCTCTTTCCGAGCACGGATCGTCGCAAATGGCGCTGATTGGTTCGGGTCTTGTTGTGCTAGCGGCCAGGCGCTGGCGGCCGCGAGCGTTGCCAGCGCGGTGGCGGCGTTCACGTTCGACGGTTTCTCATTCCTGATGTTCGCCGGCTTGATCCCCTTGTGTCTCGGCGTTGCTGGCGCACTGTGGGCAATGGAGCGAGCGGCGGCGCGACCCATCAGTGCCGCACCACCCCTCGAGCTCGCATGGCAGGGTGCCGACAACGAGGTGCCACGGGTTGACGTCCGGAGCGCCCTCCTAGCTCCTGAAGCCCGGGAGGACGGGACCCCCTGGCTCGTTGACGCTGTCTCACTCGCCGGAGCGACGCACAGCGACCGCGACGATGATGCCAGGCAGGTTGACCACGGACCGAGTACCGACGACGAGCTTGAGTGGCTAACAGCGCACGACATCGATCCCTTTGGCGTCACGGTCACGACCTCGCATCGCGAGCCGAAGCCGCACCCGACCGGCGGCGACGGCCCTGACATCCACGACCTGCGCCGTGTCGTTGCTCTCGTCGGTGCAGGCATCGCTGTCGCGGTGCTCGCGGTTCTGCCGTTCACCATCGACAGGCACGGCGGCAACGATCCTGACATCGCTGTCGCGCCGATATTCACACCGGCGCCAACTACGCCAAGGAGCACATCGACGACGATCCCGAGCACAGACACCACGACCCATAGGCCAATTGTGGACACCATGCATCCACGGACCGTGGTGACGCCGGCTCGGCTCGCGGACGCGATGACTACCCCCCCGTTGAGGGACGAGACCACCTCCATCTATTCCGGTCCGGTGTCCGCCTCATCTCCTTCGTCGCCATC
>Ga0081455_10004871_pt1 | contig 14888 bp, 15 predicted proteins | sample TabmetS3T2R1_FD_70207 | JGI IMG/M metagenome (GOLD analysis project Ga0081455, IMG submission 70207) | Tabebuia heterophylla rhizosphere microbial communities from the University of Puerto Rico - S3T2R1 | ecosystem: Host-associated > Plants > Roots > Rhizosphere ... | reverse complement strand
TGACGTAGCGCGCGGCTTCGGCGTCGGCGTCGATCTCGATGGCCGACAGGTTCGGCGCGATCGACCGCGGCTTCATGCCGATCGACTGCTCGAAGATGTCGGCGGTCGAGTGCGCGGGATCGGTCGACACGAGCAGCACGCGCCGCCCCTGCTGGCTCGCCCCGAGCGCGAACGCCGCCGAGCAGGTCGTCTTGCCAACCCCGCCCTTGCCGCCGAAGAAGACAACGCGTCGATCGAAGAGGGCGCGCATCAGGCGGCCCTCTGTTGGTCCTTGGTCCTTGGGGCTTGGTTCTTGGTCCGTCCTAAGTCCTGAGTCCGTCCCAAGTCCTTGGTCCGCCCCAAGTCCTGGAGCGTTGGCGGGGACGGACGAAGGACTACGGACGGACTAAGGACCAGGGACGGACTAAGGACCAAGCACCAAGCACTAAAGACTCGCGTGCTCAGCAGCACGGGAGCGTGCCGAGCGGCGAGTGCTCGAGGCCCATGCGCTTGTGCCAGAGATGGAACTGCTCGAGGAGATACGGATACACCTCGAGCAGATAGAGCGTCGCGGGATTCGGAAGCGCGGTGGCTTCCATGAAGCACAGCAGCGTGAAGAGGTCGTAGAGATCCGCCGTCTGCTTGCGCAGCTCCGCAACGTCCTTTGCAGTGAGCTTCGATCCCCTGGTGCCGAAACGCGCGGTGACATAGTTCGCCACCGCTGCGATCTCGTCGTCGGTATAGGCATGGCCGAACGCCGGCATTGACAGCGCGCCTTCGGGCGTATGCCGCTTGGCGCCTGAAATGACGATCTGCGCCACATTGGTTGCGGCGGGATCATTGACCGCCCAGGCGCCGGTCAGCGTCGCGGTTGGCGACACCGCGCTTTCGCCGCTCCAGCCGTGGCAACTGACGCAGGCCTGCTGGAACACGATCTTGCCGCGCGCATCCGCGGTCTGCCCTTCCTTGTGTAAAGCCGGTGCAGCCGGCGCCGTCGTTGCCGGCAGGTCGCTGGAGGCAACAGCCGGCACGCTGCGCAAGTAAGCCGCGATCGCCTTGATATCGTCAGGCGCGAGCTTGCTAAAACTGTGGTCGACGGCTTCGCCCATCGGGCCCGAAGCCGTGCCGCGGCCCTTGGCGTGTCCGGTCGAGAGATAGGAGACGAGGTCATCGTCGCTCCAGCCGCCGACGCCGGTCGTCTTGTCGGAGGAGATGTTGAACGCGCGCCAGCCCGCGGTGATCGCGCCGCCGAACTTTTTGCGGTTGTCGAGCGCAAAGGCGAGGTTGCGCGGCGTATGGCATTCGCCGCAATGCGCCAGCGCTTCGGCGAGGTAGGCGCCACGATTCCATTCCGGCGTCTTCGATGTATCCGGCATGTAGCGCGTGTTCGGGCTGAACACCGTCGACCAGAACCACATCGCCCAGCGCTGGTTGAACGGGAAGGCGAGCGTGTTTTCCGGCGCCGCCGCGCGCACCGGCGGCAGGCTGAACAGATAGGCCTTGATCGCCAGCGTATCGGCGTCGCTCAAATAGGTGTACGAGGTGTACGGCATCGCCGGATACAGCATCGCGCCGTCGCGCCGCTTGCCGTGCTGCACGGCGTTGAGGAAATCCTGGTCGCTGTAATTGCCGATGCCGGTTTCCTTGTCGGAAGTGATGTTGGTGGAATAGAGCGTGCCGAACGGCAGCTTGAAGCCGAGCCCGCCGGCATATTCCTTCCCGCCGGCCGCGGTGTGGCAGACCATGCAGTCCGCCGCGCGCGCCAGATATTCGCCGCGCTCGACTGCACTTGCCTTTGCAAGCGAAGCCGGCACGCCGGTCGGATTGGTCCCGCGGTAGTCCGCAAGCTGAACCTTCGCCCCGTCGGCAAAGGCCAGCGGCCCGGGACCGCGGATGATCCACACGGCGATGCCTGCGACGATCAGCGCAATCGCCGCGAGGCCCAGGAGAATGCGCAGCGTTCTCATGCCTTCCTCCCCACGGCGAGCAGGGAGCGATCGATCGGCAGCCGCCGCAGCGCGGTGCCGGTTGCGGCATAGATCGCATTGCGCAGCGCCGGTGGACCGGCATTGGCGCCGGTCTCGCCGATGCCGCCGGGCGGCTCGCTGCTCTTCACCACATGCACCTCGATCTTCGGGATCTGGTCGATGCGCAGCATGCGGTAGTCGTGGAAGTTCGATTGCTGCACGCGGCCCTTGGCAATCGTGATATCGCCATAGAGCGCGGCAGTGAGGCCGAAGATCAGTCCGCCCTCAAGCTGCGCCACCACGGTGTCGGGATTGACGGCGATGCCGGTGTCGACCACCGACACGATGCGCCGCATGAACACTTCGCCCTGCGGATCGACCTCGGCCTCGACAACAGTCGCAATGAAGCTCTCGAACGACGGCTGCACGCAGATGCCGCGGCCGACGCGCGCGGCGAGCTGCTGCCCCCAACCCGCTTTCTCCGCCGCCATGTTCATGACAGCAAGCGCGCGAGGCTTTTTGCCCAGCATGCCTCTGCGGAATTCGATGGGATCCTTGCCGGCCTTGCGCGCCAGCTCATCCATCATGCATTCGACCGCGAACACATTGTTGTTCGGGCCGACGCCGCGCCAGAAGCCGGTCGGCACCGCCGGCGGCTCGGCCTGAACGAACTCCACATGGAAGTTCGGGATGTCGTAGGGCATGTCCACGGCCGCATCGACGCCGTCGATGTCGATGCCTTTCTGGAATGCCGGTGGCAGCCAGCGCGCCAGGATCGCGGAGCCCGCGACCTTGTATTTCCAGCCGACGATCTTGCCGCCGGAGAGCGTCGCAGCAATCACGTCGCGATAGACCGGCCGGTAGTAGTCGTGCTGGATGTCCTCTTCGCGCGTCCACACCACCTTCACCGGCACGTCCATCTGCTTGGCGATGCGCACGGCGGCGACGACCATGTCGGGCTCGAGCTTGCGGCCAAAGCCGCCGCCGAGCAGGTGGTTGTTGACGATGACCTTCTCGACCGGCAGCCCGGCGGCTTTCGCCGCTTCCGACTGCACGCGCGAGACGATCTGCGTGCCGGTCCAGATCTCGCAGGCGTCCGGCTTCAAATGCACGGTGGCGCTGAGCGGCTCCATGGCCGCATGCGCCAGGAACGGCAGCTCGAACGACGCCTCGTGCTTCTCTCCAGTCGCCAGCCCCTTGGCGATATCGCCCTCGGACTTGGCGACCGCGCCGTCCTTTTCGCTGGCCGCGCGCAGATGCGCCCAGATATCGGCGGAACTCAGCTTCGCGTTGGGCCCTTCGTTCCAATCGATCCTGAGCGCCTCTAGCCCCTTCTTCGCCGCCCACATGTGATCGCCGACCACGGCGACCATGTCGTCGAGCACGACGATCTTGCGCACGCCCGCGATTTTCTTCGCGGCGGTATCGTCGACCTTGCCGACCTTGCCGCCGAACACCGGGCAGGCCGCCACCGTCGCAAACTTCATGTCCGGCAGCATCGCGTCGATGCCGTAGATCGCCTTGCCGATCGCCTTGTCCGGCGTATCGAGCCGCTTTACGGGCTGTCCGATATAGACAAAATCCTTGGGGTCCTTGAGCGGGACCTCCTTCGGCGGCGTCAGCTTGGCTGCCGCCAGCGCCACCGCGCCATAGCTGAGTTTTCGGCCGCTTGCCGCATGCGTGATCTCGCCCTTCGACGTCGTGCACTCCTTCGGCTCGACCTGCCATTGCTCGCTTGCCGCCTGCACCAGCATGGCGCGCGCGGTGGCGCCGGCATTGCGCAGCGGCTTCCAGAAGGCGCGGATCGAGTTCGAGTTACCGGTCACCTGCAGCCCGAAAGTGGGATTGCCATAGAGCTTGTCGCTCGGCGGCGCATGCAGCAGCGCAACTTGCGCCAGATCAGCGTCGAGCTCTTCGGCGATGACCTGCGGGATCGAGGTGTAGACGCCTTGTCCCATCTCGACCTGCGGCATGATCAGCGTGGTGCGCCCACTCTCATCGATGCGGATGAAGGCGTTGGGCGCGAATTTTCCCTCGGTCACGTCGGGCGGCTGGATCGGCTCGTTCGCCGCGCGCACCGGCAGGTGAAAGGCGAACAGAAAACCGCTGGCCAGCCCGCCGGTGAGGACGGCGCGGCGCGAGACGTCGGAGATGTGCGTTGCTGTTGTCATGACGCGCCCTCCCTACGATTGCCGGCCGGAGGCCGCCTGCTTGATGGCGGCGCGGATGCGAACATAGGTGCCGCAGCGGCAGATGTTGCCGGACATCGCCGCATCGATGTCGGAGTCGTCGGGGTTTGGCGTTGAGGCGAGCAAAGCGGACGCCGACATGATCTGGCCGGGCTGGCAATAGCCGCACTGGATCACTTCGAGATCGAGCCAGGCCTTTTGCACCTTCGCGCCTGATGGCGTCGCGCCGACGCCTTCGATGGTGGTGATGTTGCGGCCGGAAAGCGCGCCGACCGGCAGCACGCAGGAGCGCACCGCCTTGCCGTCGATATGCACGGTGCAGGCGCCGCATTGCGCGATGCCGCAGCCGAATTTCGTGCCGGTCATTCCGAGGATGTCGCGCAGCACCCAGAGCAGGGGCATGTCGGCGGGTGCATCGAACGATTTGGCTTCGCCATTGATTGTGAGCGTGGTCGCCATCGCATGCCTCCTGTTCCGCGGCGTTGCGGGAGGCAATATATTGCTGCGCTACTTGCCGGGAATCACGCGACATTTTTCGCAGGGCAGGTGTGCGCGTGCGATCTACAAAATTTGCTGTGGTTTTAGGCGAAGAAGATGATGAATGTCATTTTGCGTGCAGATGCGCACGCGGAATGACGGGAATGTGAAGCAATTCCGCCGTCGCGACGGAGTGTCTCGCCTACAGTCGATACGCGGTGCGGAACCCGCCCCAGTGCCTGCCCTGCACGCGCACGGGCACGTCGATCTCGCGCATCATCACCAGCTTGCCGTTGCCCATGTCGCGGGCATAGGTCTGGATCAGATAGGCGCGGGTGTTCTGGCCGGCGGCAAGTCCGGCCGCATCGTTGAAGATGCGCCGGTTGCGGCTGTTGGCGGTGTTGAAGGCGACATCGCCCGGCTTCTGCGGATGCGAGTAGATCTTGTTGTGCACGGGCAGATAGCCATTGCGGTCGACCATGGCGCAGAACGCCATAGTCTTGTCCTTGGCGAGGAATGCTTCCTGTAACGGCGGCAACGCGCGATCGGCCCAGTCGAGGAATTTGGTGCGGTGCTGCACCGGGTTGGAGCCGGGGATCTCGACATAATTGGTGTCGAACAAATCTTCGAGCGAGATCGCGCCGCTCGAAACGGCGCCCTCGAAGATTTTCGTCAGCTCGCGGCCGGCCTCCATCGCGCGCGTCACGGCCTCAGTGTTGGCGTCCTGCAGCGCCCATATCTTGTCTTCGATCTTCTCGATGGTCGCAGGGGCCTGCCGCTCGAACTGCGCCTGCGTGCCGCCCTTGGTCTTCTCGCCGATGCGGATGCGGCAGTCGCCGATCTCGGCGAGCGTCGCATCGAAGCTTTGGCCGTGCGCAAGCGTCTCGGCCTCGGGGCCGCTGATCAGAATGCCATCCAGCGAAATCTCGTAGACAGGCGCGGCGACGATGCCGCGCGGCGTCTTCAGCTCGATCTTGAGGCTGCAGGGCAGCCGCTCGCGCTTCTGCGTAGCCCCGCGCTCGCTCTGCCGCAGCAGCACCGCGCAGCGCGATTTCAGCTTCTTGGCAAAGACAGTCACGGTCTGGCCGGCCCTGGCGACGCTCTCGCCATGCGCCTCGGCTTCCTTGGTCGCGCTATCGATTTCGGCGGCGCTCTCGCCGACCGACGCGATGAAGCTGGATGCGGAGGCCGCGTTGCCGCTCATCTCGCCGGTGGTCGCGCTTTGCTCGGCGACCGCGCCGTTGACGTTCTCGAATACAGGGCGGATCGCCTCGATCGCCTGCGAGATGCGGTGCACGGCATCCGCGGAGCCGGCGGCGTCGCGCTGCAGTGTCTCGATCTTCTTGGTGATTTCTTCGGTGGCGTTCTGGGTCTGCACTGCGAGCGCCTTGACTTCGACGGCGACCACCGCAAAGCCCTTGCCGGCGGCTCCGGCGCGCGCCGCCTCGATGGTGGAGTTGAGCGCGAGCAGCGTGGTCTGGCGCGCGATCTGCGCGATCAAATTGACGACATTGCCGATCGCGGCGGAGGACTCGCGCAGGCGATCCACGTTGGCGCGAGCTTCGCTTGCCGCCGCGCCCGCCTGGTCGGCGAGCTTGCCGGCGTCGCGCACCTGCTTGCCGATGCCCTGCGCCGACTGGGTGAACTTGTCGGCCGCCTGCGAGAAGGTGGTGGCGGTGGATTGCGCGGCGCTGGTGCGGTCGGTCAGCGCATCGGTGCGCTCGCGGATGGTGGAGAGCGTGGCGGCGGTCGCTTCCGCTCCGCCGGCGACGGAACTGGCGGCCCGCTCGAGCTGGCCGATCATGGCGCCGAGCTCGACCTCCAGCAGCTCAAGGATGGCCCGTGCCGAATCGCCCTCGGGGTTGGCCGGACCAGCGCCCATTGACGGTATCGGAGTATCCGCAGCCGTTGGCACGCCCTTCGAATCCTGGGCAGGCGCGGCTGATTCCGCCGGGCGCTTTCGAAACAGGCCGAACGCCATGAGCTGCTCTTGAAAGTTGAATTTCCGGCGGCATCCTCTCATCCGGGCATGAAGTCATGGTTAACGAGGTCTCACCGATGGGCAGACCTTCGGCGAGAGCGCCAAAAAGACGCAGGATTCTTTGATTTTGCCTGATCTGCGGCCTATAAGGCCGCGCTTCCCACCCGCAATCCCAGACGCATTTCGAGACCCAGCGATGGCCGGCCATTCCCAATTCAAGAACATCATGCACCGCAAGGGGCGACAGGATGCCCAGAAGTCGAAGCTTTTCGGCAAGCTGGCGCGGGAAATCACGGTGGCGGCCAAGCTCGGGACCCCGGACCCCGCCATGAACCCGCGGCTGCGGGCCGCCGTGGTGGCGGCGCGCCAGGAGAACATGCCCAAGGACAATATCGAGCGCGCCATCAAGAAGGCGATGGGTGGCGAAAGCGAGAGCTATGACGAGATCCGCTACGAGGGTTACGGCCCGGGCGGCGTCGCTGTCATCGTCGAGGCGCTGACCGACAACCGCAACCGCGCCGCCTCGGATATCCGCTCGCTGTTCAGCAAGTCCGGCGGCAATCTCGGCGAGACCGGCTCGGTGGCCTTCATGTTCGACCACACCGGCGTCATCGAATACGACCGCAGCGTCGCCTCCGACGACGCCGTGCTGGACGCCGCGATCGAAGCCGGCGCCGACGACGTGGTGTCGGACGAGGGCGGCCACGAAATCTATGCGTCCCAGGGCACGTTCCGCGACGTCGCGAAAGCGCTGGAGGCAAAATTCGGCGAGCCGCGCAAGGCGGCAATGACCTGGAAGCCGCAGAACACGGTCGCCGTCGACGACGAGACCGGCGAGAAGCTGTTGAAGCTGGTGGACCTGCTCAACGAGCACGACGACGTGCAGAACGTGTTCGCCAATTTCGAGGTGTCAGACGCACTGGTGGCCAAGATGGGCGGGTAGCCCATCTGTCGTCGCCCCGGCTCGACCGGGCGACGGGATATCGAGATCTCCACAGCCGCCGCGGCGTACCGGGTCCCCGCTTTCGCGGGGATGACAATCGGGGCAGGGGATGGCCCTGCCGTTTATGTTTCGTTCACGTCGCTGTGGCGCTATCACTAGCGCATGGCACCGCCTCCGATTCGCCAACCCGTCCGTATCCTCGGCATCGACCCGGGCCTGCGCCGCACCGGCTGGGGCATCATCGAGAGCGAGGGCAACCGGCTGACCTTCGTGGGCTGCGGCTCGGTGGAGCCGCCGGGCGACCTGCCGCTGTCGGCCCGACTGCTCGCCATCCATGAGGGGCTTGCCGCCGTGCTCGGCAGCTACAAGCCGACGGAAGCTGCGGTGGAACAAACCTTTGTCAACAAGGACGGCGTCGCCACCCTGAAACTCGGGCAGGCGCGCGGCGTCGCCATGCTGGCGCCCGCGATGTTCGGCATCATGGTTGCCGAATACGCGCCGAACCAGGTGAAGAAGACCGTGGTCGGTGCCGGACATGCCGACAAGAACCAGATCGTGGTGATGCTGAAGATTCTTCTGCCCAAGGCCGACCCGAAATCGCCAGACGCCGCCGACGCGCTCGCCATTGCGATCACGCACGCGCATCACCGCGCCAGCGTCGAGCTGCGGCTGAAAGTGGCCGGCGCATGATGGGCTGTAGCGGCATGATGCAAAGTAAGGAGAGCACGCTGGTCAGGCTCCCTTCCCCCTTGCGGGAGAGGGTTGGGGAGAGGGGTAAGCCCCGGGCGCCGGCGGAGGACATGCGGCGACGCTGCATCAACGAACTTCGCGAGACGATCGATGCGGATGCGAGTGATGTTCTTGCTGCGCGTCAGACAATCGAGCAAGCGGCACCCCTCTCCCTAACGCTCCCCCGCAAGGGGGGAGGGAACCCATCCGCCGGTGCGTCCCTCACTTATGTTGTGCACGCCGTCGCGCGCGTCGAATTGGGGTCGTCTCAATGATCGGCAAGCTGAAAGGCCTGATCGATTCCTACGGCGAGGATTTTGTCATCCTCGACGTCGGCGGCGTTGGCTATCAGGTGCATTGCTCCTCGCGCACGCTGCAGGCGCTGCCTGCGCCGGGCGAGGCGGCGGTGCTGTCGATCGAGACCTATGTCCGCGAGGACCAGATCAAACTGTTCGGCTTCCGCACCGACCACGAGCGCGAATGGTTTCGTCTGTTGCAGACCGTGCAGGGCGTCGGCGCAAAAGTCGCGCTGTCCGTGCTCGGCACACTGCCGCCGTCGGAGTTGGCGAACGCGATTGCGCTGCGCGACAAAGCAACAGTGGCGCGCACGCCCGGCGTCGGCCCGAAGGTGGCCGAGCGCATTGTTACTGAATTGAAGGACAAGGCGCCTGCCTTCGCCAATGTCGATCCCGCCGTGGTGCACCTCGCCGGCGCGATCGACGACCATCGCGCGCCGCGTCCGGTGGCGGACGCCATCTCCGCGCTGATCAATCTCGGCTACGGCCAGCCGCAGGCCGCCGCCGCCATCGCTGCGGCCTCGCGCAGCGCGGGCGAGAAGGCGGAGACGGCGCAGCTCATTCGATTGGGGCTGAAGGAGCTGGCGAAATGATTACCTGCTATTTGCGTTATCAGGTCCCTCTGGGCAAGGTCGCCGACTTCGAGGCCTACGGCGCCATGTGGATTGACCTGGTGCCGCGGTTCGGCGGTATCCATCACGGCTATTTTCTGCCATCCGAAGGCGAGAGTGACGTAGCGCTGGCGATGTTCAGCTTTCCGAGTCTGGCGGCCTACGAACAGTACCGCAAGGATGCGGAAAACGATCCGGACGTTCAGAAGGCGATCGCCTTCGTCAAGGAGACGCGCTGCTTCACCCGTTACGAACGGTCGTTTTTCCGGCCATTGTTTCCGAAGCAGGCTTGAGAAACGGGGCGAAGAGGTTAGAAGCGCCGCATGACCACGCCCTCCCGCATCGTCACCCCTGAGCGCCGCGGCGACGATGTCGGCGACACTGCGCTGCGCCCGCAATTCTTGTCCGAGTTCGTCGGTCAGGCGCAGGCGCGCAAGAACCTCTCGATCTTCATCGAGGCGGCGCGCAAGCGTGGCGAGGCGCTGGACCACGTGCTGTTCGTCGGTCCCCCCGGCCTCGGCAAGACCACGCTGGCGCAGATCGTGGCGCGCGAGCTTGGCGTCGGCTTTCGTGCCACTTCAGGTCCTGTCATTGCGAAGGCCGGCGATCTCGCCGCACTGCTCACCAATCTCGAAGAGCGCGACGTGCTCTTCATCGATGAAATCCATCGCCTCAGCCCCGCGGTGGAGGAAGTGCTCTATCCCGCGATGGAGGATTTCCAGCTCGACCTTATCATCGGCGAAGGACCGGCGGCGCGCTCGGTGAAGATCGAGCTGGCGAAATTTACACTGGTCGGCGCGACGACACGGGCAGGGCTGCTCACCAATCCCTTGCGCGACCGCTTTGGCATTCCGGTGCGGCTCAATTTCTACACCGAGGAAGAGCTGGAGAAGATCGTGTCCCGCGGCGCCCGCGTGCTCAACATCGGCATGTCCACGGACGGCGCCAACGAGATCGCCCGCCGCGCTCGCGGCACGCCGCGCATTGCCGGCCGCCTCTTGCGCCGGGTGCGCGATTTTGCGTCGGCTGCGAATGCGCCCTCGGTTGACCGCGCCATCGCCGACCACGCGCTCAGCGCGCTCGAAGTCGACGCCGCCGGCCTCGATGCCATGGACCGCCGCTACCTCACCACTATCGCGCTCAACTATGGTGGCGGGCCGGTGGGGGTGGAGACGATGGCCGCCGCGCTGTCCGAGCCGCGCGATGCCATCGAGGACATCATCGAGCCCTATCTGATCCAGTGCGGTTATTTGCAGCGCACACCGCGCGGACGGCTTTTGACCTCGCACGCCTTCCGCCATCTCGGCCTCGCCGAGCCCGCGCGAGATCCGGCGCAATTTGGACTGTTCGGCAACGACAGCGACGACTAGAGCATGATCCGGAAAAGTGGATACCGGTTTTCCGACAAGATCGTGCTCAAACATACGACTCTTCCATCGAACCTGCCGATACCCTTCCCGTACTAAGCTGAACCCCGGCCGATTGGTTGGCCGTAATTTTACGGGAAGCGAGTCATGGTCACCGCCGAAGATGCCATTGTCGTCGTCAACTCCATGTCGGAATTGAAGGGCGACGACGAGGCCAATGCCCTCTTTGATGCATTGCCGATGCCGCAGCTGGCGGCGATGTGGTGTGCGCTGCAGCGCGTCAGCCGCCGCGACCAGACCGGCAGCGTCTGGGCGGCCAAGATCTATTTCGATCATTTGCCGAGCGATCAGCCCGATCGCGCGCTCGATCTCGCGCTCGAAGTGCTCGCCACCGAGCACGACAAGCCGACCGTGATGCTGCTGAACGACAAGCTGATGTTGTCGCTGATGTTCACGCACGGCGCCGTGATGATCGACCGCGTCGAGGCGGCGGCTCGCGACAATGCAAAGCTGTGCTGGCTGCTCGGCGGCATTCAGTTCGGTACTGCCAAGCCGTTCGAGCGCCGCATCGACGCGATCGCGGACCGTGCCGCGTGGGAGATCGACGACGCCGCGCGGCACCGGCCGCAGCAGCCGCTCGATTGCGAAGCCATGTCCGTGCCGGAGCTTGCGCGCGCCTGGGTCGAGCAATATTCCAAATCCGACCGCGACCGCGACGACAACTTCTTCACGCTGATGGATTTCGAGCGCGATCTGCGTGAGGACGATCCGGATCGTGCGATCGACCTGATCGTGGAAGTTCTCAAGATCGAGAGCAATCCGGTGCTGCTGTCGATGCTCGCGGCGGGCTCGCTTGAAGACGTCATCAGCATGAACACCATAGATCGCATCGAGCGGGAAGCGGGCGCCAACACGCGCTTCCGTGACCTGCTCGGCGGCGTCTGGTATTTCCGCGCGGGCGACGAATTGAAGGCGCGGCTGGATGCGCTGATCGGCGACAACCGCTGGTGAGAAAAGCGCGGCTCCTGGATCAGGCGCGCTTGCCGCCGATCGAGATGAAGGCCATCAGGCACGGCTCCGCCAGCGGATTGCGCCAGCGATGCCGCGTGCCGTTCTGCACGATGCAGTCGCCCTGGCGCAGATGGACCATCTGGCCGTCGTCCAGCTCCAGCGTCATCTCGCCGCGGACCACGATGCCGTAATCGATGGTGTCTGACGTGTGCATGCCCGGCGCGCTGCGATCAAAAACGTCACCCATGCCGGGCACCTTGTCCGACAATTCCTTCAGCGCGCTTTCGAAGGTGACGCCGGGCGGCGGCTTGTAGCCTTCGGGGCGTTTCGGCGGATAGGAGATGAGACGAAACATCGTGCCGCCCGGGCCGGGAAAGGCTTTCGTGCCCTGCAGCATCGGATCGGGCTCGAGGCCGGTGAGCTGCGGCACGCCCTCGGTCATGTAGAGTTCATAGAATGTCAGTCCCGGATTGGAGTCGATCTCCACCACCTTGGGAGTGACGTCAAAGGACTTGAACACCGACTTGCCGGCCTCGTTGCGGCCGGTCAGCGCGCGCTTTGGAGGCGGCAACTCGCTCGCATCCTTGGCTGCGGCAGGTTGCGGCATCGCGGCCAGGGCGCCGCTGCCGGCCATCGCAGAGAGGGCCTGCAGCAATTGGCGGCGATCCGCACCTTCAACTTGTGCCGAAGCAAGCGCGGCATCGCGTTTGGACTTCTTCCTGCTCCGCGGCCACCAGCGCCAGGAGAGCCTGTTCATCTGTATGCTCCGTTGCGATGGACACGAAAGGTTTACTCGGTTCGCATGATCCATATTTATGGAACTCGCTCACAGGTGGCATCCGGAACTTTCGTCGCACCAGCGGGGTGCGGCGTTGAACGGTAACCTTACTCAACCCTACTCATAATGGTGCTCGCCTCCTGCTGACAATTTGCACAAACGCAACCGAATTCCGCTCTATTCGCCGCTCATCTTTCCCTGGCATCACAATTGGGCACCCATGTTCTCGCGGCGGCAATTCTTGAAGGCAATGGGCGGGGTCGGCGCACTCGGCGTGTCGACCGCCGCCTATGGTTTTGGTGTTGAGCCGGAGCGGCTCAAGGTCACGCGCTACAATTTGTCGCCGCCGCAATGGCCGTCCGATTTCAGGCTGAAGATCGCGGTCATCGCCGACCTGCACGCCTGCGATCCCTGGATGTCGCTGAAGCGGATCGAGGGCATTGTCGCGCGCACCAACGCACTTCGCCCCGATATGACGGTGCTGCTCGGTGATTACGTCGCCGGCCATCGCAATGTGACGCGCAGCATTCCGGCGGCCGAATGGGCGCCGGTGCTCGGCGGACTGAAGGCGCCGCTCGGCGTCCACGCCGTTCTCGGCAATCACGACTGGTGGGATGACAGGTCGGTGCAGCGCGAAGGCAAGGGTCATCCGGTCGCGCGTCAGGCACTCGAAGCATCAGGCATTCCCGTCTACGAGAACGACGCAAAACGTCTTGAGAAGAACGGCCGCCCGTTCTGGCTTGCCGGCCTCGGCGACCAGCTCGCCTACGTGCCGGCGCGGCGTTTTCGCCCGGTGCGGCGCATCGGCGTCGACGATCTCGGCGCGACGCTCGCCAAAATCACCGACGATGCGCCCGCGATCCTGCTCGCCCACGAGCCCGATGTCGCCGCGCGCGTGCCCTCGCGCGTTGCGCTGCAGCTCTCCGGTCATACCCATGGCGGGCAGGTGCGCCTGCTCGGCTGGTCGCCGATCGCGCCTTCCGGGCAGCAACTCGCCTACGGCCACATCCGCAAGAATTGCGACGTCGTCGTCTCCGGCGGCCTCGGCTGCAGCATCATGCCGTTCCGCATCGGCGTTCCCCCCGAAATCGTGCTGGTGACGCTCGGCGGGGCTGAGCCAAAGGTCGCCTGACCTGCTTGCACGCGGCGCGGAATTTGCGCAAAACGATTGCCCCCAAGGGGGCGATCGAGGAGCGCAGGTGACTTCATCCCATCTCGACGGCGTGATCCGCGACGGCAGGCACCACATGAAGGTGCGTGTCTACTATGAAGATACGGATTTTTCGGGGATCGTTTATCACGCCAACTATCTCCGCTTCATGGAGCGCGGGCGCACCAACCATTTGCGGCTGATGGGCGCCGAGCAGCATGCGCTGTTTGAGCAGGCGCAGGCGGAGACGCCGGGCTTTGCCTTCGTCGTGCGCTCGATGGCGCTCGACTTCTTCAGGCCGGCGCGGATGGACGATGTGCTCGACATCGTCACCTGGCCGATCGCCGTGAAGGGCGCTTCTATCACGCTGGCGCAGGAGGTGCGCCGCGGCGATGACGTGCTTGTGAAGGCGCAGGTCCGCGTCGCCTTCATCTGCGAGGGCAAGGCGCAGCCGATTCCGAAGTCTTTGCGGGCTTTGTTGAAGGCCGATCTGGAATGACGATCAGCCGATAGGCTGATGGCTATCGACTTCGTATCGCGCGGGGATAGATTTCAAGGGGCTCAGCACGAAGAGAGGCCATCATGTCCCGTCCGCCGCTTCCGCCGTTCACCAGAGAGACCGCAGCGCAGAAGGCGCGCATGGCGGAAGACGCATGGAATTCGCGCGATCCCGAACGCGTCGCGCTCGCCTATACCGAGGATAGCCGCTGGCGCAACCGCTCGGAGTTCTTCTCTGGGCGCGAGGCGATCAAGGCGTTCCTCACCCGCAAATGGGAGAAGGAGCTCGACTACCGCCTGATCAAGGATCTCTGGGCTTTCGACAACAATCGGATTGCGGTGCGCTTCCAGTATGAGTGGCGTGATGCGAGCGGCCAGTGGCATCGCTCGTATGGCAACGAGCAATGGGAGTTCGACGAGCATGGCCTGATGCGCCGGCGCGAGGCCAGCATCAACGACATCGAGATCGCCGAAAAGGACCGCCGCTTCAACTGGCCGGCGCCGGGCCCGCGCCCCGCCGACGTGCCCGGACTGGGCACGGAACCCTTCTAGCTCGAAGCCATCTCCACGACGCTGTCACAGCTTGAACGCAAAGGATCTGCATGGTTTGATCGAACGCATATTTTTTATCCCTTTTGGTTTTCAAAATGCAGAATTGCGCCAAGGCGAGGCTGCATCGGATTCTTGCAACGATCGGCGTAACGGTCGGTATGGCGTGCGTGACGCTGCTCGCCCTGGAAATCTTGCTGCGCATCTGCGATTTCCGTGAGCTGCGCGAGGGAGCGAGCGAGCGCTCGCTCGGCTACCGCTACGATGCCGAGATCGGCTGGATGCCGGAGCCCAATTCCACCTCGGTTGTCGCCAACGCGCGCGCGGTCAAGGTCCGCCATAACAGCCTTGGGCTGCGCGACG